>UMHM01020947.1_pt1 | contig 46103 bp, 43 predicted proteins | sample 1965501 | NCBI WGS metagenome assembly UMHM01 (sample SAMEA4836095, study PRJEB28245) | human gut metagenome | biome: gut microbiome; material: fecal sample | place: Denmark | collected 2008
TTAACCAAAGCTCGGTGAAAACTTGGAGCAGTTCGGCGGGACTCGCTGCCGAGTTGCACCTGTGAGGCGAACTGAGCCACTGACGCGAAGCGAATTAAAAAGTCTTTTTAGATTTTTAAGACCTTTTTCTTCAGAAAAAGGTCTTAAACCCCGCGGGAGCGACTGAAGCGCAGCGTCCCACTGAAGCGAAGCGTCAACCGCCGATAAACTCTCTGATGAGAGAATTTTCGGGAACTATGCTGCTGTCAACGGGCGAAAGCAGCTTCAGAAAATACTCGATGTCTGAATAATCACAGTAATCCGCGCAGTCTGCCGAAGCTTTCTCAAGCTCAGGGAGGAGAATATCGCGGTAAACCAGCGGTTCGTACTCAATGAACGTATCGATATCGAAATTCGCGCGGTTCTTGTACGGCATAATATAGAGGTTTTCGCCGCGCTCAACGGACTTGAAGAACTCAAAAGTTTCGCTTATACTTCTGCCGCGGTACAGTTTATCGCGCATAAGTCTGCGCATAAGCCTGATTTTCGATGGGTGAAGAATTTTTTCTCCATCGGAAATTCGCGTTCTCACGCTGACGTAAACGCAGGTGGTGAAATCCTCGGAATTTCCCGTAACAAGCGGATTAAGCGCGTGTATTCCCTCAAGAATTACGATATCGCCGCCTGTTCTTTTGAGCGGCAACCCGCTCTGACGCTCCTGTTTTGCGAAGTCAAACAAGGGAACTTCGATTTCTTCGCCTTTAAAAAGCATTTTGAGGTGATTTTTGAACAGAGGGATATCAAGCCTCAGCGGGCTTTCAAAGTCAATATTCCCGTTCTCATCGCGCGCAGCCTCGTTTTCGTGCATCGGAAGAAAATAGTTATCCATCGAAATCGTGTGCGCCTTGCAGCCCATATCCGCAAGCAGAACCGCAATTCTGTGCGCGGACGTGGTTTTTCCCGAACCCGACGGTCCCGAAAGAAGCACAACCGGTCTTTTTTCGCGGCGTTCAAATATCCCCTGCGCGGCGTTTTCAATCTGCTCCGCATAGATTTTTTCGCCGTCGCCGATAAGCTGTTCAGGCGACTTTGCGGCAGTATTTAGCTGTTCAACGGGAATATATTTCATAATATGAAGCCTTTCGGTTATTGTTTATTCTGAAGAAAAACGCGCTTGAAGCTCTCGAAATCCTCCGAATAAGCAAGCGCGAACATTGTCCTCATCGCCGCGTATTGCGCGGTCATTTTCCCTGCGTCAACAACGCCGCACTTTCCGAGAAGCACGCTTCCGACCTTATACAGCGAAAGATTGCTCCCGCCGCGCAGAACCTGCGTTGACATCACGGCGTAAGCTCCGCGTTCAAGCAGCTTTTCGAGCCATTCCGACCAGCCGCGGCAAGACGGTATTCCGCCCGTTCCGAAGCCGAGAACGACAACCGCCCTTGTGTTTTCGGGAATAATAGGCGGTTCAGCGCCCGGAGTTATCGTAACAACGGCAACTCTCTCGTCCATTCTGTCGAAAAATCGCGTTTCACCGTGCTGTTTTTCGCGCTCGTTTACGCTCTCAAACGCCGAAACGCTCTCCGTGTCAACCTTGACCGCGCAGCGCCCGTCGATTATTTTCCCGTCAAATACAACGCAGACGCCGCGCGAACCCTCGTCTGCGGCGTAAAAAAGCGCATTTTTGAGATTTTCGGGAGCGTCCGAGCCGCGCGCGCCCATAGGTTTCATACTCCCTGTGAGCACAACGGGCTTTTCGCTGTTTTCTATAAGGCAGGAAAGCGCCGCAGCCGCATAGCCGAGCGTATCCGTTCCGTGCGTTATCACAAATCCGCAGTAATCCGCGTATTTCTCACGAATAAGCCTCGCAAGCGCCGTCCACTCGCTCGGCGACATATCCGTGCTGTCCTTGCAGAACGGCGAAACGCAGTCAATCTGCGTATTTTCAGGCAGCTCCGGTACTTTTTCGAGAAGTTCTTCCGCCGTGCTTTCAGGCGTTCTGCCGCTGTTGACGTCGGAGCAGGCTATCGTGCCGCCCGTGGTTATCAGAAGAATTTTTTTCAATTTCAGCGCGGCTCTACGATAAATTTCATCGCCGTGCGTTCTTCATCGTCGATAATGACAGTCGTAAACGCGGGAATACAAATAAGATCAACGCCTACAAGCGCCATATAGCTTCTCGCGATTGCTATTGACTTTACAGCCTGATTTGCCGCGCCCGCGCCGACAGCCTGAACCTCGACCTCGCGGTTTTCGCGTACAACTGCCGCGATTGCGCCCGCAACAGACTTTGGTACGGAATGTGCCGATACCTTAACCACTTCCATCTTACTCACCCTATGAAACAATTATGTTTCACCTTTCTGAATAGTTTATTATGGTCACCTCTAAAAACCTTGTTTGAGTGAAAATGTGTATAGTACACCGCCTGCTTCTTCAAACCTCCTCGTAAGGCATACAGCCTTACGAGGAGGTTTTCATCGCATTCGGCGCACTCTACCCATTTTCCCTTTTCAAACCGGTTTTTAGAGGTTCCCTTATATAAATTATTTTGAATTTCTGCAAAAACGTTCAATCGAAACGCACTTTCCGCTTTTTTCATCAATTTCAAGGCAAACTCCGCATATTATGCACTCGCCGCCCGCAAAAACGTGTCTGATATGACGATATGTGAGAAATTTTTCGATTATGATGTCCTTTTCAACGCCGAGAACCGAGTCTTTCGCGCCCGTCATTCCAACGTCCGTTATATAACCCGTGCCGTCGATAATCTGCTCGTCCGCGGTTTGAACGTGAGTGTGCGTTCCGAGGACAGCCGAAACCTTTCCTGCGAGGAAAAATCCCATTGCGCGCTTTTCCGAAGTAGCCTCCGCGTGAAAATCAACGATAATATTCTTCGCCGCCGTCTGCGAAAGCAGTTCCTCCGCGCACTTGAACGGATTATCCACAGGCTGCATAAAAGCCGTTCCGATGAGGTTAATCACGCACACCTTAAAACTCCCGAAATCCAGCTCGCACATTCCGTTTCCCGGAAGCGCGCTTCCGAAATTCGCAGGACGGATAAGCCTGTCGCTGCGCTCGAATTCCTCGTTTATTTCGTGCTTGTTGAACGCGTGATTTCCTGTTGTGATAACGTCCGCGCCCGCGTCAAAAATCGTCTGCTCCGAGCGGCGGTCGACGCCGTTTCCCTCGGCGCTGTTTTCGCCGTTTACAATAACAAGCTCGGCTTTATACTCGTTCTTAATCTCGAAAAGCTTTGAGGAAAGAGCTTCGCAGCCGTTTTTTCCGACAACATCGCCTATGAAGATTATTTTCATCAGCGGAAAATAACCTGGTCGTTGCCCGCGCCCACGCCGATTATCTTAATCGGGCAGCCGCAGAGTTCTTCAAGGCGGGTTATATACGCGCGGCATTTTTCGGGAAGCTCTTCAAACTTGCGGCAAGCCGAAATATCGCCCGTATATCCCTCGATTTCTTCATATATGGGAGTGCAGTCGGCGAGTTCTTCAAGGGTCATCGGGAAGTCGCTGAGAACGGTTCCGTCGGACTTCTTGTACGCCGTGCAGACCTGAAGATTTCCGAGGTTGCTCAGAGTGTCGAATTTGTTGATGGCAAGCGCGGTAAGACCGTTTACGCGAACCGCGTGCCGCATAATAACCGCGTCAAACCAGCCTGTTCTTCTCGGCCTGCCCGTGGTAGCGCCGAATTCCCCGCCCTTGTTTCTGATAAGGTCGCCAAGCTCGTTGTCAAGCTCCGTGGGGAACGGACCGTTTCCTACACGGGTTGTATAGCTCTTTCCGACGCCGATTACCTCGTCGATAATCTTCGGGCCTATTCCGGTACCGACGCAAGCGCCGCCCGCAATCGGGTGCGACGAGGTGACGAACGGGTACGTTCCGAAGTCGATATCAAGAAGGGTCGCCTGCGCGCCCTCGAAAAGCACTTTTTTGCCCTCGTTATATGCGTTAAACGCGAGAACAGAGCCGTCCGTGATATATTTTGCAAGCTTTTCGCCGTAAGCCTTGTACTCTTCGTAAACAGAGTCAAGGTCGAGCGCCTTTCCGCCGAATACTTTTTCTATGATAAGATTTTTCAGTTCGCCGGTATTTTTCACGAGTTTTTTCAAACATTCGGGGTGAACGAGGTCGTACATACGGATACCTACTCTGTCCGCCTTATCCGCGTAGCAAGGGCCTATACCTCTGCCGGTTGTTCCAACGTTAACGCCCGTCTGCTTTGCCTTGAACTCTTCTTCAAGCTTGTCAAGCTCCCTGTGCCACGGCATAATAACGTCCGCGCGCGCGTCTATTCTCAGATTATCGCAGGATATCCCGTGCTTGTTCATCTCGGAAATTTCGCTGAGGAGAACGCCGGGGTCTACAACGACTCCGCTTCCTATCAGACAGAGGGTCTGCGGGTAGAGAATGCCCGACGGGAGCAGGTGAAGCTTATAGGTATCCTTTCCGTGAACGACCGTGTGACCTGCGTTGTTTCCGCCGCTTGAACGGATAACAACGTCCGCTTTTTTCGCCATAATGTCAATGATTTTACCCTTGCCCTCGTCGCCCCACTGGGTTCCGACAATAACGCTTGAAGCCATAATAAAATCCTTCCTTATTATATGAAATTTTTGCTGTTTACTTAATTATTTTACCGCCGTGCTGTTTAATATTCTTTTCCTTAATATTAATCGGCTGTTCGCTTCCTCCGCGGTCGGTAAACACCGCCGATTCGTCGTAATCCGGAATTTCGGGGTTTTTCTCGCCCGTTTTTTCGTAATACGGATTGATAAGCACTTTCTGAATTGTCGGATAGCAGCAGCAGAATGAAATCAGTGCAAGCCACGCAAACGGAACAATCGGCGTCAGGAACACGACAAACAGCCAGAACCACCAAATAAGCGCCGCATAACCGAAGAAAAACGCAAGGGTTATGATATCGCCGACCGGATTAAGGAAAACAAGCAAAAGCGAGTTTCTCACGATTGCGCCGAGCTTCAGGTCGAGAGCCACAATCTGCGGATAGATGTAGAAGCTCATCATAATCACGAGCGCAACTCCCACAAGCGAAATCACATAAAAAACCTTTCCCGTGGTATCCATTTCGGGACTTTGACTGTAAACAAGAATCGAGAACACGCCGAGCGCAACAGCCGCGATATCAAGCAGCCCGATAGGAAACGCCTGCTTGAAATTTTTCTTGAACTCGCGCTTGAAGTCGTGGAAGATAAACTGCGGCTTTTCAAGGTAGAAATTCCTCATAATCGCAGTCATAGCCGCGGTTGCCGGACCGATTGTAACAATCGGCAGACAGAAAAGAAAGTAAATCAGATTAATCTGAAAATAATTCCAGAACTTGCTGACAAACAGCTCGCAGAACCGCTTGAACGGCTTTTTCCGACCCGCGCCCTTTGAAACGCCGCTTCCCGCTACTCCGTTATTGTAAAACAAACCCATCAAATCATTCCTTTTATTTAAAATGCGCGATTTTTACCTGAAAAACGGCTCGATAACAAGCCCCGCAATCATAACCAGAGCGAGGATTATCGCCGCGACGCGGCATATTCTCATAATTTTTGCGCGTTTTTTCTCGTCCATCAGCGTTTCTCCCGCATAAAATCAATGCCATTATTTCCGATAACCACAAAAATCTGCCGCAAATATGGCTTTTCGTGGCTGATTTTAGGCAACACCGCAAAATTATTTTCGTTCAATCACGCAGAGAGTTTTTCGTCAGAATGAACAAAACGACCGATGGAATACTGTATGTATTTCAAGGGAGTTTTGGATATTCTGACGGAAAATATCAAGTGAGTGAATGAAAAAGGCGAAGCCGCTAATTGTGCGGTGTTACCTTTATTATACAACAAAATCATTTGTTCTGTCAAGTGTTTTTGCCTGTAACGCAGTCAAAGCCCTTGGAGCTTACGGCGTAGATTTTTCCTCCCGCCGCGAAAGCTCTCGTAAAGCCTGTTTTGTCGTCATAGAGCGTTTTCGAGCCTTCGGTTCTGCCGAAAACCACATACTGTGAAATTACGGATACGCCGTCGAAATACTCGAACGCCGCGCCGCAGGAATCAGCCGCAAACGCCGTTGTTTCCGCGCCCTTAAGAACAAGCGTTTTCAGCTCGTCCTCCGTGAACGTTTTCGTGTATTTCCCGATAACGTCGGCTTTTTCGCCGTTCCTTTTGTAGAGCGTGATTTCAAGCCCGCCGTCAACGCTGAATACCGCCGCGTAATCGCCCGAAACAAATCCGTTCGTTTTCGTGAGCTTCATTGCCGACGGCTGCGAGATATCGCCGCAGTCAAACGCCGCAAAAAAGCCGTCCTTGTTCCCGACAAGCAGGCTGCTTTCCGAAATTTTCAGCTTTTCGGCTTTTTCCGCGAAGTTTGAAAGCGCGCTTTTCGCCGTGAAATCAGCCGAACGCAGATTTGCGTTTTCACCTTCAAGCGTTACCGCAAAGTCCTTTCCGAAAGCCGCGGCGGAGATTTTTTCGCATTTTTTCGCGGTAATTCCGTCCTTAAAGCTCACGAGCAGACCGTATTCGGTTTCATCGGATTTGCCGTTGAATGCGGCTTTGTAGTCGGCGCCCGCAGAAACCGGGTTTCCGAGAACCGCTTTTGCCGCGCTGTTTTCGCCGCTGTCAAGCGTATATTCCGCGCAAACCGCGAACGAACAGCCTTTCGTTCCGCTCACGGCGACATTTTCCGCGGTAAGCGGCTTTTTCTCGTCTTTTCCGACGCGCGGAAGATACACGTCCGTATCGTTCGCGGAAAAGCTCTTTGAATATTTCGGAACGTAAACCGAACCGAGCGAGATTTTTCCTCCGTCAAGCGAGAAATCGCTGAGAACGCCGTCCTGACGCACCGTGAAAAGCGCCGTTCCGTCCTTTATCTTCATATATCCGCATTCTTTTTCGCCCGCGCCGTCCGCATCTCCCGAGAACACGCAGTAAAGCGCGCCGTCCTGTTCAAACGCAGTCACAAAGCTTGTTTTCGCGGGGGGAACGATGTATTTCGCCGAGTCGAGAACCGTTCCGTCGAAGCTCTCTACCGAGATTTTATCGCTTGATACGCAGTAAACGTTCTTATCGTCCGAGAAATTCATTTCGCCGTTCTTATTGATAAGAAGTTCGCCGAAAATTCCGCAGCCGTCCGAATAAACGCAGATATCCCCGCCGCCGATAAATCTTTCTTCCTCCGGCATATAAGACTCGAAAACCCTTGTAAAAAGCTCGTCGTTAGTCTGCGCGAAGTACATTTCCGGGGCTTTTTCGCCGAATTTACCGGCAAAAACCGCAAGCGCCGCAAGCGCAGCCGCTCCGACCGCTCCCGCGATAAGCGCCTTTATGTGATATTTGCCGTTTGCGCGGGACTTCGCAGGTTTTTCGGGATAATCCTCTTCTTCCTCGTCCTCGCTGTAATCGTCCTCATAATGCGCTTCTTCGCGCTTTTCTTCGCGCGTAATTTTCGGTCGTTCTTTGCTGAAAAGCGTCTGGTCAATCTCAATAAGCGGCGCGGTTTCGCCGTTTTCAAAATCGCCATAATCCTCGTCCGCGCTTATTTCCGCTTCGTCCTCAACGGGAGATTCCGGCTCGCCGCTTTCATCAACTTCTTCATCGAAAATATCGCGCTCGGCGGGTCGGTCGGGCGCGTTTTTCCGCATACCTGCAAGAATCCGCGTAACCGACATTGTTTCCGTCTGCTCAAAAACGGGTTCTTCGGCGGGAACTTCCGCGGTTTGCTCCGCGTATTCGCTTTCATCTTCCGCCGTGATATTCTCTGTTTCAACATCCTCCGCTTCGTTATCCGAAACGTCCTCGCGCGCGGAATGTTTATTTTCCTTTATAATATCGAAAATTTTCGAGAAATCCGAGGTCAGTCCGCCGACGTCGTGCGCGGGCGGTTCGGGTTCTTCAATTTTTTCGGTTTCTTCCGTATAGATAATTTCGGGTTCTTCGGTCGCTTTTTGGGCTGCGGTTTTCGGAACTTCCGCGTCTTTGGCGTTCTCGTCCTCCCTATAAGACCCGCGATTGTCGAGAAGCCGAACCTGCCTTAGCACTTCCTCAAGCGACGGCTCATCGGAATCCTCGTATTCTTCCGCGGGCAAAACACCCTTGGAAACGGGATTTACGGGTTCTTCGCGCTGCTTTCCTGCGGCTTCGGGAACGGGATTTTCCGTTTCTTCGCGCTGCTTTCCGACAGCGGCGGGAACGCGGACTTCTTCCTCCGGCTCGTTTTCAACGTAACCGATTTCCTCGGCTGCGTCGGACGATTTTTCAAGGCGGATTGTGAGCGTTCTCTCCCAGATTTGCCGCGCGGTATACAGCATAACCGTGTAATCTTTCGCGGTAAGCCCCGAATTTTCGAGCGTGAGAATGAGGTTTTGCAGGTTCATCGCGGGAATTCTCTTTATCTTTTCAACGCACGTTGCGGGCGCGCCGCACGCTTCAAGCAGATACTGGAAATCCGCCGAACCTATGCCGAGCGAACGCAGGCGGTTGAGGAACGTGAACGCGTCAAGTTCGGGCAGCTCCGCAGAGTCGTCCATCAGATATTCGATTATATTCTGCGGTATTACGTTTTCCGGAACAACTTTCCGCCGCATTTCCGCACGCATTTCCTCAAAAGTCATTTCTATTCTCCCCGATTACACGTTCAATCTTCAATTCCGAGCATTTGAGCCGCTTTAATCAGCTTTTTTCTCACGCTTCCCGCCGTCATTCCCGCAAACGCCGCCGTTTCCTCGACGGAAAATCTTCCCCCGACGTGCATAACTATAAGCAGCCTTTCGATATCGGGAAGCGTAAACAGCATTTTCTTGATTTCGGGCTGTTTTCCCGAAAGACCGCCGCCGTCGTATTCCTTAAAGAACATCTTTATTCTCGCGCAGAGCGTTCTCATCATAAAAACGCGGAACTGCGCTTCGTTCCTGAGCCTTGCAGCGGAGTTGAAACCGTCGCGCGCCGCTCCCGTAACCGCTTCAATCGCGTCGTTGTCGTTTTTCAGCGAATAGAACGCGGTGTAGTACATATCGCGGTAAACCGTTTCATAAAGCTTTGAAAAAGCCTTTGCGTCGCCGTTTGCCGCCATTGAAATAAGCTGCCTATACTCTTTTTTATCCATAAATTCCTCGGTTAGTCCTCTTTGTTTACAACAGCGATACCAAGCTCCGCGAGCTGCTCGTCCGAAACCTCGCCGGGCGCTTCGCTCATAAGCTCTGAAGCGTTCTGAACTTTCGGGAAAGCGATTACATCGCGCAGACTGTCGCAGCCGCACATAAGCATCGCAAGGCGGTCAAGACCTATTCCCGCGCCGCCGTGAGGAGGAGCGGCATATTTGTACGCGTCAACGAGGAAGCCGAACTTCATCTGAATTTCCTCGTCCGTCATTCCGAGCATCTCGAACATCTTCTGCTGAAGCTCGGGGTTGTTTATTCTGATTGAGCCGGAAAGCAGCTCAACGCCGTTCAGCACAAGGTCGTAGCACTTCGCGCGGACGCGTCCCTTGTCGCTTTCGAGGTAGGGAATATGCTCCTCAAGCGGCATTGTGAACGGGTGGTGCATTGCCGCCCATTCGCCCTTTTCGTCGTCGTATTCAAAGAACGGAAATTCCGTTATCCAGACAAAATTCCACTTTTCGGGAATAATTTCGAGCTGTTTCGCAACTTTCAGACGGAGCGCGCCGAGCGTCGGGAGTACAACCTTGTCCTTATCCGCGACAATAAGCGCAGCGTCGCCCTTTTCGCAGCCGAGCGCCGCGAGAATTTTCTCAAGCTCGCCCTCTTTCATAAACTTGCCGAACGAGCAGGAAGGCGCTTCGTCAACCCAGCGAATGTAAGCAAGACCCTTTGCGCCGATACCCTTCGAGAACTCTGTGAGCTTGTCCATTTCCTTGCGCGAGAGCTTTTCCGCGCCGTTTTTCGCAACGATACCGCGAACCGAGCCGCCGTTTTCGAGCGCGTTTTTGAACACGACAAAATCGCTGTCCTTAACGGTTTCGGAAAGGTCGGTAATCTCCATTTCAAAGCGCGTATCGGGCTTGTCCGAACCGAATCTGCTCATCGCCTCGTCATAGGTAAGGCGCGGCAGAGGAGTTTCGATTTCAACGTCCAGAACGTTCTTATAAAGGCGCTTTATAAAACCCTCAAGGCACTCGAGAATATCGTCCGTGTCAACAAACGACATTTCAAGGTCAATCTGCGTAAATTCGGGCTGTCTGTCCGCGCGGAGATCCTCGTCGCGGAAGCAGCGCGCAAGCTGGATATATTTGTCAAATCCCGAAATCATCAGAAGCTGCTTGTACATCTGCGGCGACTGCGGAAGCGCATAGAATTTTCCGTTGTGGATACGCGAAGGAACGATATAGTCGCGCGCGCCCTCGGGCGTCGATTTAATCATCATCGGCGTTTCTATCTCAAGGAAACCGTTTTCATAGAAATATTCCCTTGCGCACTGCGCGATTTTGTGGCGCATAATGATGTTATCCTGAAGCGGCTTTCTTCTGAGGTCAAGATAGCGGTATTTCAGCCTTAATTCCTCGTTTGTCTTTGAGTTGCTGACAATCTCGAAAGGAGGCGTCTGCGCCTTTGAGAGTATTCTCAGGTCGTCGGGAAGAATTTCAACGTTTCCCGTCTTAATCTCGCTGTTTACGCTTTCGCGCGCGCGAACCTTTCCCTTTACCATAAGAACGTCCTCGGAACGCACGGTTTTCGCCTTTTCAAACACGGATTTCTCGGTCGTTTCGTCAAACGCGAGCTGTACGATACCCGTTCTGTCGCGCAGGTCGATGAATATGATTCCGCCCTTGTCGCGAACACGCGCAACCCAGCCGCCAACCGTAACTTCATTCATTTCAAGCGCAACTTCATTGCAATAGCAGGTTCTTTTCAGACCTTTCATAGTATCCATATTATTTTACCCCTTAAAAAATAAGAATTTTTTACATATCAAGTTATTATAACATTTTTTTAACGCTTTTTCAAGGGGATAAAGTAAAAAAATAGGTGAAAACCGCGAATGACCCATTGACAAAAAATAGTTTACGTGTTATAATAAGAGTGGACTTGTTCAAACTAATAATTACTTTTCGGGAGGATTACTTATGAAATCACTTTGGAGAAAAATCGGTTTTATTTTGGCTTGGTCGATACTTATTCTCGGAACCGTAGGCGCAATTGTCGGCGCGGCAACCGGAAGAACCTTTTACCTTTTCTGTGAAATCTTCGTTCCCGCGCTGTTCTTCTTCGCTTTCCTTATGGTTTATCTTGAGCATACGAATAACGTTGAAATGCGCCTCGACCAGACTTATCGCAAGGAAAACGGTATGAACCAGCTTCCCGAAAACGCATATTCAAATATCCCCAACTTCGTTGCAACCGCAACGCAGCCCGCCCCCGCTTATCAGCAGCCCGTTCAGCAGCAGTTCCAGCAGCCTGTTCAGTATCAGCAGCCCGCTCCTGCTCCTGTTCCTCAGCCCGCTCCTGTTCCTCAGCCTGTTCAGCAGCCCACTCCCGCTCCTCAGCCCGTTCCTACGCCCGTTCAGCAGCCTGCTGCCGAGCCTCAGCCGTGGACCTGCGCTAAGTGCGGTACCCTCAACAACGCAACCGCAAACTTCTGCAAAGGCTGCGGCAACAAAAAAGGCTGATTCTTTACTTAAATAAGCCAAACTCCCCCGAAAAGGGGGAGTTTTTGCTTCGCTCTAGTGGACGGCTTCGCCTTCAGTGCCTCCGGCGGCTTAAGGTCTTTTTCTGAAGAAAAAGACAAAGAAAACCGCAGGTTTTCTGGAAGAACCAAAAAGACTTTTTAATTCCTTGGCAAAACTTCAAGTCCGCGATACCACCCTATGAATCGAGTTATCACTCAAGTGAAACATACGAAGCTATGCCGGGTAAGACGCTCCGGCTGCTTGACTACAACAAAACAAAAACGGGAGAATTTTCGGTTCTCCCGTTACTTTGTATTTAGCGAACATAGCCGCAAATCTCGTGGAGCAACAAAGCAGGCATAGCTTCGTATTTTTCCTTTGAGTGATAGGTTAGCGCATAGGGCGGTAGAAGAAACTAAGACTTAAGCGCGAAGCGAGTAAAGTCTTTTTGGAGTTCTTAGAACCTTTTTCCTCAGAAAAAGGTTCTAAGCCCCGCGGGAGCGACTGGAGCGAAGCGACCTACTGAAGGCGCAGCAATCCTATCAATCCTTATAGAAAGTGGCGGCGAATTGTTCGAGGAGGGTGACGGTGCCGTCGATGCCGAGGGCGGAGCTGTCGATGCAGACGTGGTAATTCTGGGGCTGACCCCAGCGTCTGTCGGTGTAATAGTTGTAGTAAGATGTGCGCTGCTTGTCGATACGCTTGACGTAATCTTCCGCGTGTTTCGCTTCAATTCCGTAGACCTCGACTGCGCGCTTTACGCGGACGTCAATGGGCGCGGTTATAAACACATTGAGCACGTTTTCAAAGTCGCGCAGAGCGTAATCGGCGCATCTTCCTATGATGACGCAGGAATGTTCGGAAGCGAGTTTTCGCTCGGCGTTGAGCGTTGCGAAGAAAAGCGAGTCGTCAAACGGCACACCGCCCTGTCCGTAAGTCGTGGACAGGAGATAGAGGAAGCTGTTCGTGCGCTTTTCGTCGTTTTCAACAAAGTGGCTCTCGTGGATACCGCTTGCCTTTGCCGCTTCCTCAAGAAGTCGGTGGTCGTAGAACTCCGCTCCAAGTTTTTCCGCGAGCTTTTGTCCTATTTCGCGGCCGCCGCTTGCGTACTGCCTTGATATCGTGATAATTTTTTTCATAATCACAACCCCCTTTGTAATATTCTATGATTATATTTTAACACATTTTATTCAATTTGTCGATAAATTTTACAAAGTTTTTTCTTAATTAAGCCGATTTTTGTGATAATTCAACAATTTTATTTTTTCTTTTTGTGACAAATCGCTTTATAATCGAAAAACAAAGTAAATTCCCGAAAAAATTTTATTGAAAAAATACGCAAAACCCCCTATACTTTTTCAAAAAAATCCTGTATAATAAATATGTATGGAAAAGAATTGACAAAAACGAGAAGATGAAAAAATACAGGAGTATTTGATATGAGTTTTCAGAATTTGCTTGGAATGTTGGGCGGACTCGCGGTATTTATGTTCGGAATGCATACGCTCAGCGGCGCTTTGGAAAAGTTTGCGGGCGGACGAATAGAATCGCTGCTCGAAAAAATGACCTCGAACCCCATAAAGGGCGTTGGTCTGGGCGCGCTTGTAACCGCGCTTATTCAGTCCTCAGCGGCGACAACGGTTATGCTTGTCGGCTTCGTAAACTCGGGACTTATGAAGCTCTCGCAGGTTGTCGGCGTCATTATGGGCGCGAATATCGGTACAACGGCAACGGCTTGGCTCGTCAGCCTTTCGTCTGTTGAGGGCAGCGGCAGCATTGTTTCACAGATTTTCAGCGTAAATACGTTTACAACGCTCCTTGCAATCTTCGGAATTATTCTTGCGATGTTCACCAAATCCGATAAAAAGCGCACTGTCGGCACGATTATGGTTGGCTTCGCGCTTTTGATGTTCGGAATGGGTCAGATGTCCGCAGCGGCAGAGGGATTGAAGGACAACGAGCAGTTCACGAGCATTATGACAATGTTCTCGAACCCCATTCTCGGCGTTATCGCGGGTGCGCTGCTTACAGCGGTGCTTCAGTCGTCGTCCGTTTCAATCGGTATTCTTCAGTCTATTTCAAATAAAACCGGCACGGTTACTTATTCTATTGCGCTTCCGATTATTCTCGGTCAGAATATCGGTTCGTGCGTGACGGCGCTCCTTTCTTCAATCGGTGCAAATAAGTCCGCAAAACGCGTTGCAATTGTTCATCTTTACTTCAATATAATCGGAACATTCGTGTTCCTTGCGCTGTTCTACCTGGTGAACGCGTTTATCGACCTGCCGTTTATGAACGAGCAGCTTAACGCCGTTGGAATTGCGATAATCCACACTACTTTCAACGTCCTCGCAACAGCGCTGTTTTTGCCGTTTACAAAACAGCTCGAAAAGCTCGCCTGTCTTACAATCCGCGACAAGCCCGGAGAAGCTTCCGCAGAAACGCCTATGCTCGACAAGCGCTTCCTGAATACCCCCTCAATCGCAATCGAGCAGTGTAAAAACGTCGCTTACAAAATGGCGACGCTCACGCAGAAAACCCTGCTGAAATCGCTCGGTCTTGTTAAGGAATACGACCCGAAAGCGGCGCAGGAAGTCGTTGATAACGAGAATACGATTGATATTTACGAGGATAAAATCGGCTCGTATATCCTGCAAGTCGCTTCAAAAGACCTTTCCGTAAGCGACAGCCAAGTCGTTTCAAACCTGCTTCACACAATCGGCGACCTCGAGCGTATCTCCGACCACGCAGTCAACATCAAGGAAGCCGCCGAGGAAATGCATACGAAAAAAATCCATTTCTCCGAGGCAGCGGAAAAGGAAATCGGCGTTATGACAAGCGCACTCAAGGAAATTCTCGATATGTCGATAAAGTCGTTTATGACGTCCGATATCGCGCTTGCAAAAGAAGTCGAACCCCTCGAGGACGTAATCGACACGCTCCGCGCAGAGCTGAAAAACCGCCATATCGAACGCCTGCGCGATGGCGTTTGCACAATCGAACTCGGCTTTATCCTCCAGGATTTGCTCACGAATTTTGAACGAGTTTCCGACCACTGCTCAAATATCGCCGTTTGCCTTATCCAAATTCAGGAAAACAGCCTCGATACCCACGAGTATATCAACGAACTCAAAAAGCTCGATAAGTCCGAGTTTATGGACGAATTTAACGACTATAAGGCAAAATACGTCCTTCCCGACTGATTTTTTATCCGCCACTTCGCCTTCAGTCGTCGCTTCGCTCACAGTGTACGGCTTCGCCTTCAGTCGTCGCGCTCCGCGCTCCAGTCGCTCCCGCGGGGTTTAAGACCTTTTTCTGAAGAAAAAGGTCTTAAAAATCTAAAAAGACTTTTTAATTCCTTGGCAAAACTTCAAGTCCGCGATACCGCCCTATGAATCAAGTTTTCACTCAGGTGGAACACAAGAATCTATGCCCGGTAAGATGCTCCGTGTGCTTAATTACAACAAACAAAAACGGGAGAATTTTTGGTTCTCCCGTTATTTCGTATTTAGCAAACACACCTGCATATCTCGTGGAGCAACAAACTAGGCATAGATTCTTATGCATTACCCGAGTAATAGCTTGATTCATAGGGCTAGAGCCGCTAACTAAGACCTTTTTCTTCAGAAAAGCAGCGTGCCAGGGAGAACCTGCGGTTCTCTCGTGCACACCTTTCGCTTCGCGGCTCATTACCTAAGTTTGTGCTGACCCTCGCCGGAGGCACTGGAGGCGAAGCCGTCAACTGTGAGTGAAATGGACTTATGAGATGACTTTGTAATCCTTATCCTCGACGGCTTTTTTGAGGACATTGAAGTCGGTATTTTCCGAGAGTTTCACTATGGCAGTGCCATTTTCGTGGGAAACGTTGGCTTCGATGACGGTTGGAATGGCTTCGAGCGCCTTTTTGACGGTTGCTTCGCAGTGGCCGCACATCATACCTTCGATTTTCATTGTAATTTCCATTGTATTTTTCTCCTTTTTAATAGTATTCACGCGTTTTGCGCGGATTTTTCTGTCGTGTTTTTCGCTGTAAATGTTGGCGAGATTGAGCCGCAGGGCATTTGTAATGACGAAAACGCTTGAAAGGCTCATGGCGGCGGCGGCGAACATCGGGTTAAGCCGCAGTTTGAACAGTGGAATCCAAACGCCCGCCGCGAGGGGGATTCCGATTACGTTGTAGAAAAAAGCCCAGAACAAATTTTGGTGAATATTCCGCAGTGCCGAGCGCGAAAGTCTGATTGCCGCAGGAACGTCGAGAAGCGTGTTTTTCATCAGAACGACGTCCGCTGCGTCAATCGCGATATCCGTTCCTGCGCCGACCGCAATTCCCGTATCAGCGCGGGTTAGCGCGGGCGCGTCGTTTATTCCGTCGCCGATCATCGCGACTTTGCCTTGCTTTTGCAGCTCGCGAACAACGTCCTCTTTATCGCCCGGAAGAACCTCCGCAATAACCTCGTCAACGCCCGCGATTTTGCCCACGGCTTCGGCAGTTCTGCGGTTATCGCCCGTGAGCATAACCGTTCTGATGCCCATATTTTTAAGCTGAGAAATCGCTTTCGGGCTGTCCTCCTTTATCGCGTCCGCAACCGCGATTATGCCGAGAAGTTTCTGTTCCCGACAGAAAAACAGCGGAGTTTTTCCCTCAAGCGCGAGTTCTTCGGCTTTTTCGCGCATTTTCCGCGATATATTGCAATAAGTTTCGCAAAGCCGCAGATTTCCCGCGATATACTCTTTTCCGCTGAGCGTCGACGACAGTCCGCTTCCGCGCAGAACCTTGAATTCGCTCGGTTCTTCGGCGGTGAATCCGCGCTCGCTTCCGTATTTTACAATCGCCGCCGCGAGAGGGTGTTCGCTTCGTTTTTCGAGAGAAAACGCGGTTTGCATAAGCTCGTTTTCGTCCGTTCCGTCCTCGGCGCAAACGTCCGTGACCTCGGGCGCGCCTTTGGTTATCGTGCCTGTTTTGTCGAGGAGAACAATGTCGGTTTTGCCTGTCTGCTCAAGCGAAACGGCTGTTTTGAACAAAATTCCGTTCTTCGCGCCGACGCCGTTTCCGACCATAATCGCAACGGGCGTTGCAAGTCCCAGCGCGCACGGACACGATATAACAAGCACGGAAATTCCGCGTTCCAGAGCGTATCCCGCGCCATATCCGCACAAGAGCCACACAAGTATGGTTACGAGCGCAATCGCGATAACGACCGGCACGAACACGCCCGAAACCCTGTCCGCGACCTTTGCAATCGGCGCTTTTGTCGCCGCCGCGTCGCTCACCATCTTGATTATTTTCGACAGCGAAGTGTCCTCGCCGACCCTTGTCGCGCGGCAGCGGATATATCCCGACTGATTTATAGTCGCGGCGGAAACCTCGTCCCCGACAATTTTGTCCGAGGGAACGCTTTCTCCCGTGAGCGCGCTCTCGTCAACGGCGGTTTCGCCCTCGACAACAATTCCGTCAACCGGCACGCTTTCGCCCGGCTTAACGCTGAAAATATCGCCGATTTTCACTTCTTCCACCGGAACAACGGATTCAATTCCGTTTTCAATCAGCACGGCGGTTTTCGGCGCAAGCTTCATCAGCCCTTTGAGCGCGTTTGTCGTTTTGCCTTTAGAGTAAGCTTCAAGCAGCTTTCCGAGCGTAATCAGCGTCAATATCATACCCGCGCTTTCGAAATAAAGCTCGTGCATATAGCGCATTGCGTGCTCCGCGTTTCCGACAGCCTGCGCGTTCGACATCACAAAAAGCGCGTAAACGCTGTATCCGAACGCCGCCGTTGCTCCGAGCGCAATGAGCGTGTCCATATTCGGCGATTTGTGGATAATTCCACGAAAACCGCTTACGAAGAACTTCTGGTTAATCACCATTATAATTCCCGTCAGCAGCAGCTCCGCAAGTCCCACGGCGACGCAATCTTCCGCGAGAAACGCAGGAAGCGGAAATCCCCACATCATCGCGCCCATTGAAATATACATCAAAACGAGCAGAAATCCTATGCTCCAGAAAAGCCGCGTCTTCATTTTGACGGTTTCCTTATCGGCGGAAGGCATTTCCGTGCGCTTTTCGCCTGCTTTTGACGCGCCATAGCCTGCTTTTTCAACCGCGCCTATAATATCCGCCGGCGTTCCGCCCTCAACCGTCATTGAGTTTGTGAGCAGGTTCACGGCGCAGCTTTTCACGCCCGCAACGCCCTTTACGGCTTTTTCCACGCGCGCCGAGCAAGCCGCGCAGGTCATTCCCGTGACGTCATATTTTTCCATTTTTTCACCTACTTCATCATTTTCCTCAGAATATCGACAAGCTCTTCGATAACCTCGTCGTTTCCGTTTCTTATATTATCCGCAACGCAGGTTCTTATATGCTCGTCGAGAAGCTCTCTTTCAAACGCCCCGAAAGCCGCCGAAGCCGCCGCGCTCTGCGTAAGGATATCGACGCAGTAATCGTCGTTTTCAAGCATTTTCTTTATGCCGTTAATCTGCCCCGAAATCCTGTTCAGGCGGTTTATAAGCCGCTTTTTTTCGTCCTCCGAGCGGAGCTTTTTCTTTTTGCAGCAGCATTTTTCCTCCATTTTCGCGCTCCTTTCTCTTTACTCATGTTTATTATATACCCTATGGGGGTATTTGTCAAGGGCAAATTTAACAAAATAGCCAAAAAATAATTTGAAAGTTTGTGCAAATTTTTATTAAAAACGCTTGACAAATTAATAAACGTGTGATACAATTATTAATACAAGCAAGCGAGTTTCCAAAGGGGTGATTGATATGGGAAACAGCATTTACAGCCTTGTGCTTTCGGATAACGTGGTTGACGCTGTTGACACGCTGGCTCATTCAAGCGGGCTTTCACGCTCGGCGATGATAAACAGGATACTTGCGGAACGCGTGGCGCTGACAACGCCCGAAATGCGGCTTCGCGAGATAATGGAGGCGCTTCGCGGCGCGATGGGAGAAGGCTTTGTTCTTACGGAAATGCCGGGTTCGGGAACGCTTTGCGCGCGCTCGTCGCTGAAATACCGCTATAAACCGACCGCGCGGTATTCGGTTGAGATACGTTCGGGCGGCGGAAGAAAGGCGGGCGAAATCCGCGTTTCGTTCAGGACGCAGAACGCGGAGCTGATAAACACGCTCGGCGAGTTTTTTGAGTGTTGGATTGCGCTTGAAAAGAAGTATATTTCAAAGCATTTGTCGGACGATATTGTTTTCACGATAAACGCGGGAAAATTTACGCGGACGCTGAATATGCCGCGCGAGGATATCTCGGACGACGAGCTTGGACAGGCTGTCGCGGATTATATGGCGACGCTTGACGGAACGATGAAGGAATATTTCGGGGCTTTGCCCGACATAGGGCAGGCGCGGAGAGCCGCCGAAATTTATTATAAAGCCGCGCTTTCAAATCAAAAATACATCATATAAAAGGGGGAACTGACAATGAATGCCAACAAATTAACTCAAAAATCCTTGGAAGCCGTTCAGGCGGCGCAGGATATCTCGGTATCCTATCAGAACAACTGCGTTGAGCAAATGCATCTGCTGTATGCTCTTTTGTCGGACGAGGGCGGGCTTGTTCCGCAGCTTTTCTCGAAAACGGGCATTGACGCAAACGGCTTGAAGCAGGCGGCGCTGAAGTTTATCGAGGGTATGCCGCGCGTTTCGGGAAGCGGCAGAGAAGCCGGAAAAATCTACATTTCGTCTGACCTTGACCGGGTGTTCGCAGAAGCGGAGGCTCAGGCGGCTCATATGAACGACGATTATGTTTCGGTTGAACATCTGCTTATCGCGCTGCTCGAAAAGGCTGACAGCGGCGTTTCGGGGCTTGTGAAGAGCTTCGGAATCGACAAGAAGAAAATCCTCGCGGCGCTTCGGGAGGTTCGCGGAAATCAGCGCGTAACATCTCAGACTCCCGAAGAAACCTACGATGTGCTGAAAAAATACGGGCAGGACTTGGTTGAGCTTGCTCGTCAGAACAAACTCGACCCCGTTATCGGGCGCGACAGCGAAATCAGAAGCGTAATCCGCATACTTTCGCGTAAAACGAAGAACAATCCCTGCCTTATCGGCGAGCCGGGCGTCGGCAAAACTGCGATAGCCGAGGGACTTGCTTTGCGTATCGTGCGCGGCGACGTACCCTCAAATCTGAAAGACAGAAAGCTTTTCTCGCTTGATATGGGCGCGCTTATTGCGGGCGCCAAGTATCAGGGCGAGTTTGAGGAGCGCTTGAAAGCGGTTCTGAACGAGGTGAAAAAGAGCGACGGACAGATTATTATGTTTATCGATGAGCTTCACCTTATCGTTGGTGCAGGTAAGACAAGCGGCGCAATGGACGCGGGCAACCTGCTGAAGCCTATGCTTGCGCGCGGCGAACTTCACTGTATCGGCGCGACAACGCTTGACGAATATTCAAAGTATATCGAAAAGGACCCTGCTCTGGAGCGTCGTTTCCAGAAAGTGCTTGTAGACGAGCCGAACGTTGAGGACACAATCTCAATCCTGCGCGGACTGAAAGAACGCTATGAGGTGTTCCACGGCGTTAAGATTCAGGATAACGCGATAATCGCCGCGGCGACGCTCTCGAACCGTTATATAACCGACAGATTTTTGCCCGATAAGGCAATCGACCTCGTTGACGAAGCCTGCGCGATGATACGCACGGAAATGGACAGTATGCCCACGGAGCTTGACGAAATCTCGCGCGATATTCTCCAGCTTGAGATTGAAGAAGCCGCTCTGAAAAAGGAAACCGACAAGCTTTCCGAGGAGCATCTTGAGGAAATCCGCAAGGAACTCGCCGAAAAGCGCGAGAAATTCTCGGCTATGAAGGCGAAGTGGCAGAACGAAAAGAACGCAATCTCGAAGGTTCAGGATTTGCGTAAGGAAATCGAGCAGACAAACGCTGAAATTGAGAAAGCAAAGCGCGAATATAATATGAACAAGGCGGCTGAGCTTATGTACGGAAAGCTGCCGAAGCTGCAAGAGGAGCTGAAAAACGAGGAAGAAATCGCCGAAAAGGCAAAGGCGGATTCGCTTCTGCGCGATAAAGTCACCGAGGAAGAAATCGCCAGAATTATCGCGCGCAGAACGGGTATTCCCGTTGACAGGCTTGTCGAGGGCGAGCGTCAGAAGATACTTCACCTTGCCGATACGCTTCACAAGAGGGTTAAGGGTCAGGACGAAGCCGTTCAGCGCGTAACCGAGAGCATTATGCGTTCGAGAGCGGGAATAAACGACCCGCGCAAGCCGCTTGGTTCGTTCCTGTTCCTCGGTCCTACGGGCGTTGGTAAAACGGAGCTTGCAAAGGCTCTTGCGGAAGCGCTTTTCGATGATGAACACAACATTATCCGTCTTGATATGAGCGAATATATGGAGAAGCACACGGTATCCCGTCTTATCGGCGCGCCTCCAGGATACGTCGGCTATGAGGAGGGCGGTCAGCTTACGGACGCGGTTCGCAGAAAGCCATATTCCGTTGTGCTGTTCGACGAGGTTGAGAAAGCGCACCCCGATGTGTTCAACGTTCTTCTGCAAATCCTTGACGACGGCAGAGTAACCGACAGTCAGGGCAGGACGGTTGACTTCAAGAACACAATCATCATTCTTACGTCAAATCTCGGCTCGCAGTATATACTTGAGGGTATCGACGAGAACGGTGAAATCACGGAAGAAGCGAGAAATAACGTTGACGCTTTGCTGAAGCGCTCGTTCAGACCCGAATTTCTGAACAGACTTGATGAAATCGTGTTCTACAAGCCGCTTACCAAGGAGAATATCTTCGGTATCATCGACCTTCAGGTTGCGGACCTTGCAAAGCGCCTGAAAGACAAGCAGCTTTCGCTTGAAATCACCGATGAAGCGAAGCAGCTTATCGTCGACGAGAGCTACGACCCCGCGTTTGGCGCAAGACCGCTGAAGCGTTATATTCAGCGTAATCTTGAAACGCTTATCGCGAAGGAAATTCTCGCGGACAAGCTTCATCAGGGCGATACAGTAAAGGTTGGAGCAGCGAACGGAGAGCTTGCCATTCTGTAATAACAACAAAGCGCGGACAGAAATGCCCGCGCTTTAGTTTGGAAATGCACCGCATATCGCGCAAAGTTGGCAGTTGCACCGCGAAGCGCTTAAAGTCTTTTTGAATTTCTTCCAGAAAACCTGCGGTTTTTTTACCTTTTTCTTCATAAAAAGTTTTTAAGCCGCCGGAGGCACTCGCGGCGAAGCCGCGCTACTCCGCGCGGAGCAGTCAAACGGAACGCGTGTAATAAAAAACGGGAGAATTTTCGGTTCTCCCGTTTGCTTTTAACTCTTTAATTCGCGTTTTGCACGAATTTGCACTCTCAATCTACGCAAAATCCCTTTTTCCTTACGACTTTTTCGATATCATCGATATGCTTCTTGCAGACGTCGCGGGAAATCGCCTCAGCCATAATTCTCAGCAGCGGCTCCGTTCCCGACGGGCGCACAAGCACGCGTCCATCGCCGCCGAGCGCTTCTTCCGCCGCCTTAACCGCCGTCTTGACGTCCTCGTCGCCGAGAACCGCCTTTTTGTCCTTAACGCGGACGTTCTTCAAAATCTGCGGATAAACCGTCATACCCTTTGAAAGCTCCGACAGCGCGCACTTTTTCGCGCAGATTACTTCCATAACCTTGAGCGCGGTGATAATGCCATCGCCCGTGCTCGCGTACTTGCTGAAGATAACGTGACCGCTGTTCTCGCCGCCGAGAACAAATCCCTTTTCATTCATACGCTCGTAAACGTATTTATCGCCGACAGGAGTTTTTTCGTAGTTAATTCCAAGCTCGTCGAAAGCCTTGTAAAGTCCGAGATTTGACATAACCGTGGTAACAACGGCGTTGTTATCAAGCTGACCGCGCTCTTTGAGGAAGCTTCCGCAGATATAGAGAATTTTGTCGCCGTCTACAACTCCCGCCTTGTCGTCAACCGCGATGCAGCGGTCCGCGTCGCCGTCAAAGGCAAATCCGCAGTCAAGCTGTTCCTCGCGGACGAGCTTAACGAGATTATCGATATGCGTTGAGCCGCAGCCCTCGTTTATGTTAAATCCGTCCGGCTTGTTTCCGACAACGTAGGTTTTCGCTCCGAGCGCGTCAAAAACGCTCTTTGCTATCGTGAACGAAGAGCCGTTCGCGCAGTCAAGACCTATTCTCTTACCCTTGAAAGAATGTGCCGCAAGCGAGATAAGATAGCCTATGTAGCGGTTTCTGCCCGCGGAATAATCCGAGGCTCTGCCGATTTCCTCGCCTGTCGTAAGCGGAATTTCGGGGATTTCGCCGTCAAGATACTTTTCAATCTCGTCGATAACCGAGTCCTCCATTTTCTCGCCGCGCGAGTTAAACAGCTTAATTCCGTTGTCGTAAAAAGGATTGTGCGACGCAGAAATCATAATTCCGCAGTCGAAATCGTCCGTTCTGACAACATAGGAAACCGAGGGCGTCGTCGTGACGTGAAGCAGAAAAACGTCCGCGCCCGAAGCCGTAAGTCCCGCCGTAAGCGCGTATTCAAACATATACGAGCTTCTGCGCGTGTCCTTTCCGATAACAACCGAGCAGCGGTGCTCTTTTCCGTAATAATTGCCGATAAATCTGCCTATCTTAAAAGCGTGCTCAACGGTAAGACCGATATTAGCCTCGCCTCGAAAGCCGTCCGTTCCGAAATATTTTGACATTTGTTTCTCCTCCAACCGATTTTTATGGTCCGTTACTATTATACTTTATGAAGCGTATGTTTGTCAATATGATAAATTACAAAAAGTACTTGATTTTTCGGAGGAAATGTTGTATAATGTAATTTGTGAAGTGTTTTCGATTATGGGGGCAGACCCCGACAACGCGGCGCCGTGAACCATGTCAGGCGGGGAACCGAGCAGCATTAAGCGATTTGCCGCGTGTGTACGGCAAGCCTGTTCCCATAATCGAGAACACTTCTTGGTAATTGCCCTTGATAATTGCTGTTTTGCGAGGGATTGACAATGAAAACGCCAAAGATAATAATGATTTCCCTGCTCGCGCTGGTTGTGGCGGGGGCGGCGGTTTTGGCGACCGTTTTCGGGAAGAATACCGAGGAAAACGCGCCGAAAACCGAGTTCTTGTTCAGCCTGTGGGACGGCGATGTTGGTTGGGAAGATACACGGGAGTTCGCTGTTCCGGAATACGCGGGAACAAAGTTCGTGTGGAACAGCTTGAGCATCAGCGCGGACGGAGAGGAACTCTTTTGGGGAATGCCCGTCTGGAACGTTTATTTAAGCGATTTGAACGGCGATGGGAAGCGCGAAATCATATCGGAGGTTTCGATAGGTTCGGGGATTGTCGATGAGAGGGTTATCGCATACGATTTCTCGGAAAAACGGCGCTATGTGCTTGAAAATCGCTTTTACAGCAACTTTTCGCTGTTTCTGAATAACGGCGAGCTGTGGGTTCGCGAGAAAAAATACGGCGGCGGTGAGATTATAAGCGAAAGAAAGCTTGCGCTGTCGGAAATGAAGGAATATGACGGCACATTTTGATAAAAGAACGGCGGTGGGTTGATGTATCTTGCTTTATACAGAAAATATCGTCCGAGAACGTTCGACGACGTTATTTCGCAGGAGCCTATCACCACGACGCTGAAAAATCAGATAAAAAGCGGTTCCGTGGGTCACGCTTACCTTTTCACGGGTTCGCGCGGCACGGGTAAGACAACCTGCGCGAAAATCCTCGCGATGGCGGTTAATTGCCTTAATCCGAAAGACGGAAATCCTTGCCTTGAATGCGACCGCTGCAAGGAGATTATGGACGGCTCCGCGACCGATATCGTTGAAATGGACGCTGCTTCAAACAACGGCGTCGACGATGTTCGTCAGCTTCGCGACGAGGTGAATTACACGCCCGTTTCGTGCAAATACAGGGTTTATATAATCGACGAGGTTCATATGCTGTCGCCGGCGGCGTTCAACGCGCTGCTGAAAACGCTTGAAGAACCGCCGCCGCACGTTAAGTTCATTCTTGCGACAACCGAGCTTCAGAAGGTTCCCGCAACGATTGTTTCGCGCTGCCAGAGGTTCGAGTTTCGGAGAATTGACCCTGCGGAGAGTGCGAAAAGGCTGTTTTTCGCGGCAAACGAGGAGGGAATAACCCTCGATAACGACGCGGCGGAGCTTATTTCAAGGCTCTCGGACGGCGGAATGCGCGACGCTTTGTCGATACTCGACCGCTGCGCTTCTGCGGACAAGCACGTCACAAGCGAGATTGTGAGAAGGTGCGCGGGAGTTGCGGAAACGTCGCATTTGACGGCGTTTACGAAAATGATAGCGGAACACGACGCGGCGGGCTGTATAAGGCTGCTTTCGGAGCTTTACAGTCGCTCGAAAGACCCCGCGCTGATTATAGACGACCTTTCCGAGCGTTTCCGCGATATTATGATATACAAAACCGCGCCCTCGGACGTTGATTTGCTGACGGCGCTGCCCTCGGATATCGAGGATATCAAAGCCGCTGCGGAAGCGTACTCGCTCGGGGATATTCTGCGCTGTATGAATTTGATGAGGCAGTGTGCGGATAATATCGGTAAAACGCGCGGACGGAAAATTCTCGCGGAGATGTGCTTCGTGAAGATGTGTCTGGGACTTGGCGCAGACGCGGGCGCTCCCGCAAGAACGGTGAGCGTAAAGCCCGAAATGCGCGTAAAGGAGCTTCCCAAAGAGGATTTTGTTCCGACGCCGCCGGAAAAAATGTCGCGCGAAAGCCTGATAAATCTCAACAGAATGAGGGCGCTCGGCGAGGAAACCGCAAAGCTTGTTGAAAGCGAGGAAAGCGCGCCGATACCCGAACCGCCGCCTTTTTTCGGTGAGCCGCCCGTTTTGAACGTTATTGAAGAAAAAGCGGCTGAACCGGCAGAGACTGTTCCCGAAGAAAAAACCGAGGAACCTGCTCCCGAAAAGGACGAAAATCCCGCTGCTTCCGAAGAAAAAACCGAGAATGACGAAGCGAAACCCGCTGCCGATATTCCCGAAAAAATCACTCAGGAAGATTGGGAAAACGCCGTTGCGAAGTGCGACTTTATGACTGCGACAATGCTTCAAGGCTCGAAAGCGGAGATTGAAAACGGGACGCTCGTTATCCGTTCTTCAAACAATATGCTTGTGAATAACGTGAAAAACGAGGAACTCGACGCGTTTAGAGCGGAAATATCAAAGGCGCTGGGGTTTGAAATCGGCGTGAAAATCGAGAAAGAAGCCCTTGCGGAAAAAGAAAATAATCAAAGTGAAATCGACAAGCTGCTCGGCAAAGCACGTCAGCTTGGAATTGAAATTAAACAAGAATGAGAGGAAAATATTATGAAATCAAGACTTCCCGCAGAATATCAGAATTCCGGAGCAAATATGAACCAGATGGTGAGAAAGGCTCAGAAGATGCAGGAGGATATCACACGCATTCAGGAGGAGCTTGAATCCAAGGAGTTCACGAAGCAGGTTGGCGGCGGCGCGCTTGAGCTTGTGATGACGGGCGACAAGAAGCTGAAGTCGGTTACGCTGAAGCCGGAGGTTGTTGACCCGGAGGATATTGAGATGCTTCAGGACCTCATCATCAGCGGCGTTAACGAAATTATCACCGAAATCGAGGAATACAGCACCGAGGAAATGTCCAAGGTAACGGGCGGCGTTTCAATGCCGGGACTGTTCTGATAAAATGTCGGAATTTGTATCTCTTCCGCTTGCTCTTGCGGCGGAACAGTTTGCGAAGCTTCCGGGTATCGGCATAAAAACCGCCCAGAGGCTTGCTTATTATGTGCTTAATCTTCCCGAAAACGAGGTCTGCGAGATGGCGGATAATCTCGTTAAGGCAAGAAAGAGCGTAAAGCTTTGCTCGTGCTGTCAGAATTTTACCGAGCGCGACGTCTGCGAAATCTGCTCCGATGATAACCGCGATAAAAGCGTTGTCTGCGTTGTGGAGTCGCCGAAAGACGTTTCCGCGTTTGAGAGAGCGGGCGGTTACGAGGGGCTTTATCACGTTCTGCACGGGCTTTTGTCGCCGATGGACGGAATAACCGCTGAGGACTTGAAAATCAAGGAACTTCTTGCGCGGCTTTCGGACGTGAAAGAGGTAATTATGGCGACAAATCCGACTGTTGAGGGCGAAGCGACCGCAATGTACATCAGCCGCCTTATAAAGCCGCTGGGAATTAAGGTCACGCGGCTTGCATACGGTCTGCCGGCAGGCTCGGCGCTTGAATTTGCGGATAACGTAACGCTTGTCAAAGCGCTTGAAAACAGAAACGAACTGTAAAAAAACAAAAACACGGGGTCTTCTCCGTGTTTTTTCGTTATTTGGAAAATCGCCCGGTTTTTTATCGTTCGCGCATACACAAAAGCCCCCGTTCGGCGAGGGCTTTTGCCGTATTTATCGTAAAATTACTTGCCGTGCGTGGGATTTTTGGAAACGAGAGCAATGGCATTTGAAACCGCGACATTAATGTCAACCATACTCTGACGCAGCGTAGAATCAAGCTTTGAAAAAAGCTCGCCGTTGTGGGTGCTGACGTATTTTGCAGGCAGCTTGTTGAGCGCAATCGCCGTCATATCCTCGATGCAGCGCTCGCATTTGCAGCAATCCTCCGATTTCAGCATTTCCTCAAGCTTATCGCCGACAATCTTTTCCATAATATTCACAAGAGCCATTATTATTTCCTCATTTCCGCGCCGCTTAAATCGCTACTTATACCTTATACTTAATTATTATACACCACTTTGTTCCCTTTGTCAAGAGCTTTGGCAAATTTTGTTGAAAAATCTGCTTGTCATATCTGTCCGAAATCAAGCATAGAAATAGAACAAAAACTAAGGCAATACCGGTACATTTAAAGGCAATACCGTACAGTTAACGGAGGGAAAATATGCGAGCATTTTCATTTACAAAAAAGCAGATTAAGCGCGGGGCGGCGATAGCGGCGGCTGCGGCGGCAACGGCGGCGGTTGTGATAACGGCGGCGGTGACTTCCGTCGGGACAAAAGCGCAGCAGCGTCAGCTTCCGATTTACCGCGTCGAGCGGAACGACAACAAGGTTGCTGTGACGTTCGACGTGGCTTGGGAGAACTCGAACACCGACGAGCTGATTGAAATTCTCGATGAATACGGCGCAAAAGCGACGTTTTTCATTACGGGGGATTGGTGCGACCGATGCGCCGAAGACGTGAAAAAATTCGCGGACGCGGGTCACGAGATTGAAAATCACTCCGACAAGCATCCGCACGTTGAGGGGATTAACGTGAACGATTTGATAAACGACACGCGCGAATGTTCCCGCAAAATCGAGATGATAACCGGCAGAAAGCCGACCTATTACCGCGCTCCCTACGGCGAATACGACGATTCTCTCCTGACAACGCTTGACGGAATGGGGCTGAAAACGATACAGTGGGACGTTGACAGCGTTGACTGGAATAAGCCGACCGCAGAGCAGATAACGAAAAAAGTTCTCGACAACACGAAATCCGGCTCAATTCTGCTGTTCCACAACGATTTGCAGAATACAACGGACGCTTTGCCGGATATCCTCAAAGGCTTGAAAGAAAAGGGATTTGAATTTGTGACAATTGACGAGCTTGTTCTGCACGAGAATTACACGATTGACGCAAACGGCGAGCAGCAGCCGACCGCGCAGAGCCTTAATCTGACCGACAAGCAGGTTGAGGAGGTTATGGCGAAATATCGCGGCGAGCTGACGGCGGCGGGAATGACGGAGGAACAGCTTGCAAAAGCGGCTGAAGCGGTGAAAAACGGCGACCTGAGCGCGCTTCCCGAAGAACTCCGTCCGCTCGCGCAGGAGGTTATCGCGCAGCTGAAGAACGACGCTTCCGATACGTCAACGACGTCGCAGCCGGAAAACACGGGTTTGCAGAAGTAAACGCGCAGTAATTCCGCAGGCGACAGCCCGCCTGAAGTTATCCCGATAATTTCAGGCGGAGCGGTTTTCCGTTTTGTAAGGAAAAACGTTTGAAACGTGCAATAAATAACGACCGCAAAAGGCTTTTTTCGAGCCGATTGCGGGCGTTTTTGGTTTTTGCGGGGCTGCGGAGCAAATCCGAGCGGTTTTGCCGATTAATAAACCACGGCGTCGTCCGCGGTAAACCCGCCGAGCGAATTTTCCTTTACCTGAATGCAGATATAAGCGATTTCAGAGTTGCCTGCCGCAAAGAACTGTCTTTTTGCCGCGCCGAGCTTATTGTGAGAAATTGAGAAAAATTTTGCGGAAAAGTGACGAAATAAGTCTTGAAAAAAGCAATAATGTGTGGTATAATGAGAAAGCAGTGAAATCTGCGCAAAAAAAGAAAGGAATGTTATTATGTCGGAAAACAAAAAAATCAACGTTAAAAAGCTTACAATGAGCGGAATAATGATTGCGCTTTCTGTGGGCTTGAGTATGGTGAAGATATTTGAAATGCCGCTCGGAGGCTCGGTGACGCTGCTGAGTATGCTTCCCGTGTGTATGCTTTCAATAATGTTCGGCTGCAAGTGGGGGCTGTTCTGTTCGTCTGTTTACGCATTGATTCAGCTCTTGCTCGATATCGCAAAAGTTGTCGGCTGGGGACTTACGCCCGCCGCGCTTGTCGGCTGCATAGTTTTCGATTACTTGGCTGCCTTTACGGTACTGGGACTTGCGGGACTGTTCAGAAAGCACGGAGTTCCCGGATACATCGGCGGAATAGCGCTTGCGTCGTTCTTGAGATTTGTAAGCCACGTTATAAGCGGCGTTGTATTCTTCGGAAGCTGGGCGCCGGAGGGCTGGAATCCGTTCATTTATTCCATCAGCTACAACGGACTTTATATGCTTCCCGAAATGGCGTTTACAATCATCGGTTCAATCGTACTGCTGAAAGAACCGCACGCCGCGAAGCTGTTCAAGGTTGAATATCCCGCCAAAGCCGCAGCCGGAAAGGTATAACGCGCTTTCGGAACTTTTGTGGAGGAACGATGGGCAGCAATGCGACCGAAATACGCACGAAAAGAAATCCGAAGGTAATTAATCGCGACGGAATAAAGTATATCGCCGCTGTTCCTATGATTATAGGACACGCTGTCGGGTATTTTGTCGAAAACGGTGTTCTTGAGAATAACACGCTGACGATGATTCTAACCTCGTTAGCCTTGTTTGCGCCGCCGATTTTCTTTTTCTCGATAGCGGACGGCTATAAGTACACAAGCTCCCGAAAGAAATACGCGCTGAGGCTGCTGTTATTCGCCGCGGCTTCGCAAATTCCGTTTGCAATTCTTAATTGCGGGACGATTTTCACCTTGGACGCGCTTCTTAACCTCAACGTTTTCTTCACGCTTCTTGCGGGACTTCTTGCGATTGTTTTGTGGGAAAGCAAGCTGAACCTTGTTCTGCGAATAGTCGGAGTTGTGCTGATTGACGGAATAACGTATGCGCTGTGCTGCGAGTGGATGATTTTCGGCGTTCCGATTATTCTCGCTTTGCACATTTTTGAAAATAAACCGAAAATAAGGTTTATCTGCTTTGCGGTATGTATTGCCGCGATAGAATTTATCACATACGGAATGACGATAGACGCGTTTATAACGCCGAGTTTTATTGCGGGAACGCTCTCGCTTCTTGCGGGATACTTCTTCAGAACGGTGTTTTACAGCGGGAAAAAGGGAAAACACCCCGTATTCTCCAAATGGTTTTTCTACATTGTTTATCCCGCTCATCTTGCGCTGATTTACATTTTGGTATTACTTCTTAAAGCCTGAGATTTTCAAAGAGCAGCCGCGTTTGCGGCTGTTTTTTTCTGCTTTTTGCAGGTTATCCGAAAAAACAGCATTTTTATCCGAAAAGACTTGACATTTATTGATATATAATGTATAATGTATATTGTTCAATTGTTAATTAACCCCTCAAAAAAGAAAGAAAAAGCGAGGTACATATGTCAAAAATTATTGAAATCAAAAACATCACAAAAGAATTCAAGGTTCTTAATCGGCGCGAGGGGCTTAGGGGAAGCCTCAGGGATTTATTTTCGAGAAACTACAAAATTGTCCGCGCTGTCGATAATATCAGTATGAGTATTGAACAGGGCGAAATTGTCGGTTATCTCGGACCGAACGGCGCGGGAAAATCCACGACAATCAAGATGATGACGGGCGTTCTTGAACCCACTTCGGGCGATATTCTCGTAAACGGCGTTGTTCCGTATAAGAACAGAACCTCAAACGCGCAGAATATCGGCGTTGTTTTCGGTCAGCGCACACAGCTTTGGTGGGCGCTTCCGCTTGTGGAGTCGTTCAAAATTCTCAAGGATATTTATTGCGTAAGCGACAAGGATTACAACGATATGCTGGAGCTTTACGGCTCGCTTGTCGATATGGAGCCGCTTCTGCACAAGCCCGTGCGTCAGATGTCTCTTGGACAGCGCACTTTGAGCGATATTCTCGCGGCGTTTCTTCACAATCCGAAGATTGTCTTTCTCGACGAGCCGACAATCGGTCTTGACGTGTCGATGAAATCGAAAATCCGCACGCTTATTCACGCGCTCAACAGCGAGAAAAAAACAACCGTTATCCTCACAACGCACGATATGGGCGACGTTGACGCGCTCTGCCGCAGAATTGTCATAATCGACCACGGCAAAATGCTCTATGACAACGATATCGAGCATCTCAAAGGATTTTTCGGTTATTACAGAACGCTTAAAGTCCGCGTTGGCGGAAATCAGACCGAAATCGCCGCAAAAATCCGCGCGGAGCTTCCGGAATTCAGCGTTTCCGAGAACGACGAATGGATATCAATTCTCGTTGACGAGGCGAAATCAAAGGTTATGGACTTGCTTTCGCAGCTCCAGAAAACCTATTCTATCCGCGATATGCAGCTTGAGGAAATATCGACGGAGGAAGTTATCAAAAAAATCTATGAGGAGGGCGTTAAGTGAAGATTAAGAGATATCTGACGCTTTTGCGGGCGTGTATCATCGAATCGCTTCAGTTCAGAATGAGCGCGCTTGTCATTCTGGCGGGAAACCTGCTTTATCTCATAGTTGTTTTCTATTTGTGGCAGGCGATTTACGCCTCTGCCGGAACTGATATTGTAAACGGAATGACCTTTTCCGATACTCTGATTTATCTGGTTCTTGCAACCGCATTATATAATTTTATGGAGATGTACATAGTCTGGGATATCGGAAGAAGTATTCAGACGGGCGAAATCACGCTGAAGCTTCTGAAGCCTATGTCGTACAGAAGATTGATTTTCTGGGGAAACGCGGGAATGTTTGTAATACAGTTTTTCTTCACGTTTCTGCCGACGTTTATCGTTGTGTCGATTGTGACGAACGGAGCAATTCCGCTGGGCATAAATCTTTTGTATTTCGCGGTATCTGTTCTGATGTCGATTTCCATTAATTTCAGCATTGACTTTTTTATCGGAACTGTCTGTCTTTACACAGAATCAATCTGGGGAATAAATATGATGAAGCAGGTTGTCGTTCTGCTTTTGTCGGGCGCGACGATTCCGCTTGCATTCTTCCCCGAACCTTTCAGAACGATTGTATCTTATATGCCGTTTCAGTCGATTTACAACGCGCCGCTTTCGATACTCCTAAACGGAAATCCCGAACCGAAATGGCTGCTAGTTACGCTTGGAACGCAGCTTTTCTGGTACGTTGCGATGAACCTTCTTACAAAGCTGTTCTGGAAGTTCTCGGTAAAGAGGATTACCGTAAACGGAGGTTGATTTATGAAGAAAAAAGGTCTGGGATTTTATTTCCGCATTTACAGAAAAATTCTCGCGCAGGACATCAAGAGCAAAATGAGCTATCGCGCGGATTTTATCATTTCGACGCTCGGAATGATTTTCACGAATATCGCGGGATTTGTGAGCTTCTGGATATTATTCCAGAATTTCCCGTCGATAAACGGCTGGGGATATTATGAAATGCTGTTTTTATACGGCTTTTCGCTTGTCTCAATAACGCCCGTTCAGTGCTTTTTCGACAACAACTGGAACTTGCGAATGCAGGTGTATTCCGGCGATTTCATAAAGTATTGCTTCCGTCCCGTAAATCTGTTTTTCTACTTTCAGGCGGAAGTGTTCGATATCAAGGGCCTGGGACAGCTTGCTTTCGGAATAGGCACGATTGTCTATGCATGGAGTCATCTTGGTCTTGGATTTTCGGCGCTTATGCTGCTGAAGCTGATTGTTTATCTGATAACGGCGTCGCTTGTTATGATAGCGCTTCAGAACGCCGCCGCGGCAACCTGCTTCTGGATTCAGAACTCGTTTATCGTGCTTGACCTTGTAAACAGAATCAAGGATTACGCAAAATATCCTATCACGATTTTTGGTTCTGTATTCCGTTTTGTATTTACGTTTGTCGTTCCGATTGCGTTTATCGCGTACTATCCGAGTCTTGTTATTCTAAGACCCGATGAAGTTCCGATTTTATCGTGGCTCTCGCCGCTTATCGGGGTGCTGTTTTTCTGGGTAAGCTATAAAATCTGGATGCGCGGCGCTCTCAAATATAACGGCACAGGAGCGTAACAGGCTTATGATATCCCCTCATCAATGACTGTAAAACACAAAACGCCCGCCGAGAAGGCGGGCGCATTTTTTGCTGGGTTATGTATACTTGTTTATCTTGTGAATAAGCTTTTTCTTCGCCTTAACCTCAAGCTTATTTGATTTATTTGTGAGTATTTTTATCGCTATATAAACAAAGCCGTTTTCTTCACGCTCAGAGTAAATGTAATTCGCGGAAGAAACGTATTTCTTCGGAAGCTCCTCGGGGCGAAATTTGTTCTCGATTTCAGCGTAAAAATTTCTTCCCGATTCACTTTCCATATTGATTTCTATTTTGATATCATTGATTATAATTCCGTCTGTTTCGCTAGTTTCATTCGTCAGCTTATATCCTTTAATAAGCCCGATTTCCCTGTATACATAATGCTTATATTCGCCGCTTACTTTTTCGATTGATTTATTCATTGCAACCGTACCCCCACCGTTTACTTCATTATACCAAAAAAAATGCATTATGTCAAGAAAAAACCTCCCGCAGTTTATGCGAGAGGGCAGATTATCGATAAGTTACAGTTTGCTCGTTCTCATAGCGCGCATGGCGTTTATTATCGCGATAATCGAAACTCCAACGTCCGCGAAAACCGCAGTCCACATATTGCCTATTCCGAAAATCGTGAGTACAAGCACCGCCGCTTTTACCGCAAGCGCAAACACGATATTTTCCGTGACAATTCTGTGCGTTTTTCTCGCGATTTTAACGGCAAGCGGCACGCTTTCGATGTTATCGTTCATCAGTACGATATCCGCAGCTTCGATTGCCGCGTCCGAACCGAGCGCGCCCATTGCAATTCCAACGTCCGCGCGGGCGAGCGACGGCGCGTCGTTCATTCCGTCGCCGACAAAGCAAAGCGTGGATTTCGGCGGTTTTGCGGCGTAAATCTCCTCAACCGCGCTGACTTTTCCTTCGGGGAGAAGCTCCGCGCGAACCTCGTCAATTCCAAGCGCGTTCGCAACAGCCTCCGCGGCGCTCTTTCTGTCGCCCGTAAGCATAATTTTTCTGTCCGCGCCAAGCTCCGTGAGCTTTTTCAGAGCGGAAGCCGCGTTGTCTTTCGGGGTATCGCAAACCACGATATTTCCCGCGTATTTTCCATCAACCGCGCAGTAAATAACCGTTCCGGCGGCGCTTGTTTTCTCGGCTGAAACGCCGTTCCGTTCCATAAGCCTTGCGTTTCCGACAAAGATTTCTTTGCCGGAAACGACCGCTTTCACGCCAAATCCCGCGATTTCTTCGGCGTTTTCCGCGTCCGATTTAAGCGAGCGTTTTTCCGCCGCGCGGACGATTGATTTTGCAATCGGGTGATTTGAGATTTTCTCTGCGGAAGCGCACAGCGAAAGCAATTCTTCCTCCGAGATACCCGCGGGGTTGACTTCCGAAACCTCGAAGCTGCCCTTTGTCAGCGTTCCGGTTTTATCGAAAACGAACGTTCTCGCTTTTGCAAGTTCTTCGAGGTAATTTGCGCCTTTAACCATAATTCCGCGCTTAGACGCACCTCCGATACCGCCGAAAAACGACATCGGAACCGAAATTACCAGCGCGCACGGACAGCTTACAACGAGGAACGTCAGCGCGCGATAAATCCACTCGTTCCGGTTCCCGTCGAACAGCGGCGGGATAACCGCAAGCAGAACTGCCCCGATAACCACAATCGGCGTATAAACCCGCGCAAAACGCGTGATGAAATTTTCGGTTTTCGCTTTGTTTTCCGTTGAATTTTCAACAAGTTCGAGGATTTTCGCCGCGGTAGAGTCGCTGTATTCGCTTGTAGTGCGGATTTTCAGAAGTCCGTTTGTGTTCACGCTTCCGCTGAGAACCGCGTCCCCCTCCGAAACGTCACGCAGAGCGCTTTCTCCGGTCAACGCGGCGGTGTTCAGCCCGCTTGAACCGAAAATAACCACGCCGTCAAGCGGCACTTTTTCGCCCGGCTTGATTACAACGGTTTCGCCTATCGCGACTTCATCGGGCATTACCTCGGAAACTTCGCCGTCGCGCTCGACGTTTGCATATTCGGGGCTGAGGTCAATCATATCGGCGATTGATTTTCTCGATTTCCCGACCGCAATCGACTGGAAAAGCTCGCCGACCTGATACAGCACCATAACCGCCGTGCCTTCGGCATAATCGCCCATAATCATTGCACCGACAGACGCAATAGTCATAAGGAAATTTTCATCGAAAACCTGACCGTGCGCGATATTGCGGATTGCTTTCCACAAAACGTCCCAGCCCGCGGTAAAATACGCCGCGAGGAATACTCCGAGCCTCAGAAACCAGAAGAATGTAAACGCTTCGGCGTCTTTCGGCACGAACAGTCCGCCCGCAAAAATAACTCCCGCAATGATAATTCTCAAAAGGGTTTTCTTCTGTTTTTTGCTCATAAGCTCACCTTATTTCGTCACTTATTTAATAACAATCTCGCAGTCAGGCTCAACCGCCTTGCACGTTTTAACAACGAGCTTCAGGATATCGTCAAAGCGCTCGTCGTCCGCTTCAAGCGTGAGTTTCTGCGTCATAAAGCTGACGCTTGCGTTTTTAACGCCGTCAAGCTTTTTGATTGCAGCTTCCATTTTTGCAGCGCAGTTCGCGCAGTCAAGGTCAACAAGTTTGAATATCTTTTTCATAAAAAGCCTCCGTTGTAATATGCGTTTTGATTAATCTTCGTTTATGTGTTCAATGCCTTGGCTCAGCATCGTTCCGACATGGTCGTCCGCAAGCGAGTAAAAAACCGTTTTTCCATCGCGGCGGAAGCTTACGAGCTTTGCGTTTTTTAGGATTTTGAGCTGGTGCGAAACCGCCGAGCTTGTCATTCCGACAACTGTTGAAAGGTCGCAGACGCAAAGCTCTCCGCACGAAAGCGCCGTCAGGATTTTTATGCGCGTCGAGTCGCCGAACACTTTAAAAAGCTCGGACAGGTCAATCAGCGTATCGTCGTCGGGCATATTTTCTCGGATTTTGTCGACGCTTTCGGGGTGCGCGTGCATAAACTCGCATTCCGGAAGTTCTTTTTCCATTTATTCACACCCTTTCATTGTATCGATTGAACGTATGTTCAAATGTTTGAGTATATTATAATACTATATTTTCCGTTTGTCAAGCGCCGGTGAGCGCAAATCTGTAAAATATCTTGAATATACTGATTATTTCTCTGTTTTTCACCGATTATCTCCGAATTTATATGTTCTGAGATAAAATGAAATGAATTGTGAGAAACAGAGAAAATCAAAGAGAAATTGAGAGAAATGCAAAGAAAACGGGATATATTTTAAATTTAAGGCAAAAAGGGCTTGACAAATGAGCGTAAAATATGTATAATAACTTTTGTTGATTGAAAAATACGGAGATTTCGTTCTCTATCGACTGAATATTAACAGGAGGAAAAACTAATGTCAACTTATATGCCTAACGCACAGACAGTTGAGCGCGCATGGTACGTTCTGGACGCTGCTGAAAAGCCGCTCGGACGCGTAGCTGCAACGGCTGCTCACCTGCTCAGAGGAAAGCACAAGCCCACTTTCGCGCCTCATTGCGACTGCGGCGACCACGTTATTATCGTTAACTGCGCAAAAGCGGTTCTTACGGGAAAGAAGCTTGAGAAGAAGTATTACAGATGGCACACCGGCTGGATTGGACACCTGAAGGAAGTCAGCTACGGCACGCTTATGAAGGAAAATCCCGAAAAGGCAATGACGCTTGCTGTAAACGGAATGCTGCCCAACAACACGCTCGGAAGAAAGGCGCTTACGCGTCTTCGCTGCTATGCGGGCGCTGAGCACAATAACGCGGCTCAGAAGCCGGTTGATTACAAGTTTTAAGGAGGGCTTTTTATGTACGAATCAAAACCTTACTACTACGGAACGGGCAGAAGAAAGCACTCTGTTGCACGCGTAAGAGTGTATCCCGGAAGCGGTTCCATTACTATTAACGGCAGAGATATCGACGATTATTTCGGTCTTGACACGCTGAAGCTTATCGTTCGTCAGCCTCTTGCGCTCACCGATACTCTTGAGAAGTTTGATATTATCTGCACCGTTGCAGGCGGCGGCGTTACCGGACAGGCGGGCGCAATCCGTCACGGTCTTTCCAGAGCGCTTCTTCAGTACAGCGACGAGCTTCGTCCCGTACTCAAGAAGGCAGGCTTCCTCACTCGTGACCCGAGAATGAAGGAAAGAAAGAAGTACGGACTCAAGGCAGCACGCCGCGCTCCGCAGTTCTCCAAGAGATAATCAGACTTATCTCAAATCACCGTATTTTCGGCATTTACAGACCTTACAAATATTTTTTGGTGCTTGTTTGGTCTTTATCAAGAGAATTATCCGTCCCGATTTACAGGGGACATCAAAGGGATATAGTCGCAAACCCGCATTACAAAAGGAATTGTAGTGCCGCATAACCAACGCAGACCATACCCCAACCAATAATAAGGACGCTTTTCACTGAAAGGCGTCCTTTTTTATTTACAATTGAATAGAAACATATACCTATAAAAAACGCATCTGTTGACAAGTACAAACGATAAAAACTGCCCAATCGGCATAAAGCAACAGGGCAGTTTACTTTTTGATGATTTTCTTGTAATGACGTTTTCCTTATATGTAAAAAAATTGTGCAAGCATTTTGTAATGCTTGATATCATTATCCCTGCCGCTAGGACTCCAAGCACCTGTAAGACTTAATATTGCATATCCATCATTTAATGGGTAAAAACCATCGTTCTTTTGTTTGTATTCGCAATACAGATCTCTGTCGCTAACACTGAAGTGAGAATAGTTAATGCCATTGATGATAAAATTGAAATACACCTTGGTTTTGTAACAGTACTCGTTCTCGTAAGTCTTTACTTGGATATATGGATGACTTACCTTAACTAAAAGTAAGGATCTGCCATCAAGCTGATTAGGCGAACATGAGTTGTCGTATGATCCAAATATAGGGTGGGCTGTATCAAGTGGATGAAGATTAAGAACCTCATCTATTGAATACCTCTTTACAAATTGCCAAACAACTTCTCCATTGTACAACCAGTTTTCCATCTGGGCATTGGTCGGTAATGCTCTGCTTAAATCAACCCTTACACAGTCGAGTACCTTGACAGGGCTGCCATTAGAATATTTGGCATCGTCATCCGGAACAGCACCTTCTGTGCTTGGATCATCTGTTACAAGTCTTATCCATTCACCGTTTTTGGCATTTATTCCTGCGATACAGTGACTGCCATGTTTAAAACTTTTTGTTAATACTATGATGTCAACTAACATATTGTACCTCTTTAATTATAATTATAAATGAATAATATTGATATTCGGAAACACTTCTTTGAACAAATCAGCGACAAGCCGTCTATGGCAATAAGTTGGAACCGGTTCGCTACATAGAAGACATATATTGGGGGACAGCGAATAATTGTATCGGATATGGTCTTTAATATGCCTTTTATTCATAGTGTCCGAAAAGTCATCAACATACTCATTCCAACCTATTTCTTTCTTTTTATATTTTGAAAGCGTTAAAGCTGTGGGTGCAAACATCAGATCGTGCTTATAATCGATCTTGCAGATTGATTCAAGAAAGAACACGATATCCGGATACTTTGAGAATGATGCCAATTGCGACGTATTATTTAATCGCACATCAACTACTAATGAAATGTCATTGTTCCTCAGAAGTGTGAAAAACTCTTCTGCTGTTTTTTTTGTAAATCCAATGGTGTAAACTTTATTCATCGCATTCATCCTCATCCTGATCTAACCTGTAGCCAATTCTTTTATTTTGTTGAATATAACTTTCAGAAACCATCTCATCCCATGTCAGCGGCGAACCAAAAAGAGAAAACTGATCACGGTCGGGAAAATACATATCTACCAGCCTGTTTTCAATATCCAGCTGCGTACAAGTACTTCCATTAGCCAAAATATGCTTTGCCAAAACACCGCGTTCATTAAATTCTCTTGCCACCATTATTGCCCGATGGCAGAATATAGGATCTTTCTCAGAACACATCAATGCAAATCGAAATCCGTAAGGCATTGCAGAAATAAGTCTGCTCATTCCTTCCTGAAAGCGTTCCGACTTAGCAAATAATTCGAAATCAAGATATCCGTTCGGATAATATTTACGTTCAGTTTGCCTTGCGCCAAATTCATATTTATAGTTACGATATGCAATTTCATTTTTGTGCAACGAAACTGAAAGCTCCTGTTTGTTGTAATCAGTATAGTATTTAGAAACTGGTGTGCTTCTAACATCGATAAGTCCATTTATGTTGTAACTTTTAAGCACGCTAATAAAACCTTCTAGTTTAAATCCAGAGTAGCCTATTGTATAAATTTCGCTCACAAAAAATTCCTCTCTGTTTACCGATTTTGTTTTATGCCAATAAAAAGGTTTGAGAATCTTTATAGAAGAGAAGAATCGATCTTCTCCCATATGCTGCCACCATATAAAATTAGCCAATAAGCATTAGATGCTATTTTCAAATATAAAGTCAGCGGGAAGAAGCTAACGACTTATGGTTTTTTATTCAACATATATCAACAATACTATATCATTCTGCCAATACTTAGATTATATAGCATTTTTTTAGAAATGTCAATATTAAATAAAAAATTTTTCCTAAGTAGTTTATTATATCACACTCACAATAGAATACCGACATCATCGGAATGAATTTCAAATCCTCTGTTGAAGATCTGTCCGGTGCAAATATGACATACATGGACTATCGCAAAGCCGTTCCAAAGCTGTCGCAAGCGAAAAAACCGATCCTACCGGAGCGTGCGGACAATATGCGGAAGGTGTTTGCTTACCTCTGTCAGACGCGACAGCTTGACAGCAAACTTGTTTCCGAACTGGCTCATGATGGTCTGCTGTATCAGGACAAGCGAGGGAATGCCGTGTTTCTCCACAAGGACGAAAACGGTAATTTTATCGGGGCTGAAATACAAGGTACGAACAGTGAAAAACGCTACAAGGGAGTAGCTCCCGGCACGAACGACAGCTTGTTTTCCGTGACGCTGGGCAAAGGCATATATTTTTAGATTTGCTCTCCTTTCGTCAGCTTGCAAATCAGCAGAAAACTCAGAACAGCGTGCTTGTATCAATGGCTGGTCTGAAACCAAATTCGCTGAAAACGCTCTCCGATAAAGGTCTGCAATTGTTCGCCTGCGTTGACAATGACGAAGCCGGCAGGAAATTCATCAGCAGCAATAATCTCACGCATCGTAACCATATCCTAAAGGAATTCGGCGTGAAAGATTTCAACGAGCTGCTTGTAAAAATCACAAAGCTCCAACAGAAAACTGAAAAACGACCGCTTAACCGAAAACACGCCCGGCATTGATTTTTCAAATCTGAGTGAACGGCTTAAAGAGCGTTTTTTTCAAAAATGCGATTTTTGCGGATTTCGTATTCAACGATTTTTCAGATTTTGCGATTTTCGCAAAAGCGGCTGAAATCTCATTTTTTCAATTTTGAAAAAAACGGGGGTTTTAGGGGTGAGCGTCCCCTAACGAAAATGCACTTTTGGAGAACGAAGTTTGCCAAAAGTACAATTGAGTATTGTACTTGTTACAGCAACATCAAAACTGGTGACGGTATATGAAGATGATTTTGAAAAAAGCCGAAAATTCGTCTTTACAGGAAAACGGAGGTTTTATAAATATGAACGAACGCCAGAATATGCGGGAGTCTTATTCCGAACCGTTCGGATAAGCTCTCATCGAATACAATCCCGAATGAAAAGGATTGATCGCCTGACGTATATTTATAAGAGTGTGGTTTAGGAGAACTATATTGAAGTCTGACTAAGGAATAAAGTGTGAGAAAGTACCTTACTTCACTGTTGACATTTTCAGCAATATACGCTAGAATAATATTATAGGTCAAATATTGAAAGGAAGATGAGAATGCTCAGAATAGCTGTTTGTGACGATTTACCTGATGTTATAACGCAGGTTAACGAGTATCTATCTGAATACCAGCAACAAAACAATCGTGAGTTTGATGTAAAATCCTTTTCCAACGCTGAAGATTTATGGGAACATTTAAAATCAAATCACTGCGATCTGATAATCCTTGATATTGAGCTTGTTAAGATGAACGGTGTGGAACTTGGTCATCTGATAAGGGAAAAATTGAACGACCATGCAGTAAATATAATCTATATTTCCGCTATGGATACATACGACAGACAGCTTTTTGACGTCCAGCCGCTCAATTTTCTTCCAAAACCTATTGAAAAAGAAAAGCTGTACGATACTATTGATCTGGCAATACAGCTTATGGACGACAGAAATCACGTTTTTTCCTTTAAGAATAAAAATGGTTCGCATAGAGTCAGGATCAAAGACATTCTTTATTTTGAAAGCTCGGCGCATAATTTTATAATTGTAACTGTAAATGAGCGATATGAATTCAGAGCAGGTTTGTCGGATATAATGAGCGAGCTTTCCGGCTACGGTTTCATTCAGGTGCATCGTTCATATATCGTAAATTACGATCGGATCAGGACGATAAAATACGAGGAGCTGATCATGGAGAACGGGTATGCAATTCCCATCAGCAGAAATAAGCGCAAAGAGATCAGAGATACATTGATGAAATTCGGGGGAAGCAGACTATGACTTCGTATAATATAACATACCTGTTTTCACAGGCACTGGGCGTTTTTGCCCTGCGCAAATTAATGTCCGCCTTTTTTGAAAAAGCCAGAGTAAGCAGGCTCATTGAAGCAGCTCTGTTTATTGCGTATTATATATTGACATCATCAGTGTATCTGGTTATCAATATCCCGCTGGTAAACTTTATTTTCAATATTTTAGCTGTTTTCTCACTGACTTTTTTGTATTCGTCGTCAATAAAGAAAAAAATCCTTGTTGGTTTGTTGGTTTATGTCATCAGTGTATGTACGGAGATGGTGGTCGTTACATTGACGGGATATATAAATTTTCCCATAACAGAAGCTAACAATTATAATTCAATATTTGGAGTCGTTTCCGCAAATGTTCTTTTGTTCATCATTTCAACGGCGGCAAACAGTTTTAAGAGCATCAAAAACGGAGATCATCTGCCAAAAGCATACTGGGCAGCAATTTTTACTGTCCCCTTTTTATCGCTATATATCCTTGCACAGATATTTCAGTCCGAGGGACTTACAGTGTATGCGGTCTCCTCCTCGGTGGCTGCAATTTTGATCATAAACTTTATGGTGTTCTTTCTATTCGACAGAATAGCATTCCTGTATAAGGAGCAGCAGGAGAGCGCCTTGGTTAAACAGCAGAACGAATACTATGTCAATCAGCTTTTGCTTGTAGAGGAGCTGCACGAAAAGACCGGAAAGCTGCATCATGATATCAAAAATCATCTGATAACTATAAACTCCTATCTGGAAAAAGGCGAAACAGACGAGGCGAAAAAGCATATCTCAAATATTATCGGAACGTATCAGAACAAAATTGAAATCGTTCATACGGGATTTCCGGCAATAGACGGTCTGATGAATTCAAAGCTCCGGTCGGCATACGACGCTGGAGTTAAGATAAATATCAAGACATCTCTGCCGCCGGATTTTTGTTTTTCGTCATTTGATCTGACGGTTATTCTTGGTAATCTTCTTGACAATGCCCTGCAAGCTGTTTCCGCTGTCGAAGGAGATAAGTTTATTGACATCAGAATAGATTGCTCCAGAGGAATGCTGCTCATTAAAATGTCAAATCCATTCTCCACCGTGGTGCAAAAGGAAAACGGGGAAATAGTCACCTCCAATCCGGATAAAGAAAACCACGGCTTTGGATTAAGAAATATTGACGAAATACTGAAAAAGTACAACGGTACTTCAAAAATTGATATAGACAATGGCGTTTTTACCATTACAACGGCATTATATATTAAATAATAAAATCGTACGGGCTCGGAAATTTTTAGATTTCTGAGCCCGCTTACTTTTCGTGCCGGATTTATATACATTTCGTGCCAGGTGTATTGACAATCCATTGTGGAGATTATAAAATAAGTTAATAAGCAGAAAGAAAATACACTCAATTATTGTGGACGTACGGGTATCCAAATGTTTTTATAGAAAGGTTCAAAATGAAAAAGATCATTATAATACTTGCCTTTTTGCTGCTTCTGACTGCCTGCGGGACAAGCGCGGATTTTTCTTCGGAAAGCTCGGAAACAGCTGAATGTGTTGACGGCGATGATCAGACTGATATAAAGCAAACTAACACGGCGGTTTCAGAGGAATGCAATACATCAGAAGAACAGCCGCTTACAAACCATGAAAATGCGATCGTTTATTATTCCAGGGAGGAGGTCGCCGACATTGTCGCCAGATTCCCGAACATGAAGTTATCAGACTCTGTTTATCTGCTTGCGCCGAAAGAAATAGACCATGTTAGCACCTTTAATTCGTCAACGGCTCCACAGCTTTCCCCCGAGGAGGAAATCGAAGAATTCAGAAATATATTTTCGTTTTTCTTCCCCGACCATGAATTTGACGAAGAATGCTTCTATGCTTATGCAGTAACTGATGGAAATAACGCCGACCCCGATGACCCCGTAACAAGATTTCACAGTCTGTCAGACAAGGATAACCTTGAGGCTTATCTGAACGGAACGCTCGGCGATCCCGAGTATATACATCATTTGATGTATACCGAAAAAAACAAGCCGAAAGAAAGCAGCGTTTCGCTGTATTATCGCAGTCCGTTCGGCAATGATTTCAGCAAGTTCAATAAGGGCGTTCTGGATAAATTTGAAGCAGCACTTGCCGGCAATACGGAATATTATGCTAGCGAGGACGTGAATCCCGGCAGATATTACGAGTGCGTCAGCAGTCTTTTCCCGGACAGCACGGAATCCTTTACGCTGCTTGACGGCAAGGAAATATCAATAAAGGACGCCGTGGCATTTTACGAGAATTACATAAACAGCATTCCCGTTACAGAGCCGCCCGTATTCAAAATCCATGTTGACCGGGTCGATGTTTTCAGACTGGACGATGAACATTATGCGCTCAAGCTTATTAATTCAAGAATGTATGACAACATTCCTTTTGACTACATATGGGACGGCGTGAACGCAGGCTCCGGAAGAGATATGTCATACGGCGTGATGGTGGAAACAGATGATGTTGACTATACATATTCAACTTTCAGCTCGCACCGTGGCTTTGATGAAACGCAGTACACCGAGATTGTTCCGCTGGAAAAGGCTCTCAGAACGGCTTCGGAGGAGCTTACGGACTATGTCTGCTTTGAAGTCGAGAGGGTTGAGCTCGTTTATCGCTGGAATGACGAAATGAACGGAAAAGATGTCGGCGAGGACAGAAATCCCACATATCCGTCATGGAAATTTACGCTGTATAATCCTAACGACGGGATATATCGTGACGCATTTGTAGACGCTCTTTCAGGAGAGGTTCAGATTTATTGATACCGGGAGAAATCGTATGAAAAAGCTAAAATCTCTGCTGATACTTATGGCGGCGCTTGCGCTGACCGCGTGCGGAAACAGCGAAAAAGCCGCGCCCTCCGGCGGGAACACTTCGGACGATTCCAGTGATCTCAGCGTAATTTCGGATAATTCATCGGACAATCTGAGCACCGAACCGCTGAAATCGGTTACCGGAAATTTGCTGCGCGATTTCGATGAATTGAAAAGTACTTCTTATGCGAACATTGACTGGAGCGGAGCCGTGATAGGCTATCCCGTACAGGAAATTTCAGAATGCTACGCTATAAAGAAAATAGGCGGATATGAACTCCACCCCGACAAAACAATGACCGCCGAAGAACAGCTTGCGCAATTCGAAAGCTACTGTAAAAGCTATCTCGGCGAATACAATACCGATTTTGCCTGTTTTGATACAAAAAATCGCGAACTCAGCGATGACGTTTATACAATAGACGGAATAGACGGCGAAACCTTTACCGATTTCCCGAAAATAGAGGAATACAGGGATAAAATTATAAACGGGAGCATTCAACCCACATGGTACTTATATGTTGACCATGAAAGGCAAATTTATCTATGGTGGAATGCAGAAACCATGCTCTATCCTCATTGGTACAATAAAGGCACAGCGCTCCGGCTACTTGATGAGTATTACAAAGCTTCATCGGCGATTCCGACGGATCTGGGGGAACCTGCTGCCGTTTATCTGAACGATGGCTCTCACAGCGATGAAAGCTACCATCTCATGGACGGCGATGTTACGGTGGGTGACGCACTCGACTGGTTTAGCGACAGTTATCCTCAATCGCTTGGTGTCATTGCAGATGAAGATGTCAATAAGCTTGCCGTAAGACAAATCAATGTATATCTGATAACCGAGGATACCTATGCTTTTGTTTTTCTGTTTACTCCAGCGGTAAACGGTATACCATTAGATTATGAAGGCGAAAGAATTATCAGAGTATCTCAGGGAGAGGAACCGTTCAATTCAGTTACATATGCAGGTCAGGCTCTGATGATAAAGAGTGATGAAATCGACTGGGCAGTGGGAATTGCTCCGCAGGCGTATATTGAACAGGGCGACCCGATAACGGAAATAATAAGCCTGCAAGAAGCTGCCGATATTATGAGCAAAAGCGTTTCGGAAAAAATACAGTACAAAGCGAAAACAGCGGAGCTTATTCTGACCGCAAACAGCAGCACCGAAAATCCAGATCCTGTTCTTGTGCCAACGTGGAAGTTCACCCTGCTTAACGATAACGACGGTTTTTTGTACGACTTCTATATCAGCGCGGTAAGCGGTATTCTTGACGGTTATGTGAGATACGAAAACAATGAATGATAACTTTTGCAGAGGTAAATAAATGCGAAATTTCTTTGTTTCATTCCGAAAAAACGCAGCCTCGCCCGGTTTCCTGCTATGCGTGACGATGACGGTACTTCTGCTGTTTGCGGCGGAGGTTTACTATGATTTTGATAC
>UMHM01038012.1_pt1 | contig 46067 bp, 46 predicted proteins | sample 1965501 | NCBI WGS metagenome assembly UMHM01 (sample SAMEA4836095, study PRJEB28245) | human gut metagenome | biome: gut microbiome; material: fecal sample | place: Denmark | collected 2008
GCCCGTGTATGCACACGGGCGGGCAGTTTTTACTTTATGCCGTTATTCTTCGACATGCGCGCCGTCAAGCTCCGGCAGGAGGGGGATAACACGCCAGCCGGGGAGCGCCGCGGCGAGGTCGGCCTCAATGCGCGCGGAGAAGCCCTCATCCGCGGACACGCACAGAAGCGTGGAACCGGCGCCGGAGATACACATGGCCTCCGCCCCGCACTTGTGCGCAAGGCCGCGCGCGGTGTCGTAGCCGTCTATCAGGGGGATACGGTACGGCTCATGCAGGCGGTCGGCCATGGCCGCGCGGAGAAGCTTCACATCGCCGCTGCCGAGGGCGCTGATAAGCAGCGCGGCGCGAGAGACGTTGAAAATAGCGTCGGCACGCGGCACATCATGCGGCAGAACGCGGCGTGACAGCGCCGTGGACAGCTCATACGGCGGCACGAGCGCCGTGAAATGCAGCAGCGGACTGAGCGGATAGCTGACGGAGAGGGGAATACCGGCCTCGACCGCGGAGGCAGTGAGCCCGCCGAACAGCGCCGGGGCGACGTTGTCCGGGTGCCCCTCCAGTGCAGTGGCGAGGGAGAAAAGCTCATCCCTGTCCATGCCGAGGGAGTGCAGGGCGTTCGCGGCGATGACGCCGCCGACGAGCAGCGCCGAGGAGGAGCCGAGGCCGCGCGATATGGGGATATCCGAGCGCAGGAAGTTTATGCGCAGAGGCTCCGGTTTAAGACCGGCGCGCTCAAGCACGCTGCAATAAGCGCGATAGGCCAGATTATCCGCGCCGCGGTACTTCTCATCACAGCCGGTGATCGTAAGACCATTGCCGCCGGGGATAAACTCAAGCTCGTTATATAGCCGCCACGCAACACCGAAGCAGTCAAAGCCCGGGCCGAGGTTGGCGGAGCTGGCAGGAACAAGGACCTTCATATGGAATCAAAGCCTCCGTTGGAAAGAATATCGGAAACATAGCGCGTCAGATCAGCCCTGTCGATAACATCCGTGTGGCGCACAGGCAGAGACCGGAGTGAGGCGAGTTTTTCCGGCGCGGCGCGGCCGCTCATACGCGAGAGGGCTGCCATATCAGCAAATTCATCGCCTGTCACATTGCCGCCGATGGCGGAGAGCACGGCCGCGGGGAACTTGAACGGGGAGGCCGTGGACAGAACGACGCACTTGTTGCCGGTATACTCCGCGCCGCGGCGGTATTCCGCCAGCACGGAGAAGGCGACGGCGGTGTGCGGGTCGCACAGATAGCCAGATTCCGTCCAGACGCGCGAGACCGCGGCGCGCACGTCATCCTCAGAGGCGAAGCCCGCGGAAAAGACGGCGCGGATATTGGAAAGCGTGCCGGCATCCACGCTGTACACCCCGTCGCGCCGCAGCGCCTCCATCCAGCCGGAGACGGCGGAGCAGTCGCCGCCGGAGGCGAGGAACAGAAGCCTTTCAAGGTTGGACGAGACGAGGATGTCCATCGACGGGGAGGTCGTGCGGATAAAGGGGCGGCGCGCATCATAAACGCCCGTGCGGATAAAATCGGCGAGGACGTTATTCTCATTCGAGGCGCAGACGAGACGACCGACCGGGAGGCCGAGCAGCCGGGCATAGTAACCGGCCAGAATATCGCCGAAGTTGCCCGTCGGCACGATGAAGTCCACCTTATCGCCCACGGATATCGCGCCGGAGGCGGCGAGCTGGGCGTAAGCGGAGAAGTAATAGATAAGCTGCGGGGCGAGGCGGCCGATATTGATGGAATTTGCGGAGCTGAGCCGCGCGGAGCCGCCGCGCAGGGCGGCAAAGGCCTCCTTCACGCCGCGCTGGCAGTCGTCAAAATTGCCGCGCACGGCACATACGCGCACATTGTGCCCCGTCTGCGTGACCATCTGCGCGCGCTGCACCGGGGAAACGCCGCCGTCGGGATAAAAGACGATGATGCCCGTACCGGCGACGTCGTGGAAGCCCTCCAGCGCGGCCTTGCCGGTGTCGCCGGAGGTGGCAGTGAGAATGACGATATCGTCGGGCACGCCGAGCTGGCGGCGGGCCTGCGTGATAAGCTGCGGCAGCATGGACAGCGCCACGTCCTTAAAGGCGCTTGTCGGCCCGTGGAAAAGCTCCAGCACGTGAACATCGCCGCAGGGAACGAGCGGCGACAGCCTGTCGTTTTCAAACTTGCCGAGATAGGCCCGGCGCACGAGCGCGCCCATATCCTCAAACTCCGGAAGGAGGAAGCCGAGCAGCATTTCCGCCATGCCCAGCTCGTCAAGCGAAAGGCATTTGCGCCAGTCAAAGGGGCGCGCGGCGATGGACGGGTCTATATAAAGTCCGCCGTCCGGCGCGATGCCGGTGAGCACGGCCTCGAGCGAGTTGGCCGCGGCGGCGCTTCTTGTACTCTGATAGCTCATAACATTATCCCCCCCGGCTCACTCAATGGCGAGGAGCTTCGCCTGCTCAACGCCGGGCGTGTTGTTCACAAGCCCGATAAGGCCGGACAGCTCACAGCTCATGGAGCTGACGTCCAGCGAGATGGTGACACTGGCGCGGTCGTGGATGGGCAGACTCTGCGTGATGGTGAGAACGCTGGCCCCGGCCTCGGATATGCAGCTCAAAAGCGCGCTGAGCACGCCCGGCTCATGCGCGAGCATCATCGACAGCACGGCCTTGCGCCCGCCGGCCATTTCGGAAGGCTCAAGTATATAATCCTTATATTTATAATACGTGCTGCGGGAAATGCCTATCTCCTTGACGGCCTGACTGACGTCACGCACGCGGCCGGACTCCATCAGATGGCGCACGGCGAGGACCTTTTCGTAATACTCCGGCAGAATGCTTTTGTGTATGATCAGATAATTTTCAAGCATGACACCAACAACTCCTTTTGAAAATCGGCGAAGAAAAAACCCTTGTTTTTCTCCGACACATATGATACACTGTCCACGTCAAAAATACAAGTGTTTTTGACAAACGGACTAAATTTTTTGGAGGTGGACTTATGAAGGTCGCAGTATTGGGTTACGGGACAGTCGGAAAGGGAGTGTATGACATGCTGCGAACCGGCAGCCTCCTTGAAGCGGGGCCTGTGCTGGTGCGGCGCGGGAAGGCGGACGAGGCCTTCAAGTGCGACGACATGGCGGCGATATGCGCGGATGAGAGCATCGACTGCGTCGCCGAGGTCATGGGCGGCGTTGACACGGCGTACAGCTATGCCGTGATGGCGCTTAAGGCGGGGAAGCACTTCGTCACGTCGAACAAGGCGCTCGTCGCGGCGCGGGGCGTGGAGCTTGCAGCCCTCGCGCGCGAAAACGGCGTGGGCTTCCTTTTCAGCGCGGCCTGCGGCGGGGCGGTGCCCTTCCTGCACAACCTTGAGCTTGCGCGCGAGAATGACGAGATATACTCCCTCGGCGGGATACTGAACGGCACGACGAACTACATGCTGGACATGATGCAGTCGGAGGGGCTTGATTACGACGCGGCGCTGAAGGACGCGCAGGAGCTCGGCTATGCCGAGGCGAACCCCACGGCGGATGTGAGCGGCCTTGACGCGCTGAGAAAGATAATGCTGGGCTGCGCCGTGGCATACGATATACTGCCGGAGGACGGACTACTGAACGAGGGGATAGAGAGTCTGCGCGCCGCCGACGCAGCGGACATAAAGCGCCGCGGCCTCACCTGCCGCCTGCTCGCCAAGGGAGGGAAGAACGCCGACGGCAGCATATACGCCTATGTGCAGCCGGTGCTGCTGGGGGCGGACGCGCCGGAGTGCGCAGTGAAGAAGAACTTCAACATGGCCAAGTACACCGGCAGAAATTCGGGGCTGATAGTCCTGATGGGGCAGGGCGCGGGGCGCTATCCCACGGCGTCGGCCGTGATACGCGACATTGAATGCCTCCGGGCGGGGCAGAGGGAGATGCTGACGGCGGCGTGCCGCACAGGCGCGGCGGACAACGCGCAGAGCGTGTGCCGCTACTACGTGCGCCTGCCGGAGATATACGCACATGAGCTGCCGGCCGAAAGCGCGAGCGTTGAGGACGGCGCGGCGCGCGTGATAACGAAGGAAATGAGCGTACGGGATATGCACGCGTTCGCAAAGCGCATAAGAAAGGCCGGGGCGGCCGTGTTCTTTGCGGAAATGGCATGAGAGAAGGGCAGAAAATGCTGAAAACAGTGAAATTCGGCGGCTCGTCCGTTGCGGGGGCGGAGCAGTTCAGAAAGGTGAAGGCCATAGTGGAGGCCGACCCCGCGCGGCGGATAGTGGTATCTTCCGCCGCGGGCAAGCGCAGCCCGGACGACCACAAGCTGACGGACCTTTTGTATCTGTGCCACGCGCATCTGAAATACGGCGTGTCCTGCGACGACATAATGGACGGCATAGAGGCGCGCTTCAAGGGGATAAGAGACGAGCTTGGGATTGAATACGATGTGGAGGCCGCCTTCCGCGCGCTGCGGGCGCGCCTGACGAAGGACATGAGCGTGGACGAGCTTGTGTCGCGCGGGGAGTACTTCACCTCGCGCCTGCTGGCGGACTATCTGGGCTACGCCTTTGTAGACGCGACGGACTGCGTGTTCTTCGGCTTCGACGGGCAGGTGGACAAGGAAAAGAGCTACGCCGCGATAGCGAAGGCCGTGGAGGAGCATGGCCGCGTCGTCATTCCGGGGTTTTACGGCCTGTCGCCGACGGGGAAGATACGCGTGATGAGCCGCGGCGGAAGCGACATAACCGGCGCGCTGGCGGCGGCCGCCGCCGGGGCGGATGTGTATGAGAACTGGACGGATGTGTCCGGCATACTGATGGCGGACCCAAAGATCGTGAAGGATCCGAAGCCCATATCGCGCATAACCTACGGCGAGCTGAGAGAGCTGGCCTTCATGGGCGCAAGCGTGCTGCATGAGGAGTCCGTGCAGCCGGTGAAGGAAAAGGGCATCGCCCTGAACATAAGAAACACCAACGCCCCCGCCGACCCCGGCACCATGATAGTTGACAGGGTGGAGCGCGAGTCGGGCGAGGAGGAGCGCTTCATCACAGGCATTGCCGGGCGGCGCAACTTCACGATAATATCCGTGTTCAAGCACAACATGAACAGCAGCGAGACGCTGCGGCGCACGCTGGAGATACTCGACAGGTACAAGGCGAGCGTGGAGCATATCACGCTGGGGCTGGACAGCTTCGCCCTTGTCAGCTCCACGGCGGCGCTGGGCGACGCGGTATACGACGTGATAAACGAGATACAGAAGAGCTGCCGACCGGACGACGTGCAGGTACAGGACGATATATCACTCGTGGCGGCGGTCGGTCGCAAGATGCCGTTCAGGCCGGGCGTGTCGGGCAAGATATTCAAGGCGCTGGGCGACGAGGGGATAAACATCCGCACCATCGCACAGGGGGCGGATGAGCTGAGTATAATAGTGGGCGTGGAGAACCGCGATTTTGAAAAGGCGATACGCGTCCTGTATGACGGCTTTGCAGGCTGAAAAATGAAAGGAGCATTGAAAATGAAAAAATACAATGTGGCTATACTCGGGGCGACGGGCGCAGTCGGGCAGGAAATGCTGAAGGTGCTGGAGGAGTACGACATCCCTGTGGAGAGGCTTCTGCCGCTGGCAAGCGCGAAGAGCGCGGGCGGCACGGTGTCCTTCAAGGGGGAGGACGTGAAAATAGAAGAGGCGCGCGAGGACAGCTTCGCGGGGATGGACTTTGTGCTGGGCGCGGTGAAAAACCCGATGTCCAGGCGCTTTGCCCCCGCGATAGTGAAAAGCGGCGCGGTGTACATAGACAACAGCTCCGCCTTCCGGATGGACCCGGAGGTGCCGCTGGTCGTGCCGGAGATAAACGGGGAGGACGCCTTTAAAAATAAGGGCATCATCGCAAACCCGAACTGCTCCTCCATCATCACGCTTATGGCCGTGGGCGGCATCGCAAAGCTCAGCCCCATAAAGTCCATGGTGGCGTGCACTTATCAGGCGGTGTCCGGCGCGGGGCAGGCGGGCCTTGTGGAGCTGGAGGCGCAGATGCTGGCACTGGCGGAGGGGAAAAAGCCCGAGGCGAAGGTATTCCCCACGCAGATCGCCATGAACGTCATCCCGCACATCGGCGACGAGCTTGAAAACGGCTACACCGATGAGGAGATGAAGATGCAGAACGAGGGGCGGCGCATACTGCACCTGCCGGAGCTGAAGGTCACGTGCACCTGCGTGCGCGTGCCGGTGATGCGCTCGCACTCCATCTCGGTGACGCTGCGCACGGCGCGGAAGGTGTCAGTGGCAGCGGCGAACGAGGCCATACGCGCGTTTCCGGGCTGCCGCCTCATAGAGGACTACGACGGGCGCAACTACCCCACGCCGCTTGACACGAGCAATCAGAACCTTGTCTGGGTCGGCCGCGTGAGAGAGGATCTGACGGATGAAAACGGCCTTACGCTGTGGTGCTGCGGCGACCAGATACGCAAGGGCGCGGCCGCGAACGCCGTGCAGATACTCAAGCGGATGATAGAAGAGTAATGCCGGGGATGCAATATACATAATATTGAAGTACTAAGGCCGCGCCGGTATAAACGGCGCGGCCTTTGACATCCCCAAAAGCGTGGGTTACGGCGATTTTAAACTGATGGTATATTGACATATCAGGAAGATACTGTTAAACTGAAAGCAGTATAAGTGCCGGGAAAGGCACGGAAAGGGAGAAAAAGATATGAAAAAGATGATCGCGGCAATATTGGCGCTTATCCTTGCGCTGGGCCTGTGCGCATGCGGCGCGGCCCCGGCGGAGAGCACGGCAGCAGAGACAGCGGGCACGGACGCGCAGCCTGCGGAGGAAACAAACGCGGACAGCTTCGAGGCGGACAAGGAAAAGGGACTGAGGCTGTTCCGGGATGAGGATTACGAGGGCGCATATGAGGTGCTGGCGCAGTACGCCGATTCCGGCGATGCGGAGATATCCGGCGTGATAGGCTACTGCTATTACGGTGGCTGGGGCGTTGAGCAGGACGACGCGAAGGCCGCGGAATACCTCAGCATTGCGGCAGACGCGGACATAAGCGAGGCGCAGTACATGATGGGCATACTCTACGAGTACGGCTACGGCGTTGAGCAGGACGACGTGAAGGCCGCGGAATATGAGGCAAAGGCCGCGGATGCCGGGTACGCCGACGCACAGCTTGAGTTGGGGTATTTCTACGCATACGGCTACGGCGTGGAGCAGAGCTACGACAAGGCGCTGGAATACTACACGCTGGCATCCGAGCAGGGCAACACGATCGCAATGACGAACATCGGCCTCATGTATGAGTATGGCAACGGTGTGGATAAAGACCCGAAGCGCGCGGTGGAGTATTACCAGAAGGCGGCGGACATGGGCGACGCGAGCGCGACGGTGAACCTCGGTGTCATGTATGAGTACGGCAACGGTGTGGATAAAGACCCGAAGCGCGCGGTAGAGTGCTACCAGAAGGCGGCAGACATGGGCGACGCGAGAGGCCAGGCGTACCTTGCGATCATGTACAGAGACGGCAACGGAGTGCAGAAGGACTATGCAAAGGCTGTGGAGTACTACACGCTGGCGGCGGAGCAGGATAACCTCACGGCGCTTAACAACCTTGCCATACTGTATCTTGAGGGCAAAGGCGTAGAGGCCGACGAGACGAAGGCCATGGAGCTGTACACAAGGGCGGCGGAGCTTGGAGAGCCGTATGCACAGTATAACCTCGGCTTTTCGTACTTCATGGGCAAAGGCGTTGAGAAGGACTATGCAAAGGCGGCGTACTGGTACAATGAGTGCGTCAACAACCCGAATGCCGACGAGGATATAATCAAGGCGGCTTCGGAGCAGCTTGAAAACCCGAACGTAAAAGCCGCGCTGAAATAATATATTCTAAGATAAAAATTAAACAAAGACTCTGCGTCAATAGTTGGGGCAGGGCAAAAAACAAGACCTGACAGAGCTGCTGTGCGGCTTGCCACATGGCATCTCTTGTCAGGCGCCGCCAACACAATCACATAAAAGTACACGTTTTTAAAATATGAAAGGGGATGTGAAAATGAAATGTCCTATTTGTGGAGCTGATGCCGCAGAAATTGAATTCAAAGCAGGAAAAGGCAAATTCAATGTAAAAGCAGCAATTGTTGGAGGATTACTTACAGGTGGAATTGGTGCCGTGGCAGGGTTTAAGGATCGTATTGCAACTAAGGGATACATCGCCTGCCGTGGTTGTGGATATGATCAGTTCCTTTCAGTTGATCCAAGTCTCGTTCTGGAGACGGAAAAAATGGAGCAAATTGAACAAAGCATATATTATCCATTTGATATATCTCTGAACGAAGTTTTGGGAAAAATAACCCAAAACGCGAACGAGCAAGGGATTGTTGTTAGGGCAAGGCTTGACGAAGTAAACCGAGCGCCCGGCGGCCAGGCACTTGCATCTTATCCATGTCTCATAATAGAGCATCCAGACCATCCTGTGGACTATCTAAAATTCTGCATTCAAAAAAATGTTGACGGAAACCGGTGTATGTTTACCCCATATGTGTTTGGATGCAGTACCCAAATACAGATGAAAAACTATAATGACAGTAATAGTGGGCAGAGTGCCGGCGGTTTGGCGATCGCTGCATTGGAGATGCTTGGCGGCGGAAAAAGAGCAGTGATGACAGGATATGGATTTGGTTCCGAAGTGGGGAAATACGTTAGTACCTCGATAATAAAATCTATTAACAATTCAAAAATGGATGCTTGCGCTCTTCAATGGGAGCAAATATGGTATGGGGAAGTGTCCAATGTGATTAGCAGTGTGTTAGCCTGATCCTATTTTCCATGACAATCACATTCGACGTATATCAACAAATACATTATACCATCGGTCATCATCCAGCAGAGCGGGGTGGAATGATTGGGGGAAAGGATGGGATAATAAATCGGTATTTGTATGATCCCTGTAAAGACGCTTCGAACAGATGCTATTATCCTAACGTAAACGTTTTAAACACTATTCTTAATGTATGGGCAAAAGAAGATATACTTTTATACGGAATCATTCATAGCCACCCAAACAATATGGCTGAGCTCTCGTCAAAGGACATAGAATTTGCCAGAGCTATTCTCCATGAAAACCCAAAAATGAAAGATGTCCTGTTCCCGATAGTTTTTACCGAGGTTGATTCTACAGCATTCCAAATAATACCGTATATTGTCGATCGCACTGGCGTCAGATATTCTCAGCTGAAAATAATCTAAGTAAACGATGATTAATTACGCGAAAGTGACTTGCGAAGAAGTTTGCGTCATGATGAAGGCGAGAAAACAAACCAGTACTTTGCGGATTGCAAGTTTTGATGTAAAAAGAACGCAAAGCGCCCAAGCGGACATTGATTAGCGGTTACCTAAATCTATACCAAATTCAATATGAAAGGAAAACTAACCATGGATAACAAAACAGTATTTCAGATTCCCGAAGGCTTCTATTGCGCGAGGTACCAATGCAGCGACTGTGTGTTTTTTGATAGAAGCGATTACAACAAATACGGAGAATGCTATTGCCGTATCATGCGGAAATATGTTCCGGCAGACGATTACACCTGTCGAGATTTTGAGTGGAAGCGGTAAGGCACAGTTTTATGACAAAATACGTTATAGATGGCAATGCACTTATCGTTCCTGGTGGTGAGCGATCTGTCTATATTGATTCCAGCATCCTTGAGTCAAACGAGGGGAAATCAATTGATACAATCATTTTTGAAGAGGGTATTGAAGCCATATGTACTTTTCGCGGAGACCTGCAGGATGAGTGGGCCAAGGGCATAAAAACAGTCGTTTTCCCCAATTCACTGGTTTCAATAATGGGATATGCCTTTATAGGATACACGGCATTGGAGAAGCTTGAACTGCCCCAAAACCTCAAGACAATTGGACGCAGGGCATTTAAAGGGTGTATCTCATTAAGGTCGATCGTTTTTCCAAAGTCGCTGATTACAATGGAAGACGAATGCTTCAGCGGATGTACTTCTCTGGAAAAGGCAGACCTGCCGGAGAGCCTAACCACATTGGGAAAATATGCGTTCAGTCAGTGCAGTTCGTTGAAAACCGTACAGCTTCCACAGCACTTGATGGTCATAGAAGATGGAGTGTTCAATGAATGCAGAAGTCTCAGTCAAATAGACATTCCAGATGAGGTTATCTCGATTCGGGATTTTGCGTTCAGCTCTACTGGAATCCATACCTTGGTTTTACCGTCCTCGCTCCAAACAATTGAAGGCAGCGCATTTGGTGTTGTTCCGGAATTACAGGTCAGTATTCCTTGCAATGCACCGGTTTATACCAGCAGAGCGTTTTTCAAAATGGATGATTTGCCCTGTTATAGGGTTTTTGACCCCAATCAAACAAGCAATACAGGCAATAAAAGGCCGTTCGGTAAAATTGATGCGACAGGAAGTGTGCAGTGCCCACGATGCAATTCGAACAACGTTTCTCAACGCAATGTTCATAAGCTTTTCAGCTTCGTCAAAGCACTCGCATGTTTATTGTTTTTTCCTGCAATTTTGCTTGGCTTTATTGGAAAAAACAGAATTGAGTATACATGTCATGACTGCGGACAATCATGGTATAAAAAGCCCGGAAAGTTATCGATTGAAACACTGGGAGAATGGTTTATGTATTTATAAAAATAGGTTCAAAATAAATGTTGGGATAACTATTCGGAGGGATGAGATAAAACTAACAATGATGGATTCTGCGTCAATAGTTGGGGCAGAGCAAAAAACAAGACCTGACAGAGATGCTGTGCGGCTTGTTGCATAGTATCTTTTGTCAGGTGCCGCCAGCACAGTGTAGAATTCTATTTCTAAGTCGGGCGAATGAGCGCACACATTTATTATAGAACCACAACAAATTAGCCGGGATGTCTCGCTTTGAGACAGCCCGGCTTTCGGACTATTATGGGTGATGCGGGGCTTATTCCAGCTCAAATGCGCCGGTGTAGAGCTGATAGTATACGCCCTTTTCGGCGATGAGCTTTTCATGACTGCCGCGCTCAATGATGCGGCCATGGTCAAGCACCATGATAACGTCGGAATTCATGACGGTGGACAGCCGGTGGGCGATGACGAACACCGTGCGCCCCTCCATAAGCTTATCCATGCCGCGCTGGACGATGGCCTCGGTGCGCGTGTCGATGGACGAGGTCGCCTCGTCGAGGATCATGACGGGTGGATCGGCCACGGCGGCGCGGGCAATGGCGATGAGCTGGCGCTGACCCTGAGAGAGGTTCGCCCCGTTGCCGGAAAGCTCGGTGTCGTAGCCGCGCGGCAGGCGCGTGATGAAATCGTCGGCCCCGGCGAGGCGCGCCGCGGCGATGCAGTCCTCATCCGTCGCGTCAAGCCGGCCGTAGCGGATATTCTCCATGACGGAGCCGGTGAAAAGATTGGTGTCCTGAAGGACGATGCCGAGGGAACGGCGCAGGTCGGCCTTCTTTATCTTGTTGATATTTATGCCGTCATAGCGGATCTTGCCGTCGGCAATATCATAAAAGCGGTTGATGAGGTTGGTGATGGTGGTCTTGCCGGCACCCGTCGCGCCGACGAAGGCGACCTTCTGGCCGGGCTCTGCATAGACGGAGACGTCGTGCAGAACGTCCTTCCCCTCTTCATAGGCAAAATCGACGTCCACCATGCGCACGTCGCCGCGAAGCTCGGTATAGGTGAGCGTGCCGTCGGTATGCGGGTGACGCCACGCCCAGTGGCCGGTGCGCTCCTCACACTCGGTGATGCTGCCGTCGGGGGCGATGCGGGCGTTGACCAGCGTGACATAGCCGTTGTCCGCCTCGGGCGGCTGATCGACGAGGGAGAAGATGCGCTGTGCGCCGGCGGCCGCCATGACGACGGCGTTTATCTGCTGGGAGAGCTGGTTGACGTTGCCGGTGAACTGCTTGGCCATGTTGAGGAAGGGAACGAGGATGGTCACGTCAAAGGCCATGCCGGAAAGACTGAAATTGCGCACGCCTGTGAGCAAAAACACGCCGCCTACGAGGGCAAGCACAACGTACAGCACGTTGCCGATGTTGCCGATGATGGGGCCGAGGGTATTCGCGTAGGCGTTGGCGCGGTAGCTGTCGTTATAGAGCGCGTCGTTGACCTTGTCGAAGTCCTCAATGCTCTGCCGCTCATGGCAGAACACCTTGATGACCTTCTGCCCGTTCATCATCTCCTGCACGTAGCCCTCGGCGCGGGCAACGGACTTCTGCGCCTGAAGGAAGTAGCGTGCGGAGCCGCCGCCGATGCGCTTGGCGACGAAGGCCATGGCCACGACGCCCAACACCAGCACCAGCGTCAGCCAGATGCTGAAATACAGCATGATGGCAAACACCGTCAGCACGATGGCGGCGGACTGGATGAGCGCGGGAACAGCCTGAGAGACGAGCTGGCGGAGAGTGTCGATATCATTGGTGTAATAGCTCATGATATCGCCGTGCTTGTTCGTGTCGAAGAACTTGATGGGCAGATCCTGCATCCCGCCGAAAACCTCCTGACGGAGCTTGTCAAGGAAGCCCTGCGTCATTATGGCCATGAGCTGGGTATAGGCAAGCTGCGAGAGGATGGACAGCACGTACAGTGTGCCCAGAAGCACGAGATAGGGCACGATCTCCGCCTTCGCGGAGGCCCAGTCGCCGGTGGTATACCACTTTTCGACGATGGCGAGCACGTTCTGCAGGAAGATAGACGGAACGGATGTGACGATGGATGAGAAGAGGATGCAGGCGACCGTCAGCGGCGCGAGAACGGGATAATAGCCGAAGAGCTTTTTGATGGTGCGGCCAAGGGCACTCATATCCGGCTTTGCCATGGTTTTATTCATCGCGCTCACCTCCGTTCGTCTGCTGCTGGTACACCTCGCGGTATATGGGGCTGCGCGCGTAAAGCTCGTCGTGCCGTCCCATGTCGGCGATGGTGCCGTTGTCCATGACGATTATGAGGTCCGCATCCTGCACGGAGGCGACGCGCTGGGCGATGATGATCTTGGTCGTCTCGGGGATGAAGCTCTTGAAGCCCGCGCGGATGAGCGCGTCAGTGCGCGTGTCAACGGCGCTGGTGGAGTCGTCAAGGATGAGTATCCGGGGCTTTTTGAGAAGGGCGCGGGCGATGCACAGGCGCTGCTTCTGCCCGCCGGAGACGTTCGTGCCGCCCTGCTCGATATAAGTATCGTACCCATCGGGGAAGGAGCGGATGAAATCGTCCGCCTGTGCGAGCTTGCACGCGGCGATCATTTCCTCATCCGTCGCGTCCGGGTCGCCCCAGCGGAGGTTTTCCTTTATCGTGCCGGAGAAGAGCAGATTCTTTTGCAGCACGACGGCCACGGCGGAGCGCAGAGAGTCAAGGTCATACTCGCGCACGTCGCGCCCGCCGACACGCACGCAGCCCTCCGTCACGTCGTACAGGCGGGAGATGAGCTGGATGAGCGTGGATTTGGACGAGCCTGTGCCGCCGAGGATGCCGACCGTCATGCCGGAGGCAATGTGCAGGTCGATATCCGACAGGGCGTATTTCTTCGCGTTGAGCGAGTATTTAAATGAGACGTGGTCAAAGTCCACGGAGCCGTCCGGAATGTCATAGACGGGCTTCTCGGGGTTTTTAAGGGTGGATTCCTCGCACAGCACCTCGCCGATGCGCGAGGCGGACTCCGCCGACATGGTGAGGATGACGTAGATCATGGAGATCATCATAAGCGACATGAGGATCTGGAAGCCGTATGTCAGCATGGCGGAGATCTGCCCCACGTCGATATAGCTGCCGCCGCTCGTGACGATGAGCTTCGAGCCGACGGAGAGGATGAAGATCATGTTGAAATAAAGGCACAGCTGCATCAGGGGGGAGTTGAGCGCGACGATGCGCTCAGCATGGGTGAAGTCGGCGCAGATGTTCCCCGACGCGGCGGCGAACTTCTGCTTTTCGTACCCCTCGCGGGCGAAGCTCTTGACGACGCGCATGGCGCGCACGTTCTCCTCAATGGATTCGTTGAGCTTGTCATACTTGCGGAACACGGCGCGGAAGGCGGGCATGGCCCTGCGCGCGATAAGATACATGCCGAAGCCCAGAAGCGGCACGACGACGACGAAGGTCAGCGCGAGCGGGCCGCCCATCACAAAGGCCATGACGATGGCGAAAAGGAACATGAGCGGCGCGCGGATGGCCGTGCGGATGAGCATCATGTACGCGAACTGCACGTTCTGAATGTCCGTTGTAAGGCGCGTGACGAGCGAGGCGGTGGAGAATTTGTCGATATTTTCAAACGAGAAGCCCTGCACGCGCGCAAACACGTCATGGCGCAGGTTCTTGGCAAAGCCGGCGGACGCGCGCGAGCACGTGAAGCCGCCGAGAGAGCCGCAGGCGAGAGACAGAAACGCCATGCCGACGAGGATAAGCCCCGTCTTTACGACGCTGTCAAGCGCCGCACCGGCCTTTATGGCGTTGACAAGGTCCGCGGTGATAAACGGGATGAGGACTTCAATAAAGACCTCAAAGACCATGAGAATAAAAGTGATAACAGTCGGCTTCCTGAACTCACGGACGCTTTCAAGAAGCTTTTTTATCATCTGCATCAAACACATCCTTTCCCGGCGCGAACGCCGAAAATTCAAACGGGGCGGCATGCCGCCATGCTAAAAACAGCCTGAGAGGCCGGGGCCGCGCCCTCACCTCTCAGGCCGTCTGTCGGAACTGCCGCTTACTTCAGCCTTTCCAGATAATCGACGATCTTGCGCACAGTGTCGAGCTGTGCCGCGTCCTCATCGGTGATGCTGATGCCGAAAAGATCCTCAAGGGACATGATGAGCTCCACGACGTCAAGCGAATCCGCACCGAGGTCGTCAACGAGGCTGGTGTCCATGGTGATGGTTTCGGGGTCAATCTCAAACTGCTGAGCCAGGGCGTCTCTTACATTTTCAAAAATCATGATAATTCCTCCAATGTGCCGGGCACATAAAGACTTTTAAATAACGGGAAAAAGACCTGAATTCACGCCCACTCGCGGCTCTGCGGCTTGTTGGCGGACGGATTGGCCGGGGCGGCGGGCTTGACCTCCGCCGCGGGGGCGGAAGCGGCAGGCGCGCTGGGTGCGCGGCGCTCCCGGCTGCGGGTGTCGCGGTGATCGTCGCCCCTGACGTAGGACACGACGACGCGGCGGTTCGGCTCCACTCCGGTGGAGTTGGTGGTGACACCCTCATAGTTCTGGAGAGCCGTGTGGATAACGTGGCGCTCATAGGAATTCATCGGCTCAAGCGCCATGCTGCGCTTATACTTGATGGCCTTTTCCGCCATCTTCTCGGCCAGCTTCGTCAGCGACTCCTCGCGCTTGCTGCGGTAGTTTTCCGCATCGACGCTGATGTGCAGGTGCGTGTCGCTGCCGCGGTTGACGACGTAGTTGGTAAGATGCTGTATGGCATCGAGCGTCTCGCCGCGGCGGCCGATTATCGCGCCCATGCCGCTGCCGGAGATGTTGACGTTTATGCCGCCGTTGTCGCGCGGGCCGATGTCAAGCTCCGCCTTGACGCCCATACGGTCGAGAAGGCCGGAGAGGAAGGCGCGGACAGCCGCGTAATCGGCAGGCTCATCCACGGGGGAAGCCGCGGGCGCAGCAGGGGAAGCGGGGGAAGCGGAAACGGGGGCCGCGGGCGCTTCGGCCTTGGCGGGGACCTCGTCGGGCGCTTCATAGCTTACGCGCACGACAGCGGGGGAAGCGCCGATGCCCAGAAAACCGGACTTGGCGCGTTCGATTATTTCAACGGATACATCGTCTCTGTCAAGCCCAAGCTCACGCAGGGCGGCGGCGATAGCGTCGTCCTCGGTGCGGCCTGACTTTTCCAAGGTTTTTATCATAGTGTATTACTCCTGTTTTTCATCGTTGGCGCTGCCGTCATTTTCGGCAGTCTCCGCGGCCTCTTCGGCGGCCTCGGGCGCGGCTTCGGAAGCATCCACGGCCTCTTCAGCGGCGGTCTCTTCCACGACGGCTTCGGTCATGACGTCGTCGGCCACGGTCTCGTCGATAGCGGGGGCGAATTCGGACTCGGCAGCGGCGGCGATAGTCGCGGCCTCCGCCTCATCGGGATTGGTGAAGCGATCCGGCACGTAGGCGCGGCCGCGGGCATAGCGGCGGTTGCCGACCTGAGAGGCCGGGACCTCGTATTCCTTTATGCCGAGGCGCTCACGGCGGGCGGCCCTGTCGGCGCGGTCAAGCGCGGCCTTGCGCTCGTCGCTCTTCTGCTTTTCGACGGCCTGCATCTTCTTCTTGCTGGTGTTGACGTTCTTCTCGGTCTTGCCCTCGGCGCGCAGACGCTCGGTCTCAAGGCGCTTGGCCTCGATCTCCTTCTCGCGCGCGTTCCTTGCGGCGATACGCTCCGCATCCTCTGCGTCAAGCTTCTTGGTGTAGATCTTGGTGAGGATGAAGTCGCGGATGAGGCCGAAAACGCTGTTCGCTATCCAGTAGATACCCATTGCGGCGGGCATGACGAAGCAGATCCACACGCTCATGAGGGGCATCATGATGTTCATGCTCTTCATGGAGGCCTGCGCCTGCTCGGTGCCGGCCTGCGGGTTGGTGGCGCTGGAGATCTTCATGGAGGCCCAGGACAGGAAAGCGGAAATGAACGGGATGAGGAACAGGCCGAAGGCCGGCAGCCAGACGTGGACGTCGCTCCAGTCGGTGTTGAACATGAAGTTCCACTTCGGCTGGTCGCCCAGGTTGAGGCCGAGGAAGCTGAAGTCTATATCCAGCAGCCCCTCAAGCTTGCCGGGAAGCGCGGCCTGGAGCTGATCCCAGTACTTATGGGCAAGGTCGGTGAGCTTTATTTCAAAGTACGCGTCGGCCTTGGCCGGGGCGACGTAAAGCCCCGCCTCGACAAAGTAGTTCTGCACCGCGTCCACGACCTCCTGCGCGACGAACATCATCCTCGTCATAGGCTGACGGATGACGCTGTAGAGCGCGATGAGGATGGGGAAGGGGATAAGGGACCACAGACAGCCGGACATGGGGTTCGCACCGTTTTCCTGGTACAGCTTCTGCATCTCCTGATTGAGCTTCTGGGGGTTGCCCTCATGCCGGCGCTGGAGCTCCTGCATCTGGGGCTGGAGGCGCGAGGTGCGCATCATGCCTTTCTTGCTCTTGGCCATGAAGGGCGTCAGGATAAGGTTGACGACAAGGGCGAAGAATATGACGGATACGCCGTAATTGCCGGTCAGCTCATAGAGCTTGACCATAAGCCATGCGAAGGGCTTAGTGATTGCTGCCCACATAGGTTTCTCCTCAAATGTGTTTTATTTGTTTTTCAGGGGACGGGGTCATAGATGTCATAGTCCTTCCCGTGGAAGGGATGACACCTGAGAATGCGCCTGAAAGCGAGCCAGCCGCCCTTGAGGGCGCCGTATTTTTCAATGGCTTCAAGCGCATACTGCGAGCAGGTGGGGATAAAGCGGCAGCAGGGCGGCCGGTTGGGCGAGATGTACTTCCGGTAAAACCGGATGAGCGCGAGCATGAAGGCCTTCATTGCACGCCACCCCGCGTAAGCGACAGCTTTTCGCACGCGGAAAGAAACGCGGCATCCATCTTCCGGTAGTCCGCGCCGACGCAGCGCGAGCGCGCCACGACGACGATGTCCCACCCGGAGGACAGTGCGGGGGAGTTGAGCCGGTATATCTCACGCAGACGCCGGCGCACGCGGTTACGCACGACGGCATGCCCGAGCTTGACAGACACGGTATAGCCCACGCGGTTCACGCCCCTGCCGTTTTTCCGGCAGTAGACGGCCATATAAGGATTCACCGCGCTTTTGCCCTTGGAGTACAGCCGCCTGAAATCGCTGTTCTTTTTTAAAGTACACCGGACATTCAAGGGTCATGCTCCTTCACGCTTTTTGCAGAAACACCTAAAGGGCGGATTGCTCCGCCCTGAAAAATATTCCCGATTAAAACCTGCTCATGTGCCGGGATCAGTAGCTGAGCTTCGCTCTGCCCTTTGCTCTGCGGCGTGCGAGAACCTTGCGGCCGTTGGCGGTCTTCATTCTCTTGCGGAAGCCGTGCTCCTTCTTGCGCTGAAGCTTCTTGGGCTGGTAGGTACGTAACATGCTTTGGCACTCCTTTCAGGTTAATACTCAACATCGGGCAAGGCCCGAAGCAGTTGACAAATTTATCTGACAGCGCACAGCGCCGTCGATTAGTGATTATACAATAAATAAAAGGGGCTTGTCAACAGAAAAATGCGCCCTGAGCGGCAGAATATGCCCCGCGCGGGCATATAAGCGGAAAAATCAGCGCCCGCCGGGCATGCGGCACAGCATCACGGCGAGAACGCCCTCACCCACGCTTATCTCCGCCGTGCCGCGCCACTCGTTGCTTGTGCCGATGGGAAAGGAATTAGTCACGACGGCGTCGGAAAGCGTATACTTCGTGCCGCGCACGGCCACACCGCGGCACTCGTCGGATATGGCGAAGAGGGAGAGCGACCAGCCCGCGCGCGGCGGGAGAGACAGCGTGCCGCCAGTGAACACGTAAATATGCGCATCGCGCCCGATAAGCTCTGCCCGCGCGCCGTGCCGCACGGCGAAGGCGGCGGACTGGATGTTGGCGTAAAGATGGTCGAGCCGCCCGCCGAGGGCGCAGTAAATGCGGATATCGCCGTAGCCCAGCGCGAGGGCGCGGCGCACGGCGGACATGGTGTCTGTATCGTCCTTCTCCACGGGCAGGCGCAGCACCTCGACCCCGGCGGGCAGCGCGCCGGTATATGAGTCGAAGTCGCCCAGCAGCAGGTCGGGCTTTATGCCGCAGCGCGCGGCGTATTCATAGCCCCGGTCGCAGGCGATGACGCAGGCGGCGTTTTCTATTCCGTCCAGCGGTGCGAATTCGCCGCCGGATATGATGGCGCAGAAAGCTTTCATGAAAAACCTCCAGGAACGGATAAGGATAACATAAATAAAAAATTCCCCGGCTGACAGTATAGCACATATCAGCCGGGAAATACATAGGAAGAAGATATAGATGCTTATTTAGTCGCGTCCTGCGGGCGGATATCCTCGCCGCGGATGTACTTGCCCAGCGGCTTCCACAGCAGCCAGCCGAGGAGCAGGCAGAACACGAGGTCAAGGAGCATGTAGCTGCCGTTATAAAGCGCGGAGTAGAACCACGGGGTGGTCATGGTCATGCCGAAGAAGGTCTCAGGCATGTACTCGCCCCAGACGAAAACGCCGGTGAGGTAGTGCACGAGGAAGCGCGCGGCGCTGCCGACGCAGCAGCCGGTGAAGAAGCCGTTTTTCTGCTTGCTGAAAAGTCCGGCAAGACCCAGCACGGAGAAGGCAAAGATATAATCGCCGAGAATGGACTGCCAGCCCCAGGCATACGCGCCGTCAAGCAGGAGCTGGAGCACGCTGTAGGCGATGCTGGCCAGCATACCGGGGCCGAAGCCCCAGCGGGCGCAGTAGATGAAGATGGGCAGCATACCGATGCCGACAGAGCCGCCCTGGGGGAGCTCAAACAGCTTGATGTAGCCGAGGACCTGCGCCAGCGCCACAAAGATGGCGCCCTCGCACAGCGCGCGGAGCTTGAGATGGGAAGAGTTTTTCATTTTTTTCGACCTCCATGAAAATTTTCGCGGAAGCACAGACACGGAAAAAGCGCAGGGAACATTACTGACCCTGCGCTTTACTGACGTAACTGATGTTTCCTACGCCGGCATTATCCGGATCAGGTTTGAGGGTTTCGGCGCTTCACTTCGCGCCGTCTCAGCCGGGAAAGGACCCAGCACCCCTTTGTTGAATTGTCCGGCAGGGCATACCGCCCCACTGCCGCTTATAATATAACGCCGAAGCCGCTTTGTCAACACAAAAATCAACGCCGCGCCGCGTTATTTCAGCGCCTCCGCCTTGTCGATGATGAACTGGCGCAGCCAATCGCCGGCCTCGTCGTTTTTCAGGGCGAAGTCGATGATGGATTCAAGATAGCCCTTGAGGTTGCCGGTGTCGTAGCGGCGGCCCTCAAAATCGACGGCGCACATCGGCTCCTTATGGCAAAGCTCCCTCATGCCGTCGGTGAGCTGGATCTCATTGTTGCGGCCGGGGGCGGTGTGGCCGAGAATGTCGAATATGCCGGGCGTGAGCACATAGCGCCCCATGATGGCGAAGTTTGAAAGCTTCTCCTCCAGCGTGGGCTTCTCGTTCATGTCGCTGATGCGGTAGACCCTGTCGGAGAGCTTCTGCTCGAGCTTGACGGAGGAGTACTTGGTGATGAGGGAATCCGGCTGCTCACGGATGGCGATGGCGCTGCACTCGTTGGCCTCTGCCGCCTCGACGAGCTGCTTGAGCACCGGCTTTTCACTGAGCATGATATCGTCGCCGAGGAGGATGGCGAAAGGCTCATCCCCGACAAAGGTCTTGGCGCGCCACACGGCATGGCCCAGGCCCTTCGTCTCCTTCTGGCGGAGGAAGAAGATATCCGCCATGTCGGCCACGGAGCGGACGATGCGCGCGTCCTTCTCCTTGCCGTCGCGCATAAGGCGCTCTTCAAGGTCGGGGGCGTAGTCAAAGTAATCCTCGATAGGGGATTTGCCGCGGTTGGTGATTATGAGGATCTCCTCAACGCCGGCGGACACGGCCTCCTCCACGATGTACTGGATGACGGGCTTATCCACGAGCGGCAGCATCTCCTTGGGGATGCTTTTGGTGTTGGGCAGCAGACGCGTGCCCAGCCCTGCGGCGGGGATAATGGCTTTCCTGACTTTCATTAGGACAGCTCCTTTCAAGCATGTATATTTACAGTTTCAATTCATCAACTATTTTTATTTGCATTTTTCAATAAGCTCCCGGAAGAACGCCTTTTCCGGCAGCAGACGCGTCAGCGGGTAGCCCACCAGCAGCATCACGCCGGCCTCGCCGATGCCGACCTGCGCGGCGTTGAGCGCGAACACGCCGAGGTGGGAGAAGATATCCATGCCGTTATACGCCTGCGTGATGACGGCGCCCACAACGACGGCATTGAAGAGCACGGGCATCAGGCACGCGCAGAGGGCGGAAAGCGCCGTATGCCCGCGGCGGCCTATGCGCGCCGTGCAGAACGCGGCGAGTAGCGTGGCAAGAGAGCCGAAGATGATGTCGAATATATTCCCCGTCATGAGGTTGGCGATGCAGCAGCCGGCCGCAAGACCCCATGCCGTGCCGGGGATGAAGTAGGGCAGGATGCAGAGCGCCTCAGAAAGACGGAATTGCAGCGCCCCGTAGCTTATCGGGGCCAGCGCCACCGTCAGCACAGCGTAGGCCGCGCCCACGACGGCGGAGACGCAGAGAAGCCGGGTCTTATTGTTCATGCGCGCCCTCCTTTTCCGCTTCCGCCCGCTCATCCGCGACCGCCTGACGGCGGCGCAGGGAGAATTCACACCCGCAGTAAAGCTGCCTGTAGATGCCGTATTTCTCACTCAGCTCGACAGAGCGGTTCTCCCCGTCGCGCTTTTTGAAGTCCGACGGGAGCCAGCTCACACCGGCGGCGCGGCCTATCTCCTCGCCCAGGCGGTTTATAAGATCCGCGTCCTTATGGCGGGAGAGCGTGAGCGTGGTGCAGAAATAGTCGAAGCCGTAGTGCTTGGCAAGGCGCGCGGCCTCTATCAGCCGCAGACGGAAGCACGCCTCACAGCGGCGGCCGCCCTCCGGCTCGTCCTCCAGCCCCTTTATGCGCGCGTAGTAGTCCTCGCTTTTCCAAGGCTCCGCCAGCACGCTGACCTTCTCGGCCAGACCCATTTTTTCGATAAGCTCCACCTGCGTTTTGAAGCGCCGGTCGAACTCCTCACGCGGGTAGATGTTGGGGTTGTACCACAGCAGCGTCACGTCGAAATACTGCGTGAGATATTCAAGCACAGCGCTGGAGCATGGCCCGCAGCAGCTGTGCAAAAGTACGCGCGGAAGCCGCTTCCCGCGCTTCTGGATAATCCTGTCCAGCTCTTTTTGATAATTACGTCTGTTCATGCGCTAATTGTATCACAGATATTCAGAAAAATCCACATCAATATTTTAGAGCCTGCCCCCTGCGGGCGCGAAACTCTGCGAGGTCTTTTCGACAAGCTTGCGCGGGAATACCCCGGCGCGTCACCGCCCGGCGAAGGGCAGGGCGGCGGTGTCGATGGCGCGCACGGGCTCGTGCTCCATGCTGTTGCGCACGATCTGCGGCATCCAGCTCTGCATTATATCCCACGCGAGCTGGTAGTAAGCGCTGACCTTGGTGATGGACGAGCGGAGGCTTCCGTAATTCTCCTTCAAAAGCCCGATGTTGTCGTATATCATATAGTTTATGCCGGACATTATAAGCTCCATCGCCTCCGGGTCGTCGTACAGCTCCTGCCGGATGTGGCATTTGTACTTCTCCCGCTCGACCGCGAGGATAGCATCGGCGAGGTTGTTATCACCCGTATAGGAGAGAGTATGACGCATGAAGTTATACTCCTTCATATAATAATCGCAGCGAAAATCGTTCCACGCGCACAGCAGACGCTCGACGCGGACATGGTCATCATCTCCGCGGGCGTCAAGCCGAACGACGACCTCTATAACGCCCTGCGCGCCGCGGGGCATCCGAGCGTGTGGAAGGCCGGCGACGCGAACATCTGCGGCAAGATAGTCAAGGCCGTGCAGAACGGCAGCAAGTACGCCGTCGGACTGAACTAAATCCCCGCCGGGGCGGTTTCTGATATGGGCCGCCCCGGCATACCTGCCTTTCGGGCTTGCCTTTGCGTGCAACATGGGCTATAATTGAGAAAAAACGCAGGAGGCCACGCCATGGACAGCCGCACAAGCAAGCAGAACTACTATCTTGACATTGCAGATGCCGTACTTGAACGCTCGACCTGTCTGCGCCGTAAGTATGGCGCGATAATCGTGCGCAGCGACGAGATAATCTCCACCGGCTACAACGGCGCGCCGCGCGGGCGGCGCAACTGCTCCGACCTCGGCATGTGCACGCGAGAGACGCTGAACATCCCCTCCGGGGAGCGGTACGAGCTGTGCCGCAGCGTCCATGCGGAGGCGAACGCGATAATCTCCGCCTCGCGCCGGGATATGATAGGCGCGACGCTGTATCTCGTCGGCCGGGACGCCGCGACGGGTGAGCTGCTGGGTGACGCGATGAGCTGCTCAATGTGCAAAAGGCAGATAATAAACGCGGGGATAGAGCGCGTCGTTATCCGCGTGTCGGCGGCGGAATACCGAACCGTCATGGTGAGCGACTGGGTGGAGAACGACGATTCGATTTTTCTTGTGAGTATATAATTGCAGTGATAATACGAACCGATAATGAAGACCCGGCGCGGACGAAAGTCCGCGCCGGGTTCGTATACTGTATGAGCTTATTTCACATTGACGTCGCGGCAGGTGAAGAGAATTATCTGGCGGCTGCGCGCAAGCTCGCGCAGAAGCGCCATTGCCTGACGCAGCCGCTCCTCGTCGAGGTTGACAAGGGCGTCGTCGATTATGAGCGGGCAGGTCTCACCGGCGGGCATGGCAAGCTCGCACACGGCGAGGCGCACGGCGAGATACATCAGATCCAGCGTGCCGGCGCTCAGATACTCCGAGTCGCGCGCCACGGCGTCGTCCTGCGTTTTTGCGCTGGCGCTGAAATCGCGGTTTATGAGCACGTCGGAATAGCGCCCGCCGGTCATGAAGGACATATACTGCGCGGCAAGCTTGCCGAGCTGAGGGGAGAAGCGGCTTTGCAGCTCACTGTCGGCGGCGCGGAGGGTATCGACGGCGAGGGAGATCGCGTCGTACTCCTCGCACAGGCCGTTATACTCGTCCTCCATCGTGCGAAGGTCGCTCGTCAGTACCAGCGGGTCGCCGACGGCGGCAAGGCGGCCGTTCAGCGCGGCGATTTGGGATGAGATGCGCTCGGCATTCTGCCGCTCGGCTGCAAGCTCACGGCTGAGGCGCGCGGCCTCGGAGCTGCCGCCGGAAAAATCAAGCTCGCCCAGCGCGGCCTCCTCAAGCATTGCCTGCCGGTCGCGCGCCTCGTCATAGGCGCGGCGCGTGTCAAGCTCCTGCCTCTCCGCCGTGTCAACGGCGCGGCAAAGCGCCCTGTGCCCGTCCAGCGCCGCGCGGATATCCGAGGCGGAACGCACGCCGTAGCCGTCTAGTATCTTCCGCCTTTCGGCGCGCGCGTCCAGCGCGGCGCGGCGCGCCTTGGAATAGCGCATGAAAAGCACGACGGCGGCGATGCAGAACGCCGCGGCAAGGCAGATATATGCCACGGACTGAAAATGCGTGTACAGCGCGGCTCCGGCCACGGCCAGCACGAAGAACATTATGGCCAGCAGCGGGGAAACACGGCGGCGGCCGCGCGCCTTGAGCTCATCCAGCGCGGCAAGGTCGTCCGCGGCGTTCGCCTCGGCCTCATCGGCACTGACGGCCCCGAACGGACCGGCGCGCAGCGCGTCCTTTGCGTCGGACAGCGCGGCAAGGGCCTTGTCGTGCGTCTCCTCCGCGGCCTTCAATTCGGCCCGGCCGCGGCTGAGCTTGTCCAGAGACTCGCGCCGCTGGAGCTTGCGGCTTTCCGTCACGGCGCTTTCAAGCGCAGCGCAGCGCGCGCCGCTTTCCGCAAGCCGGTCCTCAAGCGCCGCTATCTCCGCGGCGGATTCGTCCATAGAGTTGAGCATACGCTGGGTGTCGTCCATCTTTGCTTCAAGCTCCGGCAGATAGCCGCGCCTGTTGAAGCGGCGCTTGCGCTGCCATGCGCGCAGCCGCTCGTCTGCCTCGGAGTACGAGGTCTGCTCCTCCCCGGTGGAGACGATGGAGCTGATGCGCTTTTCAAGCTCCGGGCTGCCCGTCACGGCGACTGAGCCCTGCGCGATGAACGCACTGCGGCAGAAAACGTCACGGCTGACGCCCGTCAGCATTTCCCCGGCGTTCGCACCGGTCACGCCGTCCACGGGAACGCTGCTTCCGGTGTAGCAGGCAGAGAACTCGCGCATAGGCGCGCTTTTTGCGCGCGTCGTGCGGCTTATCGTGATATCCGCGCGGCCTGTCGTCAGGTCCATGCTGCCCTCCATCGGCGCGCCGGACCACGGGGCATAGCGCAGCTTATCCGGCAGATAGCCCGCGCGGACGCGCTCCGACGAGTCGATGCCGTAGAGCATGGCGCGGATAAAGGCGCACCATGTGGATTTGCCGCTTTCATTGGGCGCGTATATGACGTTCAGCCCCGGATGGAAGCTGAGCGATTCGTTTTCAAGCTTTCCGAAAGACGCCGTCAGCTTATTTATCTTCATGCACGGCCACCTCCTCCGCATTGTCCAGCGCCGCAAGGCCCCAGCGCGCGGCCTGCTCTATCCTCTCGCGCGACTCGTCGTCCGCGGCGGAATCGTACAGCGCCCTGAGCTTCATCAGGAAAATCCCGCGCAGACTGTCCTCGCCTGCGCGCTCCCACACGCTGCGGCGGATATGCGTGCGGTCGCGTATCTGGAGATCGAAAAACAGCTCCGAAAGGCTGTCGTACAGCCGGGTGAGGTCGGGCGCCTGCGCCGTCTCGCCGGTGAGGGTGATGCGGTAAATGTCGCGCACGGTCTCGTCCGGCAGAAGCGTATGCACCGCGATGAGCGGGTCGGAGCCCGTGACGTCGGCCGTGAGAAGCTCATACCGGCGCTTGGCGATGCACACCTGCTCCAGCGTGCACCCGCCGTCGCCCAGCTCGACTATATTGACGTATTTCTCGCCGGTCTCGTCGAAGCCGCGCCCCTCGGGGCAGCCCGGCCATGAATAAAAGCAGTCACCGGCGCGGAGAAGGCCGCTGGCCTTGTGGATGTGGCCAAGGGCAATATAATCCATGCCGGAGGCGGCGATGGCGGCCTCGGAAATGGGGTCATACTGTGAATCCGGCGCGCCCACCTCGCCGTGGAGGCACATTATGTTCAGCGTGCCCGCCTCGCGCGCCGCGGTGAAGCCGTCGAGCAGGGAGGCGCTGTGCGTATCCGTAAACGCCGCGCCGTACACGCACACCGGCACGCCGAGCGTGTCCACCGGCACGCAGTCTATCTCCGGCCGGGTGAATATGTGCACGTTCTGCGGGAGTTTCAGCCGGGCATAGGGCGAGTGCGCGGAGTAAAAGTCATGGTTGCCGGGGGCAATGAACACGGGCACGGCCATGGCTTGCAGACTGCGGATAAGCTCCTCCCCGGTCTCAAGGTAGGTGCAGGAGCTGTCCAGCAGGTCGCCGCTGAGCAGCACGAGATCGACATGCTCCCGCTGCGCAAGCTCCGCCATGCGGGAAAGCAGACGGCGCTGCTCCACCCGGCGGACGGCGGCCTTGCCGTGACTCAGCCCCTCAAACGGCGAATCCAGATGCAGATCCGCGGAGTGCAGGATCCTGATAGTACTCATTTCAGTCTCACCGCCTGTGCGCCGGTACATTTGCCTGTGTCGGGGTCGATCTCAAATATGCAGCCCTCCATCATGCACGGCCCCTTGGCCGACTCGTAGCGCCGCGGGGGATCGCCCATGAATTTGCCGATGCTCTGCATGGGGTCGATGCCGAGCACGGAGTTGACCGGCCCCGTCATGCCGAGGTCGGTGATATATCCGGTGCCGTTCGGCAGAACGCAGGCGTCGGAGGTCTGCACATGCGTGTGCGTGCCCCACACGGCGCTTGCCCGCCCGTCGAGCATGAAGCCCATCGCGCGCTTCTCGCTCGTCCCCTCGGCGTGGAAGTCCACAAGGATGATCTTCTCCTTTATCTCTGCCATGTACCCGTCGGCGATGACAAAGGGGTTGTCTGTGTTGTTGTCCAGTGTGAAGCGGCCGAGGAGATTCAGCACGCACACATCGCCAAAGGGCGTGGAGTACACGTTTATGCCCTTGCCGGGGCACTGGGGGCCGAAATTCGCGGGGCGCAGTATCCTGCGGCGCTGCTCAAGATAAGGGCGAAGCTCCGTGCGCGTCCAGGTGTGGTTGCCAAGCGTGACGACGTCCGCCCCGGCGCGGAACAGTGCGTCTGCCTGCTTGGGCGTGATGCCGACGACGTTGGTGTTCTCCCCGTTGACGACGGTGAAGCCGATGCCGTGCTCTGCCTTGAAGTCCTTCAGGCGCTTTTCCAGAAACTCAAGGCCGGGTTCGCCGCAGACGTCGCCGACGGCCAGAATTTTTACGCTCATAGCTTATCCTCCGTGGATGAAGTTTTTCTTCTCTTTTTTATGTTTCTTATTGTACCACATTTTACATGCGTCAATCAACGCATTTTATGCACATAATAGCAATGCACACAAAAATGTATGCAGGAAATGCGAAACCGAAGCGTGAAAGGATGGCAGAAAAATGAATAAGAAAAATTTCTACGTGGGCATGGGCATGGGACTTATGGTCGGCGGCTGCGCGGCATACGCGATGCGCCCCAAAAAGCGCTGCGTCAAGAGCGTCGTTGGCAAGACCCTCAAGACCATGGGCGAGGTCGCGGACTCCATATCCGACGCGATGGGCTGGTAAGCGCGGGGCATTTATCCGGGCAAAAATAAAATTTCTTTAGAAAATTCCAAAAAGGTATTGCATTTTAGCGCCGGCTGTGCTAATATAACTAAGCTTTCGTAAGAAAGACATGCGCCGTTAGCTCAGCTGGATAGAGCGTCTGGCTACGGACCAGAAGGTCAGGGGTTCGAATCCCTTACGGCGTGCCACGTCGGAGCAAAGTCCGCTCCGCTCGAAAACCGACAACTCGTCAGAGCTGTCGGTTTTTTCGTCTGAGCTCCTTCGCTCCTCCTTTCCAACTTGAACCCGCTTTGCTGGGCTTCAAGTTGGGTTTTACGTCCTTACCAAAAAAAACAGTTGGGGCTGCCATAAAAAGCCTGTGATCTCAATGATCACAGGCTTTTGGTGTTATATGGGGGAAGTAACGGCATAAATGCCCATTGCGGCGCTTGACAAAAGCACCGAGAGGGCGGTATAATGAACATACAAAAAGGCGCTGCCGGTTGACGGTCAGCCCCCTAATAGGTCTTTGAAGTAATCGCCGATCTTTGCGAGGGAGCGGCGGTTACTTCTTTTTACTTGCCTGTATGAACAGGCTGCAAATACCGATGATTACAAGACAAAGCTGCAAAACTTCGTTAGTGCTCATGGGCAGCCCCCCTTTCAAATCAGGGGGCAGAAGCTGCCCCCGTAAGTACGGGAGCTAACTACCGCGTGCGCGGTATAAGTTCGCATTTGCCAAATCAGAGATCTGGATGCTCACTTACGCCTACCGTTGAGTGGCAACGCCTTAGTGCCGAAGCACCATTGACAGAATAACACAGCAATCGACAGATTGCAAGTGCGCGGAGGGGAAAAGTACTCCATAATTTGGCGCACATTTAGCGCACAAGGATATGCGCGTGCGCCAAAAGATACGGGAAGAAAAATGCAGGGAAACCATCCCTGCATTTTTCAGTCTCTGAAATCAAACAGGTCGCGCGGCTTGACGTCAAGCACCTCACACAGCCTGAAAACAACATCAAAGGAAACGCCGACATTGCCAAGCTCTATGGCGCTGATATGACTGCGGTCGATATCCACAAGCTCGGCAAGCTGCAATTGGGTGAGCTTCTTGCGCTTTCTGTAATAGACGACGTTAAGCCCGAACTTCTCATATAGGGGCTTATATTCCGCTTTCATACTGACCACCTCAGTATTTATTCTAAGGGGTTTTTACATTATATAAACCTTGCCAAACAAACGCTGCGCTATTGACACAAGTCAAAATGTGCGCTAGAATACAAATAAGCTGTATAAAGAGACGCAAGGGCACAAAAAAGGAGGACGTACTTGCAGGATATATATGGCACAGATGTGATATGTGTGATAAAATCCATTGCAAGGGGTGATGGATGGAATGACGCTGAACGAAGAATGCGCGCTTTCGTTTTTCCGCACTGTCGCAGTGCTGAATAAGGCGCACAGGGTAGAGCTGGTTCAAAATATACAGACAGGGAAAATATTTGTAAAGAAACAGCTGGACGCATACAACATAAATGTATACGCTTATCTCAAGACGCATCCGGTGAAAGATACACCGCGGATATATGAGGTCATCGAGGATGCGGGTGTGCTGACGGTGATAGAGGAATACATAAGCGGCAGCACCTTGCAGGAGGAACTGAACGAAGGAGAGCGCTATACGGCGAAACAGGCGGCAGAGCTTGTGATAGGCCTGTGCAGAATACTAAGGACGCTGCATGAAGCGCGGCCGCCTATCGTGCACCGGGACATAAAACCGTCAAATATAATGATCACGCCGGACGGTACGGTGAAGCTGCTGGATATGGACGCGGCCAAGCAGGCCTATGACCGCAGCGGAAACGACACGCAGCTTATGGGAACAGTTGGCTTTGCAGCACCGGAGCAGTATGGTTTCGGAGTGTCGAGCATCCAAACGGATATATATTCGCTGGGGGTGCTGCTGAATTATATGCTGTGCGGAAGTTTCCCAAAGGACAGGCTGTGCGGCGGAGTATTACGGCCAGTGGTTGAAAAATGTACGCAGATGGATCCGGATGAACGCTACGACTCCACTGCGGCGCTTGAGCGGGCGTTGATGGATGCCGCGGGAATACATGGCTTCACGCCGGTGCTGGGCGGCCTCAAAAAATACGCGCCGCCCGGTTTTCGAGGGAAAAACCCGGGGGTGCACCTGTTGGCGGGCTGCGGCTATATGCTGGTCATGGCACTGGGGGCGCAGATGACAGTGGAGAACGGGACGCTGTGGCTCAATCGGCTGGTATTCATTTTGATGATGCTCTCGGTGATACTGATATCAGGGAACTATATGGATATATTGGACAGATCGCGGGTTAGGAAAATAAAAAGTCGGGCGCTTCGCATTATGGCGGTCATTGGCATTGATGTGGCGGTGATAATGCTGTGGCTTTTTATACTGATGCTGGGAGAAAGCCTGCTGAGGGGGTAAATATGTCTGACAAAAGGACGACGGGGGAGCTATATAACGTGCTGAAGAACATGTCCGTAGACGACATCCAAAGCTATCTTGGTGCGGACGGCACGGCAGACGGAGAACGGCTGTTTACGCGCTATATGCGGGAAACTTTCAGGGCAAAGGGGCTGCGCCAGCAGGATGTGTTCCTTGCGGCGGATATCCCGGAACGCTACGGCTATAAGCTGATAAGCGGGGAGAAGCGCACAAGACAGCGCGACGTGATACTGCGGCTGTGCCTCGGCGCGGGCTTTTCCCTTGCGGAAACGCAGCATGCCCTGAAAATGTACGGAATGGCGGAGCTTTATGCGAGAATGCCGCGGGATGCGGTGCTTATAATAGCGGCGAACACGGGGGTGCACGATGTACATGCCGTGGATGAGCTTCTGACATTGCACGGGCTTGCACGGCTTGCGGTATGCGGCAACGTGGAATGATATTGCCACCGTGGAAGGGGCAACGGAAGAAAGAGAAATGTTGTATACTCATGCCTGTCTTTCAGATGCTTTTCCGGGATATTCCCGGACGTGCATAATAACAGAAAAGTCAGGTGGAGCAAAATGAAAATGAGAACGGCCTGTGCGCTGCTGGCACTGACGTTGCTGCTGGCGGGGTGCGGGAACGAGAGCAGGACGGCCGAAAGTCCGGCAGTGCCGACGGCGGCGGAGACTGCCGCGGTAGAATAAACAAAGCAGAAGACGGCCAAAGAGGAGCTTCCGGCGTTCAGCGGGGAAACTGCCGCGGACAACGAGCATTGCCTTATAAGAGTCACGGATATTGACCCGGACGGCATGTTCGGATATACGCTGAAAGTGTATCTGGAAAACCGCACAGCGGATAAGACTCTTATGTTTGCAGTGGAGAGCGCGGCCATAAACGGAGTACAGACAGACCCGGCCTTTGCCGCGGAGGTCTCGGCGGGAAAGAAAGCAAATAAGGAAATAAGCTTTTTTGACACGGCGTTGACGGCAAACGACGTCGGCGCTTACACGGATATAGAGCTTACTTTCCGCGTATACGATTCAAATGACTGGCTCGCGGACAATGTGGCAAGGGAAACGGTACATATATACCCATACGGGAAGGACAAGGCGACAGCGTTTGAACGCGAAGCGCAGCCCGGCGACAAAATACTGGTTGACAATGACAGCGCCGCTGTCATTGTGACGGGCTATGAACCGGACGACTTCTGGGGGTACACAGTCCAATTGTATCTTGTGAACAAAACGGACAGTGCGCTGATGTTTGCCGTGGACGAAGCGTCCGTGAATGGTTTTATGACGGATCCGTTTTGGGCATCATCGGTGAATGCGGGCAAGGTCAAGTTCAGCTCCATCTCATGGACAAAGTCCGCGTTGGAGGAAAACTCCATAACCGATGTGGATGAAATAGAAATGACGCTGAAAATTTACGATGTGGAAAATTGGACGTCAGGGAATGTGTTCAACGGGAAAGTGACACTTGAGCCGTGAAATTGCGAAATACAGAATAATATCTTGGAAGGAGTTATAAAAATGAAAGTTGCAAAGCTTGTCACAGGTATTTTGTGCCTTGTTTTTTCCATCATGGTTTTGTTCCAGTCATGCGCGGCAGGGCTGTCAAATTCGCTTGCGGAATCGGGAGAAATCAGCGGAAGCGCGGGAGTTTTGGTTGCGCTGTTTATGATAGCTGGCGGAATAGTAATGATAGTCACGCGGAAAAGCGAGAAAAAGGGCGGCTCCATTACGGGGATAATCCTGTTCGCACTGGCGGCGGTCATAGGATTTGCCAATGCGGGCAGCTTCTCGGATCTGAGAGTTTGGTCGGGTTTCTGCCTTGTTCTCGCCGTAATGAACCTTTGCGCGCTTGTTTTCGCAAAGAAACCGCAAACAGAGAGCACCGAACATGCGCCTGATGGAAAGTAAACGCGCAGGATGCGCCAAGACAATGAAATAATGGCAATCCTCCTCATGACAGATCGCATCGGCCATGAGGAGGATTTTGCGATTTAAAGCCTTTCCCAATAACAGCCGTGACCGGGGCGGATGTTGCCGACGAATTCCGCACCGCGGCTATAAATACGACACATATGGACGAAGAAAGAGACTTGAATGACACGGGGGCGGCGTGTAAAATATGAGAAAAAGGAGGGCGAGGGCATGGAATACGAACTCAAAGAGTGGCGGCTGTCGGACGCGGGATAGGGCGGCGGCTGTTCGAGGCCATGCGGCGCGATTATGAGAAGCAGAAATGAATAAAAATGGGCTGTCTCACGAAATGCGAGGCAGCCCAAAATTTTTCTGTTTACTTAAGAATGATATCGCAGATGCGGTCAACGTCGTCGAGACTGAGGTCCGCATAGAGCGGAAGCGTGAGCACGGTTTCCGACGCGCGGCGCGCCACGGGCGTGAGCGCCGGGTCAAAGCCGGGGCGGCCCTTGTAGCACTCAAAGGCGTTGGTGAGGGGGTAAAAGTACTTGCGGGCGACGATGTTGTTCTCACCGAGGCGGGCAAAGACCTCATCCCGGCTGAGCTTATACCCGTCGAAGATCACGGGATAGTAGGCGTAGTTCGACTCTACATCCGGCTTGTGCGCGTTGAGGCGCAGACCCGGCACGCCGCCGAGACGCGCATCGTAATGCTGCGCCGCGAGCTTGCGCTTGGCGATCTCCGCGTCGAGATGGCGCAGATTGCACAGCCCCATCGCCGCGCAGAACTCGTTCATCTTCGCGTTGCCGCCGACGAAGGGCACGGACTCCGGCCCGTGTATGCCGAAGTTCTTGAGGTCCTTCAGGCGCTGCTCAAGCGCGCCGTCGGAATAGCACAGCGCGCCGCCCTCAATGGTGTGGAACACCTTCGTGGCGTGGAAGGAGAACATGGAGACATCCCCGAATGCGGCGGAGCTGACGCCGCCGCGCCTGACGCCGAAGGCGTGCGCCGCGTCGTAGAACACGTGCAGGCCGTGCGCCTTGGCAATGCGGTCGATAGCGTCAACATCGCAGAGATTGCCGTAAACGTGCACGGGCATGATGGCGACGGTCTTATCCGTGATGAGAGATTCTATCTTCGTGACATCGATGGTATAATCGTCGGGGTTTATGTCGCAGAATACCGGCGTGCAGCCGATGCGCGTGATGGCGTGGGTGGTGGAGGCAAAGGTGAAGGGTGTGGTGATGATCTCACCGCCGCGCAGGGAGAAGGCCTCCAGCATGTTTTCAAGCGCGAGGTGGCCGTTGGTGAAGAGCGTGACGTGCGGCACGCCCAGATACTCGCGCAGCGCGCTCTCCAGCGCCTGATGCTTCACACCCATATTAGTGAGCCAGCGGCTGTCCCAGATATCCCGGATCTCCGCACAGAATTCGTCGAAATCCGGCATGGAGGAGCGGGTGACATTGATCTGTTCGTTCATAGTAATCTCCTTATCGAATCACGTGGCGGCGGTCAGGCGCGCCAGTCCAGAAGGCTTTCCACCATGTCAAGGTCAAAAACGGGGATGCCGCAGTTGTCATGCACCGCTTTGCGCTCGGCAAAGGAATCGTCTATAAAAATTGAATTCGGCCGTATGTAAGGCGTCTTGTCCGCGCCGGGGTCGAGATGGACGATCTCATCAAAGAGGCGGGGGGAGACGGCGTACTCGTCAAGGCTCTGCGCGATATCGCGCGCGTGCTTCGTCAGAAGGACGATGCGCTTTCCGGCGTTGCGCGCCTGATAGAGAAACATCATGAGCACCGTATTGACCTTGCCGCGCACGGTGACAGTGTCGTCAAAATCCACGTACACCGTGTCATAGCTTATATCCGTTTCAAAGCGCGAGATGAACGCGCGGTCCACAAGCTCGGCATTGGCGTTGTCAATGATGCCGACGTCGCAGCCGAACATATTGAACAGCGTCAGCATGGGCATATTGACACCCGCGTTGCGCGCGACGCACATCGTACCGGCGATGCGCGGGGCGATCTCCATCAGCCTGTACTCACCGGCGGCGTTCTTCTTGAGCTGGAAAAACCACGCGCCGTTGAAGGCGAGGCGGCTGTTGATATCCCGCGCGATGGAGAGGATGCCCTCATCCGGCGCGAAGCGCCGCGAACGCACGGAGATGCCCGCGCGGATGCGCATACGCTGGCGAGGCGCGGCAAAGCGGAGCTGCCCGTGCCTGTCGGTGAAGCAGTCCACCGTGAACTCATCCCCCGGAAGGTATTCACAGATGGCGTACTCCACGCCGTCGGAGAGCGCCTCGACAAGATGGGGCATATCGTCTATCCGCCGCGCGCCGACCGCACCCTGACCGACGGAGGGCTTTATGAACACGGGGAAGCCCGGCACGGAGGCCGCGTCCGGGTAGCTTTGCGGCAGGTAGGGCGCGCCCTTCAGAAACTCATAGGTCTTGTTCTTCGAGCGGCATATCTCCACCGTTTCAAGCGGGGAGGAGACGACGGGCGCGTGCAGCCGCGCCTGCGCCCGCGCGAGGGAGAGCAGGGCACTGTCGTGCGCGGGATAGACATAGTCTATGGAATACTTATCTATAATGGCGTTGAGCGCGTCTATCAGCGCGGGATCGTCGGCATTGGGCACGTTCTCCTCACAGACGGCATAGACGAACTCCGCGTGGCAGGGCACGCTGGTCGCGCCGAAGAGGCGGACAAACTTGCTGAATTTGAGCGCGTCGTGTATCTCAAGCGCGATCTCCGTTCCGGCCGGAAAGACCAGAACGTTCTTCACCTCGGACATGCGCGTCACCTCCTTCATGCATCGCCCTGCGCGCGGCGGCGCAGGAGCTTTTTGAATATGGAAAGCAGATAATTGAAGCTGTCAAGCTTGAAAATGACGGAACCGGCGATGTATATCGCCGCGCCCAGAACGACCTGCACGGGAAGCGTGACCCAGTCGCTCCAGCCGAAGAGCTGGATGGGGAACACGGCGAGACCCATCAGGCAGGAAAGCCCGATGGCCGGAAGCATGTCCAGAAGCTGCTGCCCGTAGGCGTAATCCAGCAGCTTCGCGTTCGGCCAGGAGTTGATGAGCTGGGCCATGACGCTGGTGAAAAGCAGACTGAGCGCCATGACGTACACCCCATACGGCATGGTGAGCAGCAGCACGACGACGCCAAGCACCTTTTTGATTATCTCAAGCTTCAAAAACATGTCGCTGCGGCCCATGGCCTTGATGGCGTTGAGGTTCGCCGTGTGCAGGGGATAGAACGCGTAGCTGAAGCAGAAAATGCGCAGATACGGCGCGCAGGGCAGCCACTTCTCCGTCAGCAGCAGCCTTATGAGCGGCTCGGCACAGACGGCAAGCCCCATCATGAGCGGCATCATGACATACGTGCTTATGCGTATGGCGCGGCGCGTCATGCCGCGCACCTGATCCTTATGGTCCTGCTCAGCCGAGAGGACGGGCAGGAGCACGCTGTCGATAGAGGCGTTGATATTCTCCACCAAGAGATTGGGATAGGTCATGCCGCGGTTATAATAGGCGAGATCCGCGTCGGTATAGAAAACGGCGATGATGATCTCACGCAGCTTGTTATAAAGCGTGTCAAGAAGCCCGGAGACGAGGAGCTTCCACCCATAGGACAGCAGCGCGCCGAGACGCGCGAAGGAGAACATGAGCTTCGGCCGCCAGCCGACGGTCAGCCAGAGGATGAGCGTGTTGACCGTCACATTCGTGAGCTGCTGCGCCACGAGCGCCCACACGCCGAAGCCGCGCATGACCATGCCGATGCCCACGGCGGCGGAAAGCAGCGTGCCGCCGAGCGTGGCAAAGAAGAAGCGCTTGAATTGCAGCGTTTTGGAGACGTAAGCCTGCTGCACGTTCTTCACACCGGCCACGACGACCGTAAGCCCCAGCACGCGGATGACGGGCGCAAGCTGCGCCTCGCCGTACATGCGGGATATCGCGGGCGCGGCGGCGAACAGCAGCGCGTACAGCACAAGGCAGAACGCCACGTTGAAATAGAACACGGAGGAGAAATCGAGATCGTCCGGGTCCTTCTTCTGAATAAGGGAGTTTGCCATGCCGCTGTCAACAAAGACGAGGAGGATGGTGGTGATGATGGTCACCTTGGCGACGGTGCCGAACACAGCGGGGTCCAGCATCCGGGCGAGGACTATCTGCACCACGAAGGACACGAGCTGGGAGCCGAAGCGCTCCATAAAGCGCCATATCAGATTGGAAACGACCTTCTGCTTATTGTCCATAGCTCAATAATCCTCGTAGCCCTTGCGCTTGCGGTACAGACGGTGCAGCGCGGGGAAGAGCCGCTTCAGCGTGACAACGGCGCGGTATTTGAACGGCTTTGCGCGGTAAATGGCGTCATAGGGCGGCTTCACAAGCTCGCCCACGCGCCCTTCGATATAATAAAGCTCATACTGCCGCTCTGTCATGACGGTCTTCGCGGCCTGCGCCTGCTGTGCGTCAAGATGCGGCAGAAGCACCTCCATCATGGCAAGCTCGCCGGTGATGAACTCCTTGAGCTTGGCATACTGACGGCCGAGGTTGGCGCTCCACGCGGCGGGATTGCTGTTGATGCGGTAGGTGGACATGACGCGGTCAAGGAAGCGTATCTTCCCGTTCAGCGACAGCCACAGGCCGATGGCGTAATCCGTGAAGCCGTGGTCGGAGGCGGTATAGTGGAAATCGGGCGGGTCGAGGATATACTCGCGCCGCGCGACGATGGAGCTGGTGTGGAAGGAATGCGACGCGCCGGTGATGACGGTGTAAAAATCCACATCCCTGTCGCCCTGCCCGGCCGGGAGAAGCGGCCCGTCCGGCGCGGAGGCGTCGCAGTAGTGCAGCAGCGTATTGTGCACACAGCCGGAATAGCCGGGGTGCGCGTCGAGAAAGTCCGCCTGACGCTGGAGCTTTTCCGGGTCCGTCCAGCAGTCGTCCCCCTCGCAGTAGGCGATATATTCGCCCCTCGCGCTGGGGTAGAACACCTTAGAGAAGAGGAACACCATGCCGCCCTGAGAATAGAGATTCTCCTTCTGATAGAACGGGCGGATGATATCCGGGTACTTCGCCGCGTATTCGCGGATGATATCCGCGGTGCCGTCGGTGGAGCAGTCGTCATTCACCAGCACCTCAAACGGGAAATCCGTGCGCTGGGAGACGAAGCCCTCAAGCGCGTCGCGGATATATTTTTCATGATTGTAGGCTGTGCACAGCACAGAGACCTTGCAAGCGTTGCCCATATATAGCTCCTGAAAGATAAGGATACTTATAAGAGATACATATAAAAAGATGCATATAATTAATCAATATATTATACCCCTTTGCGCGATGCATTTCAACAAAAAGATAAGCCCGCGGCCGGATAGCCGCGGGCAATATGCTTTTCTAGGAAATGCTTTACTTTGCAAGCTCGCAGGCGGTCTTTGCCGCGACGCGGGCGTTGTTGAGCACGAGCTGGATGTTGCTGTCAAGGCTGTCGCCGCCGGTAAGCTCAACGACCTTGGCCAGCAGGAAGGGCGTGGTCTCCTTGCCGTGGATGCCCTGCGCCTTCGCCTGTGCAAGCGCCTCGTCGATGGCCTTGTCAATGACGACCTTGTCCATGGAGTATTCCTCCGGGATGGGGTTGGTGACGAGCATGCCGCCCTTATAGCCGAGGTCGCGCTGGGCGCGGAACATGGCGGCCAGCTCCGCCGGGGAATCGACGCGATAGTCCACGCCGAAGCCGCTCCTGCGGGTGTAGAAGGCGGGAAGCTCATCCGTGCCGTAGCCTATCACGGGCACGCCGTGCGTCTCAAGGTATTCAAGCGTCAGGCCGAGGTCGAGGATGGACTTTGCCCCGGCGCACACGACCATAACGGGCGTCTGCGCAAGCTCCTCAAGGTCGGCGGAGATATCCATGGTGACCTCCGCGCCGCGGTGAACACCGCCGATGCCGCCGGTGGCGAATATCTTTATCCCGGCCATGTGGGCGATTATCATGGTGGTGGTGACGGTGGTGGCGCCGTCAGCCCCGCGCGCGACGAGCGCGGGCAGATCGCGGCGGCTGGCCTTGGCGACGCCGCGGCCGGTCTTACCGAGGTATTCTATCTCATCACGGCTGAGGCCGGCCTTGAGGCGGCCGCCGATGACGGCGATGGTGGCGGGAGTCGCGCCGCAGTCGCGTATGGTCTGCTCGACCAGAAGGGCGGTCTCCACGTTTCTGGGATAGGGCATACCGTGGGAGATAATGGTGCTCTCCAGCGCGACGACGGGACGGCCCTCGTCCAGCGCCTTTTTGACTTCGGGTGAAATGTCAAGATACTTGTTCATGTGTCTGCTCCTTTTCTGCTGTTTTATGAAAAAGCTGCATGCTGCCGTATATATCATGCTACGGCCCACCGCGGGTGCGCCGATGCGGCGCGCCCGCTGCCGTGAAACACTATATTATCAAAAAATGCGGCATAATGCAATACCCTGCCGCGGAGGACGCGGCAGGGCGGGAAAAAATTACCTGGTGCTCTTATCGTAGGGGATGCCTTCGGCCTTCGGCGCGCGGGAGGATTTGGAGGTGAAGGCGAGGACGATTATGGTGATGAGATAGGGCAGCATACGGTAGAAGTGCGGGCTGATGCCGATGTTTGCAAGGGCATAGACGCCGTCGCCGTTGATATCAAGGCTTGCGTAGGAGGCGGCGATGCACTTGAACAGGCCGAAGAGAATGGACGCGCCCGCAATGTTGAGGGGCTTCCAGTTGCCGAAGATCATAACGGCCAGCGCGAGGAAGCCGAAGCCCGCGACCTCACCTGTGGAGGTGCAGTTGGTGGTCGTAAGTGCGTAAACGAAGCCGCCCATACCGGCGAGCGCGCCGCCGATCGACACACCGGCGTAGCGCATCTTATAGACATTGATGCCGAGGGAGTCGGCTGCCTGAGGATTTTCACCGCAGGCGCGCAGACGCAGACCAAACTTCGTCTTATAAAGAATGATCGACAGGATGATAAACAGGAGGATGCACACGTATGTTGCAAGATAGACCTTGTGCAGCAGGGTGTTGCCGAAAAAGCCGAGGTCGGCATTCTTTTCAAAGCCGAGGGTAGTCTTCTTTATCATGAACCAGCTTGCCGCGTCGCCCTCTCTCATCTGGAGAGTGTTCTGATTTGCGATGATGCGCACGAAGAACAGAACGAGAGCCGGAGCAAGCATGTTCAGCGCCGTGCCGCCGATGGTCTGGTCAGCGCGGAGATTGATAGACGCAAAGGACAGCAGCAGCGAGAACACCGCGCCCATAACGGCGGCGGCAAGCATCGCAAGCAGCTCATAGCCCTGAAGGGCCGCCCAGTTCTTCGCGGCTCTTGCGGCAAGAACGACCTCACTGGACTGGAGAAGGTAAACGGCAAGGACGCCGATAAACGCGCCGAAGATCATTATACCTTCGAGGGCGAGGTTGATGATACCGCTTCGCTCGGAGAACACACCGGCGAGCGCGACGATCATCAGGGGAACCGCGAAAAGCATGGTCTGCTGGATAAGGAATGTCATGCTTCGTCGCCTCCTTTCTCAGTGTCTGCGCTGTCCGCTTTTTCGGCGGTGACTGCACCTTCCGTTTCTACCTCCACGGAACGCTTCTTTTTTGGGGCGATCATCATGCGGATAACAAGGGCGAAAGCACTGAGGTAAACTATCGCGGCGATGATAACGTCGGTTATATACTCGTTATACGCTGTGAGGTTCGTAAGCTGAAGGCCGATGATATCAAGCATCGACATGAAAATCGCGGTGAAGATGACAGCAATGGGATTGTTGACCGCGAGCAGCGCAACGGGGATGCCGTTGAAGCCCGTCGCGGGCAGGGACTGATAGGTGCTCCAGAAAAACTCAGTGTTGCCGGAGAGGTAGTAGAGTGCCGCGCCGCCGCCGGCCATGCTGCCTGCGATGGCCATTGACAGGACGATGTTGCGCTTGTCCTTGATACCGGCGTAGCGCGCGGCGTGGCGGTTGGAGCCGCAGGCCTTGAGCTGGTAGCCGAGAGTGGTCTTGTTGATAAGAATGTACATGACCACCGCAAAGAAAATTGCGACGAGAATACCGGCGTTCACCTGAGAGCCGGGGAAGAGCTTGTCAAGGCCAAGCTTTGCCGTGGCGACGCCGTTGTAGGTCGTCTTATAGATATAGCCGGACTTTGTGCCCTCGGCCATGTTTTTAAAGCTGCTGATATCGAAGAGCCATGTGACGAGGTTTGCCGCGACCCAGTTTGTCATGATGCAGGCGAGAACCTCGTTTATATTCAGAAAGGCCTTGAGCAGGCCGGGAATCGCGCCCCAGAGCGCACCGGCGAGCATACCGCAGAGAAAAGCGATGAGCCAGACGAGAAAAGCACCCATCGTCTCGGTCGGGAGACTGAGAGCGAGCATCAGGGAGACCATGGTGCCCATAAGGTACTGACCGGGAGCACCGATGTTGAACAGACCTGTCTTATACGCAACGGCGATGGAAAGACCGGTCATGATGAGCGGAGTCGCGCGGAAGAGCATATTGCCGACGCTCGTGGGGTTGAAGCCCCAGCTCAGCGCGCCGGAGGCGTCACGGCCGGTGCTGAATATACCGGCGAAGATAAGGCGGATGCCTTCCCATGCGCCCGTGGTGGAAATGCTTTTGCTGGTGAGGCCGACGATGAGGATGACAAGGCTGCCGACGACAAGGCCGATAAGAATGGAGAGCAGCGACGCGACGACCTTCTGCGTGGAGTCCTTCGCGTAGAACGCGGACAGCTTTTCTTTCATATCGCTTCACCCTCCTTTTCCGCGCGCTTTGCGCCCGCCATGTAAAGGCCGAGCTCCTGCACGGTGATTTTCTTCGGGTCGAATTCCCCGACGATCTTGCCCTCATACATAACGAGGATGCGATCGGACAGGCTCATGACCTCGTCAAGCTCAAGGCTGACGAGCAGGACGGCCTTGCCCTTGTCGCGCTCGGAGACGAGCTGACTGTGTATGTACTCTATTGCGCCGACGTCAAGGCCGCGCGTGGGCTGCACCGCGACGATGAGCGGTTTGTCGCGGTCGATCTCACGGGCGATGATGGCCTTCTGCTGGTTGCCGCCGGACATGCTGCGCGCGACCGTGACCGCGCCCTGACCGGAGCGGACGTCGAACTTGTCGATAAGCTCGTCGGCGTACTCGCGCACGGCGGCATTGTTTATAAAACCGGCCTTTTCAAACTGCGGCTCCTGAAAGCGCTGGAGGACCATGTTCTGCTCCAGCGTGAAGTCGAGCACGAGGCCATATTTATGACGATCCTCGGGGATGTGCGACATGTTTTTGCCGCGGTGAGCAATGGAGGCATGAGTGATGTCCTCGCCGCAGAGCGTGACCCTGCCGCCGGAGGATCTGTCAAGCCCGGTCAGACCGTATATAAGCTCGGACTGGCCATTGCCGTCGATACCGGCAATGCAGACGATCTCACCCTTGCGCACGGAGAAGCTGACGTCGTCCACGGCATTGCGCTTGTGGACGCGGGAGGGAACACAGAAATGCTCGACACGGAGAACTTCGTCCGTGGGCTTTGCCTCATCCTTCACGACCTCAAGCTGCACGGGGCGGCCGACCATCATGTTCGACAGCTCCTGCTTGTTCGTCTCGCTGGTGTTGACGGTGCCGACATACTTGCCCTTACGCAGGACGGTGACGCGGTCGGAGACCTCCATGATCTCATTGAGCTTGTGGGAGATGAAAAGAATGCTCTTGCCCTCCTTGGCAAACTCGCGCATGGTGGCCATAAGCTCGTCTATCTCCTGCGGGGTGAGGACGGCGGTAGGCTCGTCAAATATAAGGATCTCATTATCGCGGTAGAGCATCTTGAGGATCTCGACACGCTGCTGCATGCCGACGGTGATGTCCTCTACCTTCGCGTCGAGATCGACGTGCAGGCCGTACTTTTCGCTCAGCGCCTGAACCTTGGCGCGCGCCTCCTTCTTCTGGATGAAGCCGAGCTTTGTCGTTTCCGCGCCGAGGATAATGTTATCCAGAACCGTGAATACCTCGACCAGCTTAAAGTGCTGGTGCACCATGCCGATCTTTAGCGCGGTCGCGTCGTTGGGGTCGTTGATCTCGACCTTCACGCCGTTCTTGCGTATCTCACCCGCCTCCGGTTGATACAGGCCGAAGAGAACACTCATGAGAGTAGACTTGCCCGCGCCGTTTTCACCGAGCAGCGCGTGGATCTCACCTTTTTTGAGCTGTAGAGTAATGTCGTCATTGGCCTTGATACCGGGGAATTCCTTGGTAATATGCAACATTTCTATTACATATTCCGGGGATTTTTCCATTCTGCCACCTGCTTTCCTATTATCATCGTGTCCGTATAAAAAACAGCTATTTCATATTATAACGTCAAAAAGAGCAAATTGCAAGAAAATACCCAGAAAAGCGCAAAAAAAGAAGAGGGCGAAAACCCTCTTCTTTAGTGCGTAGATTATGATCAGATGATGTTGAGAGTGAGGTTGCTCCAATCCTGCTCGAGGTTTGCCTCGTAGTCGGCATCGATGGTGAGCTCACCGGAAACGACCTTCTGGAACAGGTCTTCGTACTCTTCAACGGTGTAGTTGGTCATGCTCCAGGTAGCGGTGGGCAGGCCAACAGCGTTGTCCTCAACACCCAGAGAGGTGGCCTTGCCGCCGATGTCGGACCAGGTGCCGTCATAGACCTTTGCGATCGCCCACTTGGTGGCGTCCGCAAGACCCTTCATAGCGGAGGTGACAACAGTGTCAGAGCTGAAGGACTGGTCAACGTCAACGCCGACAACGTATGCGTCGTTAGCGGAAGCAGCAGCGGAGACAGACTGGAACATGTTGCCGCCGCAGCAGAAGATGATCTCAGTGCCGGTCTCGTACCAGCCGGATGCCATGGTCTGGAGTTCCTGAGAGGGGGAGAAGGATGCGCCGTACTCCCAAGAGTAGTTGACCTCGACATTGACGCCCATCTCAGCAGCAGCTGCATTTGCGCCCTCAACGAAGCCGTAGCCGTAACGGCAGCATGCCGGGTTGGTGCCGCCGCCGCCGCCGGTGAAGCCGAGCTTGGTGTAACCTTCCTTAACAACAGCGTAACCGGCGAAGTAGCCGCACTGCTCTTCCTTGAAGGCGATGCCTGCGATGTTGTCAAGACCGTCGAATGCCCAGCCGTCGATGAAGATGAAGTCAACATCGGTGAACTCAGCAGCAGCCTTTGCAAGAGCGTTGCCCTGCATGAAGCCTGCGCAGACAACGACCTTTGCGCCGCCGTCAACAGCGGCCTTCATTGCGTCGTAACGGTCGTCATCAGTCGCCTGATCGCCGTTTGCGGGCTGGTAGTACTTGTAGCTCAGGCCGTTTTCGGCAGCGTAGAGCTTAACGCCGTCGAAAGTGCCCTGGTTGAAGGACTTGTCCTTCAGCTGGCCGACGTCGGTGACGAAAGCGATCTCATACTTACCGTCATCGGAAGTCATGTTATCGTCGATATCGTCAGCGGAGAGGGCTGCGGGAGCTTCGGTCTCCTCTGCCGGGGTCTCCTCAGCGGGAGCTTCGGCGGCGGGCTCTTCCGAGGCTGCGGGAGCCTCGGTCGCTGCGGGGGCAGCGGACTGGCCGCAGGCGCACAGAGCAAAGACCATGCACAGTGCGAGAACAAGTGCGAGAATCTTTTTCATGATTTTTCCTCCAAAAAAATTTTTGACATGTGCTTATGCAAGGGGGCTTGACCCCATAGCACGACAATTATAGCAGATACATGCTTCCAAATCAAGGACAATTCAAGCAAAACGCGGAAAAATTAAAAACTTTTTCACATGATCCGCCTTAAAGCGCCGCCATTTTCACGGCCGTGTCCAGCGCTATCTCCATCATCTGGCGGAAGGAGGTCTGCCTCTCCTCCGCGGTGAGGTAATCGCTGCGGTAGAGGTGGTCGGATATGGTGCAGATGCACAGGGCGCGCTTTTTGAAATAGGCGGCGTTAGCGTAGAGCGAGGCGGCCTCCATCTCGACCGCGAGCACGCCCATGTCGCGCCATTTGCCGTTCCTGTCGCAGCCGGCGGGGGAGTAGAAGTTGTCCGAGGAGAGGATGTTGCCGACCTTCATGTCCACGCCGTGCTCCTTCGCGCTTTCAACGGCCTTGGAAAGCAGCGTGTAGTCCGCGATGGGGGCGAAGGTCCCGTCGAGCTGGAAATTGTCGATATAGCCGGAGTTGGTGCACGCGCCCTGACCGGCGACGATGTCCATGAGCTTCAGCTCGTCCTGAAGCGCCCCGGCGGAGCCGATGCGGATGATGTTGTCCACGCCGTACTCGCTGAAAAGCTCCCAGCTGTAGATGCCGATGGCGGGCATACCCATGCCGGAGGCCATGACCGTCACGGGAACGCCCTTCCACGTGCCGGTGTGCCCCTGCACGCCGCGGACGTTGTTGACGAGCACGGCATCGGTGAGGAAGGTGTCGGCGATGAACTTCGCGCGCAGCGGGTCGCCGGGCATGAGCACGGACTTGGCAATCTCGCCGGGCTTTGCGTTTATATGGGGAGTGGGAATAGACATAGATGACCTCCAAAAATGTGATTTTAGTTTTTAAATCTTTTTTGTATTATATTAGATTAAATGTAAAAAGTCAAATTGAAACGGCGGGGGATATGTGTTATTATAAATCGAATAAAGACGAATGCCGCGCGCGGGCGGCGAAAAATGACAGCGGGAGGGCGCACACAGGATGAGCGACGTTATGATAGTCGGCATAGCCGGGGGGACCGGCAGCGGGAAAACCACCATCACAAGAAAGCTGATGCAGCGCTTTGCGGGCGACGTGTCGGTGATAAACCACGACAACTACTATAAGGCGCACCACGATATGCCGTATGAGGAGCGCACGAAGCTCAATTACGACCATCCGGACGCCTTTGACACGGAAATGCTGATAGACGCCCTGCGCGAATTGAAGCAGGGGCACGCCGTCAAGTGCCCGGTATACGATTACTCCATACACGACCGCACAGACAAGACCATCACCGTGGAGCCTGCGCGCGTGATAATAGTGGAGGGGATACTTATATTCCAGAGTCCGGAGCTGTGCCGGCAGATGGACATAAAGATATACGTGGACACGGATGCCGACGTGCGCATACTGCGGCGCATCATACGCGATGTGCGCGACAGGGGCCGCAGTCTTGACAGCGTGATAAACCAGTATCTCACCACCGTCAAGCCCATGCATGAGCAATTCGTCGAGCCGTCGAAGCGCCGCGCGGACATAATAATCCCCGAGGGCGGTCATAATCAGGTTGCGATGGAAATGGTGATAGAGCGCGTGCGCGCGCATCTGGAGCAGTAACGGCGGAGGACATATGGCAAAGCTTTATTTCAAATACGGGGCGATGGGCTCGTCCAAGTCGGCGCAGGCGCTGATAACGAAGTTCAACTATGAGGAACTGGGCATGACGGTGTGGCTGATAAAGCCCAGCATCGACACGCGCGACGGCGCGGACGTGATAAAAAGCCGCATAGGACTGGAATGCAAGGCGCAGATAATCACGCCGGAGCAGAACATCGAGGACGAATACCATGCCGCGGGGAAGCACGACGTCATCATCGCCGACGAGGCGCAGTTCTTCACCGGGGAGCAGATAGAGCAGCTTCGCGCGCTGGTGGACGACGAGGATCTGCCGGTGCTGTGCTTCGGGCTGCGCACGGACTTTCTGACGCACCTTTTCCCCGGCTCACAGCGGCTGCTGGAGCTGGCGGACTCGCTGACGGAGATAAAGACGGTGTGCGCCTGCGGCAGAAAGGCCACAGTCAACGCCCGCATCGACGAGACGGGGCGTGTCGTCACGCAGGGGGATCAGGTTTTCCTCGGCGGGAACGACAGCTACATCGCCATGTGCCACAAGTGCTGGAAGGAAAAAATACGCGCCCAGCGCGGGTGAACAATAGTCACAGCCGAAAGGCGAATATACAGCGCAGACTCATGCCTCCCTTGAAAAGGGAGGTGGCTCGGCGTAAGCCGGGCCGGAGGGATTCTGCTGCTGTGCGAAGGATACTTCATACCAAAAGACTAGGCTGCAAGCGGCCGTCGCTGTTGCACGGCCAATCCCCCCGCTATGTGCATTTTCTATGCACATAGCGACCCCCTTTGCAAGGGGGTCATGCTTTGACAAAACATTAAAGGCGCTGCATTCGCAGCGCCTTTAGAGACTGTCGAAAAAGTGGCCTCGCCACTTTTTCGA
>UMHM01068172.1_pt1 | contig 44843 bp, 64 predicted proteins | sample 1965501 | NCBI WGS metagenome assembly UMHM01 (sample SAMEA4836095, study PRJEB28245) | human gut metagenome | biome: gut microbiome; material: fecal sample | place: Denmark | collected 2008
TTTCCTTTCGGAAAGCCGCCGCTTCCTCCTGTGCGGCCTTTTCCGTTTTGAGCCATTCTTCCTTTGCTTTGCGCTTGGCGTCGCGTTTCTGTTGAATGCGTTTCTTGATGGGGTTAAACAGGATGAGGGCCAGCAGACCGAGAATCGCCGATATAGAACCAGCAATCCCGCCCCACTCGTTGATCTGTTCCATCGGCTTAACCCTCCTTGACCTCGGTGTACTTGCCGCTGATCCAGCCGATCTTGCCGCCCACCTCAACGGCGTGCCAGCCCAGGGCCTCGGCGGTAGCGACGTAGGGCATGATGTCGCCCTTGTTTACGCGGGTCAGCACCTTGTAGGTGGTGGCAGGGCCGCTTCTCACGTTCACGCTGTCGCCAGTCGCAACAACGTGCTTTCCGGCGGGAATGGCAGGCGTATCGTCGTCGTCCGCTCCGTCGTTTTCGCCCTTGGTGATGTCGTCCAGCACGCCCATCAGGGCCTTGTGGGTGATGGAGCCGTACTTGCCGTCCACTTCGATCTGTGCGAAGCTCTGGAAGCGCTTCACGGCCTTTTCGGTCTTTTCGCCGTAGCTGCCGTCTACGCCGTCGTTCTTCTCGCCGTAGGTGCCGAGATCATAGCCCATGCCCGCAAGGATGCTCTGCAAATGGGCCACGTCGTCGCCCTTGCTGCCGCGCTTGAGCAGGCGGCTGCCAAGGGTGTACTTGACAGGCTCCGCCGTGCCGCCCTGTGCAGGCGTATTGGTATCAGCTTCCGTGCCATAGTCGATGAAGGGCAGCATGTACCAGTGCGTCCATTTGCCGGAAGAAAGCACGGTTTCTTTGCAGCCGTAGGAAAAGCCCTTGAACTCGATGACCTTGCCATTGCCGACGTAATATCCGACATGGCCGGAGAAGGTCACGGCCAGACCGACGATCTCCGGGATGGTGCTGATCGTGCCCCAGGGCATACCCTTGTCTTTGGCATGGGCAAACATGCTGTTTGCGCCCTTGTCCGGGCATTTGTTGGAGCCGTATTTGCTGGTGATGCTCTTGTCGTTGCCGATGGCCTCCACAACACCCTCGCCGCCGTTCGTCCAGGCGTACCCTTTGGCTGCGCCGATGCAGTCCGCGCACACTTCCTTGGCGGCAATGTGCTTGTTGTAGGTGGCGGTGCGGTTGTCCTTGTAGTGGCTGGGGTACTGCTTCGCCTTGCGGGATCGCAGGCTGTTGGTGCATTTGTAAATGCAAGTGCCGTACCAGTACGGGCGACCCACCATTTCCCTCAGAAACGCAACAAAGTGTTCATTGGTAAAGGGGATCAACGCACGGTTGGTCGTGTTCTCTGCCATTTCCGATTCATCATCCTTTCCGTAGTTCGCCGCGATTTTCGCGCCGACATAATAAAAACCGAGTATCTCACGATACCCGATTCCGTGATTGGCAGCCCACGCCGCGCCATACTGGCTCATGCCTACGCCGTGGCCCTTGGTAATGCTTTTCCCGGCTGCTGTGCGCTCCGCGCAGGCCGCAGCATCCCATGGGTCGTCCTGGGCGATCAGATAGGGCCGATAGCCGCCCCAGCGTTCCTCACTGCTGGTGGTGCGTCCGCCGTTGGATGAAGAATAGCTGCAAGTCTTGAGGATATTTCCGTCGTAGGTAAGCACCATACCGGCAGTAAGCGCCGCTGCTTCGTTGGCATTGGGATATTGCGAGGCATCCCAGCGCGAAGCACGGAAAGCCTGATGGGTGCTGCTCTTGTCCGTGATGCACTTATCGTCGCCGATGTAGTGCATCGCAAAGGTTCTGGCTGCGATGGCCTGCGCCTTGCAAGCCTCGATATGAGAATTTCCGATTTCCGATGCAACCACACCGGCCACATATTCTTCAATCTCGATGTTCACAATATCGCCCGCAACACAGCCGAAATAATTCAGATTCTCCGCCCGCGATAGCTTGACGCGGATAATCATTGGTTGTCACCGCCTTTCTCGGTCGCTGCCTGTGTGGAGTATGGCTGCCGTCATGAAGCCGATCATTGCGCAAAGCGGGACGATCCAGAGCAGATGCAGGATGTTGATTTTCATAGGTCTATCACCTCGCCGCTCTCGCACCATGCCCGGAACCGGGCGCGTATGTCCTCCTCCATGCCGTCCCAGGGAACCACGCCGCGAACAATCCGCACGCTGATGTCGTATTCCCTGAAACCATCCTCCGTGGGGTAAATGGTGACGTCCGGCATCAGGTAAACATCTACCGTGCCGTCGTCCTTCTCGTCGATGGCGTAAAAACGCCGCCCTTTTGCAGGCGGCTCTTTTGCATCCGGCAGCATTATGCCGCCTCCTTTCGCTGAAAAGCTATATTCCGCTCGATCCACAGCCGCACGCTATGGGCATTGCAGTTGACCGTCATGCCCATGTAGCTTTGCAAGGATTGCATTGCGCTGTCATAGCTGATGGCGTTGGCCGCGTAAAGCTCCGAAATATGCTTGAGGCAGCTCTTGATATGGCGGATGGTTTTCTTGCGCAGCCTCAGTCCATGAGGCGTTACGCGATAACCCACAAATTCGCATCCCTGTGTAGTGGGGACAATCTGGCTCTTTGGGCTAAGATCAAGGTGCAGTTCGTCCCTGAGAAAGACATCAATCTGCGCCATGATCCGTCGTGCTTCTTCTCGTCCTTTGACCAGGATGCAGAAATCATCCATGTACCGAACATAGTAATGCAGGCCGAGTATGTGTTTGCAATACTGGTCAAGCCGGTTCAGATAGATGTTTGCCGTTTCCTGGCTGGTCAGGTTGCCAATCGGCATACCCACATCATACAGCCGCTTCTCCTTCGGGCAGTCGTTCGCACTGGCTCCCGGCGGCAGTCCAAAAGGAACGTCCGGGTTGTTGAGGATCACCGACATCAGCCGCAGAAACCACTCGTCGTCCGTGTAGTCCCGGTAGACATCCAGGGCGATTTTGTGATCCACGCGGTAGAAATACTTCGATACGTCGCACTTTATCAGCACCCAATCCCTTGCGTCGGGCTTTCGGCTGATAAGCTGCACCCAATTCAGCAGGCATCGGGCCGCAGGGAGCGTGCCTTTGTTCTTCCTGCATCCGTAGCTGTGCTGAATAAAACGCTTGTCGGCGTATGGGTTGAGCTGACGATAGATGGCCCATTGCACCACTCGATCCCGGAACCCCAGCGCCATGATAAGGCGCGGTTTGGGGTACTTGACATAGAACTCTCGATACGGGCCGACGGTGTATGTGCCATCCAACAGATCCTTTTGCAGATCGAAAAGGTTCTCCTCAAGGTTGAAGGTGAATGCCAGCACGTCCTCGCGGTAGTGCTTTTCCTTCGCGGCGTCCTCGTATGCGGCATATAGGTTCTCAAAGGAACAGATGCGTTCTTTCAGATGTTGCAGCTTCTCCAAAGACACGCCTCCGTTTCGACCATGCGTGGCGTTTCCGCTCGGCGTAGGCTGTTTTTCTCTCCCGCAGGCAAGCCCGTCTTTGAGGTCGGGCAAAGCCCGACTAATCGGATGCAATGCTTGCATTGCGCCGATGTAGCCAGCGCACGGTTTTTATACCGTGTGATGGCCGTACCGGGATAAGCTGCCAGCAGCCATAGCCTTACGCCCTTCCGGGCGCTTCATGGGGATTCGTAATCTGCATGTTTCCTCAATAGGTGCAGGTTACGAGTGTTGTTTCCGGGATATATTGTCGCGTATCACGCATGTATGCGCGTTATAACGCGCACGCCCGCGTAGCGATTACGAAAACCCTCCCGGACGGAAATGCACCCCTCCCGTTTCTGTGCTGCCGGTCGTTCGTAACGTGCCGGTCACTCGCTGTGATCGGGAGCGCGGGCGACCGCCATAGTTCGCGTTGGCGTTGGAACGCGGGTTGTTGCAATTCAGATAAGCCATGCCCGCGTTGGACGTGTTGTTGTAGTTGCCGCCGCGCCGCGCCACGCGCTCACAAAAGGCCGTGGCAATAATGGCCGCCAATTCTCGGCGCATTCCCAATATGTAAAAGCATCAGGCTTTCACATCGTCTTTCCGCTCTGCCTGCTGCTTGAGCCATCCGCCGATGATCCTGCCGATCTCGATGTTCAGAAGCACCCATTCCTCATGCTGGCCCGGAGTAATCAGGCCGCGCTTCTCGCCTCGCTTATCCGTGAAGGTTGTCTTGGCGATTCTGCGGATATGGATGCGCACCTGGGCATTCTTGATGTCCAGCTCTTGCAGGGTAGTTTTCTTGTGGTACTTCTTCGCCGCAGTAATGCACAGTTCTTCCATGTCGGCCAGCAGCTTATAAAGCCTCTCGCCGTAGGAATTTTTGTACAGGCGCGGCCATCTGTTCACCACACCATCCACCCGGTTCAGCAGATCGTCGATCTTTTGCAGGGCAAATTGCCCATTCAGCAGGGCGTCATCATTAAAACTGCTCATAGCATCAGAAAGGGGGATGCGCTATCGCGCACCCCCACAGAGTTCAGATTTCAGGGATCAGGGATTCAAACGGGAGCGCGGGCGACCGCCATGGGGCGCGCTGGCGTGGGAACGCGGGGAGTCGCAATTCAGATAAGCCATGCCCGCGCCGGACGCGCTGCTGCAGGCGCCGCCGCGCCGCGCCACGCGCTCGTCCTGCGTCATGTGGACATAGAAATATCCCTGAACAGTCGTACCAGGAATGGGAGCCAAGCCCAGCTCGTACATGATGGAGGGCATGTAGGGAATATTGGTCGTGTTCACGCCCATGGACGCGAAGGTAGTGCCGCGATATTCGCCATCGAAGGTAGGCTCCACGGTGTCAATGGTGATCTTGCTGTTCTGCCAGGTGTAGTGAAGCGTGCCGGGAGTGCCAGGAGCAACCAGCGTATAGCCGTTGTCGGTCTTGTTGGGCAGGATCGCTTTCCACGCACCGTTGGCGGAACAGTCGGCGGTCGCGTCGGCAGCGTTGTTGTTGTCGCCGAGAATCTGGATTTCGCAGTTGACCAGACGGAAACCGTATACCTGTTCAAAGGCATTGCCCTGGATGTCACACAGGTTGCCGGGATCGCTGCCGAGATACCAGTCGATGGGGCCGGAGCCAGTCAGGGTGTTGTAGCCACTGAACTTGCTATCCGCGTTGTACTGGCTGGGGTTTGCAGGCGTGCCGCCCACATGCTTTCCCTTCTTCCAATACAGCGGAGAATCCACGGGCAGCAGCTCCTCAGAGGAAGTATGCGCCTTGATGCACTCATACAGCCAGCCACGGAAAGAGCGCTTGTCGCCGACGTTGTAGTTCTTCGCCAACTCCCAGGGCGTAGCGTCGCGGTAATCGCAGCCCCAATAGTTATTGCCGTGCGGCTCCCACTTGTTCTTGTGGGCCAGCAGCAGCATAAAGCCGTGGTCGGCAATGGTGATGCCGGATGCGCCGTTGCCAAAGGCACGCATCTTCTGCAAGAACGTGTCATGGTGCATGGAAACGCGCGGGGGCATGTTGGGGAGGGAATACTGAGTACCGTTGCCCTCCAGCTCAGAGGACATGTACTTACCGATCAGGATAGCATCCTCCTCAACATTGTTGATGACGAAAGCCGGGTGGACGTGATCCGGCAGGGAAGCGTCCAGATCGGAGCTTTTCATCTTCGGGAATTTGCAGAAAATACTCGGATTTCCTTTCGCGTCATACTGCACTACGTTGCCATACTGACGCGCAAGCTGTTCCAGAGGGGAATTGTTCATGCTGCATTATCCTCCTTATTCGGTCTTGAGTTTCCACAGGGAAGGAACGTTCGGGGGTTCCCATCCAGCCTGCGAGGTGTGGCCCTGCAAACAGGTGTAGGCGCTGCCCTCGTAGGTGCATTCCGCGCCCGTGGCGTAATCGGTATCGGGCTGCCATTCAGTGCTGCCTTCCGGCTGCACACGACGGAAAAGCGACTGCGTGGCCGTGCCGGGTTCCCACCCGGTCTGCGTGGTGTGCGCCTGAATGACGACGAACATGCTGCCGCCGTACATCACGGTATCGCCGACAGTAAGTTTCATGTCGGGCTGCCATTCAGGCGTTGCGGCGCTCATGTCAATCAGTTCCTCGTCGGTTACTGTATCGTTGGCGACGGCATAGCGCAGGCCCGCGTCCATCCTGCGACGGACGGCGCGGAAGGGCGCGATCTTCGCCTGACGTGCGGCCTCCCGCTGTCTTTCCATCTCGGCAATTTCCTCGTCGGTCATACCGGGTTCGTAGGGCATGTGAACTTCACTCATGGTTTATCCTCCTTATCAGGTAGTCAGGGCGGCGGTCTGTGCCTCAAGCTCCTCGATGCGGTCAGCCTGCGCCCGGAGCTGGGCCTGCGTGATGGTGAAATACATGTCGAACGCAACCGAAAGATGCTGCAAGGCATCCTCAATGTTGTTGAAGTTGGTCGCGCTCTGAGGCGTACCCTGCTGCAGCACTTCGCCAGGAGCAGGGGTGTGGGTCACGCTGCCGTCGGCGTTGGTGACTTCGGTAAAAGTCCTCGGGCGCTCGACGACGTGATCCTGCCATTTGGTGCGGTTATAGGCCACGGGTCATTCCTCCTCATTCTTCGATGATGGTAAAGCGGAAACGGTACAGAATACCTTCCTGCGCATCCTTCCGCGTGATGCTCTCGGCCTTGCTTGCCCACAGCGTACCGTTGTGGTCGAAAAGCTGTACTTCCGTCACGGTGATGTTGCCCGCTACGGTGTGGTCGATGATGAAGGTAACTGCGATACGGCCATCAGCAAGCACCTCGGCGGTCTGGATTTCCGCCTGGTAGTAGGTGCTGCCGACTTTGTATCTTGCATACGCAATGCTGTTTTTCAGGTGATTGCGCAGCGAATTAAGGGCGCTATTCGTCAGCATGGTTTTCCTCCTCTCCGTTAGATTTCATCGCTTCCGCACAGGTTCTCGTCCGTGCATGGCGAATACGAAAAGGCCGTAGCCTTGCCGTCTGTTTCCGTCTGCGCCTCGCCATCGGCAATCACGCCGATGATGTTATTCTCCGGGCGTGTACCGGCTTGCGCATCCTCGCTGGTGGCGGGGTATGGATAAACATATCCCTCTGCCACCGGCGCAGCAGTGATCCGGCTTTCGCCAAGGCCGCCCACGGTGGTTTCTTCTGGCAGCGTACCGGCCTGCGTGTAGGGAAACACATGCCCTCGCGTGTTGCGCGTGGCGATAACGTAAACCTCATCCACAAGCCTGCTGATGATGCTTTCCTCCGGGTATGTACCGGCGTAAAGCCCATCGCCGGTCAGAGGCGGGCAAAACCTTGCCAGCTCTCCGCCCTCGCCGGAAACGATGATCGTCGTGCCGCTGCCAAGGGCGATGTCGTCAAGCACACTGCGCACATTCTTGCTGGCCTCGATGGCTCTGCGCAGCCATGCTTCGTTTGCGTCGTTCCATTCGCCGGAAACGGTCACGCGGAAGTGGAAGGGATCACCGGCGTACTGCCAGTGTTCCTCAAGCTCCACCTGGTCAAAGAAGCCCTCAATGAAGTTGTAGATCGCCTGCGGCGTGCCAAGGGCAGAATAAAGCGGCGTTGCATCCTTGATCCAGCGCCGCTTTGTTTCAATATTGGCATTGTGGTCATACAGGCAGCCAAGCTCCCAGGCCATTTCATCCAAGCGCCATTCGGGCATTTTGTCGATGTCTTGCAGATTATCAACGCCCGTCTGAATGGTGCTGCACATGATCTGCAAGGCCCGCTCAATGGCCTTTGCCATGGCGTAGCCGTTCTTATCGGCCAAAATGAAGTCGGGGAAAAGCTGATGAATCGTAAAGTCGATCATGTGGTCATCACCGCCAGCGTGATCTTGCCCTTGCAATGGGCGTTTTCGGCAATGGTGGTATACTGCACAGCGCCGTTGTTGAAATGGCTGCCGTCGCCCCATACAACGCGGATCGCGCCTGCCTGGTAGAGCATCGCCATCAGCTTGTCAGGGTTAAAGGCCCTGCCGATTTCTTCATCCTGCCACTTCTGGTATTCCTCTACCGCCTCGCCAATGGCCGTCGTGATGTTGCTGCCCGCCTCCTGTGCATACTGCACTTTCAGCTCGTAGGGCATCTGCGTGGCGCGGTATACCTCCACCGTGTCGGTCAGCGGTCGCACGTCCTGGGCATTCAGGGCGGCGCTCACGCTGTCCAGAATGGCCGCAGCGCCGGTGTCGCTTGCCAGCAGCAGATAGATGCCGACCACGCCAGCGCCCAGGTTGAGCGCCCGCGCGTCCAGAATTTCGCTGGTCACGTTCATTGCGGCGCTCTCATACTGCGTCTGCGGGCCGGTGGTGGTGTTGATAAGGCCGAAGTTGCGGATGCGTTCGCGGTAAACCTCGTCGTCCTCCTCGTCCTGGCCTCCGCTTGCATCGCGGATGGCGTATACGCTGAGAACCGCCGGATTCGGAACCATGAATTGCATCTGCGTACCGGCAAGCAAGCCGTTGCCAAGGCCGCCAGTTTCCCGACAAATCACCTCGGCATTGATGGTCTGCTCATAGCCGGTCTGCTCCACTGCCTCGGTCAGCAGATAGAGATGTTCACCGTCGGCAGTCAGGGCCGTACCGGCGGCAAGGGTTTTCGCTGTGCCGCTGGCCCGGAATTTGATTTCCACGGTACAGGTCGCAGCCTCCGCAGGAATGCGGATGCAGTTGCGCTTCTCGCCGTAGATGTCCAGGTATTCGCCCACAGCATAGCGCAGGGTGTCCATCCTCAAGGCTGCATCTACGCCAGCAAAGACCTGAGTAACGATGGCCTGGACGCCGCGCAGCAGCATTTCCTTTTCGTCGCCCGGATAAAGAATATCGCCGCCCGCTTCAACGTAGGCGACGATCATTTCCTTCCAGAGTTCTTCGGGATCGTATGCCAGATAATGATTCTCGTTGTCCAATCTTCTCACCTCCGTTACTCGTCTATGGTCACTTCAATGGTGGCCGTAATGATGATGTCGCCGTTTTCATCCATGGCGCACTCGCCGTCCACGATCTCCACGTCCGGCTCCCACAGCATGATCCTGTCCAGCTCCGGCAGCAGCTTCTCTTGCAGCTCCGGCAGCGGCAGCTCATAGAAAGCGGGATCGAAACCGCGATAGCGGTCATAGGGTACTTCGCCCATCCGGCACATCAGAAGGTTTTTCGCGTTCTGGACCGTTCGCAGGATGATGTCGTTGTTGCACTCAAAATCAATCGGTGCAGGCCGGTTGGTAATCTGATATTGTGCCATGCTCTGCCTCCTCTGTTACTTTTTAAGTGCTTTGATCTTGTTCTTGATGACGCTTGTAACTTTCGACACGACGGAGGTTTTCTTCGTGGTGGAAGATGTTTTCTTGGCATTGTTGACGGCTGCAACGGCTGCTTTCAATGCACTTGCAGTCTTACTTGCTGTGCTTACAGCCTTAACTACCGTCGTTGCAGTCTTGGCTACTGCCGCCACCGCACCGGCCACTGCGCCAACAACAGCCGCCGCCGTCGTTTTCTTGGTCGTGGTGGTCGATGTCTTTTTGGTGCTGGTTTTCTTGCTGCTGGACGAGCTGCTGGAACTGCTGGACGAGGAGGACGAGGAGGACGAGGAACTGCCCGTTCCATCGTACTTCGCGCACTGTTTCATTGTCAGCTTTACCTTGCAGCTGATCCATGTGCCATTGGGGGCAATCGTTGTTTCGCTCACAGATGCCTCCGTGAGCATGAGCTGACAGGTAATCAGCTTTTTGCCGCCCATGTAAAAGTAGTTCTTCGCGCCCGACCGCGCTTCATCCACGAATTTCAGCGCCTCATTCTTCACGTCGCAGCCGGTCAGGGCATTCAGCTCCGCCGTCAGCGTAATTTCGGAGGGATTGCTGTTTTTTCGGGAAACGTATTTCTGGCCGTCGCTGGTCTTGTCCTCGGTTTCGCTGCTGCCCTTGATTGTCAGCCCCGTAAAACCTCGGATCAGCTTCGGCGACACCGTGAAGGAGTGTCCATTCCAGGAGGCAATTTCAGCCATATTTCATCACTCCTTCCACGGCGCAGTGCTGGGCGCGTATTCGTTTTCGTTCTCGTTTTCGGGAATTTCTACGACCGGCAGGGAAAGCACTTCATCGCCCCGGAACACCGCACGCCGTACATATCCGGGATTAGCGTTCATCAGGTCGGCGGCGTACTTTTCATGGTCGTAGATGTTCAGCGCTACCTTGTCAAAGGTTTCACCGGCGCTGCAACGGTATACATAACCACTCAATTCAACCATTTATGCGTACACCTCCACATCGTCGTGCATTTGCTTTTCACTCCACCAGCGGTCGAGCCGTTCCTTGTCCTCGATCAACTTCTGCTCAACGCCGTTCGCGTCGTTGGCGTAGATCGTCGGGGAATAGATGATCTGCGCAGGCGTGCCGCCTCCGGCATTCAAGCCACCGTTGCGGGCAATCAGCTCCGGCCAGGTAAAGCCTGCGGCCTCGCGGGCTGCATTGAACAGGCTTGCCACGCGGTCGGTATGTTCCTCCGGGATCGCCCATTCCGGGCCAGCTTCGCCGAAGATGGAAGCCTCGGTAGCTCGTCCGCCCTCTGCAAACAGAGGGAATTTCGATCCGCCGATAAGGCTGTTGCCGCTGCGGATGCCGGAATAGGAAACCCGCGCCGTCAACGTCGGGCTACCCCAGGCGGCGTACAGTGCCGCAACAGCACTGCTGCCCGCGGTCGTAGCATCAGAACTGATGCCGGTGGAATCCACCGTAGCATCAAGCGTGGGATCGCCATAACCGGCCATAAGGGATGTTTCTGCCGCCGCGCCTGCCGCTGCCGCTTCCGCTTCCATTCCTGTTGCGTCAATGGTTGCATCAGGCTCCACGGTTGCGGGAATAACCTGTTCACCGGCTGCGGCCTCTACGGCTCCCGGAGGAACCACCGGCTCCACGGTCGCGGTGATTAGGTAATCCTCTGCGTTGATGTCGCCGTACATGAGCTGCCAAGCCGCCGCCTGGTCGCGGAATGGGTTGCTGGCTTCTGCAAAGGAGCCGCCCATATCAGCCAGCACCTTTTCAAAGTCATACACATTCTTGAGAGCAGTGGTCAGGTTGCCGACCTCACCCTGCGCAGATGTTCCGATCTCAGCCCACTTCGCGCCAATATCCACATCCGGCAGGCCCTCTATGCCAAGGCCCAGCGTGTCAAAGAACTCCGACACATACCACGCAGGGTTTTCATCGAGCATTTCACGGGCAGTCGTGGCGTTGTGACTGTACAGATAGTCGCCGATTTGCAGCGCATCGTCCAGCATTTTAGGAATCAGCGCAATGGATTCGCTGTCCATGTACGGGCCAAGAATCTCCGTCAGCTTGTTGCCGACGCCAGAAAGCCCGTGTTCCCCGCGCCATAGATCGTAAAGCTGATCGTCAAGCGGGTTATCTTCGCCAAACAACGGCATTCCATCCGGGAACAGCGCACCCCAATTAACCGCATCAGGGGAAACCTCGCCGTATTCGTCGCGCTTCAGATCGCCATTGGCATACAGCCCGGAGAGGAATTGCCACGCCTCGCCATAGCCGCTCTGGCTCATGAGAGCGTCGAATACCGCCATCGTGACCTGTGCGTTGTCGTCCTTGTACCCCTGAACCTTTGCCGCGTACTGAGCATCCATGTCGGCCAGGAAAGCCGTCTTGTCCTCCTCGCTGTATGCTGCGCCGGTAATGGGGTTGATCCACCCTTGCCTGATGGCCTCGTCGTAATAAACGCCCCACTTAGCCCGCTCGCCGATGTGTGTTTCTTCGGCTGCGGCCAGATTGGCATTCATGATCTCCGTCTGCTCGGCGAGGAAGGATTCTGCGCTGTCCCAGCTTACGCTTTGGGCTTTATGGAGCTGCTTTGCAAGCTCGGCTTCCTGATCTGCTTTTGCAGCAAAGGCCATGGCGTCGTTGTACGCCTGCATCTTTTCCATGATGACGTTATACTCGTTGCCGGTAATAATGCCGTCATCCATAGCCGTGCCAAGCGTTTCTCCAAACTCGCGGCCAAGCTGTTCCGCCTGCCCTACGAGGTTTTCATACATCGTATCGGCAAGCAGGATCGCGCCCGCATACTCGTCATCCGTGGCGGCGCTGTCAAGGCCGCCAAACAGCATCGTGAGATAGCTTGCGCTCTTGTCAAAGCTGGCACTGATACCGGCAAGCAGCTCATTACCCATCGTCTCTCCGAGCGAGGTAATGCTGGCAATCTGCTCCGGGGTGAGCGTTGCGCCGGTAATCACGCTGGTCAGCAGATCGCCGGAGAGTGTCGTGCTGGCCGTTTCAAAGTTTTCCACTGCTGTTTGCAGGGCAGTGTTGTAGTTGTTTACGTCGGTGTAGGTGCTGTTGAATGCGTCACCAATTCCGTTGACGTGAGCAAGGAGCGCTTCGGTGTCCAGCTCCATTTCGCCAAAGTTGGCTGCAAAATTGGCTTCGCCGAGTTGGTAGAGTGCGCCCGCTGCTGCAGCAAGGGCTGTAAGACCAAGGGCTGCCGCGCCGATGGGGGTCATGGCAAAGCCGATCAGACGGAAAGCACTGCCTGCAAGAAGCAGCGTGGGGCCAGCCGCAGCAATGCCCGTCGCTGCGCCGAGAAGCACTTCCAGCTTGTCCTTGTCCATGTTGGCAAGGCCATTCACGATGTCCGTCATGAAGTCGGCCACGCCCTCGACCGCAGGTGCAATGGTTTCGCCGATGGTCGTCTGGAAAGCATCCCAAGAAGCGGTAAACTCGCGCAGAGCGCCGCCCAGGCCGCCCTCCATGGTAGCAGCCATGGATTCGGTATAGCCTGCGCTGCCGCCCTCAATCTGCTGCTGATAGTCAATGATCGTGCCGAGCGCCGCCATCAGGTTCAGTGCCGTGGTGGTGGTGCGCTTGCCGAACAGATTGCCCAGCATCTCGTTCTGCTCTGACTCAGAGAGCGTAGAGAGAGCCGCGTTCAGTTCGCCGATGATCTGGATAGCCGGTTTCAGTTCGCCGGTCGTCGAATCGTAGACTGACAAGCCCAGCTCGTTCATGGCGTCCGCCGTATCGTTTACGTCAATACCGGCTTCTTCCATGTAGGATTCAAATTCTGCCCATTCCTCCTCGGTCACGCGCAGGGATTGAATCAGCTTATCCTTGCTCTGCGTCGGGGCAAGCAGCGTCAGCATGAAGTTTCTGAGCTGTGTACCGGCGTTCGTTCCCTGCATGTCGGAACCAAACTGAGAAATGCCGCCCAGGATGGCGAGAATTTCACTGCTTCCGCCTGCAAAGAACTGTGCGCCGCTGCCAAGGCGCTGCATGGACTGGCCCAGGGTGTCGATGTCCGCAGCGCTGATGGCGGCGGTTTTCGACATCTGATCGCTGAGTGTGTTGGCATACTCCATCGGCATACCAAGCGCATTCAGCGTGTAGTACAAATAGTCCAGGCTGTCGGCAAGGTCGATGTTTGCCGCCGTCGCCAGGTTCATGACGGTGGGCATCAGCGTTTTGGTTTGCTCCATGTTCAAACCAAGCTGCGCCATCATCACTTCGGCCTGCGCGGCCTGATCCATTGTGTATTTGCTCGACTGAGCAATGGTCTTGTTATACTCGTTGAGGACGCGCATTGTCTTGTCGTCATATTCGCCAAGCGCCTGCACTTCTCGCATTACGTCGTCGTACTCGACGTATTCCTCAACACTTTCTTTTCCAAAGTCGATAATCTTTTGACTGAGGGCATCAATGTGATTGCCCACGTTAATTAGGGCTGTACCAATGTTTCCAAACGTATTATCTACTTTGCCACTCAGTGTGATAACCGTTTGGAGTGTCTGCTGTCCCATTTTTCACCGCCTTACTGCGGCGATTCGGTCAGAACGCCGCGAGGATTGCTCCGTGTCCGTCGTCAAACACGAAAAAATAAACGCGGTCACCAGCCTTGTAGGCCGTGCCGCTTACGGATGGGATCGCAGGCGTCATAATGCCGTCGCGTGTGAGGGATTGCACCTTATAGCCGCCCTCGCATACCTCGGCAATGATCCCGCGCTCGATGTTCGCTCCATAATTATTTTTCATGATTGTTCCTCGCTCGTCTGTTTGATATATTGCTGTCCGTACTGGCAGGCGTCCAGGCATTCGCACTGGCGAAAAACCACGCATCTGCTGTCCGCTCCGCTGCACAAATAGCTCTTGATAAGTCGGTTGGTGCTGATATTCTTGATCTTTTTGTTTTCTTTTTCTTTATATTCAGCCGGGGCAACGCCCGGTTTGATCGCGTGATAAATGGGTAGTCCTCTGATCTTGTCCATAGGAATCACCCAATCGTCTTGATGCAGCGGAGCAGTTTGGCTTTGCTTCTCTTGTGGAAGAAGTCATGCTCCACCTCGTCAATCAGCCATTGGCCGTCTGCATCTGTCGGACTGTCAACGTCAATTCTCGTCATGGCCGTCAGGCCGGGGTTGTATTCCATGCCCACGGTCAGCTCCTCCGCAGTCCTGTTGCAGCAAAGAAGCAGCCCACGCGCCCATCTGGCCGCCTGCGCTGCATCCATGGCCGGATAGTCAGTGAAAACCTCATGCTGTCCATAGGAGGCTTCCACGTCCTCTGCGCCGCCGTTTGCATACGGCGTCTTGATGGTGATACCGGCCAGCTTCACATCGTCGCGCCTCAGATAGTGCGTTCCCGCCTGATCGGCGCTGATCCTGATGGTCTGCGCGGTCTCCATGGCCTGCGCGTATTCGATGGAGATTGCGGTCAAGCGCCCGTTCAGTGCTTTCAGAACCGCGCCCTCGCATTGTAAAATCCGGCTCAGAAATGCCGGAGCGCCCTCTTTGTGGCGCATCAGATAAGTGTAGGTAATATCTTTATCAATGCCAAACAAGGCGCTGTCCATGCCGCATTCTGCGGCGCAGGCAGCCATGATGTCGGCAATGCGCATTCCTTCGTAGGCGGTATATACCCTGCGCCGCGCTGCGCTGGGCAGGCTCGTCGCAATGATCCTGTACTTGCCTGCCGTAGGTAGAACAGAATTGAGAAACAGAATCCCGGTGCTGTACCCGTCCATCTGAACCTCAAGCACATCGTCGCGCTGCGGCTGCCATCTGTACCATGCTGCGGCATTTTCCAGCTCAATCTCTATGCTGTCACATCGCCCGCCCGAAACGTCGCGGTGAACGCATTTCACCACGTCCACCTCGCGGGTGATGTCCGTCCCCTCGTAGAAAAGCTGCATTCTGCCGCCTCCTTAAAAAGCGGAGCGCCGCCGGGGGCGCTCCGCGTTATTTCTTGTTCCTTGCTTGAATTACTGTGTGGATCGCATGTACAAACTCGTTGAACATGCTGATCGTCATATCCATAAACACATTGATGGGTGTATGGCTTGCCATGGCGGCATCAGTTATTCGCCGTATGTATTCTTCCCGGCTTCCTGTGCCGACCGTACCAAAAAAACTGTAGCCACCTGAACCGCACGCTGCGCATCAGAGAGGCTGATCCTTTCTTTGATGTCTTTGGCATCGTAGAGGCGACCGCCCTTGTCGTCCACCGGGGCCGACTTTGCAGCGGCAGCGGCAAACAGAGCAAGAGCCTGTTTCTTGGAAACCTGGAAAACGTTCCGGCTGGCGGTGTCAGAATCCATAGCCTCGACATATTCCCAGCCGCTCAGCTTGGTAAAATCGTAATGCAATACGGAAACATCTGCGCTTCTCGCGCGGATCGGCACGGCCAGCTCCAGCGTGCCTTTGGAAATCATGCTCAGAGTGATGGGAGCGGGTTTCTGTGCTTCCTGCTCCTTGGGCTGTTCCTCAACCTGGGGCTGCTCATTCTTCTTGATTTCTTCGCTCATGGTATTTTTCTCCTTGTTTTTTTGATGATGGAATGGGGCGGGAAAAACGAAAATGTTTGCGCTTTTCCCGCCCTTTGGATTAGTTCAGCAGATTCTCGATCTGGTTGGTGTAGTCAACGCCGTTGAACTTGATAACGCCCGCCATCGCGTCAATGATGGTCGTCACCTCGCCGTTGATTTCTTCCTCGTAGCGCAGCACAGAATACTTGTCCGTGCTGCCGAAGGGGTTGCCGGTTTCGATGTTGCCCTTCTCGGTGGACTTGTGAACGCCGGTAATGCGGAACTTGACGCTCTCATGCTCAATCTCACCGGCAGCCACGGCGTAGCGCTGGCGCACAATGCGGGTTTCGATGAAGTGCTTGCCAGGGGAGGCAAGGTACTTGCAGTTCACGCCGTTGTTGTGGCTCACGCTGAACTCCATCGCATTCAGATGGGTAGTGTTGGGCATATCCACGTCCATAGCCATACCAGAGGAGGAAATGGTGCTGGTGGGATGCTCAACCGTCGGCAGGCCTACGCTGGTTACGTCCTCGGCAACGCGCTCGTTGTCAATAACCCGATGGCCTTCGACGTTGTTGTAAACTTTGCTGGGCATAGCGGTTTACTCCTTTCTTACGCCACGTCGGCAAAATAGGTCACGAAACCTTCATCCGTCCAGTTGACAATCGCAGTCAGGCTCTTGGCAAGCGGCGTGGTGGTCACGTTGAAGGTGAAGGAATAGTCGCCGTTCATGATGTCGCTGCGGGCATCAGGCTCGGCGTTCAGGTGGACGACGCCGTAGGTCAGCGCACCGATCTTGACCAGGGCATCGAGGCGGGTCTGCTCCTCGGCAACAATGGTCTTGATGTCGTTGGCGGTCAGAGGCTTGTCCACGTTGCGGGTGCGGCGATGCTGGAAATCATTGCTGATGTAGTACAGCATCATGCGGTTGGTTTCAGACACGTTGATCTGATCGCCGCCCTCCTGGGAGAAGTCGGCGCTGTGGCAGCCCCAGACAGCCCAGCGGCCACCCACATAGGCAGCAGAGGCAATGCCGTTCTTATTGAGCTGGTTGTTGATGAGGTAGTCATCAAACACGCGGCCCGCGCTGTCCTCACCCATGTACAGGTTGCTGATGATAGCGCACTCGGTATTGCTGGCAGTCTTGTAGGGGATGCCGTCCTGCGCGACAAGAAGCTCCTGGAAGTTGGCCGCAGCCAGCACAGACAGGTGGTAAATCTTGTCGTCCGTACCCTTCACCAGGGGGAAGTAAACGGTTTCATTGCTCTTGTTGTAGCCGTTGGCATTCTTCCAGGTGGCAGCGGTCGCAAGGGTGATCTTCTCGTCCTCCTCGTCCACAATCGGGATGTCCGCCATAACGTACACATCCCAATGGCTGTTGACCTTCTGGCTGTTCTGGATCATCGCGCTATGCACGGCGGGGATGGAGGAAAAGCCGGGAGCCAGCAGGAAGGAGGGGATGAAGCCGGTTTCCTGGTACACGTTCTTGATGGCGAACAGGCCGGTATTCAGGCCCGCGCCGTCGGTCGCGCCGATCACGTCGTCAGCGTCAACGGCGGTCGCGTCGATGCTGTTGTAGGTGATGGTCAGGGCCTCAGTGCCAAGCCCGCCGCTGGTGATCTCAGCGATGGTCAGCAGCTTCTTCTTGAAGTCGTACTGAACAGTGTAGTCCGTGCCTTTGGTCTTGCCGGTCACGGCCACGGTGTCCAGAATGATGTCGCCAGCATTGGCGATGGTCACGCGGCCATTTTCGGGGGTCAGGTTGGCAGTGCCAGCCTCCGCAGCCTTGTGGGTCGCGGGATCGAGAACGTTAATCAGCACCAGGGGGCCGACGGCCTTGTTCTCAAGATGGGCGTGCATCGCTTCGCACAGGGTATACTTGTCCCACTCGTCGCTGTAACCAAAATGCTTGCGGGCTTCCGCAATGTTGGTCACAAGAATGGGACGGTTCACGTTGGCAGCGCCACCAGCAACGGTATGCACGGGGGCAGTACCAACATAGACGATGGCGTTCTGGCTCTTGATGGCAACCTTCGTGCCAACCGCCTGAATCTGGCCATACGCGCCATGGAGATAATCAGCCATGTTGTGTGTCCTCCTCATTACAGATATTGGTCAAGGCTGTTGTTTATGCCCTCCTCTGCATAGCAGTTGAAGGTCACGGTTACAAAGCCATAGTAGAGCGGCCTTTTGTCTACAACAAAGCTCTGATCGGTGTACAAGCTGTACGCCATCGTCGCCTCGTTGACAAACAGATCGGTCTTGGGGATGAATTTCGCGCCCAGCAGCTTCTCGATGCAGTCATCCATCCAGTCGGTCAGCGTGAAAAGTCCCTGTTCGGTTCCCTCCACAAAAAGGCTCATGTCAAGCCCGTTTTCGCTTTCCGCACTGTCAATGAATCCCGGCAGGCGAATGCCGGGTTCGTAGACACTGAACAGAATATCCACCGCAAGCGTCTGGCCGAGTTCCTGCGGTCTGTGTACGTTGTTGTAACGGTCGAAACGCTTTTCCTCGACGTACTTTGCGTTGGACAGCCTGGGCATAATCAGGATGCCGGGGCATACATTGATGGGATCAATGCGCAATGTACCCGTTTCATCCGGGCGTGTAGGCTGCCACGCAAGGAAGCACTGCGGCTTCTGCCGCACGATCTGGGTAATATCCATGTCTGGGGCCGGGGCTTTCATCTCCCGGCCCTCGCATAGCTCCTTTTCGATCCACTGCTTGAGTTTGCGCAGCCGTTCACTCGTTCTCATACACTCACCGCCTTGGGGTCGTTGCTCATGAGCAGGATCGTGTACATGCCCATATCCTCCTGCACTTGCAGAATCTTCATGGGCCTGTTATCAAAGATCACATGCTCATTGGGAAGTGCGCGGCCCGGAAAGCCCTCAACGGGGGTGTACACCAGTGTTTCGCTGGTGTTGTTGTCCCACGAAAGATCAACGACGTTGTTGTTCTTTCGTTTGAGGGCGGTTTCATCGTCTGTCACGCACTGGAATTTGCGTCCGTTCCAGGTGTGCCATTCGGCAAAGTGGCCGTGATTCATGAACACCCGCGTCAGGTCATCATGAATCTTGTCCTTGAGCGCCATTAGGCATCACCGGCTTTGGCCGCTTCCTTCCTGTCGGGCTTCTTGGCGGGCTTGGGAGCAAGCACAGCCTTGCCCTGTTCGATCAGGCGCATACCGTAGCTTGCACTGACCGTTTCGACCTTGCCGGTCTTGATGATCTTGACGTTCACGCCTTTTTCCTCCCTTTACTGGTGGTTTTCTTCGGGGGGGCTTCCTCGGCGGGTTCATCGGCAGCAGAAACAATGCCGTCCATCACGTCGATTTCGGGCGCTTCCGCTTCCTCGTCAGACTCCTCCTCGGTGGGTTCTTCCTCGTCCTGGGGTTCCTTGGGGTCGCCGGAATGGTCATAGCCCAGGTTATCAGGCTGGCTGGCGTAATTGTCGCGCACGTCCTCCTTGCCGTCGTCCTCGTCGCCACCGGCGGTGTCGTCGGCAGGATCGAGGTCGGCGGAAGAAGCAGGTGCAATGGCCTTGATCCGCAGCAGCCTCTTGAGTTTTTCTTCCGGGATCGGAATGTCAATGATCTCTCCGGGCGTGTACTTGCGACCGGCAATCTTGACATAGTGTTTCGCGGTGTAACTCATGCAGTCTGCTCCTTTCTCTTACAGGACGTTGGCGACAACCCAGGCGTCCACGTTGAAGGGAACGATGGTGGGGCAGGAAGTCAGGCGGTTCTTGATGCTGTTGCCGTCGATGGAGCCGTAGCGCAGAGGAACCTCCTTCTTGATGTAGGTCTTGTGCTGGGCGTCCGCGCCGGTGGATTCAACCTGGGTAACGGGGCCGTGCAGACACTTGAGCATACCCTTGCCACCGGCAATCAGCGTGCCGCTGGGCAGGATAGGCTTCACGGTTCCGTCGTCGTCGGTGAACTTTCCGGAGAAGGAATACATTTCCACGCCGTCGCTGTTCCAGCCGATGAAGCGCACGCCCTGGCCCTTGTACTTGGTGTTGATTTCGCCCATGTTGATGTTGCGGCCATCAAACTGCTTGATGTACTTGCTGTTGTCGATCATGGCATCCGCAACATCGGGAGCCATCACGATCATATCCACGATGCCCAGACCGTCGTAGACCAGATCGTAGATTTCGCGCATGTCGCTGTCGATCTTTGCGGAACCGTCGCTCCATACGGTATCAGGCGTGTAGGTCTGCGTAAAGCCGTAGTCGGCAATCATGGTAGTGTTCAGGTCGCGGCCCTCGTTGGTGTAGCGGAACACGCTCAGCCTGCCGGTGAGAAGTACCTGACGGGCCATCCACTCACGGCGGCGCTGAATAGCCTTGCGCATGTCCACAAGGTCGCGCACAAGCATCTTCTTTTCGCGCTGCGCAGGGGTCATAGCGCCAAGAATCTGTTCGCCAAAGGCGCGGTTCTGAAGGTCGGGGTTGGCAATCAGGCGTTCGGGGGCGATGGTGCAGAAGCCCACCTCGCGGGTTTCATAACCCTGACGGCCCATCAGCACGCCGCCGACGCCGGGATGCACGACGGGAGCCATCTGGCGGTCGCCTTTGCGGAAGTCCCAGATCGCCTTATCTTCCTCCACAGCGCCCATGTCAGCGCAGAAGGTGTCGTACAGGAAAGAGTATTCGCGCGGAAGCTGCTCGATGGCAGCAAGCTGTGCACGGGTAGAGTAGATGTCGATAGGCATATCGTTTTATCCTCCTTTAATAGGGCGATTAAGCGCCCGTGCCGTTGTTGAACGTGTCGGTGCTGACCATCTGATCGAACACGATACCCTGCTTGCGGAGTACGAGCTGCACGGCGGCGGTCAGCTCCGCGCCGTCCTTGAGAGTGACCTTGCCAGCGATCAGGCGACCGGCGCGGAAAGCGCGGGCGTCCTCGGCGATGGTGGCGTTGGCGTCGGTGTCAACGGTTTCATCCAGCACGGCAAGGGAGTTGGTGTCCACGGCTTCGGCAGCCGCAGCGGGCAGCCACATGCCGTCCGCACCGCGATACATCACCGTACCGCGATTGATCTTGCCATTACCAGGCTTGCAGGGAATGGCAATCAGGTCTGCGCCGTTGGGATCGGCAAGCAGATATTCGGGGTTGTTCGTGCCGATGACTTCATACATGCTCATGTCGGTTGCTCCTTTCGATTAGTACATGCCGTTGATGCCGTCGGGGTACATTTCCTTGGCAATGTCGGCCATTTCCTTGGCATAGTCGTCAAGCTCCTGCTTGGCGGCCTTGCCGTCGTTCTGCTTGGGATCGCCGCCCTCAACCTTGGCGGCGGGAGCGGTTTCGGTCTTGCGGTCGTCCAGGAACTTCTGGCCCTTCTCGCGCTGGTGCTTCACAATCTGCTTGTGATAGTCCATGGCGGTAGTGCCGTTCTGCTTGGCCGTAGCGGCCATTTCGGCATATTCATCGCCCGCCGGGGTCAGATCGTCGATCTCCTGGATGCGTTCGCGCTCCTGCTGCGCACCGGCCTGCATGATCTGGCTATGCAGGGTGGGATTCTCAGCCTGGAGCTGTTCAAGGGTTACGTCCTTGATTTCCATGGTGATTTCTTCCTCCTCGTTGTGAGTTTTATTTTCAGTCACTTCCCCGGCGGCAACTGTCGGTTCGGTGTTGCTGACTTTGGGAGTGTCGGCGTGTTCCTGCACGCTCTCAGGGATGTGCGTGTACATCCTACGCATGGCAGCCATGGCCCGGTTAGACACAGATGCCACAATCGGCTCGGCGTCCAGAACGGCGTCCACAAAGCCGCGCTCATGGGCTTCTTTGGCCGTCATCCACGTTTCAGCATTCATCCAGCCGCGAACGGTTTCCTCGCTCTGGCCGCTCTTGCGGGCATAGATAGAGGCGCTGTCCGCTTCGGTGTTGCGCAGGCGCTTTGCGCCCGCCTCAAGGTCTTTCGCCTCGCCCCACGCGCCGGATTTGGGGTTGTGGATCATGTACTCGCCACCCTCGGTCATGGTGACGTGCGCACCGGGCAGGCAAGCAATCAGCGTCGCAGCGCTGGCGCACATGCCCTCAATGGAAATCTTGATTTCCTCCATGCCGCTGTTCATCAGCATGGTACGCATGGCAATGGCCTGGTTCACATCACCGCCAGGGCTGTTGATGCGGATGGTCAGGTTCTTCACACCCTTGGCCTTGGCATCTTTCAGCAGCTTGTCAAAGTCCGTAGCGCTGATGTCGGCCTCAGTCCATTTCCACCAGTCGTCGCAGATTTCGCCGTAGATCATCACATCGGCGCTCTCGTCGGCGGCGTTCATCTGCAAGTCATACCGTAGGCGGAAACGCTCATTGTTCGGCATTTTGCTTTCCCTCCTCGTTAGGTTTGGTAGGTTCCGTCGGCTCGGCAGGGGCCGCCGGTTTCATGTCATTAAAGGCCGCCATTTCCTTTTTCCGCTGCCGGATGTTGGAAAGCCAGTCGTTGCCGTTGTACTCGCTTGCCTCCTGCTCCTGAGTGGAAATGTTATTGGCGATGCGCTCCGTGGCGGCTTTGACTTCCTTGAGCGGGTCAACATGGCCCATGCTTGCGCCCATCCACATGCAGCCGCACCACGCCTGCCGGATGGCCGGATCGTCGAAAAATCCGGGAGCCTCAATGCGACCGGCAGCAACCGCCTCGGCCAGCCATGCCTCGTACACAGGCTGATTGAAGCTGTTGTTAAATGCCGTGCGCCGCACGCGCACCTCGCGCCAGAAGTCCAGTAGTGCGCCGCGTGCTGCGGTGTAGTTGCTTTCATACTTCTTAATCAGCACTTCCTTGGGAATCCCCATGCCCGCGCCGATAATCGTTATCAGCGTGGAAACAAAGCTCTCAAAGGCACTGTTGGCGCGAATGGGGTTGATCTCCTGAATCTTCTTTCCGGGCGGCAGGGAGTAGATAGCTCCGGGCGCAAGCTCCAATTTCAGCTCGTCGTCCGTAACCTTCTCGTCCTCATTCACCGCGTCCTCAAGGCCGGTCTTTCCGTCGTCGTCCGCGCTGACAACAAAAGCGGTCAACATGGCAGAAACCACATTGGCCGCAAGTTCGCTTGTCAGGTAACGGTCGAGCTGCTTGATCTGCTCAATCTGAGCCGCAACAAAAGGAATGCCGCGCCGCTGCTCCGGGCGCTCAACAACCATGATGTGCAGGATATTCGGGAAGCCGGTGTCCTTGCCAAAAGCGTCAATCGGCTGCCACTCAATCTCCTGCGTGCTATTTTCCATCAGCGGGTGACGGTTGGCAATGTGGTAGCGGATCACCGTTCCGTCGCGGTCGATTTCCACGCCGTCAATGATCCTGCCGCCGCCGTCCGTTTCCTTGCTTTCGCTGTCGCCGCCGGAGCTGTCCGGCGTACTCACGCGGTCGGCTTCCAAAATGCGGATTACCGTCTGATACGGCGTGCGCTTGTTTTCCTTCATTCCGAAAAGCACAAACACATCGCCGCTCACAAGCTGACTGAGAAAAGCAAGCTGCTGCATGGTGTAGAAGTTCTTCTGCCGCTCTGCGTCACACATCACATTGTTGGCCCAAAGCTGAAATTCACGCTGCGCATTGCGCTCCCATTCGTCGCACGCCTCGTCGCTCAGTCCCAGCAGCTCACCGTCGATCTTGGGTTTTGGCTGAATGCCCCAGCCTACAACGTTGGTGGTCAGCGTTGCAGGGCCGCTTCTGGCAAGGCCGCCGCCTGCGTACAGGTCGCGGGCACGTTGCCGGAGCAAAGCGCCGTGAAGGTCGATGTCGTCCTCTGCGCTGCCGCCGCCCACGATCCAGCCGATCATGCTGTTAAGGGTCGTGCTTGCGCCGTGATTTCCGTAGCCGCTGGCGGCCATGGTTTTGCGTTCCTTCTGGTCAGCCTGCCGCTCCCGCGCAATTCGTTCAAGGAATTTCTTGTTGCCGCGTTCGGGAGAGAGCAGGAAAAGCGCCCGTTCGCCCAAATTGGGCTGTTCTTGTTTCTTCATCCTGATACCCTCCGTTACATGTCACGCGGAACGACGCGGACAACTCTGCTCGTTCGCACCGTCCCGCTCAAAGCCTCGATCACGTTTGCGAAATACTCAATCCGCTTGGCGATCTCTGCGAGGTCAAAAGCCGTATATTCCCGCGTACCCACACGGTAAGCCTTTGCCTGCCCGCTGGCAAGCGCTTTTTCACACTCTTTCCAGAGTGCAAGCTGTTCTCTCGCTTCCGCGAGGGTGTATGCACTCGTAGCCGCCATAGGCCGCCTCCTTTCAAACTTTGATGCCGCTGGAAATCACCCGGCGCGGCTTTTTCTTTTCCGCCTGCGCCTTTGTTATAGGCGCTTCCTCCGTGATGCCCAGCAGCATGCGCTCCAACTTGTTAAAGTCCCAATTAAAAAAGCGAAATGCGGCGCGGGCGTAATTTCGACAGTCCAGCGGTTCGTTTCGCTCGTATGTTTTTTCCCACGACGCCACACTTTGTCCGCGCACGCGCCGGATCACCATCTTCTCGGAACAAAGGCCACGGAAATACTCCATATCGTAGCCGCAGCGGTAATCCATGGGGAAGTGCATGTACCTGGGGCCGACAACCTCAACGGTCGTCGCGTGCATGATGGCTGCTTTACCGCTGTCAACGCCGATCATCAGCTTGGCGCTGTCTGCATTTCTGGCGCTGGTTTTCATCTGGCGAACATAGGGCTTTCCTTCGCCGCCGTCACCCTTAACAGCCCACACGCGCTTTCCTTCTCGCTTTGCGCACTCTTTGTAAACCTCCTGCGTAAAGTGACCGCCGGAATCGACGAAGGTTGCCAGGATGCGCATTTTCATTCCGTTCTTCATCCGCCATTCGCGGTCGAGAAGGTTGTCAATTTCCTCCCATACCGCCGGTGAATCCGGGCGACCGGGGATGATCCCGCGTGAAATACCCCAGGATTCCTCCTCGCGGCTCCACCCGACCACCTCATACTCAAGGCGGTTATCCTGCGTATCAACGCCCATGGTCAGCACCAGTACGCCGGACGGGACTTCTGCGTTATAATGCTCCCGGCGTTCGTGCAGTTTCTCAGGCACGCCGCTGCGGTCGCGCAGCTCCCAGCTTTCGCCAAGCATGGTGTTGTGAAACACTTTGAGCAGTTCGGGATCGTCCTTGGCTTGCAGGAAGGTCAGGGCAATGTCGTCCCAGTCAGACCACGGCGACATAAAGGCGTTTAACCGAAAAGAGCGCACGCCGTTTTGCAGCGCACGCTCGTTTTTCACTACCCATTTTGCAGGCAGCCGCTTCGCCTCGTATTCCGGCGTTTCCCGCTGGCAAACAGGGCATTGCCACCGGGAATTTCGCACGGTATAGTTGGTTTCGCCGTTTTCGTCTTTGAACTTCTCCTTGTCAAACTTTATATCGTTGAAGTGGATATAGCTGTATTGGTGGCAGTGCGGGCATTGCGTGTGCCATTCTTCCTGTGTGCCTTTCATGTAAGCCTTCTCAATCTTGCTCGCGCCCTTTATGGTCGGTGTGCTGGTCTTGACGATCTTGCGGTTATGGCGGAACGTTTCTGTTCTGCGTTCCGCCAGCTCGATAGGATCACCTTCCGTTCCGGCGCTGGCCGGGAATCGGTCGATCTCGTCCAGAAAGATATAGCGCACAGGCTTTGACGCCAGATCGGAAGGACTGTTCGCGCCGATGATTGCCAGTGATCCGCCGGGGAAGGTTTTCATGGTGATGGTGTTCGCGGCATCGCGCCCCTTTGCCTTGAAAACCTTGTCACGCAGAGTAGGGCAGGCGGCGAACATAGGAGCAATTCGGCGCTTGGAATAGTCCTCCGCAACCTTGTCCGTCGGCTGAACATAGAGCATCGGCCCCGGTTCGTTGTCAATCGCTCGGCCCAGCATGTTCAGCTCAATTTCGGATTTGCCAACCTGGGCAGAGGCCATAACCACAATCTCATAAACGCCGGGTTGGGTGAATGCGTCCATGATCTCGCGCTGGTATGGCGCTCGATCTGTGCGCCATGGACCCGGTTCACTCGCGCTTTCAGAGGTCAGCACTCGGTTTTCGTCCGCCCATTCAGATACGGTCTGCGGCTTCGGCGGACGAAACATGGAGTAGGTGAAGCGCAAGAGTTCCCGCAAGTCCATTTATTCCTCCTCGCTTTCCTCCTCGTCGTCCGTGTCCTCGGCAGCCGCCTCAACGGGCAGCGGCGTTTCAGAAATCAGCGTCAGGGTGTCTCGGATTTCCTGGTCAATGATACCGGCTATCATTTCGGAATCCTTCATCATCACCAGGCGCGGAGATACTTTGCTCGGCAGGCGGAGCATATTCTGCATCACCGTATTGGCAACGCCGCCCCAAAGCCTGCGGATTTCGTAAACATCCACCAGCTTTCCCTCAAGGCGGGCCACTTCAAGCTCCGTCTTTCTCGTTTTGACGATCTCATGACGGGCCTTGACTTCATCAAGGGTCTGGTCGTCGCCGGTTTCGTTGTCCACGTTGTACCGCACCCAACGCTGCACAAAAAGAGCGAGGTCGTATTTTCCGCCCTCGCCCTTGACAAATAATTTTCCATCCTCCGGCAAGCCCATGTCGATGTCATGCAGCCGCCGATAAGTATAGCCAGCAACCGTCGCAAGCTCCTTTTTTGTAAGATAAATGCCCATGCGATCACCTGCATCTGCTGATGAGATAGGCGTGTTCGTGTTCCAGGCGCTTCATCAGGGTTTCCATGATGTCCTCCTGTACGTCCTCCTTGGAGCGATTAAGAGGCATCTGAGGCACGCCCAGGCCCACCACTCGGGCGATAGGAAACCTATCCTTGCCGGTTCTGGTGAACGTTGCGCCGCCGAGAGAGGAGCCGAGATTTCGGAACGGAGGATTCCCGCCCTGGTGGCTCATTTCGCTCGGCAATGTGCTGCCCTGGCCCTTCACGATCTTGGCGTTGATCTTGTAACGCTTGCCGCGTGCGGCGTTCCAGCCGTGAGCGCCGCCGCTGGCCTTGAATCTGCCGCCGATGGAGCCTCGCGATCCGTCAATGGGAATGGCACAGCTTACGCCCATACCGCCGCCGCCAATGGTCGTTCGCGGACTGCCGACGTGGCTGCCGACCCAACTTGCCTTTACTTCGTAATCCTGCGGAATCTCTTGCCGCAGTATCGTTTTTACGCGCCCGCCGGTTCGCTTGAATGCCCGGTAGAGAAGCTGGTTCATTTCGTGTTCGGTATGCACAGCGCGAAGGGCGTCAATGGTTTTCTTGGCATCGCTGATGTCAATATCCAGATAAATAGCACTTCCGGCCACAAACAACCCCTCCAATCCGCTGAAATAGAAAATGGGCAACGGTTTTATCCGTTACCCATCTCTTGCGACAATAGCATTGTAGCATGTCAAGCGCTGAGAATCAAGAGGGAATTTTCATTTTGGCGTTAATTTTCTTCGACAATGTACTTTTCGCGCCACACTACGCTCTGCATATCCGGGGCCTGCTCCACGCTGTCACGCGCTCTGCGGAAGCCCCATTCAGTCAGATTCAGCTCCTCCCGTACCTTCTCCGGCGGCAGGCCGTCAACATACATCATCACAACAAACGTCCGCATGGTACGGCTCGGTATGCTGTTGATGATCTTCTCAGCCGCTTTCAGTTCCCGCGTGTATGCGGCAATCTGCTCCCGGTGTTCCTCATTGATTCCGTCAATGGCTGCAAATGCAGCGTCGAAGCCGGTAGGCATCCCCTTGCCTCCGGGCATACCAGAAAGGTTCTGCGTGATACTAAACATTCGGTCACGTTGCCATTCGCACCTTTTTTCAAGGCTGCACACATCTTGCATTACATACAACACCCGTGCAAGCAGAGGAATGTCCCGGTTCTTAATGATCCTTGGCTTCTGCGCCGCCTGCTCGTTCATATTGTCACCTCTTTCAAAAGCGCAAATGTTTTCGCTTTTTATTCTTTGCTCGTCGGCCTGCTCTGCGCCGTGAAGCGCAGGCAGCCGGGATTGTTCTTGATCCGTTTTCGCAGGATCAGGAATTTGCGGATAAGGAAATATGGGTAGAAGATCAGCATTACCATGTGACCCAGCGCAATGATGATGCACACCGCCAGATACACAAGCCCGTCAAAGGCCATCCCTGCGGCGTCTATCATGTCCTCGCCGTTTTCGTTGATCTCCTCCAGCAGCCCAAGCCTCATGTGCAGGCACGCCCTCACGGGATGCTCCACAATCAGCCGTTCCAGCTCCTCGCCGGTTTTCGGTTTCTGAATCATCAGCGCCCACCGCCCTTCATATCCACATCTGGTCGCTTATCGAACACGCCAAGCGGGCGCGTCAAGTATGTTGCAGTAGCGTAAGTGACCACTTCGCGCATAGCCTCCTCGGTCGGTATGCCGCGATCAACCTTGTTCTTGATCCATCCCATGATACAGTCCGCCGCCTCTCCTCGATTGAGGGTAGTCGCGATCGACAAACGACCGGCAAGCTCTCATATCTGCTCAGCAAGATTATCTGGCGCTGGTTGTAGTGTCAGCAGTGTGCAGGCAAATTCCTCTGTTTTTTTGTAGGCTTTTTCGTGGGCTGTCCTTGCCTCAGCTCCGCGTTTGGTGAACAGAAACGGCAGGATGATATTCAAGGGGTTTACCATTATCCCGCCTCCTTCATTTCGCACAGCTCCGGCAGATTGGCCCGCACAAGCGCCGTCGGGATCGGCGGGCATACGGCGTTGCCGCAGCGGGCCACCTGTTCGGATTTGGGGTAGGGCTTGCCGTCGGCGTCCACGTCGATGATGTAATCCGGCGGGAATCCCTGGGCGTCAAACAGCTCTCGCGGCGTCAGCATCCGCAGGCCGATGTCTACGATCCTGTAATCCTCGCCGTGTACCGTCACCAACCCCATTCGATCTTTGGCTGTGATGGTGGGCGCTGGCAGCTCACAGGAAACCGCATTGTCGCCGGAACCGTAATACTTCACCAGGAATGCTTTCACTTCGCCAAAGTGGTTTGTATGGGCAGTCATGGTGTTTAGCGGTGCGTCTACGCTCTGCCCATCACAGTTGTTGTTGAACTGTGTTACATAGGCAGCACACACAGCATTGTGGTCTATCGCCGTTACCGTCGGCAAAGGATTGTCAACGCTGGCAGCTACATTGCCTCCGCCGTAAAACTTGGAAATGAAGGTCGATACCAGCCCGTAACGGTTGCTGCTGTCCACAGTCATAATGGGTTTGTCCACCGTCTGTCCGCGCACGTCCTCGCTCTGTTCACTGTGATACTGGATCATGCTCGGCGCAATCAGCATGTGATGGCCGCCAGTGGTGATTGTTCCGATAGGCTCCCGCGCGTCGCTGCCCACGGCATTCTCATTGTTCCGCATCAGCACAGGGGCCACAACGCCTGTCCCGTGCTTTGCCGTGATGGTGTCCAGCGGATCGTCAATGTCCTGCCCCCGGAACTGGTCGCCGGAGTGGTTGACCTGAACGATGAAGGGCTTGGGGTTGTTGACTACAAACTTCATCAGCCCACGCGCAATGCGCTTCATGGTGTTCTCAGAGAGCGGGCGCACTGCGCGGATGCCGTACTGTTCCATGATCTCCTCACTGCTGGCGAAGATCGACGGGCAGGGCAAGGAAAAATCCAGAACCTCGGAAACAGGAACCCACGGTTTCTTGCTGCCCATCCGTACCTCGATGCTGTCCGGCGCGGCATGTGTCGGCTCCGGCCATACGATCTTTTGCCCATCGCAGCGGGCAATCAGGAAAAACCGCTTGCGGATCGTCGGCGCTCCGTAGTCGCAGGCACGCAGCAGCCGGTACTCCACATGATAGCCAAGCTTCTCAAGCTGGCCCACAAAGCGCCGGAAGGTTTCGCCCTTGTAGCGCGGATCGGGCCGGTTTTTCTCGTCCAGGCGGCCCCAATCTTGGAACTCCTCCACATTTTCCAGCATAATCACGCGGGGCTTGACGGCCTTTGCCCACTTCACAGCCACCCACGCGAGGCCGCGAATCTTCTTGCTGACCGGCTTTCCGCCCTTGGCCTTGGAGTGATGCTTGCAGTCCGGCGAGAACCAGGCGAGAGCGACCGGGCGACCGGCGCAAGCCTCCACCGGGTCAACCTTCCACACGTCCTCGGTGTAATGCTCCGTCGTCGGGTGGTTTGCGCGGTGCATGGCGATGGCTGCCGGATCGTGGTTGATGGCAATATCCACGCTGCGGCCTATGGCGATCTCAATGCCGGTGGAAGCGCCGCCGCCACCGGCGAAGTTATCTACTACGATCTCATTCACCGTACCGGCCCCCTTCCGTTTTCGATATAGCGCTTGAATGCTTCGCCCAGCCCCATATCTACAATCACTTCGGTCAGAGCCTCCGCCACCGCGAAAAGCACTTCCGGCCTGCTTGTTCCCAGGTGAAAAACCATATCTTGGCCCTTGGCCTCAAACAACACGCCCTCCTCGGCGCGGTATTTCGTCCCATCAGCGTACAGTACATCAAACTGCACGTCGGTACTGGTCTTTATGGTGTCTGCCATGGTAATTCTCCTTTGCGTTATTCATCGTCGCCGAAGTCCCGGAGATATTCTTCCTCGGTGATCTGGCGCAGCCGTCCGGCATAGCAAGGGAGCTGCTGCTCCGCAAGGCGGATAGCATCATCCGCCGTCAAAATTCCGTCGGCAGATATTTGCAATCCTGCATCGTCCTTTTCGCCCGTTTCAGGATCGCAGCACCCATCCGCAACAGCGAAGTAGAAAACCTTCTTCTCCGCCTGGGGCGGCATCATATCTGCATCTTCATACATTTTGAGCCTGCCGCGCACATGGCCGAAGCCGGAAAGCGCCGCATATACCGTCGCAACGGGGCAGTTCTCAAACGCGCAGTCGCAGAGCATTTCATCTTTGCGCTCATTGGTGTTTGCGCCGTAGTCATCCGGCGTAGTGCAGCCGCGTTCCTTGCAAAGCATCAGGCAGAAATCGACAGTCGGCATACCGTCCTCGCCATGGCGGATGTGATGCCATCCATCCTTGCCGTACACCATGTTCAAGGCGACTTCAAAATTGTTCTGCGGGTTATCCGTTACGAGTTTATTCATACTTTATCCTCCCATCCAACACCGATGTAGTCCAGAACTTCGCCCCAGCCTTGGTCGTACATCCAGAAGTGCCATTCCTTCGGATTCGCTTCACGCAACCTATCGAATCGGTGTGGCCTTTTTTCAAGGTGAACGCCAAACCCACACATACTGCACCCGGTGCGCTGTGCGCCCGTTGTGCGCAATGTTCCATCTTCATCACGCACGATCTCACCGTAAATCTCAGGAACAGGAACGTTCAGATCAATCGCAAGCTGCAACAAATCTTGTCGGGAGAAGATGGCAAAGGGTGCAGAACGAATGGTGGATTTTCCGAAATAATTGCATCCGTTCATCATTAGGCTTTTTTCTCTGCGTCCCCCCTCGCTTGCCATCAGGCCAAGATAAGGGACGGAGTTATGCGCCTTTGCCCAATCGTCACACGGCTTTTCCTTGAGAAAGTAGCAACACCTGTCCGACACTTTGAACGGTGCAGTTTTGTATCCAAGCGCTGCACCTTCCGGGTCTGCTCCGCCGAAGCGATCAAGCCATTTCTGGCTCATTTTCATACGAGTGTTGGTTCGGTTCCCTCCGTATGCGCCTGTTTCGCCGGTGATAATAGCATGGCGCACCGTAGCATTATTTTCGGTCGGGTTCTGCAAATGGCTGATTTTTCCGGCAATCTCCTTGGATAAAATGGGATATCCGTATTCTTTCAGGATTTCAACCTTACTTTTTAGTGGCTTTACCGTTTCAACGCCAAGCATCTTGTGAATCTTTTGAATGCTCTTATCTTCCAGCGAGGAGGCGCTGATTGCAGGTGGGTCAATACCAATGCTGCGTAGGAACAACAGCAGAGTGATGCTATCCAGACCGCCGACGGAGACGTGTGTATTCAAATCACGCGCCGCGCATTCGTTTTCAAATTCGCGGGCACGTAATTCCGCATACTGAACCTTGCATTCGTAGGGGAGCTGCTGTTTGACCTTAAAATAGGCGATCTTTTCAGCTGTGCCAATGCGTTGATGGCGCTCAATTACACTTTCTTTATACTGCTTTTCCTTCATCGTGATTCTCCTTCGTTGCTCTGGTCGTTCGTATTGGCTCCTTTGGCTGCGCAAGTTCTATCGGCTGGCCCCAATCAATCTCTACGCCCACTTCATCAAGCACGCGCTGTGCCAGCTCCTCGTCGGTCAGCATTTCTACCAGGACTTCGTGCATCCTGTTCAGCAGGCGTATGCCGCGCTCCTGACCAAAGCCGAAAAGCTCATGGGCGGCGCAGAGGATCGCGCCATAGGTTCTCTGTATGGTCGTCATGGCAGACTGCTTGAACCCTTCCTCGCGGCCCTCCTCATAGCCCTTTTCAAAGCCTTTTCGATACGCAGCGTCCACATCCATGATCGTCATGGGCTTGGAAACCTGTTTCATTGTGTTATAGGCTTGAAGCGCCTTGCGCTTCTTGGAACGGCTTGCCATCATCAACCCTCCAATCGCATAGGCAGTATGCGCACATCGTACCCGGATTCGATAAATAGCAGGGTCTTTGCGTGGTTGCATCGGTTTCCCAGGTAGGTATATACCTCGTCGATGTCATCATGGGAGAAGTTCGTTCCGAGATACTTATTGATCCCATCCAGCATAAAACGCTGGTGATTCTTGTTTTCCAGATCGGTTCTGAAAGGCTCTCCTTTGCTGGCTGCGCGGGAAAGCCATTCCAATACCTTGCATTTCACATCCAGCTCGTCGGCGCATGTTGCAAAGTTGAAATACTCATTTGCCCGCCTGTGAGCAATAAACTCTCCATTGTAATTGATGAAGCTGCCAGGAAAGCACTTCATCAGATCCATTGCAATGTTCAGATCGTTCATTTTGCACCCCTCTTTACGATGATCCACTTGATCCTTTTCTCATAGCACTTAGCGCATCTTGCATCAGGATCGTAAATGCACCACCTCCGCGCCCAGGGCCAGAAGCAGCCCTCCGGCCCGCGCCATGCTTGGATCAAGCGTTTTTTCTGTGCTTCCGTGCATTTAATCTCAATCATCGCCGGATGCCTCCCACGGAAATTCCTGCCGGAAGCAATCACCCATGATGCCTCGCAGGCTCTCCTTCATGAAAACTGGCGTGTTGGTTTTCTCGGCGCTTTGCACAATTTCCATGATCCAGTCCGCTTTCGGGATCACCTTGTCCTTTCTGTTGCCCGTTTCGGCTCCGACAATAATCCAATCCGTCTTTTCACAAGCCTGCACGCCTGCATCAAGCGAATCATGGAAGGGTTTCAATATAGGCTCGATACTCAAAAATGTGTTATGGCCCCCAGAGAAGAAAAACTCCATCTCTGGTGTCGTTGCCGTGCTTCCGAACCACATATTATCAGCGCCATCAGGTAAGATGTCCTTCTCGGCCAGCTCAATATATCGTGCCGGGTTCTTGGTTAAGAATAAATAACGGTGCTGCGGCGCGGCCTCGCATGCCTCAAATACCTGCTTGATCCAATCGTCCGGCACCCATTCGCCGAACAGATCAGCCATGGAACAAACAAAGATTGTGCGAGGCTTTTTCCAGTTGGAAGGTTCGCTCAACTTGTCGCGTCGCAGTGTCGGCTGAAATCCCCATGGGTACGGGGCAGTTCTGCGAATAACCTTCTGCATCTTCGCATCGAAAAAAATATTGATCGGTGGACATTGTGCGTCCACCTCAAAGATTGCATCTTCCGGCTTTGAATCAGGATTCACCCTTCTCCACGTCGCTTGGCAATTAGGCATGTAGGTACTCAGCTTATCGCACCCAGCGAAGCGGTTCGCAATCCCGCGAGCATAGCAGTATTCACATCCATGCAGACAGCCCGTTACCGGGTTCCATGTGCTGTCCGCCCAATCAATCTTGGTCTTTTTCATATCGCTTGTTCCTCCTTATTCGCCATCAGAACGTCAAACAAATCAAGTTGTCCCTTGATCTCTGGTTGGCATTCATGTTCGCCTCCGATTGCCTTTACGGAGCGGTAAGGGTGCAGCGGGCAGTCTTTCAATCTGCATCGTTCAACCTCTTTCCGCTGGTTGCCGCTGCAATCCATGCACTTTGCCCGGATCGCAACCAACAGGGCCTCGGAGGACGGAAGGTTTTTATTCATACTCCATCCCTTTCCGGGGCGCGGTTATCGGAATATCTTCCCGCTTTCTCGGTCGCGTATCTCAATCCGCGCCACCAGGTCGTAGCCCGCAAGGTCGATCATGGTTTTCAGTGCCTTAATCAGCCGCGTTGTGCGGGCCTCAAGGGCGGCGTCTGCCTGTGCAATGGGCAGCAGCGCGTCATGTGCTGTCGGATCGGGGCAGCCGCTTGCGTTGCGCTTCGGAAACTTAACCATCCTGCTTCTCCTCGGCCAGATGGGCCAGCTTGGGGTAAATCCGTCCAGTCACAGCCGAACGGATAAAATGAGCCTTGATGATCCGCTCCATGCGCCGCTTGTTGGCGGAACAAGTCTTTCGGCAGTAAGCCTTTCGCCTGCACTCGGCGCAGTCGCCGGTGTCTTTCCACGCTTCACTGCTCATGGTCATTCCTCCTCGATGTCGATATTTGCTTTCACGGATTCCAGGGCGGCGTGAAGCACCGTCGGCTGCAGCACCCGCCGCAGCGCTGCCGTGCATCCGAAAATGTCCTGTCCAGCCAACCGGCAGGAACTTTCTTGCGGACATTCACTGCACGCTTTGGCGCACAGCCATGTGACCACCATATCCAGGCGTCCGAAGTCAAGTCCAAGCCCCGTTTGTCTGGTGTAGGCGTCCAGCAGGGCGTCGCAATGGATATGCTCTTTGTTGTGCCAGAATCGGCCATCCTGCGCACTTCTTATGGCTAAGTATTCACTTCCGGGGATGATCGGTTTGCCGCACACGTCGCAGAAATGGATTTTCTTCGCTTTGCGCTGGATGACGCTGCAAATTTCGCTCATTCAGACCCTCCTCAGAACGGCAAATCTTCGTCGTCAACAGGCACAAAGCCGTCTTGCTCTGTATATCCTCCGCCCGGTTGCCCGGTCTGTCCGGCGCTCTGCTGCCTGCTGGTCAAAAACTCCACGCTCTCGGCCACAATCTCGGTCACATAGCGCTTGCTGCCGTCCTGGGCGTCGAAGCTGCGGTACTGGATCGTGCCCTCTACGGAGCATTTCCGGCCCTTTGCAAGATACTTCGCGCACAGATCGGCAAGCTGACGCCACACGACGATGTTGTGGAAGTCGGCTTCTCGCTGGCCGGTCTGCTGGTTGGTGTACTTCCGCTGCGTTGCCAGCCGGAATGTGCATTTCGTAACGCCGTTGGCTGTTACGCTGGTCTTGGGATCATCGGTGAGATTGCCGATCAGTATAGCCTTGTTCATTTTCGCCCTCCACGCTGCCGTCTGGCAGCTCATATTTTGCATCACCAAGCATTGCAAAGCCGGATTTTCCAGTTCCAAGGCCGGTAAATGCTGGATTGCTGAGAATACTATCGAGCTTCAATTCCGCCGGTTTGTCACCGCGCAGATGGTTTGTAGCGCTTGCAATATAGTCCAGCGCCCTCTTTTTTCGCTCGTATAGCTCAATCTGATCCTGTGATACACGCCCTTCTTCGATAGCCCATTCCATCAGGCTATCATTGCCGTAGGATGCCGAGTAGTGTAGCTTCTGGCACTTCTCCCTGATCTCAGCCACTGTGGGCAGCCACTTTGACACAGAGATCAGCTGCATCACAGCAATCATGACCACATCTGCATTCAGGTCTTGCAGGGTAAACGTCCAGGTGTTCAGCAGCAGATACTTGTCCTGCTGGCTCATGGTCTTAAAAGCGTAGCTGTAATTGGCTTTCATCAGCGCCAGCAGCTTATTGACCTCCTGTTTGGTCATCGGCCTCCCTCCTCCCATGGAAGCGGCACAAATCCTTCGCAGCCTCCGCCGGATTCGTTGAGATCAACAAAACCAAAGTCGCCCGCCGCCGGTTGTTTGCCTCCACCATTTCTACCAGGCGTATACCTTTGACCTGAACTTGGGTTTATTCCACCTCCATATCCGCTTTGAGGATTATTTGTATATTTATCTTTAGGACGTGGGGGCATTGTTGGGTGCATTTTTGCACCTAAAACGCCGTCGTTTCCTGCACAGTCGGGTACAGGATCGGGTGCATTGCTGGGTGCGTTGTTGGGTACATTGTTGGGTGCATCCTTGGGGGTATTGTTGTGTACATCGTTGGGTACTTTTTTGTAACCAACATTCACCGAAAGATAATTGATCTTGTACGCCGGGTTCTTCTTGTTCTTCTGTCCGGGCTGAAAATCAATCAATCCGCGCTGCTTCAAGCCGTTTCGCAGCGTCTCAATGGCACGTTTGTCAAGGCAGCAGTACAAATTCAGTTCGCCATTCGATACCTGGATAAAGCCATCCGGCCAGTCGTATTCCTGGGTCTGCTCGTTAAACGTCGCCCGGTCGTTGGCGATGTAGAACAGAGCTATCCAGAGCATACGTTCACGCAAGGACAGGCTGCTATCACGGGCATATCGCATGAACAAATTAAATTCGCTGACGAAATTGACCTTGCTCATGGTGTTTACCTCTCCGATTCTCGAATCAGAGCGCCTTGTTCCTTATGGTAAAGAGATGCGTAGACGCTGATTCGGTCTGTTCCTTGCGTTCATATTCGGGCCGGTGGATGCTCCTCTCAGGATCGAAGCCGTCCGGGTAGCGTTTTTTCAGTTTCTCAATGTTCGTGTCGGCCACTTCGTCAATCGTCACGCCTACCAGGTCGCAAAGATGCAGCAGGCCCTTGTAAATATCACGCACTCTGTAAGCGCAGCGCATGGCGTTACCTTCAACAAAGCGGGAAACGTAGGCTTCTACCGCATTAGCCGACAGCATGGCGGCAGTAAGCTCGATGTCGGCGCAATTCCAAGCGGCAAAAAGGCTGTACTTGTCATAACTGCCGGTGCGGAGCGTGACTTCCTCAAGCTCAAGCTCCATGCCAGAAACCGTCTCAGCACAGTACCAAAGCACGTCGCCCATTTCCTTGATGAACTTATCCTTCGGGAAGGGCGGATTCTCGCCGCTCTGGAACATGTACTTCTTCACGATGTCCACGATCTCGCCGCTCTCGCCGATCAGGCCCAGGCAGCCATTCTTTACGCGGTCGTGGCCTGCGCCGCTGGTGCGAAGCGCCAGCCTTTGATACTCATTCAGATTCACGTCATATCCTCCCATAGTGCAACGCACGTTTTACTGATAGGCTTTATAAACCGGGCAGGAACCCGCTTATAGGCCATTTCAACCCGTAGCCGGTTCAGCATCCGCCAAAGCAGCCTCCGCAGCTTCTTCTTCACGCTTACGCGCCTCCTTTACAACCTCGCGCACAATGCGCATGTTGTTCCACGTCTTGATGTTGTGCATCGCAACGTTGTATTCGTGTTTCGGGATTTCTTCAAGTGTGGTAATGCCGTAGTCGGCAAGAACGTCCTTCTTGATGATCCCTGCCAGTTTCCGCACGGCCTTGGGGTCGGAAATAGAGGACTTGTCCAGCAGCTCAAGGGTGTGTTCCTTCATGGCCGCGCTCAGATAGCGCACTTGCTGTCTGGTAACAGGCGTATTCAGGCGGATTTGCCGTTCCAGCGCTTCCAGCCGGTCATTCTGCACCTGTTGTGCTGCCGAAAGCTGTTGCAGGGCAGCGGTGTTGTTTTCCAGCAACTTTGCCATAGCTTCCACCAGCGGCCCCATCATCTGCTGCACAATGGCCGGAATTACACTGGTCTGCTCCGGCGTAAGGGTGGACAGGGCCTTTTCATCCATGGATTTCTACCTCCTCGTATGCGATGGTATTCATAGCCTGACGGGCGTTGGCTGCCCAGCCCTCAACGGTGCGCAGCAGCTCGTCGTAGGCGTTCTTCTCGGAAAGCGTCATCGTTCCGAAGGTATGGCCCATATGGGGCATCCTGGCGCACGTCCCGATGAATTGCCGCACAGCGCTGGCGAAAACGTCAATGGTCAGTTCGTCCACCGGCACGCGCTCGGCGTCGCCCTTTGCGGCCACGCTCTGCAAGCTCAGAAGTTCGCTGCGTACGAAGTCGTACTGACGCTGGGCATCTTCGATAAGCTCGTTCTGTTCCTCGATCTCGCGGCTCAGATTGGCATTCTCCCGGCGCAAACGCTGAGCTTCCTGCAAGGCAGCGCGGCCATCATCAGCAACCCGCGTAAGCTCTCGCTGCTGGGCGTCAATGGTGTTCTGCTTTTCCACCAGCTCGTCCATGATATGATCCGGCACTTTGTCAGCTTCCAGCTCAAGCTCGGCGGCGCGATCCTCGGCTTTTTTGCGGGCCTTCCTCTCCTCGTCAAGCTCAATGCGCATTTCCTCGCGTACTTTGCGCACGGCTTCCTCAACCTCACGGGTGGACATTTCCGAAACGTCGTGATCGGTCAAGAATTGCTCCTCTGTACCGGCAGGCAGGGCGAGGAGCTTGAATATTTTGCCGCGTTCGCCGATCTGAGCGACAGCAGCGTTGTTCCCGAAGCGGGCGTATGCCTGCATGAATACCTGTGCATAGCGCACGCTGCAACCGGCGTTCTCCCTGATCCACTGCTCCCATTCGCCATGCTTGACCAGTGGCTTTGCCTCCGTCAGCACGCGGCCAAGCTGGATTATGCCGTTGGCGATGCTCTTTGCGTAATACTGGGCCTCTTGTGCAAGCCCCCCAAGCACCGCGATTTCGGTGCTGTTCTGAGTGGTAATTTCGTTCATCTGCCATTATCCTTTCTCTGTATTTCAGGGCGAAAACCCTTGTAAATACTTGTGTTTTGTGGTATAATAGCAACGGAGATTGATGCAAGTCGAGCGATTTCCGCCGTCCGTAGCTATTGCGAGTAGCTGCGGGCATTTTTTATTGCATTTTTCGCAATTCCTTGTAATCACTCGGCGGAAGCGGCGGGGATAACCAGTGCGTAAGGTCGCTGTTCCAGTCGAATTGATGGAATCCCGTTATGCTGATGTCGCCATGGCCGCTCCTTGCCAGGACGCAGTTGAGTGCGTCGCTATCTTCCTTGGTCGGCTTTCTTTCCGTTGCCACGATCCACGGGGCCTTGATTCCTTCCGAAAGGCACATCCAGTAGATGTTGAACGAGTTCTTGGGGAAATCGTCCCATCGTGTAAGCATCACGCCCTGATAGGCGTGCCACGCAAACACCTTGCCGGTGGAATCGCCGTCTGTCTCGGCAGGCAAACGGCTCTCCCTGTGAATCCAACCGTTATTCAGATTCTCCATCTGCCGTTCCCTCCGGCAGCTCAACGATCACGCCGCGCTCTGCAAGGGCGTCAATCCAGAATTTTTGAATGTGCTTTTCACAATGGGCCATGGCATCCCACCAGGTCGGGAAACGCCCGTGCTTCTGGCGAAATTTCATCTGGTAGTACAGGCTGTCCCGGTTGTGGGGCTGATCCGGCCTGTGATCCACCGCGCACTCCCGGCATACACCGGGCTTCGGCGGCAAGATCATCACATTCTCAAAGGGGATTTCCTTGACCTTTACCTCGTTGCTCATGCCGTCAGCCCTCCAGCAGATCGCCGAACAGTGGGGGCAGATAGCCAGCCATCACCCAGAGCAGCGGCAGCGCCACCTCGCGCATCTGCGGGTGCGGAGCGCCGGTCGTACCAAGCGCACGCAGTTTGAAGAAATGACGCCATTCGCGGATGTTAGCCGTCATGACGACCTCCGTTTTCGTGCTGGTGGGCAGCACATCACGCACCATCTGCGGCATATCGCCAATCTCAAGCAGATCGAAGTATGCCTTTTCGCACGCCTCACAGGCTTTCTTCCACACATCGTAGGATGGGGAACCCTCGCGCCAGAAGCAAGGTTCAATCACCGTAATCTCGCTGCCGAACTGATCTTTGGCATAGTTGCAGTAGCGCGTGCTTTCCTGGGCGAAGCTGGCAAGGCGATGCCGCACAAGCTCATGGCTCACGCCGCGATCCACGATGAATCGCACCGTCAGGCTGGCATGTTCCAGCATGGCCTCATGACCGCGAGATACCAGCGCTTTGATGAACGTTTCAGCGGTGTCCTCGCCGATCTTGTACTCGGTTTTGTAGCATACGCGGCCCGCCTGCTCGATGGCGCTGTAAATCGCCTTGCGGCTTGCATCGTCCATCTTCTGCGGTCGCATAACCTCAAAACCGGCCCGAATGATTCTCAGCCTCAAACACCCTCTTTCAGTTTTCGATATGGAGCTACCGGCAGGAATCGAACCCGCGTCCCCTGATTACGAATCAGGCGCTTTCCCTCTAAGCTACGGTAGCGTAGCGCCTGCTTTTCTGCTCTCAAAGTCAGTCGGGGCAGGCTTCCCGTCCTCTCCGTGCAGGACTGTGCGGCGTCGCTCTCCGTCGTGTCGCAGTTACTATCGGTCTGTGTTCCGTCCGGCTGGCTACGGATGGGCGCGACCCAGCAGCGCACCCGTCTGTCCGAGCTGTCAAGCGTTGCTCACTTCCGCTTTGCCACCGTGCGATGTTGACCGTACCCACGGGATCGTAAGGTTTACTATGCCGCCTTTCGCTCCTGAAAGTCGCTGTCGAAACCTCAAAGACCGTTGTCTACGGACGGTTTTTCGTTGCCCGGTCGTGCCGGGGCGGCTCCCAGGCCGTAGGGAGCGTGCTGAACCGTAAAGCCCTGGTGGAGCAGGAAGGAATCGAACCTCCCGTGCATCCTCCGCACATGTGGAATACTGCACGCCGTCCTTTGGCTGCTCCATGATTGCCCGTCTCTCCGGGCTGTCCCGCAAACCATGCTAAAAGGGCCTTGCGGTTGGTCACTCGTACTCGCATGGTGAACCCCGGTATCATCGCTTCCGTTACTGTTCCGGGTGGCTTTGCCCATGGTTGATCGCTCCATGAACACGGAATGCCATACTGGCGGGAACGAGGGGCATCGAACCTCCATTTTCTCCACGGGCCGCGCTGACATCAAAAGAATGGCTGACCTCGTGGCATACCCGATCCAGACGGGCGTTCCCATGTTATGCCGGTCTTTCCCGGCAGTCACTCGCCCCTCTCAAGGTTTTCCTCACACCATTTGAGGGCCGCGTTATACTTGAGCCATCCAAGCACGCATATCTGATCGTTGGTGCCGAAGCGGAAAACACATGCTTTGCGCTCCCGGCCCTCGGTGTAAAAGGACGCGCCGATCTTGCCATCCCAGGGCGTTTTCTCCTTCTGGCGGCACGTCACGCTCCAAACCCTCGCCACATTCATGACCTTGGAGGCGCTGCCGTCCTTGCACAGCTCCACAATCGCCTTGAGCTGTTCGGGATTGCGGAAAACGAAACGCTTTGCCATGTCATACCTCCTGTATCTCGATCCCCAGGCAGTTTTTCATCTGCCGTCTTTTCAGCCGATAGGTCTTGTCCTTGCGGGTCGCTTCGCTCTTGGCGTCGTATACGGTGTATGTGCCGTCAGCTTCCTGGGTTACGAAATCCGCTATGTACTTCACGCCGCCCGGAAGGTAGAAAACAACCTGGCAGGCAAGGCCGATGTGCTTACCGGCAAGGCATTCCAGCCGCAGCAGCTCGTATACCTGGGCTTCGTGCTTGCTGTCAAAGCGTTTGCCGTCGTATTCGGTTGGCTGATTTCTATACTTCCGTTCCCTCGGTTTGGGATCGGCGTCATAGAGCCGCTGCTGGTTGTTCTCGTCGAGGTCAACAAGAACCGTTTCGCGCTCCTTGTCGTGTCTGGGATTTGTCCGCACGTCGGGCATCTTCTGGCCGGTGCGCTTGCAGTAATCCCGGAGCCATTTATCCGAAACATAAAAGGCCATCTTCTACCTCATACCGCCACACCGGCAGCCTCGCACGCTTCCTTGTATCTGCGCATACGCTCTGCCAGCAGCTTTCCTATGTCCTGCGTCAACCCCGATGCGGATTCCTCCGCGCCGTCCTCCGCCTTGATGTACAGCGGCACAGCAGGAAGGAAATCGCCGGTCGCCGGATCGCGCAGGGCAGTGACGCCAACCTGGATGAAACGTTCCTGCTTTTCCATAATTACACCGCCTTTGCGCTCATAGGATCACAGCGAGAGAACAGATACCGGGCGTTGTACTCCGGCAACAGAACTTCCATGACCTTTTCCGCTTCCGGGTAAGTGAAGTCGGTAAGGCCCATCAGCTTGTTGTAGGCCGTCTTTTCGGACACGTTCAGGAAGTCCGCAAAGGCTTTGGTGGAAATCCCCTTGGCAGTAAGAACATTCTTGATATTGAGCATAAATTACCACCTCCGAATTACCCTTGCTCGTATATCTGCACCTATCATATACCCTTACTCGTAGTTTGTCAATAGTTTTTTACCGCTGGTCGTATTTTTTTACTTTACAAAACCGCCGCCGATGATATAATAGAGAAGAAAACGCTTCGGAGGTGTGATATGGACTTTTTAGAGAAGGTTAATCTGCTTATGCAGGAGCGCAAACTGAATAGGCATACTCTTTCGGAAGCCTGTGGCATTCCTTATACAACAATAGATGGATGGTTCAAGAAGGGATATGAAGGTGCGAAGGTCAGCACTCTTATAAAACTTGCCGACTATTTCTCCGTAGAACTCGATTACCTGGTCAGGCCGTCTATCACAGATCGTAACTACGGCAGGCAGATTGAAAACATAGGAGCAGATGAAAAAGAACTCCTGACCCTTTATCGCTCCATGAACGATGTGGGTAGGAGTTTGATGCTGACCAACGCACGAACTTTCGCCGGGAATCCCGACATGCAAAAAGAAAGGCAAAGCGCGTCGGCAATATGATATTCGTCGATTTTGAAAGGTAATGTGCTATGAAACGTATAGTTGGTATCGTGGTCGCCTTATTGCTCCTCGCGTCCTGCGCCTTTGCAGAAGGGACGACGGAAAAGAAAAACGCATTTGAGTTTTGCGACATGTATATGCAGCGCTTGTGGGAAATGAAGTATGAGCGCGGATTGGATGCTACGCACGATCTGGCTCACTACATAGGGTACGACGGCCTTTCGTATGCGAATATGTTTGCAGGCGACGGCCAATATTACGTCGAAGTGCCTGCGGGAACGCTCCTTGTTTCCGTTCCTGACTTTAGCGTGATCCAACTTAGAATGCAGCTCGTAGCCTACAACCGCAGCGACGCAGAGAAGGAAACCGACATGATCCGGGCGGCAGTAGCTTTTGCAGCCCTTGAGTATGACAGGCTTGACGATTATTCCTATCCGCTTCTGCATCAGATTGACCCGACGAAGCCAGAAAACGTCATGCTTGAAGTAATAGACATCTTCTTTGATGCCGTGAACGGCACATTCAATGACGCCGATCTGATGGATGGCTTTTTCTCGGAGAATGGAAATAAAATCCCATTCATTTCCGGCAACTATGAGTATTCGCTGCAATACATCAACGGTGGCGAGGAAAACCCAGAGGTTGAAGTCGTTTACCTGATCGCTGAATGTAAATAAAAAATCCGCCCAGGCTGCTACCTGTGCGGATCAAACGCAAGGAAAATGCAAACACCACTAAGCACTTTCCGCAGTCAGTATATCACAAGCTGCCTGCGTTGTAAAGTCGGAAAGGATTAAGATTGAACGCTGTAATCTATGCCCGTTTCTCGTCGCACAGCCAGCGGGAGCAGTCCATCGAAGGTCAGCTCCGGGATTGCTACGAGTATGCCAAACGCTATGATATAAACATTGTCGGTGAATACATCGACCGCGCCATATCCGGCATGACAGATGACCGCCCGGACTTCCAGCGCATGATTGCCGATGCTCCGAAAAAGCAGTTTGAGCGGATCATCGTCTGGAAGCTGGATCGTTTTGCCCGCAATCGTTACGATTCGGCCCTCTACAAGCACAAACTCAAGCAATACGGCATCCGCGTCATATCTGCCATGGAGAACGTCGGAGAAGGGGACGAATCAATTCTCTTGGAAGCCCTCCTTGAAGCGTCCGCCGAGTATTATTCCCTCGATCTCAAGAAAAAGATCCTTCGCGGCCAGCGTGAAACCATTGCAAAGGGCCGTTGGTGTGGCGGGCCTATCCCGTATGGCTACAAGGCAGTGGATGGAAAGCTGGTGGCGGACGAAAAGACCGCACCGATCATCCGCTATGTTTTTGAGCAGTACGCCCAGGGCTTCCCCATGAAGGAGATTATCGACGAACTGAAACGTCGCGGCGTCCGCAGCTCTCGCGGCGGAGAGCTGACCTATACCACCTTCTCCCGCGCCCTGACAAATCCCGTCTATATCGGCAATTTCATGTACAAGGGCGAATTGGTTCCTGGCGTCGCAGACGCATTGATCGACGAGGACACATACAACAAAGTGCAGATTATCGTAAAGGCCAATGCGCACGCGCCTGCCGCCAACAAGGCAAAGGTGGAATATCTGCTTCAAGGAAAGGCGTTCTGCGGGCATTGCGGGTCGCACATGGTCGGGGAAAGCGGAAAGAGCAGGAACGGTGATGTGTATTATTACTACTCCTGCGCGGCTCGGAAAAAAGCGCACAAATGCCGGAAGAAGAACGAGAAGAAGGACTTCATCGAATGGTATGTTGTGGAACAGACCTTGCAATATGTCCTCACTCCGGCCCGTATGCGGGATATTGCAAAGGCCGTCGTCGCGGAATACGACAAGGAATTTGCAGGCAGCAGGGTAGAGGAATACGAAAAGGCCATCAAGCAGTACGAGCGGGAGCTGGATAAACTGGTCGATGCTCTGGTAGATGCTCCGAAGGTAGCCCATAAGCGCATCTACGAGAAGATGGAAACCCTGGAAACGCAGAAAGCGTCCATGGAGAATGAGCTGGTCAAGCTGCGGATCGCCAGCGAGATTCGTTTCACCGAAGAAGAAGTGCGGGCATGGCTCCGCCGCTTCTGCACCGGCGACCTCTTTGATCCTGAGTTCCGCCGCAACATCATTGACACCTTTATCAACTGCATATACCTGTACGATGATCGCATCATCATCTTCTACAACATCAAAGGTGGCAAACAGGTTTCCTTTGTTGACCTGGCTGAATCGTTGGATAACGAATCGGAGAGCAGTGGTTCGGATTTGAACGCAAATGCTCCACCA
>UMHM01099226.1_pt1 | contig 44006 bp, 45 predicted proteins | sample 1965501 | NCBI WGS metagenome assembly UMHM01 (sample SAMEA4836095, study PRJEB28245) | human gut metagenome | biome: gut microbiome; material: fecal sample | place: Denmark | collected 2008
ATCCTCCACCTGTAGAGGTGGAGGTATTCTTTTGCGATTTATGGTAAAAACACATTTGATTTTTTGTGTTTCTAAAAATTCATTGACGATTGTCATAACTTTCACAAAATCGAATTCTGTGGGATTATCACAATATTTAAAAAAATCCTTTATGTCATCTAAATAAAAATTCTTATTCTTCATCTTCCTCCACCTCTGCATCATATTGTGAAAGAATAGTATACCCTTCATCAATCCAATCATTAATTTGTTTAAATATAACTCTTTTATACTCGTTATTTTACTTTATTTTGTTTATTATTATATCTTAACTTATTTATATATTTAATTATTTTAGAAAGAAAACAAAGCCTTATATAAAATTTTAATAAATTAAAAAAAGAGTTGAGAAGTAATGACAAAATATGTAATAGGAAACATAAAAGGACCTAAAGGAGATACAGGTGAACAAGGTGACCAAGGGGAAAGAGGAATCAAAGGTATAACAGGTAAAACAGGAAACGCCGGAGAAAAAGGTCCATCCTTTAATATAAAAAAAGTATATAATAATCCATCTGCTGTCGCTGATGATATCAGTAATAATATTATTACTACAGGTGATTATTTTTTAGTTGCAATTGATGGAGATGAACCAGATGTCAGTTTATATACAGTAATAGAAGATAATGGTATAAAAACATCAAAATTATTAACAAAAATGTCAGGAACACCAGGTGTTAAAGGCGAAATAGGAGATCAAGGCCTCACCGGAGATCAAGGGCTAACAGGGCCTATCGGAGAACAAGGCACGACTGGTGTTGGAGTTTCATCAGTTACTAAAACAGGTAACACTATTATTGTGTCATATGATAATGAAACAACAAAAGAGTTTTCCCTAAATAACGGCATAAAAGGAAGTACTGGCGATCCTGGAGAACCAGGAAAACAATTAACTTATTCTTTAGATGAAGATGGTAATTTAACTTACACATATTAATATGGTTTATATTTTTTAGAACGATTAAATAATATTAAGGTTTTTTATTCAACTATAATAAAGGTGATTAAATGGGTTTTTTAGATGATTTAAAAAATATTTTTAATAACAAAATAAACACAGAAATCCAAACAAAAACATTACATAAAATATGTAAAGATAACAACAATTTTCATGCAAGACTAATAGATAATAAAAATAATGCATTACCTAATAAAAAAATACAATTTTTAATTAATGGAGTAAATTACGAAAAAACTACTGATGAAAATGGTATAGCTTCTTTACGCATCCAATTAGATATCGGTTTATATCCTATAGATATCTTTTTTGATGGAGATGAAAAATATAAACCAAGTAAAGACAGAAATATAGTTCATGTAAACCCTAAAATTACAACTTCCGATTTAAATATGAAAGAATTAGATGGTAGTAATTTTAATGCAAAAGTCACAGATATAAACAATAGTCCAATCATAGGCATTGATACAACTTTTACTGTTAACGGACGGCAATACAAAAAACCAACTAACACAAATGGAATAGCACAATTAAACATCAAATTACTTAAAGGAACATATGATATCAAAACAACTGTATTAGAAACAGTTACTACAAATAAAATATTCATCAAAGAACAAGAAAAACAAAGTACAAGAATGGAAGGAACAGATGTGACAATGACTGTTAATGATGGCAGTCATTATCAATGTGCTGTATATGATAATAAAGGAAGAGTTAGTGGCAATGTAAAAATAACAGTTAATGGAGTTACTTACACAAAAACACCAGATAACACAGGTTTATATAAATTAAACATAAACTTACAACCAGGAACTTATACAATTAAATCTGAATATCTTGGTGATAATACACATAAACCATCAAGCATAACAAATACAATAAAAATAAAATCTGCTCCAAAATGTAAAAATCCATACTCAAGTAGTCCCTATCATACTTCACCAGGTGGAGGATTTTTAGGTCAAAAAACTGGATACTCATGCGGACCCCACGCATTAATGCAATCATTTTATAATTTAACAGGAATTGACGTAAAAGAAACAGTTTTAATGGATGTGTGTGGAACTACTACAAATGGAACAAGCCATCAAGGTCTTGCTACAGGATTAGCTTATTTAAATCGTAAATATAATACTAATATCACAATGGAATGGAAAAATTTTTCTGATATTGGATACAAACAATTAGGAGAATTATTATGTGATAAAAATTCAACTATTTTTTGGCATGAATTATATCGAAATAAATGGGGACATTACAGTTTAGGAAACAAAATTAATACTGCAACAGAATTATTTAATATATTAAATAGTTTAGGAAATAAATGTTCTCCTCCTGCATATTGTGGATATCAAGAATCAAGAAAATTTGCTACACAAAAAAGTTATTGGAGTGGTATAAATCAGCCTAGTATTTGTATATTGAGAAAAAGGTGATTATATGACTGAATTGTTAAATATTATAAATAATTTACAAAAAGAATGCGATAATCTCTATAATGAATATGGTTTAATAGATGAAGTTTTAGATTTACAAATTATAATTAACACAATATGCTCAAAAAATAATATAACAAATTCAAACGAAATTCAATTATATGAAAACTTTATTCAATAAGGTGTTTTTTTTATGAGTATTGTTAACACAATTACAGATTTAAAAGATAAAGTAATGGAATGGGTTAAATCATATGCCGCTCCAAAAACTCATGTTAACCAAAAAGCATCTAGTAATACTTTAGGTCATGTAATGGTAGATGCAGGATTAAATCAAAATTCTATTAATCCTGTACAAAATGCCACTATAAAATCTGAATTAGACAATAAAGCAAATAAAACAGATTTATTAAAAATCAACGAAAATATAAAAGGTTTTACCAGCACAACAGAAGAATTAAAAAATGCTATAGGTAACCCCACATATATAAAAATATATAGAACAAAATCTGCTCCATATGAATTCACTAGAGAGCCTCAAAGACTTGTATTAAATTCAGCATCACCTCATTATGATGATTATAGACAAATCACAATAGATGTTTATAACGAAGATGGTTCATTATTAACTCCTCAAAATTTTAATGATACACCAAATTTTTTTTGGTATATTAATGGAGTATTTTATGTAACAACAATGGCGATGGACGGTCATACGAAACTAAATATTAGATTAAATGGAAGAAAAAACGATTGGGAATACGTTTCCACGGATAAATACCAACCTAAGGAAAATGCAGGGTATCCATTATTAGTATTCTTTGAAGAAGTAAATAATCCTATATATAAACACTCATACAAATTTAAAAGACTTTTACTAGCTCCTAATCCAAGAAGTGATGGAACAATAAGCGAAAAAGATTACCAAACTTGTATATAAAAAAATAAGAGGTTATGATAATGGGAGATTATATAACAGAAAAAATTTTAAATTTAAAAGATGAAATTTTAAAATGGGCTGCACCGAAAGTTCATTCTCACCCCGAATATGAAAGTAATAATACAATACCTAATCATGCTGATGTAAGTAATAAATATGGACAAGGTACAGATAAGCTATATGGTCATGTCAAAGTTGATAGTGTTTTAAAAGAAGATTCTATTAATCCTATTCAAAATAGAAAAGTAACAGAAGCTATAAATAATAAATCTGATATTAATCATACACATAAATTAACTGATATTAATAATTTATCAGATGCTTTAACAGATTATATAAAAGGCACTTATCAAAATCCAATTGTGTTAACTGATGTAAATGATAATTATATTGATACATTAATAGATCCTAATGTTTATTCTTCAAAAAAAATATGGTTTAGTGATAATACATGGAGAGATCCATCATCTACAGGTACTGCTAGTATTCCAGGTTTAATTAATGTTTATAATATTAATGGACAACTTTGCCAACATATTATAACTAACATAGGTAGAGAATGGAAAAGATATGCTAAAGTTAAATTTGACAATGACGGCAATGTTTCCAGTTGGGTATGGGGCCCATGGTTTTTAAGTTTTACGATTAATCCAATCAATATTGAAGACAAAGTGATAGAATCATATAATAATAATGTTCATAATATTCAAATATTAGAAAATCACCATGGATATATTATCATATGGGATCAAGCATCTAGTGCTCATCCAAAATTTTATTCAGGAGCTTATCAGTCTTGGAAGCATGTGGCTTTATTTAGAAAAAGCTCTTCACTTCAAATGCAAGGAAAATTTGTAGTAGGTGATATTATGGGTAAAATGGATTTAAGAATAGATCAAACTGGTATTTATGTAAGATATAATGGAAATCCTAACACTCCTATTTCTGATATTAGTAATTTTGCTTATTATGTACCGAAAACAATATCTGGATACTAGGGATACTTATGTCATTAAAAGAAGATATTATACTATCTTTAGAATATAATCAATCATGTGATTATAATAAATCCGAAAAAAATATTTTAATTAACGAAGTTAATCAAGATATTAATATAAGTATTGATATTATTAACAAAAATGTCACCCCATTACCTCCTAATAGTAAAAGACATCACTTAGATGAAATATATTTTAATGACATTTTAGAAATCAGAGCTTTATTAACCACAATAGACTCATCACCGAAACCAATACAAGGAGGTTCAGTTGAATTTTTCTTTTTTGACAATTACTTAAAAGAAAATGTATCATTAGGAATAGGGAAAGTCAATAATGACGGAATTGTAGGTGTACAGCATATACCTCATCATAATGGGTATTATTATGCTCGTTTTTTTTATGATAATAATAACCATATTCAAGAAAAATTTTCAGACAACTATCCTATCATATTAAAAAATATTCCAACTGACCTTACTTTCCCTACACTTCCTAAAACTCATATGAAAGAAGCAGTTGATTTAATAGCTTATGTAAATGATATTGATGGAAGAAAATTAAATTATGGTACTGTTACTTTTTTAACATACAAAGTACATAGTTTTGATGGAGCTTTTGCAGGAGTTGAAAAAGTTATTGGTGATCCAGTGCCTCTTGATGAAAATGGTATGGCAAAAATATCATACTCACCAAAGCAATCATATGTTATAGATTATGTATTTTACGATTCTGTAACAGGTGATCTTTATCATACATATAAGACAGAAAATCAAAAATTCATTTCTTATACTGATAATAAATTATTTTTGAAAACTAATGATATAGCAAAAAAGTATTATATTCAAGAAAATAATAATGGTATCCAAGATATAATATTGTATTATAAACCAGACAAAAAAGATGTAAAAACAACAGAATATTTAAAAGCTCATTATAACTTTGGCACTGCTTTATATAATCCTAATCCAACCATATATGGCAATCAATTTAAATATTATAAAGATTCCAATGCTTATCAAGAATTATCATTAATCCAAAATAACACAATGATTATTACTGTATCAGAATTATATTATAAAGATGGAGTTCCTAAACTTAAACCATTAACACTTAATGAAGACTTATCTTATAATATTGGTTTTAGTTCTATATTAGTCTTAGAAGCAACGTTATATGATGCAAATGGGGAACAAATCACAGATTTTGATAATAATATAGAAATTAATTTTCTTATAAAAGATAGTGACAATAAAGAACAAAAACATATAGGTATTTTAAATAATGATGGATATATACTAATTAATAATACAAAAGTTGAATTAAATAATAAACATTCTTTTGTTCAAAAAATTGGAGGATGGAATGGAGGGTATTATACTATTTATGGTTATTCTGAATATCTTGAAACAAGTAGCGATACTTTATTAATATACTGCACTCAAACAAAAGATACTATCAATATATCAACCCCTATATTTAATAATCAAAGTAACATTAATTCTTTTAATACCAATGAAAATATTAAAATTTCATCTAATATATCATTAGAACAAACACCATTAAACTATTTAGATGGTCAAGAAATTATTTTTATAGAACATTGTACAAGTGATAATAAAGAAAATATTATTCATAAAGGACAAATAAAAAACGGTATCGGAAGCATCCAATGGACACCATCTACACCAGGTGATTACGAATTCACAGCTACCATTAATGATACAAAAATCAATAACATACAATACTATGGACAAACAAGTAAACCTATCTCTGTAAAAATTAGAGATAAGATTACATGCGACATTACATACGACAAAATTGAAAAAGCACCAGGTTTAATAATAGGAAACGTTCAAATTAACAACATTTTCAAGACAGAAACACCAAATATCTATTTATGCATAAAAAAAAACAATACAATAATATATGACCAACATTCTTATGAATCAAATTTCAACTTTAAACAAACAGACCTTAATTATGGAAAATATATTATTCAAATTATAATTAATAATAAAGTAATAAAAGAAGAAAATTTTACTATAGAAAAAAGAAATCTTACATCACAATTAATAGAACCATCCACATCTACAATACCAACAAATTCATTACAAACAATTACATTAGAATTTGCTCCTGTTATTACAAACGAAGAACAACAAATCCTAAAAAAATATAATAAAATAATTAAAATACCAAAATCCGAAGTTGAAGAAAATATAAAAATACTAATCGGCACAACAACATTAGAAGAATATACACCAACTATATTATATGAATTACCTAATGGTAATATCCAAGTATCTATTAAAATACCAATGTCCATTAAAGGCAACTACTACATAGGAGCTAAACATTCAAATGAACATAGTAATTATAATACTTTTGAAAGCACAATAGCAGATGCATTTGTCATTACAACAGAAACTAAAGCAAGTAATATAATAAAAACAAAAGAAAATAATGATAAACATACACTATATTTCAAAATCGGGGAAGAAAATAACCAAACAATAAATCATAACTATTATATAATCAAAACAAATATTACTACAGCTAAAGGAAATCAAATATCTTATCTAACAATAACAAACATCTTCGGCGAAGGTGCTATTAAATTTGATGGAGAAGACAAAGAATGGGAAAATAGAATAAAAACAGATACAATCTGCACCCCTATCCCATACATAAATTCAATAATTCAAACAATACAACAAACCGAAGAACAAAAACAACTATCCACACTTCAAAGTCTTATAATAAAACTAAAACAAGTAGATAACTATAAAAATATTTATATTGGTGATTCATGTATCGATATTGAAAACTCCTCCCAAAGCCAACAATTTTTAATAAATTTATTGTCTCAAATTAAAGAATCTAACTATACAACATTTTTTACAACTTACGATGGAACACCGTCATATATTGAAAGGTGAAGAATAATGTTATTATCAGAAATATTAAATTATACTCATAAAATAAAAAAAATCGAAATAAGTAATAAAAATACAGATTCTTTATATCAAAGTATTATTACAAAAATTAATTTACCAACGAATAAAGATGAAATAGTTAGATTTAGCTTAAATGAAAAAAGTGATTTTTTAAATCATCAAAAAAAAGATAATGATTATTTTTTAAGAATACCTAACAATCTTAATAAAATAACAACACTTTATGCTCATTTCTTTCCAAAAGAATTATATCAATATAAAGAAGAACAACAAATTTTCTCCGAATATGATCTAAGACAATTACACCATCCTGAAACAGATAATCATTATATAACTACTATTAAAGATGAAAAATTATACGTACAATCCACTTTAAATAAAAATGGGAAACAAATTATAAAAGATCCGAATTATAAAAATTTTATAAAAACTAATATTCAAAAAAACATATCTGATATGACAGAACAAGGACAATTTCCTTTGTCAAGTATATACAGACCACCTTATCAATACATTAATGCCCCTAACTTAACAGAAAAAACACCACAATGGATACCAACAACTAATGACAATCCATACTGGGAAAGGTTCATCCACCGTACTAGATTAAGCCCATTAATTTCAGATGGTGTTGAAAACACGGGGGAAGACACTCCTCTTAATGTTTATTTCAATTACCAATATTTACCTACTAGTACAAATTACCATCAACATAGATATGGATTCCAAGGGTCAGATGAACATGATCACCCTGATAATAAAAGCTCTTACTACAATGTATTAGAAGGAGAAAACTTAAATTTTTTACATCAAAATTTTATTTCAAAAGATAATTATAGAATCATCCCAAATAAGAATCCATTTGATGAATCTCATACAATAAATGTACCTAAAGAAAAAATTATAAATATAAATCTAAATAATAATTCTATAATTCATAATAATTGTACTCTAACTAAAAATAAATGTAAAAATTATTATATCTATAAAGAAACCGATATTCAAAGTAATTGTACCATACCGATTAATTTAAAAAACAAACAAATTTATAGTCTAATATATTACATATATTTACCTGACGGAACAATAAACAATAATGGATGTTACATTACTATAAATAATAAAAAAATTTCACAAGATTTTTTAGATTATGATATGAGTCATAAAAATCAATGGATTTACCATGAAATTCCTTTCATAGGCGAAGAAAATAACATTATCAAAATAAAAGGACCTCAAGTAAATATTTCAGATAATTATATATATTTTACTGATTTACAAATAAAAGAATTCGTAGAATACTCTCCTATCATTAAATACAATATTAAAGGAATGTACTTAATGGATGGAGGAAAATATACATACCAAAAACCAACTCAAAACACAGAAACATCAATTACACCATCCACAAAAGAGTATGAAACAAAACAAAAACCAAAAGAACCACCTTTAGGAAGAATATTTTTTGTTTTTGATAATGAAGAAAATATTTACTATAACTCTCAAGATGGAACATTATTATGCGATTATATAAACGAACCAATAGTTACATATCAAAGTAATGGAGATTTGGAATGCAAACTTACTGATCAAATTAAGATAAATTATTTTGGTGGAACACCACCCAATTATGATGATAAAAATGCTGGTTCTTTAATGTTAGCTTTATTAAATCAAATAGATTTAACAGATGGTCCAAATAATATTTTTTCATTAAAAGTAAAGGATACATATAATAATATTATTAATACAGGAACAGTAACTTGTGATATTACAGAAACTAATACTTATAATTTAGATAGTGAAACAGTAATAAAACATATTGGTAGTCGAAATGTTATTAATAATAATATATATTTTGATCATATAAATTTAAAAAATACAGTTCCTATAGGTAAAGATTATAAAATATATTATTTAAGAATGATATATGAAGATATATGCTATGATGAAAAAATTATTGATTATAAAAAAATCATTATTCATCATGTTGAGTATAATATGAATTATAATGTTAATAATTCTACAGATATCCCTTTAATTAATTCATTAGAGCAATTACCCGTGAATATTAATACTATAGTTACAGACCAATTAGGTCACACTGTCACTGATGGTTATGTTGAATTATCTGTTGATGATAAAGTTGTGCAAGATACTATTATTGATGAAGATGGAGTAGCTGATTTTTATTTAGATTTAGAAGATTTAAAACAAGGAAAACAAATAATTAAATTAGAATATTTTGATAAATTTTATATCCCTAATGTTGTAAAATATTTTTCTTTAACTGTTGATGTAAATACCAAACCTACTATTCCAATAAAAATTGTATTTTTAAATAAACATAATAATAATAATCATTATGAAATATCTAATAATAATATTTTATTATTTTATTTAGAATTTAATAATATTAATAATAATTACATCTTAAATATTTTAAAAGATGGAAAACTAGAGAAGACCATTAATGGTACAAAAGAAATGAATGATTTATATTTTTTCGATATTATTAATGAAAAACAAACTGATTTAATAAATTATCAGTTTAAGATTTTAGAAAACTCAAAATATAGAGAAAATACTGTTAATGTATATATTCACATTAAATATCCATAAAAATCTTTTATATATTTTAGAGAATAAAATTTGTCATATTTAAAGAGGCATATTTTATGACAAGTATTATTTTATATCCAAAAACAATAAAGACGACTACAGGAAGATCCACAAGATATCATACACAGCAATTAACCAATCCACAAGCATTATGTAATGACTCACCATCTTTAGCATACTGGGGTGTTAAAACACCACTTTTTGTTGGTAATTACTTAAGAAATTATCCAGATTCATTAACTAGTAAAGCAGGATCATATAACACACCTGAAGTCTTTTTTGCAACTTTTTTTGACACACAACAAACATCTAGTAAAAGTATTGTAAAAAAAATTACAGTAGAATACAAATATGAACAAATATCTTATTCTTCACCTACTGCATACGGTAAATTTACAACACCAAAAATTAGTCTTATCAAAGATAATAAAACATTAAATACAATAACAGGAGCACTTCCTGAAAAAAATAGATATAATAATAACAAAATCAATCCAGATAAAAATAATACAAACTATGCAAATCTTAAAACACTACATTCTCACATTCTGTACGAATCCAATAATGATACTTTCACAATAGAAGATTTAAAAAAAACACAAATTAAATTTATAGCCCCAACCAACACCAGTAACAACCATTTAAGGATGGTTATGCAATTTATCAGATTAAAAGTCGATTTTGAAGAGCATCCATTATGTAGAACTCAATTATATATTGAAGAATCAAAAAGCATTGTCAATAAAACTTACCATGGATCAGTAATAGTTAAAACAACTAATGAACAATTTAATCAGACAAAAATTAAAATTGACCTACCATCAGATACAGAAATCACTGATTTTAATACAAACTATGGTAATAGTGAAAGTTATTATGATAAAGAAACTCAAATTTGGTATATAAATAAAATTAATACAGAATCAAGAGAAAATATTTTAAAAAACTATGCCCAATTACATTTCGAAGCTAAATCATCACAAACAGGCAAACATACTATAACAAGTACATTATTGAATAATCAAGATTCAATAGAATATACATCAGCTGATGACATAACAATTAATAGTGATATTTTAAAATTTAGTATTGAAACCAATAAAGATATTTATCAAATCAATAATTTATTTATCTTAAAAGTGACTGTAGATAATCCATCACCAATCGAAAATAATAAAATTATTATCGATACACAAGGTATTGTAACAAAAAAAACTCAATGGAATATAGATTTACCTATGACCTATTTAGACAATGGTAAATGGGAAGTTCAATTAACTAATAAACAATATGTATTTCTTAAAGCTGAAGTAGATCAATTAACTAAATCTGGTGATATAACTATAAAAGGTGAATATTATACTTATGATTCTATTATACGAAGACAGAAACACATTACTATTTTTGATAATCCACTAGATAAAGAGTATTTTAAAATTCGTTTAGAAGATGGTTCAGATGTTAGATATAACTCTCTACTCTTTACCGAAGGTGATGATTTAACAATTCCACTTACTTACGATATTAGTGATGATAATACTCAATTACTAAAAGATTTGAAAATTATTGGTGAAACAAAAAGAATCCCTATAGGTGAAACAGATATTATAAATTTTACCTTATCTATAGATTCAAAACATAAAATTAGTTATGAAAACATACTTGCAAGTATTGAAGTAATTGATAAAAATGGAAAATCAAGAAATGATATTATAATAGGAAGTACAGAATCTGTTAACATTTTAGATATTAATAATCCAAAGTATTTTATTATTGATCAATTATCTTCAGAGAAAAAAAAGAATATAGGCTTTATGGTAGAATCTGAAAATGAAGATATATGTATTATAAAAATAAAAATTTTAAATGAAGATAAATATGATACACTTACCTGGACTCCTTCAAAAATATTCTTCAAAGATGCTCCAAATGTAAAAATGACAATAGATGGAATTGATGATTTAATTTACGAATCAGAAGAAGATAATTGTTTTACATTATATTATAAAATCCAAAATCAATCAGATATAGATGGAAAAAATCTAAAATTTAAAATTATAGAACCAGCTTACTTTGAAAAAATCAAAAAAGATAATGATTATGAAATTTTTATAAATGGCATACAACTAAATGAATATAATAATAAAGATTGCTTATATGACATTCATAGTGGTATTTGGACATTTCCAGAACTACCAAAACATAGTAAAGAGTATATATTAAGTATAAAATATAAAGCAAAGAAAAAAGGTATATATGATTTTATTATAAAAACAGTTGACAATCCAAATATAATTGAAGATGATCAAATAAAAAATGAATATATACATACATTAATGGTTAACATTTCTACCAATGTAAATATTACAACAACAGTATCTAATCCTAATCCATTTGTTGATGATTTAATTGATTTTACTATTACTATTGAAAATTATACAAAACCACAAAAACATTTTACTTTTACTATTGAGGATATTGGTGATTTAACAACAAAGCATAATATAAAACATTACAATATTATGGATGTCCATGCAAGATATGGAACATTCACTCCAGATAATACATCGTCAGCTAAAATAGGAGTATGGGAATTAAAAAATATAGGAAAGAATAAGAAATATATATTAGTTTTATCTTTAAAATGCATTGATACAGGAACACATACTATTAAAACAAATTTTACTGATAATTATTCAATATCTGACCAGTACACTAATCGTGTTAATATTGTGGAGAAAAATCAAAGAATAAACTTCGATGTATATCATGCTGTAGGTGATAACTGTAATGATTGTAATAGCTTAACTCAAATATGCGATGATGATTTCATTCCAATAGGTGATGATTTCTTTTATGTGTTTAAAATTACTAATAATGAAAGAAATACTATAAAAAACTTAACTGTTAATGCAAGAATGGATAAAAGTTTTCTTAATTATAATCAACAAACAAAATCATTAGATAGTGTATTATGTTCAAGTGAAAAATATAACTATAATGAAGAAACAGGATTAATTAGTTTTTTAATCTCTGAAATTAAAAAATGCGAAACAAAAACTTTTTGTATTCATATAAAACCATCTAAAATAGGTGTATTTTATTCTAACTTTATTTTAACAACAAAAAATTCTAATGTACTACATAAAAAATTAAAACTCACAGTTAATTCATTATTTTCCGAGAGAAAATTAACACATGAATTAACATTATATAATTTTGAAAAAACAAATAGATATTTTAGATATGAAATAGACGGTACAGCAAATATATTTAAATTTTTCAATAAAGGTGATAAATCATTAAAAATGATTGATACAGAATATTATAAAAAATCTGCATTAGAAACCTACAAAGGCACAAACCTTCGCCAATTATACAGAGATATAGAGAAAAACTCTATTTATGTTGAACCAACCTTTTTACGAACAGGAAATAATAAATTAATGGATAAAGGTTACGAACTATACCCAGATGGATTCATTAGAAGATTTGGTTTATTAAAATCAGAAGTCTTCCATTACACAGGACAACTTCCTAAAATTAGTAATTTAATAGATTACGCTATGAGATGGGATATAGACAATTGGTCTACGAAAGTTTGGACTGGAGGAATATATTCAAATGGTATTTTTGACTTAACTGTAGACTACAGTAAAATACCAACCAATTTTAATGTACTAGAAAAAAATAAACATCCGATTGCTTCGTTACAAGGATTAGTCGATAGGGTTAAGCCTTTCGGTACAAAAGGAATTTGTTATTATTCTGCAACAACTTATTTAGATGTGGAAATAGATGTTCAAATTAACATATCTGAAGTAATAACAAAAGCATCAATAGAATTCGATATAGATAAAAATATTGGCATAATATCTTGGTATAATAGACATGACGACTCATTAGCAATTACATATGACCTAATTAGAATTTATATACAACAAATAAAAACTAATATTAAAAACAATATTGCTAATATAAAAAATAATACTACAGAGTTACCAAAACCTAAAACAGAAATTAAATGTGATATATATGATGACACAATCTCAAAACAGTATATAAATGAGTGTAATGATATTATTATAGGAATGAAAGATTCTAACGAAATTATAAACTTCGATATAATACAAAACCTTACAAATATATTTTTAGAAGAAGTATATAATTCTTTTAATTCTTCATATAAAATTGCGGATGCCGGGAACGATTTTTCTAATACAATAAAAAGTACAGCATCTAAAATAGATACCAATATAAATAACTACATCTTCACCTTCGACAACAAAACAGAAATCTTAGATAATACAAAATTTGGAATCTTTATAGAAAATGAAAAAAATTGTATTCAAGCTGTTAGGTATAAAAATTCAATTAATAATTTTAATGGATTCAAAATTTTCGAAAACAACACCGAAATAGGAAGCATTAATTTTAATGAAGATATTTACAATTTCAAGATTTTAATGCAAATTATTTCCGAGAATAATATTAATTATATTCATTTCTCTGCTGAAATTAATAATAGTAATATATATTATCATTTTGGAGTTGTTGAAGATTATCAACAAAATTTTATAAACTATGGTATTATATGCTTAAAAGATGAAGAAATTATATCTGATACAGAATATTTTTTTACATCTTTAAAAACATATAATAATAAAATACCAATAGAAATTGGATTAAGTAAATATCCTAAAACTATTATAAAAGATTATGAACAAATTATAGATAGTTCGGGAAGATGGGATGGTATAAATAAAATAACAACTTCTAATCATGAATATGCATTATTTAAAAATGATATAAAAATAGATAAAGAATGTAAAAAAAATAATACATTAGTTAAGCCTCCAAAAATAATATTAAAATATAATACTAATGATATTGATTCTCTTGCAGAAATAGAAGACATTAAATTAAAATTAGAAGCACAGTCTAATAAAGAAAACTTCTTAACAGATTCCAATATAAATTTCTACTTAAATGGTGATTATTATATTCCACAGGACAATATTATAAAAAAAAGATATTATCCACAAAACATTTCAAATGTTAATAGGATTTTTACTCCTACGATGTTTATTCATAAACCTAATATTACAATATGTAATAATTGTTTAAAAACATCTAGAGGTTTATATTCATCTTGTCAATACTGTGGTTCTAAAACAGTTACACATGTAGATCATAAATTAGATGCTACATTCTGTCATAATTGTGGATGGATTGACACAGGATGGAGTAAAGGTCAAATTGATAAAATATATGCTACTGATACAAGTTATTGTACTAAATGTGGTAATATTGATGTAGGGATAAAAAAAGAATGTTCTGAATGTGGAGCACAGGAATTATTATATTTTGATTATAAAAATAATATTACTTATTGTACATGTTGTAAAGACCATTCATCTAATGAACGCGTGGAGTATAATACTGTTAGTAGATGTAATCACTGTTTATCTACAGATATAGAAAGAATAAAAATAGATTTTAATAAAACATATTGTAATGATTGTAATAAAACAAGTAATGATTATTATAATGCCTGTCCTTATTGTTTCTCTACAAATGTTACTCATTTAAATTATGCAGGTGATAGCTATAAATTTGTTGAAAATGATGAAGTAACACAAATTTTAGATGATAGTTTTGTTATACAGTCACCGATAAGAAGAGTTAAGTTAATGAGTATTGATTTACCTTTAAATAATCATATGCCAGAGATTAATGAGCTTAAAGAGCTTACTTTATCTTTTATAGGTGAAAATCATAACGATGGATATTCTTATTGTAATAGTTGTGGTAAAATTAGTTTAGGAAAATATGATAAATGTCCATACTGTGATAATACTTTATTAGAATACCATCAAGATAATAATATAGTAATGGAAGTATTCTGTAAGATAGGTAATACATGGGAAAGTGTGAAATTAGATAATAATTCATTAAATAGTTCTCATTTTGAAAAGACTATTGATTTATTATCTTTAGTTAAGAAAAATCCTTATGACACTCTGTATTTATATATTTATTTAGAAAATCTTAATTTTAATAAGCAGGAAGAATTATTGGCTAAGTATGATATATCTGATGAGGATAAACAGAAAATTTTAATGATGGATATTGAAGTTAATCAAATTAAACCGAGTTCTCATTATTATAATGAGTTAGAATGGGATTTATCATCATTTTATGGTGATTTTAGACATGGTATAAAGTATGAAGTGCCAGTTGGTAGAGATAGTACTGATTATATTATGTTTGATGATTTTAATATAAAAAAGAATCAAAATACAAAAAAAGTTATACTTAATATAGATGGATTTAATAAATCATATCAACATTCATTACTATACTTACAAATATTAACAGACAAATCAATATATCATATAGAAGATTATATTACTTATGGTTTATTTAACTATAGTTTTGATTTACTTACATTAATTCCATATAATGAAATTAATAATAAAATTAAAATCAAAATACAATTCAAAAATACACAACCGCTAACAAACATCATTATCACAAATGTAAATATCAACACTATAGCCAACAGAAAAAATAACATTACACCAACAATACAACCAACAGATTTTAACTACATTAAAAAACATCACCAATACAATATACAAACAACCAATCTGTGGGGATTGAAAACACAACTACCAAAACATCTATCGGGCATAGAACTAAAAAATAACCTCATTTGTGCTATAGAATTTGATAAATTAGACATAGATGAATATATTAAATTTTATAATGCACAACTAATCATTCAATACAAATCAAAATGTGGGGAATACCATACAGAATATATCACACCAATCCATGAGAAAAACAACACAGAACTAATAACAGGAAATGTAATTCATGGCGACGGAGAATTCATAGGAACAATCCAAGATACAAATATCAACTTAAATAATTTAGAATACCAAATCGATACCAAAGATAGAAATCAACCAAACTTTATTGCATTAAATAAAGAAATATATCAATCTTTTATAGCAACATCAACATCTATTAATGGTATTACATTAGATACATTAGGACATAATGGATATCCATCACAAAAAATAGAAATCAGTATATACAATAATAAAAATATGCATCCACTAAACATGCTAACTACCAAAAAAATAAATGGATGGAATAAAAAAGAAAAAATCTATATAGATATTGAATATAATGATTTAACAATAGGAGAAACCTATTGGATAGTAATAAAAGACATAAAAGCGAATGATAATAATTATTATAAAATAAAATGTAATAAAAATCTAGAAGTTGGACAATTAATAACAAAAAATAAAACAGAAAAAATAGAAGATTCAAGTATTAATTTCGCAACACACCAAAACACATTAATATCCAATTATTATGATTTACCAACTAATTTTTATTTAGATAATAATAAATTTAGAATAAATCATTTATTATATAGATATAATACTAATAATTTTAATAAATTTTATACAACTAACTTAAAAATAAAACGAGGTATATACTATGATTAATATTACTACAAATGCTAAGGTTCAACAACTTATTGAAGCGAAAGATAACAATACTGGAGCTATAAAATATTTAATTGAAGAAAATGGACAATGGATTCCTATATCAAAAGAAGAATACGAACAGAAAAAAAGGGGAGAATAAAAAAATGACTAACAAAAAATACATCACACCAGAAGGGAAAACAAAATTATTACAATTAGGTTTTTTAGATAATGAAAAAAGTGTTTTTAAATATTTAGCATTAGGTGGAGAAAGTAGTTCAGGAGCTGCAAATGAAGACGCATTAAGTTTTGTAGAAGTGTCCGGAGATGGGTATCAAAGAGTTCCATTAAATGCAGAAGATTTAGAAGTAAATAATCAAAGTATTACACTTACAGGAATATTTGATGACACTAATTATAGTGTGGCAGATGGTGGTGTTATTAAAGAAATTGCAATTGTAAATAGTTTTCAGCAAACTTCCGAAGAAACATTTTTTGTTATCGCCGAAGTACCAGAAATTACAAAAACAGATAATATAAGTTTAAAATATTCTATCATAATAACAATTCCATAGGTGTTTTTAAATGGCTTCATATTACAATAAGATAACAGGAACATTAAAAGGTGGTGAACTTGCTAGATCGGAGGATATACATAGTATCCAATCAAGTATACAAGAGATGATTGCAAGAGTTATAGTAGACCACTTTGGACCAGCATATATTTTAGGCCATGAAGAAAACACTTTAAAACTCATCCCAACACCAATCCATATCGATCAAAACAATCTCAATACAGTTGCCGACAGTGAATGGATTTCTTTCTATGAACGATATTTCAGGCAAACCATAAAAATAGAAAAATCAGAAATAAAATCCATACATGTTCAATTAAGTAATGGATCAGACATTACAGTTTCTGTCTTTGCGGAAATTCGAGATATCAATTTCAACTTATTACAAGAAGCAAATATTACTTTAGAACCTACAGGAATGGATTCATATGTTGATGTATATTTTGAATTCGGACTTCAACATCTTCCAATCGGTCATTATTATTTTGTACTTAGACCTGTTAATGTAGATAAAGTAGATATATATCTCAATGGAGATGAGGATGAATATGATACTATAACAGCTGATATGTTTCAAATTAGATATGATGCAGAAGGAAGTTATGGAGGTTTGCTAGAGGCTTCTTATAATGCTACTGATTATGCTAATGCAATACTTCTTGATGATGCAATAATTAATGCAACAGATATGGTTACATTAAGTGATAATATTGATTTATATTTTGAACAGATTTATAGTGAGGGTAACACTTATGAAATTACACCTGGTGCTGCTGTTATATTAGGACAAAAAACATATCCTGTGGATACTCATGTAACTATTGATGGACCTAGTTCTTTAGGTGACAGAACTGATTTAGTCACTCTTAGTGCAGATGGGAAACTAAATGTAATCAAAGGGGAAGTATATAATGGTGAAAAAATATACCCAACAAGTGATGCCGGATTAAAAATTGCATACATCACCACCTACAGAAACTCATCAGACACATGGGTATGTGAAAATTGTGGATATGTAAATGATGGTAATTTAAAATCTTGCTGTCAATGTAACACCATATCTAAAAATATCAAAATCCCCCTTATTGAACAAGCAGATGATACTGATACAACAAGAAACAGAGATATATTAGAAAGAATCCGAAGATTAGAAAAGAAAGTTAAATATGATATGGACAGAAATGCACCATCTAGAATCAAATATATATGCACATTAGAACCTACCATCCCTTTAAATAAAACCAGAACATTATGTCAAAATCCAAGTTGTAAAAAAATATCAGAAGGAAAATTTGATAAATGCCCTATATGTAACAGTTCTAATGTTAAACAAGAAAACCAAGACAAAGAAGCTACATACGGAATGATAGCTTCTGTTGACGATAATGGGGACACAGTATATATTCCGGACTCCGGATATAATGTTGAACAGTATTATTGGTCCATAAAAGAACAATCAGGTATTCATGAGGAAACAAAAACTGATATTATAAAAGGAATACTGACAGGATATAATCTAGTTAAAGTATTCGAACAAGAAGGTAAATTTAAAGCTAACTTAACTGATCCAGACACAGGTAATCCATTACCTAATAAAGAAATTGAAATGACTATCAATGGAGTGACATATAAAAAAACAACTGATGGATTAGGAAATGCATATCTTAATATAAAATTAAATCCAGGAACTTATACTATTACAAGTAAATATGGTGATGCTGTAGTTACCAATACAGTAATAGTACAAGAAAAAGCAAGTACAGAAACAGGAACGAATGTTGGAACAGACACTACTATGACTATTGGAACAAGGGTTAGTACAACATCTAGATGGGTAAAAGGAGATTTCATTCCAAATTATATAAAAACAGGTGATGATTCTTTTTACAAAGATGGAGTATCTGTTGATGTTTCAGAAGGAACTGTTACACTTCAAAAAACAAATTATACAGATGAATATATAAAAAATAAACCATTAGCAGAACAAAAAACTTTTAAACAGCAAACTATTAAATACACTATTAGAGGAAATGCCCAACAAGGAGAACTAACCACAGAATATGCTGTATTAAATCTAAAAATACCTAACGATTGCTACATAAAATCTCTCACACCATACATAACTAAATTCCAAAATATAGATAGATTTGGAATTATTTTATTCAGAAATGATGAAGTATTTAATTTAACAAAAACATCTAGAATTTGTTATCAAAAAAGATTTACTGACGATCCAACATTTCCAAACGTATTTACCAGTGAACTATATAATCTATCAGATATACCAGTTAGCAGTAATAATACAAAAACACTTTCAAAACCTGTTACTTTCAATGTAGACCAAGAAATTCCTAAAGGTAATTACAGTTTATTAGTATACGGTTATTTAGAAAAAGGAAAAGACGAAGGTTCTATTATAATTGAAGAATATAATACACTTAGCGAATCAGAAACTTATGGAGTTTCTACAAAATGTTTAGGAACAGCACAACCAACATTATTGTATTTAGAAACAAATAATATCTCAGATCGTAGTTGGGACTTAATCATAGAAAAAAGACCTGCATCTTATTTTGACAGAGGAACATTAATTAGTCAAGGTATAAAAACTGATAGAAAAATATACTCTTGTAGTTGTAGTAAAAATGTACAAATACCAGACGGATGTAGTTTAAAAGTATATGTATCTAATAATGGAGGAAAAACATGGGTGGATGCTTCAAATGGTGCAGTTACATTTTCAGGAACTGGTAATACTTTTAAATGGAGATTAATTTTAACAGGTAATGGTAGTAATACCCCAGTTTTAAAATACGATCCAGCTAAAAGATATGCTATATTATTCAATGTAGGAACTGCAAATACATATATAGAATACGAGGATTATGGACGTTGTTTCGAAACTAGGTTGTTAGATGGTAATTATTTAACTGGTTTTTTATTAGGAGATAGCAATATAGCAAGTCAAAAAAGATTTTCAGAATGGGAATTTGCAAGATTATGGATGTCTAATATGGGAAATAACACTACAATAGATATTTGCACATCATATGAAGATTCAACATATCTCACTGTAGATTCTCAAAATAAAGCATACTGGCCGAAAGATTTATTTTTCTCTACTATAATTGCTAGTGCGGTAGAAAATGATTTCTCAACAATGTCTGTTGATTATGATAATTATGATGACAGTGTTGAAGCAGATGAACATAATTATAAATTTGATTTAGATGAAACTCATCAATTTAATTATAATTCTGGTGTTGTTATATGCACAGGTACAACAGATGATGGATTAGGTAATATTAATCGTGACAATATTAATATGGAAGAATTTGTATATTTAAATCATAATGATTTACTTACATATAACTATGATGGTACAAAAACATCTACAAAAACATCCAATTATACAACTGCTATGTATAGACCTGATGAATCATTAATGGAAACTGATTCGTTTAAATTTTATTCTCCTCAAATTGATAATTTCGGTGATGAATTATTTGAAGATAATGCTATTATTGTAGGTAAAAGTTTTCCTGATGGTCTTAATATAGATGATAATTATACTGATTTAATTATAGATATAATTCCAAAATTGAAAGTATTAGATGATAATGAAAAGTATAGAAGAGCAGTTAATAAAAATGGTGACATTATCATCCCTGCGGGTACATTGGAAGTTGTTGTATCTCTTAATGTGAATGGAGCGATAGAAAATGATGATGCCACTTATGGAAAAGCTTATCCTATTTATCAGGATTTAATTAATGAAAAACATAATGATGTTTCTTTAGGTGTTGATTTCCAAAATGATATTTATGCTTATGGTGAAGTAAGGTCAATAGGTATTCGTTTTAATAAAAATGCATTACGGCATACTCAAACAACCAGTGGTGAAGCTAATGGAACGGTATATGAAACTTTTAATGGTTTAAGATGTTATAAAAGTTCTACCAAACAGGAAGATAATAGTTTTCTTATTTGTGATGAAATTGGTATAGGTAATATGAGATTATCTGGGTATAATATAAGACCTGTAATTCCATACGGATATAAAAATCTTACTTGGAGGAATAATACACCAAATCAAAAATCTTCAATATATACTATATGGAGAGTTAATGGGCAAGTTGGCGGTTATGGTATTCCATGGGAAGGCAAGGATTATTATTTGACAGGATGGCTACCTATAGGTACTGATGCTAGACCTACTTTAGATACGGATGGTAATTTTAAATTTATTAATGGATATTTAGTTGGGCAACCTGTAAATAAAATTAGCAACATTACGGATTCTGGTAGTGATGGTGTAACTTATTATAGAACTGTTGGAACACATTTTTATGATATTAATATTGAAGATTCACAATTACAAGTAGTAGATTTTGAAAAAATTCAAAAGGACGGATCTATTGGTACTGTATTTGAATTAGCACAAGGTGAAACTGGTAATTTATTTAAGATAAAAGTTAACACCCCTATAACTCCTTATAATTTCTTTAGAATTAGTTATTCTTTACCTACTATAAATGATGAAGATGATTTGTCAGGTTCTTTCGGTAAAGGAGAAATTTTTATTGATTTGTATAATACTGATAATATTGATGATGGCTCATTACCTATAGAATCATTTGCACTACCTGCATGGGGAAGAGTTCAATCACAAAGTAATGTAGATGATAAAATGTGTAATGCTCTTTTTAAGAAAAGAACTAATGAAGTGGATACTATTAAATGGGTTGTTATTCGTAGAGAAAATCCTCTAAAAACACCTATACAACAATTAGAACCCATTACATTATTAATTAATGATATAGTTATGTATACAACAAGCAAGTGGCCTATGTTAGGGTCAAAGCTTTTAATGAGGATTTATCCGAATAGTTTTGATGATCTTGAGAGGTCTAAAATTAGAAAATATGGTGTTGTATATACATTAAAATAGGTGATTAGTATGGATGAGTATCAAATACAAACAAAAGCACAAGTACAAAATATTGAACAGAGAAAGCAAACAAAATCATTAATTGATGACTTATTAGATAGCCCAATTAATCAAAATAATACGGAAATATCTGCTCAATTAAAAGAAATAAGAAATCAAATCAATAATATGACAGATAATAATATTGATGCTAATTTAATTAGTGATAAAATTGATAATATTGACACTAATGTTATAGAAGCACAAATTCAGGATTTACTTATCACTGTCAACCAGCAAAATGAAAAAATTGATAAAATAGAAAAAAAAATTGATACAATCCTCAATAAAATTTGATTTTTATGGATGCAGATAACGCAAAATTTGATTCAACAAAGCTCTATAATAAAATGAAAGATCTTGAATTGAAGACAGAAAAATTATCTAATGGACAAAGATATGCTGCTATAAATGAAATAGATAAAGCTCTTGTCCCATTAAAAAATGATTTGAAATTCCTAGAACACGAATTACATGAAAGAGAAAATACAGACATAGAAATAAAAGGACAATACCAAACACTCCAAGCAGAAATCACAAATTTAGAAAACGTAAGAAGCGACCTAGACACAAGAATAAAAATAGAAAATGAACACACAAGAGATATACTTAATGAAAAAATCATCAATCATGTAGAACAAAAAATTTCTCCTATCAACGCAAAATTAAAAGGAATAGACCTTATATTAAACGAACATAAAACCGACATGACCACGCTCACTGAAGAAATAAAAAATTTGAGAAAAGAAATAACAGAACAAAATAATAAAAATTCTGCACGAACAAAAACAATTATCACAACTATTTCAGCTATCATTGTTGCAATAACAACTATTACACTATTTTTAGAACCAGCATTAAGATTAATAGCAAATATATTTTTTTAAAAATTAATTAATCCAAAACTGATTAGCTCTTAATTTATCAGAAATATAAATATACTCTTCATATGTCAAATGATATTTAGGTAAAAACACAACCAAATCCTTAAACAAAGGTCGCATAACACCAGGATAGAAAAACATATTTATTTTTGTTTTTTTAATTTTATCAATATCCAAACCGATTATAGGAATATTTTCTTTCCTTAACTTATATAACATTTTTTTTTCATATCTATTAGTTTTATTATGAAAATATGCGTCATGCCGCTTTTGCTGACAATCTTTACAATAAAAAGAATAATAATCAGGTTCTTTATAATTATTATCAAAATTGGAAATCGGTAAAATTTTCTGACAATGTCCACATTTTTTTTTATCTAAAGCCATTTTCTCTCCCATGGATATGAATAAGGTGGGTATTTAAGCTTTTTATCAAGATTAATATTTTTTTGTATTTGTTCTAATATTAAAATTCTTTTTTCTAATTCATCTATTCGTTTATTACAATCATTTTCATCCGCTGAAGAATCATTTTGTATTTTAATATTTCTTTTTTTTATATCATTTTTTTTACTTTTAATTAAAAAATCAATAATATCTTTAATTCCAGTTAACTGTTCAATCATATATTCATCACTTGCCATAATTTCATCTTCCTTTTAATAATTTTTCATTATCTCTTAACCACTGTATAGCATAAGTTAAAGAAATAATTTTATCATCAGAAAATTCATCATTATTAATGACACCCAATGCAAAACTCCAAAAGACACTTGTAGCCATTTTCTGTTCCTCTAGAAATTTAGCATTCTCATCTTTAACAAACTCTCCGATGATGTCTATTAAAATATTAGATACTTCTTCTTCTTCCATATGAAAAAATATTATGATGAAAATATATAAAACTATCGATTTATATAAAAAAATATTTTTTTAAAAATTAAATCTGAATTTATCAGCATTATCAAAAGCTTGTTGAATATTTTGAATATCTTTTTGCCTTTCATGCTTAATAGCATCATCTAGAACCTGAACAGCTAAATTATAAAGTTTACATTGTTGATACATTTCACTATCTAAAATTAAATTATTAATTAACTGCTTAGCCTGTTCCAATTCATCAATATTATATGAGGTCATAATATCATTTTCCATATCTATGTCTATGTATAAATTCTTCCTTCTTGCCCGGATTCCAAGTTTGAACAGCTGTGAGATAACCACATACTCTTGAGTACTGTGTAGTAGGACTTTTATCAAATGTACAAGTATCAACAACACCTCTAAACATAGTACCACATTCATTGCATATAGAATAATCACCAGTAAAAGCCCAAAAATATGCATTTGTCTTATCTCTTATCCTTTCGCAAAATTTAGCTAAAGCTGTTGGTTCAGAGTATGCCTCAGATGTATAAATATTCATAATGTTTCCAGCAGGTCCGAGTGGTTGATTATTACCTTCAATTTTAATTCTCTTAATTAAATTGATATCATCGTCATAAGGGACATGGTTACTATTAGTGTAATAAGGTCTGCTTGAAGATCCTTTAGCATATGATTCTTTAAAACCAAATCTTTTAACCATTTTTTGTGCTAATTTGTAAGTAGCGTTTTCAGCTGGAGTTTGGAACAAGCCCCATCTTTTATTATCTTCTTGTTTCCATTTATCAATTGTTTGTTTCATATATTTCATTATTTCGATAGCTTTATCATTACAGTCTTCAATAGGTCCATATCCTAATATTTCTAATGCTTCTGATAAACCTAAATACCCCATTACAATTGTAGCATTTTCTAAATCATATAATTGATTTCCATCATCATCTTTTTGTATCATAAAATCTGCTACATTATACTCATACCATAATTTATGAATCCAATCAAGTCTTTCTAAATTATAATCATGTATAAGTTGCATATTTTCATCAAGAACCTCATAAAAATCTCTTCCTTCTTCCTTGGATTTTAATGCAACGGCTGGTAAACATAGTGTTGTGTAAACAGAGTTACCAGTCCCCATACAATCAATATTAGGGTCACCAGTCCAATTAGATGGCAAAGCTGAACGGCAGTTTCCAGTTAAAATAAAATCATCCCCAATAATAATTCTATCATTAACTTCAAAGCAATAAGTATAATCGGCCTCATGTAATGGTATAATTTCTTTTACTGATTGTCCTTTTGTTTCAGCGATATGTCTATAATTATTATCTACTGATTGAACAATTTGATGTTGTTTATCTCTTAAAGTTAATTGCTGTAAAACTCTAACACTCTCATGATTACAACTAATATATACTCTTTCAAACGGTTGTCTGTTCTTTTGATTTTTTGACGGTTGTATAATACGACTACTAAATTTAATACCCAAATTAAAACATGCCCATTTAAATAATTGAGTATATTCCATATCAGTTGAAATAAACTCAACAGCTAAACTTTTATTAAAACCACCATTAATTCTAACATAACCATCAGATGATAATAATCCAGACAATAAACCAGCTAAACAATTAATATCAGTTAAATCTGGTTTTTGTATTTCATTACTACTAAAGTAAAAAACAGTGTAATTAGCATCATCTCTGGAGTGATAAACGATATCTTCTTTGTATTCTATGTTTAAACTATCTAATAAATTACGAACATAATCAATTTTATCTTCCTTTAAAAGCATCAAATTAGCATAACCTTTATTAAAGTCAGCACCTTTCTTTCCATCGCCTAAATAGAATCCATATAATATTGCTCGTTTATCAGGTATTAAATGAGATTGTTCATCATTTAATATACAAGCAACATCCAATAAATTAGATTTACAATCAAGAATATTCTTCTTATTCATGGCACGATATGTAATCATTGAATGATTTTTATCACATACAAATGTTTTATTACCTGCAAGTTTTATTTGATACAATTCTTGAGGCTCATTTTTAATAAAATTCTTGGCTTTATGCCAAATAATATTCTTATCATCATCAACGGTTAAAACTTCAATATTATCAATGGGGGTAGCACCTATATTTGCCTCTAATAATTTATCTAATTCTTTAAATGAAATATATTGTAAATCCCCGTCAATCTTACACCATAATGATGTATCAGGAGAAAAACATCCAAGAGTTGTTTGATATTCTACATTATTATTTGATGGAGATAAAAAATACGGAATACTGAAACGAGCAGATAACTCAAATACATCACGCCATTCACTTAAGTCAGCATTATCAATATTATAAATAAGATTAGGGAAAAATATTGGCTTACCTAAAGCATCACCCTCCAATGAAATTTGTGTTATAATATGACACAAACGTTTATTTTCTTCTTCATAATCTTTATATTTACCATAAACCTCTCCTCCCGGACCGATTGCATCTTGTTCTTTTAAGAACTCAGGCATTTCTAGGTCAAGCTGGATGCTACTGAACATGCTTTGTGAACCGCGGTTTTTATGGCTTTGGTTGACCCTATAAAAAAATTCCTGAAAGGCTTGTTTAGTTTCAGCGTCAGATAGCCCTTTAGAGAAGGGAGCAAAAAACACACCCATTGATGGTATAGAAACCCCACCCGCAATATAAGTAGAAGCTAAACCTATCGCCTCCTCAACAAGATTAATAGCTGTACCAAGATGTTTTGGCGGAGAACTGATTACTCCAAGGTTATTATCTCCATATGTGGATAATCCTTTTTTAAAAATAAATCTAGGGTCAATAGTGAAACAATTAATCCCCTTAAATAATTCTTGAGCACTATCATGATTATAAATTAAACCATAATCTTTTGCTTCTCTAAATTCATCACTATACTGAGTATTCATATATCTCTTCGCAGTCATTTCAAATAATGAATACTCCAAAGCTCCAGCACTAAAAACTTGATTAGCATTATTATTATCATAAGAAGTTAACAAATTCATAATATCTGATTCTTTAATAACGACATAAGGTTCTTCTTTTATTCCTTCTTTTGTTAACTGTGCTGTAACTTCAGCCATAATTTGAGTAGTTGTAATTTCAGACACACCCAAATTTCTAAATTTCAGAGTTACACGATTTTGAATTTTATTAATAATATCATCATTAGCATCAGTCTTTTCTTTAATAAATTGACCAATCAATCTTGGTTTAAAGATATCTTTTGATCCATCATTAGATATAACCATTATTTTATTCATATTAATCACTTACAATTTGAAACAGACACAAAACCATCTATACCTACAAGAAAAGTCTTCATTTTATCTAACCGAATATCATATACAATATCTGCCGTCATAGGTTGAATGTTTTTCATATAAATACGAGAAAAAAATTCATCATCCACTTTCCTTTCAGAAAGTAAAAATAATTTTTCTTTTAAATCCCATCTTAAATCAATTTCTAATAGAAAATTATTTAATGAATCATCAAATCCATACAATTCATAATATCTGCCATACCATGAATGTATAACTTTAACCCGAGGACGAATACCAAATGTTAAAAAAGCATAAAAACATCGTTGAACTACTTTACTTTTCTTTGTTTTTATTGTTACTTTTATATTATCATTTTTAATATGTACTGCATCACCAGATATGTTAAGAACGCCTTCAAGATATCCTTTGTAATTTAATTTTGAATACTGATTCCATACATAATCAAAATTAACAAACCATTTTAATATGTAGGCATTGCCTTTTTTAGATTCTGTGAATGTAATATTATTATTTTTTAATTTTTGTTCTGCATATTGAATCTTCTCATAAAAAAAAGTTTCTAATACACATATATATACATCACTTGATATTTTATCAATACTAACTTCATCACAGTCAAGGATCCCAATTATAGCACTTCTATCGTAGTCATTTTTGCTACTAAAAAAATTGACAGTAGATACTGTCCTAATCCTCCGTCCTTCAGATGGTTTTACAAGAGCTATATTAACATTATCAGCTTTCATAAAACATTGATTCACTGAACAAGATAATAAAGCACCATTTGAAAACCATATTTTATAGCATGGTTCTTTCTTTCTTATTGTCATATCTGTTATAAAATCCCATCCAAATTCAGTAGGAACAAAAGCTTTTTTATATGGAAAAATATGTTTATAAAAATATTCAACGGTATGAATATGACAATCATTATCGTATACTGTTATAATTTTATTTCCTACAGGAATCCCTGACATTTTTAAAAACCTCAAAATATATTATTTTTCTAAAGATTAAAAAAAAATTAATTTTGTTTTTGCAACTTTATATATTCTTTTTCAATCTCATGTATTTTTACATTACTAATCTTACGAAGTTTTAATGATAATAAATCTTGCTTAATTTTATTTATATGATTTTTCACACAAATAATATCATTATGCGAATTAGGAATATCAAAAGGTTCATAATTAAAATCATCACAAAAACTACTGAAAAGATTAACTTTATTTAATAAACTTCTAATTTGCATTTGAGCATCCGCTATTTCACAATTATCATAATTATCTTCAAAAATTTTAATTTTATTAATTATTTCTATTTTTGCTACAGATAACGGAATATTTTCTCTTACTAATTGCTGCAATGATAAAAAAGTTTTATTATTAGAAATTTCAATATCAGAAGATGACAACATAACATTTAACCATTCAAGATTTCCAATATGATAAGAAGCATATAATATATCTGATACTTCCAATAAAGTAATTTTAAAATCATCTATAGTATTCACATATATATTACTAGGCTTCTCTACAAAAGAAAGCTTATTTGATAATGAATGAATAAAACAACCATAAATATTTTGACCATCTTGAGAAAATAAAGTTAATATTTGTATATTGTAATTTTCTTCATATGTTTTTTTTATAACTTCTAATATATCATTATTAAGTTGAATTTTTGGTTTTATTTTCATATATATTCCCTCCTAAATTGTCAAAGAATTTTGTGTAATCTGCAATAACATCTTTTAATTCTTTTTCCATGTCTTTAAAATCATCAGTATTATAATTAAGTTCAAAATAATTATCAACTAAATCATTTAAATGAACCTTACTACTCTCATTATCATACTTTATAGTATGATATATATCTAAAGTCAAATTCCTATGAGGTTCGATAACATCATGACTATCAAAATACCTTTGTAAACTACCCTCAACTGTCAAATCCTCAAAAGACGTATCAACATCATTACAAACACAATCATCAGGTATTAAAGAAATTTTCAATTTACAAAAAACAACCATCTTATCAATAGCCTTCTTAAAATCAACTAAATCATAATATTGATCCTCAGACACATCACCTTCAATACAAACAACAGGTGCTACATCACAAGTATCAATCAAATTATGAAAACACATCTTCAAACTATCAATACTCTCAAAATCAGATACTAAAAAATGTAAAAACTTTCTTTTCAAAACCACATCAACATCTCTAACAGACACATCACCGTCACTAATCTCCACAATAGAATAACCTTTGCCATTTTCTTCACAATCGACAAACTCAGTCATACTACTCCTTTCCAAACTACCTACCTGATAAAAATTACCAAACCTTTCTTTATGATGAATATGACCACAAAAAATTAAAGAAAAATTATCTACCATCAAATCATTAACATCAAACTCACCACCAAAACTACCACAAAAAGGCATTATAGCTTGATGAATACACAAAATAGTAACTTTACATTTAGACTCTTTAGCTTTATCATTTAAAAAAGAAACTTTATCTAAAAAAGCATCACCCTTTGTCATAGTATGAAAAGGAACACCTGCAATAAAAACACTTGCATCTTGATCAATAAAAAAAATATTTTCATCTAACAATTCATATTCAAAATCATCCAAAAAAAGATTATCTGCAGGAAAATGATCTTTAACTTGCAACATTGTATGATTCCCTACAACATTTAACATTTTAACACCTGCCTCTCTCAACACATCTAATCCATTGGCAAACTGACCAATTGCTTTTGGTGAAGGATTAGCAGAATCAAAAGTATCACCACAATTAATAATCAAATCAACATTCTCATCATATACTAACTGATTAATAACATTTTGATACTCAAAATAAAAATCCTCTTCCCTTTCTTTTAATCCATACTGCCTATACCCCAGATGCAAATCTGATATAACTCCTATCTTCAAAAATTACCCCTCCGTTTCATATCTTTTAAAACAATAATATATTCTATTAGCAAATTTAATTGACACCTTTTTTAAAGCCATTAAATGCAACCTTTTATTATTATATAAAGGATGCTTTTTTTGATATTTATATTTATAATCTAAATACATAACTTTATAATATCTATTATTATTAATTAATTTTTTCGTACACTTCATTAAAATCTGCTTCAAATCCTCACAATAATCAATACTATCAATTTTAGAATTAGCAACCTGTCTGTCTTGTCTATTATGACAATTTACTTTAACATAAATATTATTATCCTTTTTAACAACAGGAGCTAACCCTGCATAAGATATAAATTGTCTTCGATTCTTAAACCTATTTATATCTCCCACTTCAGTAATTAATTCAGCACAATCATAAATATTAAGCCCTTTCATATGAGATAAAAAATCCACATACTCCATTGAAAAATTCAAAACATTAATAATTTCATTACGCAAATCCTTTAATGGTTGCTCTAAACTATTAACACTAATTTTTTCCAACAAACTATACCTATCTTTATTAATATCTCCAAAACTATTTAATCTATGCTTATTAGATTTTTTAGCCTCAAACAATGTTTTATTAGTATTAACAAGAATCCCTAATACTAAACGTTCATCTTTATCCATCTTATACCACCAAAAAAAAATATACTATAACAAATAAAAAAAAATTATTTATTATAAATTTCATTATTCTGATAATCACCATCATAAGATGATTCAGCATCATTTAACTCAAACATAACAGCTTGAACTACTCTTTCTCCTTTAGAAATCTTAACAGGCACAGCCTCAATATCCGAATCAACAGATAATTTAAAAATTAAATCACCAGAATAACCTGAATCACCAACACTACTAACTAAAGTACAACCACATCTCATAAAAGTTGATCTAAGTTTATATAATTGTGCAAATCCAGCTGGAATATCCATATGTCCACAATTAATATAATAAGAACAACCAGGATACAAACACCATTCATCATTCTCAACATCAAACATAGGAAAATCTTGTAATTTAGGAATCATCTTATTTCCATCTGAATCAATTCCTAACATATCATATCCATCCGGTACTGGTACTTGAACATTTACTAAACACAAATCAATACCATTTGGTTGATATTGTTTTTCATCAAAATTATCTTTATATATTTTCTTCAACTCTTTTTTAGATAATAACATTTCTCACACCTTACCCATTAATAATATAGCTTTTTTTGTATCTTTAGACAATCTAGGAATACTATCAAGTTCTTCAGCCGAAGCATTAAAAACATTCTTCACATTCCCAAAAGCATCCAATAACTTACGTGCTGTTTTAGGACCACATTTTGGCAACCCTATTAAAACATTTTCCATAGGATTAGATGTTTTTTGCCTAACTATAGGTTTTTCAATAGGCTCACATTCCTTATCAACAGTTCTAATAATCAATTCAATACAAGTCAAAAAATCTTTCTCATTATCTGCAATAATACATGGCACATGATACCTTTGCATAGCAGATATCATATTACTATATCTTTGCTTTTTACTCATCTTACAAAAAGAATAGTCAATATCAGACCATTTCCCATAAATCAATAAAAAATTATATGTATATTTATCATGCATTTGCAATAATTCTTTTTGAAGTCTTCTATTAATAATACTAGAACAGTAATCTTGCACAGTTTTAACTTCAATACAAATATTAGGTTGTGAGGATCGTGTAATCACTATATCCCCAACATCTAATCTTTTAGTAACACAAATATCAGGAAAATACTTTTTAATAGCTTCCTGTCTTTTTATATGTTCCCTATCATCAATATATATTCTCATTTGGAACATCCTGACATTCACATTCGCAGCCTTGAGATGTATGTAAATTATATTTTGCTAAAACATCAACTGGTATTTCATAAATAGATGCTACAGTTTCTAATCCATACTCATTAATTAATCTTCTAATATCTTCAGGAGATTGTACTTGAATGGATGGTTGACTAGTTAAAATATCAAGACAAATATCTAAAGTTCGATCCCAAGTTAAATCAGTTGCTACAATATAATCTAATAAGGCTTTAAAATTTACTCTTTGAGAATCAGCCATCATTTGAATTAATTCCATTCCTCTTTGTTTACCAATATTTTTTTCTAAACAATATTCTACAAAATTCATATTATATTTCTCCGTATTCTTTTATTTTTTTATCTAGCACAAATTCTGCCATTTTAACTGCAAACCTACATCCAGGATCTGTAATTAAGCCAACTTCTCCATTGTCATATAATGGAAATTCACTGCATACATGAGGTCTGGTCACCCATTCAAGACATTCTTTTCCATCAAAATACTTACAATTGAGAGTTCTGCAACAAACACCACATTTTCTACAGAATTCTTGATGTTGTTGAATTAATTCATAATTAAAATACATATTTGGCACTTGTATAATTACTTCATCAACAATATCAGCAATTAAATCAGGACTCAAATTAGGATATTCCCGAATATATTTTTGAATTAATTTTTGGCAAAATTTCATTGAATTAATCATTTATACCACGCCAATTTTCTCACGTGATTAACAAAGTTAGGATTATTGCTAGAATCAAATTCTACAATATCCCCACTTATTAAACCTTTTGGAAGTGTGTTAAAGGAATTCTGACAACTAATCACATTTCTAACTTCATCACAGGCCATTTTAAGACTTAATCTTAAGCATGGATTACCTTTCTTACTAACAAAGTAAGTGCATTGCTTGATGATACCTAAATTACTATTTTTATATTGATTAATTTTAGCAATGCTTTGTCCATTCAAATAATTGACTTCAGTTTTAAAATCTTCAATATGATGTAGAGATACTAAAAAATCAAGATAAAATCTTTCATTAAAGATATGACATTTAATAAAAACTGGTTCACCAACTTCTAAATAATCATTATATCTTTCTACTAACTCTTTTCTCATTGAAATAGATATATTATTAACTTTATCAAATAAATGAATAATTGAATAATCTTTTTTTCTATCAACATCAATAACTAAACCTTTTAAAAAACATTCTTCCATATCATAAAGATTGTCAAAATTAAGTTTTGTTATTAAATCATCAAATTCTGACTTAATAACGTCTATATATTCTTGACGAGGAGAAAAAGATAATACCGAAAATTCTTTATATAAGATGTCTTCCATATTATATGTTTTATCTTCATTTTTGAAAAAATTAATTAAATCTGTTCTTTTTTTTATTATAGAATTCATACTTCTAACTTCCAATTATTGTTTGTATATTGAATGTTGAGTTTTATCTAATTTTTGATTCATGTTAATTAATATGTATTTTTAAGTATATATATTTAACTATTTTAACTCATCTACTGAATTTGCAAAACTCATCCTCCACCTGTAGAGGTGGAGGTATTCTTTTGCGATTTATGATAATTTATTATATTATAGGAATATTATCAAAAGCACCTGCAAAAATTAAATTCTCTTTACATCGCTTGTTACATTGCTTTGGAGCTAATCTTGCACAAAAATCATCAAATGATAAAAAATCACCATGTAACATTCTTTCTTCTAAAATAGCTGATGATACTTTATCTGATATTTTATCAACATCATTCAATCCCATATAAACCCTCCTATTATCTTTATCAATATAAATATGAGCAAAAGACTTATTAATATCAGGATTACATAATTCAACATCAGATTGTTTCAACATAGACAATACATCTATCCTTTTCTCTTCCTCTTTAGTATGTTTCAACATAGAAATTGTAAATTCAATTGGATAATATGTTTTTAACCAAGCTGACTGATACCCTAATGCTGCGTATCCTACCGCATGACTACGATTAAAAGAATAATCACTTGATTTCTCCATTTTATTCCATAAATCTTCAGCCACGCTTTCTTTCACACCATTTTTAATACATCCATTGATGAATTTAGGTTTAAATTCTGTGAAAGCTTCTTTTTTCTTTTTTGAAATTGCTCTTCTTAACTGATCTGTTTCTAAATCACTCATACCAGCTAATTCACGAGCCACAGCCATCAAGTCCTCCTGAAAAATCATTAAACCTTGAGTTTTTTTAAGAATATTTTTCAATCTCACATCAGGATAATAAGGCTCTTTATAACCAAATTTATAATCACGATATAATAAATCCATACCAGAATTCCTAGCACCAGGTCTTATTAAAGAAATTACAGCTGTTAATTCATCAAAATTTTGTGGTTGAATTAAATCAACACCTTTACGACCAGCTCCTTTCTCTAATTGAAAAACACCTAACGGATCTTTACATATTGTTTCATAAACCTTCGGATCATCAAAACTAGTTGGAAGCTTTACATCATTATCTAATTGTTTTAATGTATCTCTCTGAATATCAAGAACTTTCACTGATAAAGTATCATTTTTTAAAAAATTCTGAGCTTCACATTCAGAACCATCATTACATATTACTTTACTTCCAGAAACAACCAGTGTAGATACATAATTACACATATCATTGGGGAAAATAATCATAGCACCAGGATGTTTACCATAAGACTTAATTAATCCATTAAGTTCCTCAACACCGTCTTTAATAACAGGATGCATATTTAAAAATTCCATAATTTTATTATTATCAGTATAATCTTCATCATCACTTAATTGACTAGTAATCTTGTTAACCATACCAAAATCTAAACCCATAGCAGAAGAAAGATCTTTTATAATCATTTTCGGAGTGTATTTTAATTTTGTAATAGTTTGACCACAACGATCTTCTCCGAAAGCCTTTTTTATTAAAGACAATACCTCTTCTCTTTGATCTGAAGATACATCAGTATCAATATCAGCTAACTGTGTAAGCATCCTTGTTTTATTTAAAAAACGGGCAAAGGATAAATCATAACCTTTTGGTGGGATTTTAGTAATGTTTAAAGCAAAAGCAACAACAGAAGCTAATACACTTCCTCGGGCGGGTCCACGAAATATATCTGCATCATCTATTAAAGCACAAATGTATGCGGTATTTAAAAAAAAGTCTTCTAAATGACATTCTATTATAATAGAAAGCTCTTCGTCTAACCTATCTCTATACCAAGAATCATCATAGACACCTTTAGCTTTCAACCCTTCAATACATTTCTCTTTTATATATTTAGCATTATCAATATTATTACAATCATCCAAAGTCATTTGCATTTTAAAACACCTTTTTTAAAAAAACTCTTTCAAAATCACTATGTTTATTAAAATAAGGAATTCTTTTTTCAGGATGAAGATTAAATTCATAATTACATAAATCTGCAACCTTATAAGTATTTTTAATCATCTTATCAACTAATTTCATTTCAGGAAAATCAGATTCCAATGCAAACTGTTTAACAAGTTCATCATTTCCTAAACAATTACTTTTAAGTGAAGAATTAATTTCACTTAATGGTTTTTTCCAAGCAGCTGATAAAAGTTTATTTCGAATTTTAGCATCTTCTGGCAATAAAAAATGACTATCACAAGTTACAATAACATTATTAATACCAAACTCATCTTTAATTCTTAAAAGCCCTTCATTAATAATACTTTGATCTTTATAATCTGGATGAAATTGAAACTCCAATCCAACATTTTCATACCCAAAACAATCTAGTAAATTTTCTATATATTTATAAGCTCTTTCATTTTGCCCAGCTAATATCTTTTGACTAGGATAGCTTAAGCTACAAGCTGTAGATACAAACAATCCTTCACTTCTTTTATAAAGTTCCGGCATAGGTAATAAAGGTTTATAGTACCTATGATCATTTGCGATATCTTGTAATTTTAAAATATTACGATAACCTACATCATTTTTAGCTAGAACAACTAAATGATACCTAGTTTTATCCTTAGGCTTACCTAAGCCCAATTTAGTATAAAATTCATTTCCATATATAGCTTTAATATTATGAGCATTACTCACTCTTGCTAACTGAAACCAACCAGCTGTACTAGCATGATCTGTCAATGCAACAGCAGGTTGATTATATTCTTTAACCTGCCTCATTAAAGCAGGAAGTTTTATAACAGAATCCTGAATACTGTAATCAGAATGCACATGTAAATTAATCATTTTTTTCCCTACAAAACTGTTTAATTTTATTTACTTTAAATCCTAAAACAATATCGGGGTCAGGTATCGAAATATAAATAGGTTCTTCATTAATATTTAAAGCCATCTCAATACCATACTTTCCACATATTGTTTTAGCAACTTTTCCTTGATTTTTTTTTATAAATCTTAATTCATTTTTTGATTCATTATATGTTGTAATATAACATTCTTTTCTCATTTAAAAATTCTCATTTTTCTTTTGTTAATGGGTTTTTTAGTATTAATTTAGCTAATTCTTCATAATTATTTTCAACTAAACTTTCTTTATAATTAACAACCATAAAATTTACTGATTGCCCCACTGTAAATATATTACTTCTATTCTTCCTAATAGTAGCAGTATAATTAACAACAGATTCATTCGAAGCATCTACTTCTTTTTTAAGAACAACACGTAAAGAACAATCATCAATTAAATTCCTTTTCACACCAGATAAAGGTAATTTATCTTTAGGAATAAATTCTTCCGCAAAATCTTCATGTGTAATAAAAATCACAAAAGTTGGTAGTATCATATAAGCACTACTAAATTGTCTGAAAAATTGATTACGAATTTTCCAAACATTCAATGATGGAGCTCCAGAGTCTGCTTTCATATTTTTATCAAGCCTCATTTTATCTTCACAATAACGAAGTATATTTGAAACTCCATCTACAATAACACCTTTAATTTTAATACCTTCATCAATAGCATTTTTTATTTCAGATGCGATTGTAGTAATACCTAAAACAGTTTTCTCCTCATCAATGACTTCAGCACCTTCTTTCGTGATTTTTTTGGCTTCAGGTTTGTAAATAATTATTTGATCATTGTAAAATTCATCAGTGTATAAAGTTTCTGCAATTTCTGTAGCAGAACCATCTACATCAATGATACAAATTCTCTCATCTTCTTTTAAGTCATTAACTAACATACCTAATGCTAAACTTGATTTACCAACACCATTCTTCCCGGAAAGGACCATTTTCTTTTGAATATGAAAATTTTTTTTCTTATTTGGTGTTTCTCTTTGTTTTTTAAATTCATTTAGCATTAATTCCTTATTATTATCTTCAGTAGCAAACATTGCCATATAAACACACTCCTAAAAAAAAAAGAAAAGATTATAGTTTCTTTATTCATCAGCTGATGGTAAAAATCCTATAACATTAAATCCTATACCTTCTTTTCCATTGTATGCATTTAACAATACAATTCCAAAACCACCTTCGGGAATAGTTAATCCATTAAAGATGTTTCTGTCACACCAGTATTTAACACATGCATCTTCGAATTCAAAGGTAATTGGAACATTATTAATACTATCTCCGACTTCTAAAACATCAGTCCATATTCCGATAACATTATTTCTATCATTAGTAACATTAGCTGCGTAATCAATCATGTCATCATAATTTTCAAAAACTTTTGTATGCAACAAGTCTTGAATCATTTGAGCATATTTTTCTAATGCTTCTTCGGAGTAAAATTGGTTTTCCTCTAATGTTTCTGATCCATTGTAGAATAAGTCTTTTTCTCCAAAATCGGTAGATTTAGTGCTTTCTTTGTAAAACATTTTTATGTCTGAACCAAGTGGAATTTTTTCTTTTACTTGGAATTTACCAATTTTAACAAATCTTGGCTTTGGATTACCGTCTTGGTCTTGGAATATTCCGATTGCACTACCTGAAATGTTTTCTGGGTCTATAACTGATCCTTTATTGAAACCACTTGTGAAAAGATATTTTCCTTCTGGGTTGACCATTTGAGCATCTTGTGCTGCTTCTAATCCGTTTTTGTCAATATACTCTTGTACTTGATCATACATATATTTATTATATGTATTATCTCTGAATCTACATAGTAACATTCCGTTTATAGATTCTGATTTTTTATCTGATCTGAGTTCACCTCTAATGAGTTTAAAAGCTCTAATAGATTTTTGATGATCAGTTAAATTTAATGATTCATCAAAGCTATTGAGTTTTTCTTGATACATTTTTTCTAATTCATCCTCGGAGATGCCTTTTTCTTCTGCGAGCTTTTTTGTTCTTAACATTTGTTTTTCTAAATTATTGCGAGTCATCTTTTTCGACCTCCAAGTTAATATATAGGTATACTGATATATAAATGTTTTGCCATCAAGGTATTATATATTTTAGAAAAAAATTTCTAAATAATGAAATTTAGTCCATCACACGCATATAATTACGGATGTATTTATGGTAATAGCTTAGTCAGAAAATTTCAAATCAGACAAAAAGACTACAGCAAAGTAAAACAACAACAAAAAGAAAAAGGTATATATATGTTGCCAATAAAACAATTAAATGTTGATGTAGAAAAATCAAAAGACAGAGATTTAAAACCATTACAAACAGCATTATCTTACCTACATCAAGATGAACAAGATAAAATTTTAGAATTAGCTAAAAATATGCCAGACCCTATTGTATTAATAGATGAAGCATTAGCTATCCAACACTACAGAGTAGCTATGGGATTACAGGACGAAAAAGAATATGGTCATCTACAAGATTCTACAGAAATCGCTGTTCAAAATCTTGTGTCTATGATTAATAGTAAAAAAGTAATTGCTGAAGGTATGAATGTTAATGTTAATGTAGAAAACAGTATCACAGCAATCTTAGATGAAATTAATGATGAAAATGATGATATAGAAATTGATAAAGTAAATGAGGTTGAATCAGATGAATGAAAATGAAGAAATTTTAAAAGAAGATTTTATGCAACAAATGGAAGATTTTGAAACAGAAACAGTTAAAGAAATATTAGTGATGTTAGAAGAGAAAGGTTATATTTTACCTGTTGCTACATTAGGTTTAATTAGTATTGTTCGTGCTTTAATTACAAATTTCGGTAACAAAGAATTGTTAGATGAAGCAGTACATTATTTAACTTTAGATGCTGATAATCTAGAAGAAGCTACATCAGATATACCTGATGCAGAAAATATTATAAAAGAAGAAGAATAAATGGATGAGGAGTATGAGTATTTTTAAAATAACTGACACCCCGGATGAACTGTTCAAACAAAGAACTAGAAGAATTCAGGATAGGATTCAAACATTACAACAAGATTTAAATATTGCTGTTCATCCTCAAGTAAAAAGAGCTATTTTAATTGAATTAGATAATCTTATAGATGATTATATTCAACGTAGATATGCTTTGGAGAGAAAAAATGAGAATAACTGATAAATTAAGTGATTTAGAATTATTGTTAACTGATTATAGTAATATTCAAGATGAATATATTCGTGGTATTATTTGGGAATTATTAGTTGATAGGAATCAAGATAAGCTTAATGAAAAAAAGGATTAATTTACTATTTTTATTACTTGATCAATTGTTTTAACTCTTCTTTCGGAGATCAATTGATTATTAAATATTTTTTTTTTACGAATAAAGAAGCCATTGTCTTTTTGTGTAATCATATATCCGACATTATCTGTTTTTATGTACATAATACCATTTTCATTCAGGTTGTCGAAGTCTTTTTTTATTAATAGTCTTTTATATACAATCATTATTTGCCTCTAGTATTCATTTTTTTTTGTATTATAAAAAAAAATAGATAGAAAAAAATATTTTTTTTAATAGCCTCCTTTGTATAACCCAATATTCCATCTTTATTAACTTATTATTATAAAAAACTTCCTTTGTCTAGAAGATTTTAACGAGGCTAGTTATAATAAAGATGCCTATAATAGAAAAAACTATAGGTATAGGTTCTTTTTTATTGTTGTATTACATCTTCTCCTGGTAATACTTCTGTTACCGCTCCATCAATTACAGCTGGTGTTGCATATGCTAACATAAAAGCTGATAATGGTGATGTTGCAATACTTGGATCTATATATCCTCCTGCGAAAAAGGCTATAATTGATACTATAATTACTCCAATAGTTCCAAAGTTAAAACGAACATTAGAACCTTCTTTATATACTGTTGGAAGAATAAAACTTCCTCTTTGTATGATAATTCTTAATACTATAGCAATAATTACTGCTATTATTACTCCTAAATTATACATAAAAATATACATCTCCTTTAATTAAATAATAATAAAATCTATAATATTTAAACTAAAGCTCTTTCAACCTCACAATAACATCATAATACATAGGATCCTCCCTAACTATAAAACAATATTTATGATGCAAATCAACACTATTATACATAAATTCAGTATCATTAATATCCTTGCCATGAATAATATAAACATCACCATCAGAAGTCTTAATAAAATACTCATTATAACCTTTATCATTAACTTTAATATATTTATCCACAACAACTGATTCAGAACTCATAATATGCCGAGATTGAATATTATCATCAACTACATTTACAGTAAAAATACCAACACCTAAAATAAGAAAAAAAACAATAGTAAATAATAATAAATATTTACCATTATTCTTCAACCATTCCATTTTCATTTTTTTCTTTCCTCCTCCTAGCTTCTTCACAAGCGGTACACTTCTTCTCTTCAACAATTTTATGCTTAATGATAAATTTCAAATCATCTTGCTTACTTTCCTCACACATATAGAACTCTTTAAAAAATAAATCTAATATAATTTTAAAAATATCCATCCCTGGGATCTCTTTTAAATATAACATAAACAATATTTCTTCTTCGTCTTCAATAGGAAAATCATATGATAATGATATAAAATCTTCGGAAAATTTTTTTTGCAAATCATTTAAAATATTTATCATAAATTGATATTTCTGAATTTTTTTAGAAATATTATTCTCTTTGTCTTGAATTAAATTTAATAGATCTTTTGTATGATAAACCCAGTAAACATCTTCACCATCAAAATATTTAAAGCGAAGATAGTTATCTCTTGAATCAATAGAAATACTTGGTATACTTATTTTTTCATCAATATTTTCACTACGGATTTCCTGTGTATATAAAAGTCTAAGATCAGTACAGTAATTATTGTCATGTAGCCAATCTATAATTTTTGTAATTTTTTTATATTTTTCTTCACAATCTAATAATAAACATATTCGTAGCTCTATATATTTAATAGTTATATCATCGTTATATATTAAATTATTCCTTAATATCATTTTTCACTCCCTTATCTTTAGATGCATATCATCAATATGTCTGAATAAAATTTCGTAAGAACTTGTTAGTTGGTTGGATATTTTTTTTATTTTTAAATACTGATCCCCCACATCAAATTCTACTATTTCTCCTTCATGTACATATATATAAAGATTATTGATTACAAAATATATAAGATTATCGAATGAGTATTTTTTTATTCTGTCATTTTGAGAGTCATTGAATATTATTGTATTTATGTGGTTGAGTAATTCAAGATTTTTGTATGTGTTATTCAAAAATGTGACCTCCCTAATGTGTATATATTTTTAGAATTCTTTCTAAAATATTTTAAACTAGGGAGTAGATGGATGGGGATATCATATTGGATATGTAAATATATGTAATATGTTTCATGCTTCCAATGTGTGTATACTTTCTTAAAAGAAGCTAATTGTGAAAAATATATATCCTTTCGTTTACTACTTTTGTGCCAAACTTTTTTACCTTGTAAATCAAATAATTTTTTTAATTTAATCCTATCTTCATTCATCTGTTTGTAGTGTTCAATTGTTGTAATATCATAATTAGGATTAAATAGTCTAGTTATAAATACATTTAAAAGTCGATTGATTTCTTTTTCACGATTAAAATATTGTGTATTGCCTTTTTTCTTCCTTTTATAAGGATTAATATTACCTGGTTTTCTTCGTTTACCCATTTTTTCACCTCTAAATATAAAAAAATAGATTTAAAGATATGCTTTATCACAGGTAGTATTTAAGGAATGATTCTCTATTTCAAAATCATTATTACAGATTCCAAATCCTACAATATCTTCTTTTTTTAAAGCCAAAAGTAAAGGTTTTCCTTCAATGATAGGATCTTCTCCTGCTTGAGCATCGAAGGTTACAACATACACCCATTCTTCGTCTTCATCTAAATGTATGCATGGTTCATAAGTAAAATCTGTTGTAATAAATGACATTAAAATAGTTTCAATAGCTTCATCATCTATTTTTTTTACTAAATCATCAAATAATGTTTCTATTTCTAATATTTTATTAAAAAAATTCATTTTTCATCTCCTCCTATTTTTTTTTATTTTTCCCCGTATCCTTCTATTTTGACAATATATTGCAGGTTATATGCTATGTTATCACCATCTATAATGCAATCGATGAAGTTATCTGTAATTTGCCATTGTATGTGACTATCATCTCCTATGGATAATATTGTGTAATCACTAAAAGAAATTTCTACTAATTTAAAACGTTTCAAATAATCATATATTATCTCTTGCATCTATATCACTTTGCACTAAATAACTAATAAAAAATTTTGAATTCAAATGATTAGAATAATCTTTAATAAAATCATCATTAAAACCATAATCTTCAAGAATTCTAGGTGACTTATCTAATTTAATAATATTATTATGATGAACATAATCATACTCATTTTCAGATTCCAATAACCTCAATTTTTCATACTCCTCATCATCAAAAATAAAAAAATTATTAGACAATCGGATAACATGTCTAGTCCAATCATCCGTATAATCAATATGATAATCAAGTATCCTAGTAAGCTTAAACATTTACAAACTCCAATTATCTATTATACAAATTGAACTACCACCACTTATAGAAGTGGTGGATTCCTAACTTC
>UMHM01020271.1_pt1 | contig 43806 bp, 28 predicted proteins | sample 1965501 | NCBI WGS metagenome assembly UMHM01 (sample SAMEA4836095, study PRJEB28245) | human gut metagenome | biome: gut microbiome; material: fecal sample | place: Denmark | collected 2008
CGACGGATGAAATCCCACTTTGTGGGGTCGCGGACGAGAGGAGTGCAAACAAACAATATCGTGCAAGTGTACGAATATGTCGAGCGGAACGAAGTGTAGTCGAGAGTTTTCTTTGTTGCGTAAAGCATTTTGCTTTTTCTGCTAAACAACTAATGGTGGTTTCTCTGTTTTAGTAGGTGCACGCTCCGTGCTCTCTCGGAAAGGGACCTTGTTGCGAAGGCTATTTTTCGCAATTAAGTAGTTGTACGTATTAAAATACGATTATTTTTCTATCCTCTTCCCAAAGTTTTTGGGGAGGGGTGCGGGGAGGGAACTTTTTTCAAAAAGTCCCGCCCCGCAACAAAATCCATAAACAAAAAATAAATCTCACACAAAACAAAAAAAAAGAGGAAACAATGGTCAAAATTACCGACGTCGCCGCAAAAGCCGGCGTTGCCAAATCGACGGTATCCAACGTGCTTACCGGTCGCAAATTCGTAAGTGAAGAGCTCAGACAAAAGGTGCTTACCGCATGCAAAGAGTTGGACTTTCAACCCAACTTCTGCGCTTCGGGCTTGTCCAGTCGTCGCACCAACATCATTGCATTGCTTTTGGAAAATACGACCGACATCGGCACTTACCCGTTTTACAAAGATTTGATGATGAGTTGTCTTACCGAGGCTTCTGTACAAGGGTATTCGTTGCTGGTGTACTATGACAGCGACAAAACGAAGTTGTTGCAAACCCTGCGCCAAGGACGCGCACCTATCGATGGAGCGGTATTGCTTGCTCCCGGTGTGGACGACGAACGTCTTGTCGAAATGGAAAACAATCGCATCACTTGTGTAGTTATCGGACGCCCGTCGCATGACGACATAGGCTACGTAGATATCGACAACAAGGGGTTGGTTGTGGATGTCGTGGACAAACTTATCGGGATGTACGGCAAAAACATTTATTTGCTTAACAGCAGCAATAACCTTACCATTTCGCAAGACCGCGACAACGGATTTGTCGAAGTGTGTGCTGCCAAAGGTATCGACACGGAGGGAAGGCTGTTCCATAACGAACTTTGTTCCGAAGAAGAAAGTTACGACATTGCCATGCGGCTTGCCGAACCGAACGCCGTATTTGTAACCGCAAACGAGGGCTTGGCAAAGGGCGTGTATCGCGCCGTGGCCGACAGGGGGTTGTCCGTAGGCAAGGACGTAGGCGTATTTGCGTTGGGACGAAGCATCGAACACGGACATTTTGCGCCAAAGTTGAGCTATGCTTGTCAAAGCTACGAACAACTTGGCAAAATCGCCGTGGACGCACTGATAAACGAGATCCGCACGGGAGAAAAGACTCGTCGGCTTGTAGACAGCTGCATTGTTTTTCGCGACTCCACGCAAAAGTGACATCATTCCGGCAATTGTCCTTGCGCAAGACGGCGAAAAATTTTGTAATTTTTTTCAAAGTTGGGTATTGACAACTGCTTGTGGGTGTGATACAATACAGAAAAACGGTTTTTCCAAAAGGAGATTATACCTTGTTCGAAAAGCCGTTTATTAAGCAAACATAGAAAAACGGTTTTCTACACTAACTATATAACGATTTTGGAGTTTTATGTATGAAAAAGATTTGTCTTTTACTTTGTATGGTGCTTGTTGCGGTAAGCTGCGTTGCGTTGCTTGAAGGGTGCAACGGCACGCAATCCGACCCGAATACGATTACGGTGTGGTGGCCGAGCGGCAAAACGATGCAAGACATCATTCAAGCCGCCGTCAAGGACTTTACGGCTACTCACCCTGAGGCCAAGATAAAAATCGTCAACAAGCCTGTCGACGCATTCGAGGCCTACAAATATGCGCTTAACGACAACAAAACTCGTCCCGACGTTGCCATTGTCGACCACGTGTACATTGCCGCATTGGCAAACGACAAGCAGCTTGCAAATTTGACGGAACTTGGTTGCGACGACGTCAAGTCGCTGTATCCGCAAAACGTTTTTGACGGCGCATGTTACGGCGGACAAGCATACGGATTGCCGTTTTCCGCCAATACAGTTGTGCTGATGTACAACAAGGATATATTGTCGGCGTGCGGCGTTGCCGTACCCACTACGATGGACGAGCTGCTTGCCGCATGCAAGACAATCAGCGAAAAAGGCTACATTGCCTTTGCTCAACCGAAAAACGATTTTGCCGTGATGGAATTTATCTCATATGCGGCCAGATGCGGCGGCAAAGTGGTGTCCGACGATTACAAAACGGTCACGTTTGACGACGCCGGGGTAAGCAAAGCCCTCGACAAATGGATTGCGCTAAGCAAGTATGCTTCGCAAGCCACCTACGAAGAGGACAAGTTTTACAACGGCAAGGTTGCCTTTGTCGAGATGGGCAGTTGGGCATTGACAAGCGTCACGGGCAGCAGCAAGCGTTTCGACTGCGGCTTTGCCGAAATGGTGACAATCGACGAAACTTGCACAAACTACTCGGGCTTGGGATTGTACACCTTGTGTATTGCCGAAAAGTCTGCAAGCAAGCAACTTGCGTTGGAATTTGCCAAGTACCTGTCCACTAACAAAACGGTGCAGTTGGCATACAACAAGGAAAAGAATCTGTTTCCCGTCACAAACGAAGCATTGGCAGACGATTACTACACGACTAACGACGCTTTTAAGGTGTATGCGTCGCAATTGCAAAAAGTAGCGGCTCGCCCCGCAACCCCCGTTTGGCCCGACATGGAAAACGCATTGCAAAACATGTTGTTTGAGATTGTGCGCCAGGGCGGCGATTACTCGGCGATAGTGGCAAAGTATCAAACCAAGGTGCAACAAGCTACCGACAGAGTGTTTAAGTAACGTTTTCGCTAAAAAAATTCTAAGAAAAGTTTTATCGCAAAACGCAAAAAAAGGCATACGTAATGAAAAATCTCTCACAAAACAACTTAGGGAAACGCCTTAAGGCAAAACAAAACAAGACGGCATGGACCATGCTGTCTTTTCCCGTGCTGTGGTGGGGGATTTTCTTTTTGTACGCCTTTGTTCGTGCGATTTACTTCAGTTTTACCGACTTGAAGTTCGACATCGCCAACATCACGTCATTCAACCTGGACAACTACATACGGCTGTTTCAGGACGAAACCTTTTTCAAGGCACTTGGCAACACGCTTGTGTGGACGGTGGTCATGACGTTGTTCAACAACGGGCTGGGACTGATATTTGCCTTCCTCATATTCAAGATGAAGAAGGGGCAAAAGGTGTTTCTTGCACTGTTGTTCTGGCCTACGTTGGTTTCGGCTGTGGCAGGCGCAAGCGTTACAAAATTGTTGTTTAATCCCAGCGACACCGGCGTGATAAACAGCATTGTTATTGCGCTCGGCGGCAATCCGTCGGGGTGGTACAACGACCCGAACATAGCATTGTTTACGCTGATGATAGTGCCGTCGCTACTGGGGTTCAGCACGCAGATGATGATATACTACGTCGCACTTAAAGGCGTGCCCGACAGCTACATCGAGGCTGCGTATCTGGAAACAAGCAATCAATGGAAGGTATTGTTCAAGATCTACTTGCCGCTTATCAAAAATGCCGTTACCTACAATTTGTTGCTGTCGCTTATAGGCAACTTAAAGGTAATCGGTCCTATGCAGCTTGTTACCGACGGCGGACCGATCGACAGTACCATGACAATAATGTTGTATCTGTATCAAAAGGGCATCACCGGTTACGAAATGGGTTACGCTTGCGCAATCGGCGTAATAACGCTGCTTATCATTCTTATAATGACTGGTGTGCAACTTAAACTTACGGGCAAGGGGGCGGTGGACTATGAGTAAACAAATCGGTCGCGCCGCGCGCAAAAAGAGCAACGTCGCAACGGTGGTAATTATCGTGTTTCTGTCGATTGTTGCGGCAATGCAAATTTTCCCGTTTTATCTGCAAATAGTCACCAGCTTGCAGCCCATGGATATGGTGCCCGAGGCAGGTAAGATTTATTTGTGGGCTGAGGGATTCCACATAGAAAACTACATCGAGGCGATAGAGCGCGTCGGTTTGTTGCAAGGATTGCTCAACAGCGTAATCGTTGCAGGCGGATTTACGTTGCTGTCGGCGGTGGTGATACTGCTTGTCGGCTATGTGCTTGGCAAAAAGGAGTTTGCGGGCAAACGAGCGGTAAAGTTTGCAATGCTGCTTACCATGGTTGCCCCGGGCGAACTGCTGATGGTAACAAACTACAAGTTGGTGTCCGACCTTGGGTGGACAAACACCTTTGCAGGGCTTATTTTGCCGGGCATAGTCAACATTACGGGCATATTTTTGGTTATGAGCTTCATGAACACCATACCCGACGCCGTGTTGGAGTCGGCCGACATCGACGGCGCAAACGAGCTGCAAAAGCTGTTTAAGATAGTGCTGCCGATGACATTGCCGATACTTGCCACCTACTTTATATTGACCTTTGTCGGACAGTGGAACGACTACCTGTGGCCAATGGTGGTAACAAGCGACAGCGAATTGTTTACCATACAGTTGAAGTTGAAGGAATTCAACCCCTACTACGGCGGTTTTGCCGACGAAGTGCTGAAAAATGCGGCTTCGATATTTACTCTTGTGCCGGTAATTGCGGTGTATCTGACTTGTCAAAAACAGTTTGTTTCGGGCTTGTCCATCAGCGGCATGAAGTAGGTCGTCGACGATGCATTGTTCGGAGAAAAATCGATTGTGTAAAAAAGGAACATTGACGATTGCTATACTTTGTCGTTTACTGACATCGTTTGACTGCGCAAACGCATGGCGTTATGCAAAAAGTTACACAATCCGTTGGCTTCAAGAGTCGAGGGTAATTGAGAAAAGAAAGGAGAACTTTGAATGAAAAAAAGTTTATTAATTCTGTTAGTGGCTGTTTTTATAATTTCTGTTACTGCCGTTTGTTTCGGTTGCAACGAAGAAAAAGAAAATGTTGTAACAGAAGAAAGGGAAATGTATGCAAAAACGCAAGGTTACAGTCAAACTCTGTATGTGTTGGACAGCGAGGATTTTACAAAACAACAGTTAGAAACTGCAGTTTCCTTGCAGGGAATTGTCGCTCAAACGGAGTCGGCAATTTACATACAGACTCCCGATGACTATTGGCTTTCGGATATAAAAGAAAAGTATGAAATAAGGACTATTCAAGTTGCAAATATTTGGGAGTTGATAGATCAATTCGGTAACTATATAAAGGACAGCAAATACGTTTTGTACCAAAGTACGGCAGACGAGGGCGCATCCTTTACCGGACAAACGATCAACTATGCAACTGTCGTAGCGGCAGTAGATAACTATGTTTTGATTTCTGAAAGTTTACAGAACGAAGCTATTGCTCACGGACTCACCTTGGGAAAGGACGTTACCTCCGAAAGCACCAGAAGTATTTTTGAAACATACAAAGACAGTTTGAGTAAGAAACAACTTGTTCACCAAAACCCGAACAAGTGGGAATTGCGAGATTATTCCATTGCAACCAAATCAATGTGTTTTTACGGCGATTACTACGACGGAGATAGCGAGATCAGACAAGATATTTTGTCATGGGCCGACAAAAACACGCCGATACTCGGTTGGACGGAAAACGAAGTAAACTACGTATCGTCTAATTCATTGTTTGGCAAAGTCACCCTTGCGGCAGACTGGTCGCGTAATCTGTCTTTGACGGCGGCTATGTCAACAAAAGACGAATATGCGCCTACTAATACGGAAAAAAGAAACGTTACTGCAGATCCGTCCAAGCATTATTTGGCAATCATGATGAGTGACGGCGACAATCTTCAATGGATGCAAAACGGCTTTGCTACAGACGCAAAGTATTTCGGTTCAAAAGCCAGGGGAAGTTTCCCAATGTCGTGGACAATCACTCCGTCTATGTACAATCTGACGCCCAACATTTTGGACTATTTGTACGAAAACGGTACGGCAAACGATTGTTTTGTTGCAGGCCCGTCGGGCGTGGGGTACATAAATCCTGCCGAGTACAATGCCGATTGTATTGACGAATATGCAAAAATCACGAACACATACATGAAAAAAACAGGGCTTAGCGTCATTAACACGATAGACAACTCTTTCAGAGAAGACGCATACGACAGCTTTGCGAAACTTGACAACATCAAGGGCGGCGTCTGTTCGGTAGGCAACATGTATATCGAAGGCGCAGGCGGTGTGGTTTGGAGCAACGACAAGCCGTTTGTGTCTATGAGGGAAACTCTTTGGCGTATTGACGGCGTAAACGACACAAATGAGTATTACGGTTTTATCGAAAGAGTAGCTCAACGCATCAACAGTTACAAAACAGATCCTACCTCGATTGAGGGCTACACGGTGCTGGTTGCTCACGCATGGTCGGTAGGTTCTATGGAATACATCAAAAGATTTGTGACGATGTTGGATGAAAACGTTGAGTTGGTTACCGTGGATGAGTTGATAGATTTGGTTACGGAAAACGTTCCCCACAAAAACGTTCTGACGCTGGATGATATTTCTCCCAAAGACATAACAGACCTTGCGCCTATACAGAGCGAACAATTTATAGGAAGCGATTTGTCGGGGATAAAGACGGAACCGGAAAGAACATTTAAGTTTGACCAAACAAAAAACAACAACAATTGGAGCTTGGGCTGCGGCGGATTGCAATATGACAGCGCAACGCACATCTCCGCAGGGATTCAGCTGGATGGATCCGACCTTAACGACGTATTGGATCCTTTGCCGAACTCTTGGATGGTAGGCAAGTTTGAGTTGGGTGATAGCGACAAGTATATGACCTTGTTTGCAAACAGCTCTTCCGACAAGAACGCTAATTTCCGCGTAAGAGTTCTGCAAATAGAGAATAACAAAATAAAGAGCAAGACGCTTGGTTCCCAATCTTACGAAAAACAGCAGGACAGTCAAGGCTGGTACGTTTTGGACAGTAATTCGCCATACAGATTTGTATATGACTTGACGGAATTTGTCGGAAAGACGGTATATATATCGATAGAACAAGACGATACCGGTGACGGTGACGGCGAAACGATTCTTATTTCCAGAATATACATTACCGCGGACAAAAACAATGTGGCGTCCACCTTCCCTATTTGGAAAAAAACGGAAATTCTGTTTGATTGGAACAGGCAAGGCAACGTAGTTGTTCATACCGAAGGCGTATGTCTTGAAGCCGCTCAAAAACCGGCATCTATAAGCAAAACCTTCACCGTGACGGAGAGTACCAAATGCTTAAAGATTTATGTTCGCATGTTTATCCGTTCGGGTAAGAAAGATGTCGAACCGAAGTTGGGACTGTACGTAGACGACACTTTGACAAGAATGATAGGACAAAATACCGATTATGTTTCGGTCGACACCGACGAATATCGGTGCTTGATTTACGATTTGTCGGCATATGTCGGGCAAACGATAACGGTAAAGTTTGTTTCTGAGGCAGGAGAGCACGCTGCAATCGGCGCAATGACGTTGGAAGGACACTATTCCGAAGTTGAGCTTGGCGCGTTGATAAAGGAACTGTAATAAGCAAGCGATTACATTAAAGACAAGGAGAATTGTATGAAAAAAAGATTATTGGCCGTTTTTATTGTGTTTTGTATGGCAATTGTAGTATTTTGCGGTTGCGCAAAGGAAAACAAGACAACGTTGCAGGAAGAAATTAAAAAACAAAAGGTGTCAGAAGGTAGATTATTCGATTTTGAAACGGATACTTGCGGTTGGCAAACATACGCAAACGGTCAAAACGATATTGCCGCACATTACGACGAGGGAAAAACCGGTTTGCCTTGCATTGCGCTTGTAGGCGCAGACTTGGATGTAAAAGACAATGAAATAAATGCGGCAATGTTCAACAAATTTTTCATCGGAAAAGATGACAAAAATTTGGTAATAAGTGTAAATATCATCAAAGATTTGCCCACTAATTTCGGCGTAATGATTGTTTGCGACGGTAAAACGGAAAGTGTTTTTCCAACAAACGCAACAATAAAGTCTAACGAAGGATATATCAAGTTGGATGGTAAATCGCAAACGCTGTTTGTATACGATTTGACAAAATACGTAGGAAAAATAGTTTCGATAATTATTGTCAACGACAGCATTTCGCCTAATGGTAGCGAAGGCGTCTACGTAAACAGTGTTTCTATTTGCAAAAACTACTCGGACATCACGACTTTGGATAAGTGGGACAGTCAACAAATAGCGTCGGATTGGCAACTTAGAGGAAATGTCGTTGCCACGCAAGATTGCGTATTGTTGAGCAATGCGGGTAAAAGTGCCTCCATTAACAACAGAACCCATGTTCTCAGCACAAAACCGTTTTTGAGAGTGCTGGTAAAAGCCAACAGCAGCACAACGCCTAAATTGGTTTTGTTTGTCAACGGAAACGGCATTGCAAATCAAGAAGGCAGCTTGTATTCCGGTGGAAAAACATCAAATTATTGCGAATATATCTACGATTTGTCGCAGTATGCCGACACAATCAACGATTTGGAATTTGCCAGCATGAATGATGCCGAAGTTGCTATAAAAGAAATTTACTTCGACAACGTTGTGCCGGGCAAAACTAACTTTTCGGCGTGGGATATAGAGTCCATTTACAGTGATTGGAGCAAGTCCGGCGTGGTTGCAAAACACAGTGAGGGCGTTTGCTTGGAAAACGCTGCTGCCCCTGCATCCATATCTAAATCAATGGTAATTACTGAATCTACGGCGTACTTAGCAATCAGTTTCCGTAAATTTGTGCGTGAAGTGAAACAAGACAAAGACCCCGAAATAAAAGTCTATGTAAACGATCAACTTGTTAAGTGCGTAAGCGGAAGCGAATTTGTTACGACAACGTCGGACGAATACTCGCAATATACGTTTAACCTTTCGGGATTTTGCGGAAACGTCATTACTGTAAAAATAGTAAACGAATCGGGCGAACACGCTTGTTTCAACAGCATTTGTCTATTTCAAATATCTTATTAGGAGGCTCCTCAATGATAAAAAAACGACTTCTAATCGTGATTTTGTTGCTGATTACCATTACGCTAGTGTCGTTTGGTGCATGCAATAACGCCAAGCAAGAAGGATTTTTCTTCAAGCTGTCTGCGCCAACGATACAAATCCACGGTAATATGGTTTCTTGGCAAGAAGCAGAGCAAGCCGAAGGCTATGTTGTAAACGTAGGTGGAAAATCATTTAGAACAGCCGATACAAGCTATCGTATCGAGGTTGCCGATGAGGGGGAATACACAGTATCAGTAAAGGCATATACAATTGTTTTGGGTAAAAAAATATACAGTGAAGCGTCCAATCAACTCACCTATGTAAAGTACAAGCAGTTTGATAAAGACATCGAAAACGGTACAGTCAAATTGACTACGCCGGAGATAGATTTGGACAATGATATTGTTTTTTGGGACGTGATTCACTTTGCGACGATGTATCGCATTTTTGTCAACGAAGTTGAAGTCGACGAAGTTGTCGAGCCTTTTTATCGGTTTACCAGTCCGAAAGCGGGAAAATATGCTATTTGTATCAAGGCTGTTTCTACAATGGAAGAATATGCCGCATCGGACAAAAGCAACACGGTCAACATAGAAGTGAGTGAAGGATTTACTCCCGTCACCGTAAACATTTTGGACGAGCCTTTTTCTGCCAAAGGTGACGGTCAAACAAACGACAGACAAGCGATACAAAGTGCAATAGACTACGTCAGTGAGTATGGCGGCGGAATTGTAGAAATTCCGGCAAATCGCACCTATAAGACGGGCAATTTGTTTATTAAAAGCAACGTAACGCTCAACTTTGGCGACGGAGCCGTGCTAAAACAAAGCGACAATACCGCCGACTATATTCAAATCGTCGACGGCAAGTATCAAGAATGGATACCGTCCACCGGCGTGTATATGCCTGACGACTCTATCCCATGGAACCACACCTGGTTGTATAATCTTCCGTTTATCGGGCTTCCCACCGGGACAAAAAATGTCCACATAAACGGAGGGACATTAAAAATGGTAATGATAAACAACAGCCAGGAAGATACTATACACATGGTTTGTTTTTGCGCCAAAAATTCTTCTTACGTTGCGGTAGACGGACTGTCATTGATCAACTACAACGCTTATGGTGTGGAATTTAGACATTGCGATCATGTTTTGGCGGCAAATATAACGATAAAAGACTATATTTGCGAGTGCAACGACGGTATTCACCTTGTGCAAACCAAAAATGCTCGTGTTACGGGCTGCTTTATTGAGTCGGGCGACGACGGACTGATGATTGTAACCAACTACGACGATCCCAGACAAAAGGCATCCATGTGGAACTACGACGTACAAATGCAGGAAAACACAAATATAGAAATCGATCACAACTACGTAAATGCGGCAGGAAACACAAAGTCGTTCGGTTTCATTTTGTGGGGCAGCGGTTGCGATGATTTGTCTAAAATTCAGGTAAGGGATGTGTACGTTCACAACAACACCTTCCGCACATTGGGTATTTGGACGGGGGATCCGTGGCATCCCGACGAAGTAAACCCCGTGACGGATTTTTATTGGGAAAACAACACCTTTGCCGAAGGTACCAATCTCAACTATTCCGGAATGACCAACAGCAACTATTGGCCAAACTCCAAGCAACTGCTCAACACCAACTTCGATGATAGTAATTCGTTTTGGAGCGTTGTCGGTAAGGCGGGTAGCAAAAAGGAAAACGACAACAAGATTGGCTACATCGACAGTACCGGTAAACACGGAGAACTGTTTCAAGGAATAAGCGTCAAAGGCGGTGAAAAATATCTGTTTAAGGTGGATGTTAAGACTCACGGCGCAGACGCGGTATTGTTCGTACGGGATTTTGTTTCCGGCGAGATTATTGCACAGCAACATGTTAGCACCGACGATTGGGAACAATGTGAGTTGGTTGCAAACATCGAAAATACGGCCACCTATCAAATCGGAGTGATGAGCGGCGACAAGCAAAAGGGAGAAATCCTCATTGACAATGCCTCTTTCGACGTGTATGTAGAACCGTTTACGATAATAGACGACGACCAAAAACCGACGTCGTTTGTGACCGACGAAAAACGCGAGCTTGGCGTGGAGTTTGAAACACTAAACTACACAAAGGTTAAAAAGATCAAATTTTACGTTTCTTCCAATGATGAAGGCGTGCATACTGCCAGAATATGGAACAAAACCACCGGTAGCTGTGTTGCCGGACCGTATCAAATAGATGTAAATAAGGGACAAGCAGGCTGGATTGTCTACAAACTTTCACAAAGCGTTGTTTTGCAACCGTCAGTTTACGTCTTAAGTGTTTCAACGTCGGATATCAATGAATACTGTGTGACAGAAGATTACTTTACGCAGGAAAACAACAATGGCGTTATCCGCACGTTTGCGCAAAGCGGAGTGTATGGTAGCGAAATCGGTGCAATGCCTACGCAATCTTCAAACAATGCCAACTACTTTATCAACGCCGAGATTGAACTTTTGGAACAATCGTTCTTTACGGGCGTAGAAGCGACAAACGAAGTTTTTGAAGGCCCGTTTAAGAGCACATCGTCCCGTTGGGAACACTTGGGCGTTGTGTTTAAGGCTGCTTGCGACGGCTTTGTGACGAAAGTGAAAATTTATGCGCCCAAAGGAGAGAGCGGCATACACAAAGTAGCAATTTGGGACTATGACACCAGGGAGTGTATCGCCGGTGAGTACGACTGGGATATGTTCGCATCCAAAGAGGGTTGGTACGAATTTACCTTGCCTAAAGCGGTCTACATCAGAGCGGGCGAAAAGTATGTTGCATCTTGCACCGTGGGTGACAACCAAAAGGCGGCGCGCGGTCCGTATTTGTCGGCTGGTTTGACGAAAGGCGACATTACCATTGTCCCTAACGGTGGTGTTTATGCTTCCAAGGCAGGCGCGATGCCGATAATCAGTTGGAACGGTTCCAACTACTTGCGTGACATTTGCTTTATCAGCGTTAAAGACTATCAAAACGCAGATCAATCCGTTTTGGAATACGTACGAGAACTTGTCGATATATCCGTCAAGAACTTTGAAACAATAGACAACAACAATGTCGACTCGGCGTGGGCGATTCTGGACATAATTGATAGTTATTGCAAGCTGTTGAAGGACAACTATTCATGTGAGCTTTCGCAAGAATATCAAGAAAAGATACAGCAAATCAAGGACGCAATAAAAGTGTACGAAGAGCAACCTATCCACTATGAAAGTTTGTTTGCAAACGAAGTGGCAATCAACGACGGAACTGCCGGTCCGTTTAGTAAATCGACTTCTCCTGAAGTGGGGTTGGTGTTTAAGTCGGATCGCGACGGATACATCACTAAAATCAAAATGTATGCGCCCGCAAACGACAGCGGTGTGCACTACGTATCGTTGTGGGACAAAGCTACAAAAGTAAGTTTGACCGGAATATTGGAGTGGACTTTTTCAACGACGAAAGAAGGTTGGTACGAGTTCACTTTGCCAACACCGATACTTATTTCCGCAAACAAGGAATATGTTGCAAGTTGTTCTTGTGGCGACAACAAAGATTTGGCACGGGGCGTATCGCTGGGTACTCCTTACAAAAAGGGTAACTTGACGGCATTGCCTAACGGCGGCGTTTATGGTGAAGTACAAGGCAAAATGCCTGAGGAATATTGGGGCAATTCCAACTACTTGCGTGACGTGGAGTTTATCGTCAAGGAAGAATACGAAGCAGTTTACGGCAAATAAATTATTTGGTTTTATCACTCTGAGAGTGAACAAATAAAATATAAGGAGGAGGCATTATTTTACGTAATGCGACAGTAAAATGAAACGGAAATTTTTGGCGTTTTTGGCTCTGATTTCGGTGTTGATTGTGATGTTTGCACTAATCGGTTGCGAAATGGGACAGCAGCACATATGCAAGAGCGTTTGTCCTCTGTGTGGAAAATGTACGGATTTTTCGTGCGAGAACGATGCATGCAGAAACAAATGCTTAGGACATGAACTTGACACACCGTTAGTGGTGCTTAATGGAAACGTTGCTTCTTGGGAAGCTATCGACAACGCATCGGAGTATGAAGTGTTTGTTGACGGAATATCCATTGGAAAACAAACCGGACTTTCTTACACTATTGCAAAAACGGAAGTGGGTACATACAAGTTGAAAGTGGTAGCAATAGCCGCAGGCAAGCCCTACTCCGACTCCATCGAATCTAACGAAGTGACGTATACAATATTCCCCACACAACTAAGTGCGCCTGTCATCACGATAGACGAAAACGTTGTTAGTTGGCAACAAGTGGACAATGCAAAAGAATACGAAGTGTACGTAGACGACAATCTTGTTTCAACGCAAACCGAGCTGTCCTGCAATTTGCCGGAAGTATTTGGCAAGCACACTGTAAACGTTGTTGCGATAGCAGGAAATGCGCAATTTGCAAATTCAACATTTTCAAACAGCGTATCTTATATAGTCGGATTGGATTCTATCGACGTCGAATCCCTGTCTGCACTGGGCATGTCCACCGCAGAATTCAGCAAAGTAGGTATTAACAACATCGGCTTGTACTTCGGTATGAAGTTTACCGTTACAAAGGACGGATACCTATTAAAAGCCAGAATCTACGCTCCTGCAGGCGAAACGGGTATACACAAGGTTGCTTTGTGGGAAAGAGATGCTGTTCCCGGAAAACAATTGCTTGGCGAATGGACTTGGGACTTCGGCACAGCCGAAACCGAGGGCTGGTATGAGTTTGAATTGCCCACGCCCGTGCTACTTAAAGCAGGCGGAGATAATGTATATATTATTGGTGTAACGCTTGGCGACAATCTTGAACTAGGTAGAGGCAAGGCGTTCGATTCGGACGAGACTCATGGTCTTATTAGGACGTACATCGGCAGCGGCTTGCAAGGATCGGAAGTAGGGGCAATGCCCAAGGTAGAATGGCAATGCGAAAACTACATGCGCGACATTATTTTTGTGGAAAAAGACGCATACCTGTCGTTGTTTAACGCAACCGTCCTTGATGCTCCGCAAATTACGCTTAATGAAACAATTGTTTCTTGGAACGCAGTGTCAAATGCAGCCGGATATGAGGTGTTTGTAAACGGCAAATCAAAGGGCGTTCAAGAAGAAATGAGCTATGATTTGAGCGACCTCCCGGCAGGCGAATACGTTGTTACCGTTGTTGCCATTGCAGGTAGTTTTGAATTTATGAATTCCGAAAAATCCAATCAGGTTATCTACACAAGAAGTTTATCGGCAAACGAATATCCCACCGAAAACGCTTTGGGCGACTCGACGGCAAAGTTTTCTAAGGTTGGCGGCGGCAATGTCGGTTTGTACTTCGGCATGAAGTTTACCGTAGACCAGGACGGATACCTATTAAAAGCCAGAATCTACGCCCCTGCAGGCGAAACAGGTATACACAAGGTTGCTTTGTGGGAAAGAGATGCTGCTCCTGAAAAACAATTGCTTGGCGAATGGACTTGGGACTTCGGCACAGCCGAAACCGAGGGCTGGTATGAGTTTGAATTGCCCACGCCCGTTTTCCTAAAAGCAGGCGGAGATAAGGTGTATATTATTGGTGTAACGCTCGGCGACAATCTTGAACTTGGTAGAGGTAAGGCTTTTACGGCTGACGAGGATCACGGTCTTATTAGAACGTACATCAATAGCGGTTTGCAAGGTACGTCAGTTGGAGCGATGCCCACTTTCGCTTACGATGCCGAAAACTACATGCGTGACATTGTCTTTGCAGAAAAATCCGCATACGAGGCGGCTCAACAAGACGCGACTGTGTAGCGATTAAGTACGAAAAGCCGGACTGCAAATAAGAGCTGTTGTATTAAGGAAAACGGCTGTAAGAAAAAACACCGGAACGTGCATATAAAAGCTAATACGTATCCAAAAGTCCCCGACATTCGGCGTTGAATGTCGGGGATTTTGTTTCTGTCGGGCGGGTTTGCTTGCCTCGTATCAAGACGTATAAGTGGGACAGAATCCAGACGGTTGACGACTTTGTTAATGGCGAAAACCGCGAGAATATCTATCATGGCGCAGTTCTTGACGTAAAAACTTCATCTAAACTGACGGACGAAGCACTGAACGAAATGCAATTGATATTGCCATCGGACTACAATGGTCAAGGCTATGAAATTTACAAGTATGCATTCTACAATTGCGCCGATTTGACAAACGTCACAATTCCCGACAGCGTCACAAACGTTGGTTCGTATGCGTTCTGGGGTTGTGCCAGCTTGACAAGAATTGATTTTAACGGAACAAAAGCGCAGTGGAACGCTATCATAAAGGGCAACAATTGGAATGGCGAAGGTGGTTTTGCCATTTATTGCACGAATGGTACAATTTAGTAGTCTTTTTAGTTGGCTCAAGGGCAATTAGTTACCCCACCACGAGCCGTGGAAACATAGTTTATTTTTACATCGGCCGTCCGATATATTTCGGGCGGCTGGTTTTGTTTTTTAGTTGTTTTGTAGCCCCGTACTACCCCAAAATCCCGCAGGATTGCAGAAGCAGTTTATGTAACGAAATTTCGTAACCGTAGTCGTAAATCGGTGACATTTTGCCGCAAAGACGGTCGTAAAATTCCTCGGGGAAGGCGTCGTAGCGGTCGTAATTTGTCGGCAGTTCCAACGTTGTCGCGTCTGCCAATTTGTCGTAGGCGTCCTCTTGTCCGTTTTGCAGTGCAAGCCACTTTGTCGTGGGGCGTTCGAAGGGAGAAATGCACACCGTGCCCTTTTCGCCTACCACGGTCAGTTCACGGCGAAAGTGTCCGCCCGTTTCTATCGCCGACGTCCTTATCACGCTTACGCCGCTGTCGTAGTAAAACAGTGCAGTAGCGTTGTCGATTCCGTTAAAGCCCTCTGCGCCCGAGCGAAACAAAATCGGCTCGACCTTTTTCGGTTCGCCCATCAGTCGCAAAACGAAATCGATGATATGTCCGCCGAAAATGTACATCGTACCGCCCTTAAACGTTTCCAGATACTGCAGGTATTCGCGGCTTCTCGGCGCGGACATTGCCGTTTCCACGTACAAAATTTTGCCCAGCGCGCCGCTTTCGGCAATCTCGAACACCTTTTTTACGGCAGGATTGGTGCGGTACAGGTACCCGAGGTGCACGACAAGTCCCTTTTTCTGCGCGTCGCGAAGAATGCCTTCGTATTCGGCAAAGTCCTCGCCTGCAGGCTTGTCAAGGTGAATATGCTTGCCGCGGTCAATGCATTTGCGAGCCGCCGCCATAAGGTAGGGCACTTCCGTTTCCACGAGAAGCGCGTCACACTTGTCGATCAATTCGTCCTCACCAAGGCGCGCAATTCCGTCGTAGCATGCCAGGCCGCCTCGTTTTTTCAGCCAATATTCGCTGTTTTCGGAATAGCCCACGATTTCAAACAAGTCGGGGTGCAGCCGAAACGCTTCCATGTGTCCCTGTGCGTGGTTGTGACCTATTCCGATTTGTCCGATTTTGAATTTTTTCATAACGCACCTGCTTTTTGTGCAATATTTTTACTAACGTACTAAAATAATTGTAACATCAACCGCTTTGGCTGTCTATGCTCTTTTGTCAAGGATGATAGTTTTTTTGTCGTCGCTTGCTTGCGGTAGCCTTTGCCGAGCGCGACGGCGTTTTTTTTGCGCATTTTCGACCGCCCGTAAGTTTCGTCAGCCGACCCTGACGATCCCGTTGCTTTCCTCGCTCTTTCCTTTCGCTACAAATCTTTCCGATCGCGCACGCTCGTTTGCCCAAAACGCTTTGTGCCTTGCGGGTTGTTTTTTTTTGATTATTTCGTATGGTAGCAAGCGAAAGTGTAACGAATGTACACTGCGCTCTTTTTGCCTGCAACGCTCGTTTCGCGGAGCAGGTACACCCTACCTAGCCCCTTGCCGCATATTTTTATTTACTTATTCACTTGACTACTTCGCCGCAATTTGATACAATACGTTTGTATGTCATTGTGGTGAGGTATATTTTCCGCCGCAAAACAAATAAATCTGTCGCTCGCGGTCGCGTGCGAAACAATAAGGAGAAAAGATATGAAAAGAACTTACCAACCCAAAAAACGTCAAAGAAGCAAAGTGCACGGTTTCCGCGCAAGAATGAAGACAACAGGCGGTCGTCGCGTGCTTGCTCGTCGTCGCAACAAGGGTCGTCACGAACTCTCCGCTTAATCGAGGCAATACGTGAAGTCTATTTACAGACTTAAGAAAAACTACCAGTACAACTACGTATACAAACATTCCCAAAGCGTTGCAGACAACTACTTCGTGTTGCTTTACACCAAAAGTAACGTGAAACAAACTAAATTCGGGTTTTCCGTTAGCAAAAAATTTGGGCATGCAGTACAGAGAAATCGTATTCGCAGACAAATGAAAGCGGCGGTGTCGGGTTTAATCGACGAAGTTAAGTGTGGCTACAACGCTATTTTTATACCGCGCAAGTCGGAGCCTTACGACTACGCCACTATTGTGGACAGTTTCCGCAAGCTGCTTGCACGTGCGGAGATGCTGCAATGAAGTACGTCTGCATAGGTCTGCTTAAACTGTACAAGGCAACGTTGTCCCGCCTCAAGGGGCGCAAGGTGTGCATTTACACCCCCAGTTGCTCGGTTTACAGCATGGAAGCCTACGCCGAACACGGCTTTTTTGTGGGCAGTTGGCTTACGCTTAAACGGATTGTGCGATGTGCGCCGTGGGGCAAGGGAGGTTTCGACCCCGTCCCCGTCAATCTTCGCGGCAAGCGGAAGTGGTACGTGTAGTTTTTGCAGGGCGTTTGTGCCCTTTATGGAGAAGATATGAGCAAAAAAATTCAGTCGGTGCTGTCCGTCGCGCTTATTCTACTGTGCGGACTGTGCCTGTTTACGTCCTGCTCTACGCAGAAACTCGACTTTTTTACCAACATCGGCGATTCGCTGGACCCGGTAGCAAAGTTGGTGCGTGCAATGCACGGTTGGATCGGCAATTACGGCTGGACGGTAGTTGTGTTTACGGTGTTCCTCAAGGTGGTAATGTTACCGCTGGATTTCTGGCAACGTTACGCCAGCCGCAAAGCAACTCTTAAAAACAAAAAAATGCAACCGCTTCTTGCGGCAATCGACAAGCGTTACGGCGCAAACACGCAACGTTCGCAGGAAGAAAAGGCAAAGTTGTACAAAAAGAACGGCGGCAGCGGTATGGGCGGCATGTGTCTGCCTATGATCGTCAGCATGGCGGTGTTCTTCGTAATGTTCGGCGGCTTGCGCGATTACAGTAACTACCTTACGGTAAAGACATTCAAAGAGCTGTCGCACACCTATTACGACACCTGCCTGCATGAGTTCCGCGAAGACCCCGCCCACTCGTTTGACGCGGACATTGCCGACTTCGACGCCAGATACGCCGAGGCGAAGGCAAAGGACGACAGCGAAGACAATGCAACCCTTAAGGTTAAGATGGACTTTGTCACGAGCATCATCAAAAAGTCCGACGGCAACGCTACTCTTTCGGAAAAGACAACCGCTGCGGCACAGGTGGCAATTGCGGCGGTGCAGCAAAAGTACGGCGAAATCAGGGAAAGTTGGCTGTGGATACAAAACGTCGGTCAGCCCGACACGTGGCAGCCCATCATGCCGTCCTTCAACGACAGCGGCGACAGCAACAGTTTCGCCACAATCGTCAACAAGGACAGTTTCAGCGGCGGTAAGGAATTGTACAACACAATCCGCAACGCAGTGCTGCAAACGGGCGGTTACGGCGCAAACGGCAGTTGGAACGGTCTGCTTATCCTGCCGATACTCAGTATCGCGCTGAGTTTTCTCAGCATGTTCATTTCGCAAAAAATCGAAAACCGCAACCGCAAGGGCGACGACACGCCGCAGGTTGACAGCGAGACCATGAAGCAACAGCAAATGACCAACAAATCGATGATGATCATCATGCCGCTCATGATGGCGTACTTCGGTTTCCTGTACACGGGCGCATTTGCAATTTACATGGTGTGCAACTACACAATCAGCATTTTGTCCACGGTTGCACTGCGCACACCTGTCGAAAAGGTGGTAATCAAGTCGCTGGAAAAGCAGGAACAGAAAGACAACAGCGGTAAAGCAAGTTACATGAGGTAAACATAAATGAAATCAACAGTATCAACGGGCAAAACGTTGGACGCCGCCGTCGAACATGCCCTTAAGGAACTGGGACTTGCACGTGACCAGGTGGAAGTCAAGGTTCTGCAGGAAGGCGGATTTTTGAAGTCGTACAAGGTTGAAGTTACCGAAATCGAGGCGGAAGTCGTCCCCGAAGAAACAATCGACGCGGACGAAGTGCAAGCCGCCATCGAGGAAGTCGCAACCGAGGCGGACAACGGCGGACTTGGTGCCCAGACAAACAAAATCAAGGAGTTTTTGGCAAACGTACTTGAAAAAATGGGTATTACGGGCGTAACCGTGCAGGCAAAGGAAGTTGGCGACGTGGTTGCGCTGACAATCGTCGGCGACAACGCAACAGCGGCAATCGGACATCGCGGAGAAGTGCTGGACGCATTGCAGTATCTCAGCAGTCTGTTGCTCAGCGAGCACGGCAGCGGTTTCCGTCGCGTAACGGTGGATGCCGAAGGCTACCGCGGCAAACGTGAAAAGACATTGCAACGCCTTGCGCAAAACCTTGAACAAAAGGTAAAACGCACGGGCAAGCAGGTAAACCTTGAACCGATGAACCCCTACGAACGTCGTATCATTCACACGACGTTGCAAAACAGCAAATACGTCACGACGGAAAGCGACGGACAGGGCAACCAACGTCACGTAGTCATTCGTCCCGTGTCGCAAAGCAACGTACTCAACAGTCCCAACGCGCCGCGCAAGACGTTGAACTTCGTGTATCGCAGCGACAAAAAGAGAAGAAAGTAGTAGTGGCTGTTTCGGTCGGAAACTATGTAAAATCAACGCACATGTAAGCGAAAGATGCCTACGTGTGCGTTTTTTTTGTGCCGTGTAAAAAGCGAAATGTTGTACTAAACATGAAAATGTGTACCGAGAAAAGGGTGCCGAGCACGGGTCGTGCACCCACTATTAAAAGATATAAAACTGTTCGAGCCACATCAAAACATGTCATACCGAGCGGAACGAAGTGTAGTCGAGCGTATCTCTGCGGAAGCACCCTTGTGAAAAGGGCGCCGAAGTGCGGTGATATGTGTAGTGGGGGTCCTGCCGAGGAATTGCCACGCTGCGATCGCGTGCTCGCTCGCTTCACTTCGGGCATTATGGTCTATGGTAGGTAGCCTACTCAGCCGCACCCTCGTTCAGATGTCGCTGCGCGGCAACACCTCGCCACCCCTGATAACGTTTACTAACCGTTTGTAATTGGTTTACATACTTCAAGTTAACTACCTTCGGCGGACATTGGTTGGAAATCAACTATATAGTGCAAATTTCTGTCAGATTACGTCATTTCGACCAAGCAGAGCGCGTGGAGAAATCCCCGCGGAAGCGCCCATACAAAGTCTTTATCAAATTATGTCATTGCGAGGCACGCTTTTGTGCCGTGCCAATCCCCCGAAAGGGTTCCGTTCGTCTGTAATTATTTGTTGCTGTGGCTGAATTACAGGTTGCGGATATATTGTCGTTTCCGACGCCACTGTTTATGTAATACCCCCACAGCGCCGCTACCCCGCCCGCCCCTCATGGTCAAGGGCACGTTGTTGGTTGTAAAAAGCAAAATGACAAGGAACGTAACCTTGTAAAGTTTTTAATGTAAAAATGTCATTGCGAGGCACGCTTTTGTGCCGTGGCAATCCCCCGAAAGGGTACCATATAGATGTCTTTCGTATAAACAACTGCACAGCCGTCAAAGCCTTCGCCCTCGGGGAGAAGGTGTCACGTAGTGACGGATGAGGGGGCAGATGTAAACACTTTATTGTCGTTTCAAATTATGTCATGCTGAGCGTAGTCGAAGTATCCCCCGGAAGGGTTCCTTATTTCCTTAATTTTGTCTGCTCCTGCGTATATTTTTACAGACAAAGTACGTAAATCTGCGTACTTTTTCAAATCGAAACTACGTAAAATTACGTAGTCTGTCAGCGAAAAACTACGCAAATTTACGTACTTTTTATTTTTTAAACTACGTAAAATTGCGTAGTTTTGTTGACAAGCCGGAAAATAATGTATATAATTGGACTTGAGGTAATATAGAAATGACATTGAAGGAACTTCGCAAAACCAAAAGGCTTACGCAGCAGCAGTGCGCCGATTATCTCGGGTTGCCCGTCCGCACCTACCAAAATTACGAACGTCCGCAAGCCGACCAAAATTCCTTTAAGTACCTGTACATGTTCAGTAAATTGCAACAATACGGGCACGTGGACGAAACGCACGGACTGTTGAGCGTGGACGAAATCAAACGCATTTGCGCCGATGTCTTTTCCGCATACAACGTTGCCTACGCGTACTTGTTCGGCTCATACGCAAAAGGGCTCGCCGGCGAAGCAAGCGACGTTGATTTGTTTGTATCCACGTCGGAAACAGGCTTCCGTTTCTTCGGCATGGTGGAAGAACTTCGGCAACAACTTCGCAAAAAAGTAGACGTTCTCGACGCGGCTCAACTCAACGACAATCCTGCTCTCGCAAACGAAATTTTACGTGACGGTGTAAAAATTTATGGATAACATCAAGGGCAACGCCTACTATCTTCAAAAAATAATGACCGACTTGCAGTTTGTCTGCAAGCACACTCAAAATCTTACATTGCAGGCTTTCAATGCCAACGAAGTATTGCAGGATTGCTTGCTTTTCCGCCTTGTGCAAATTGCGGAAAATTCCGAACGCCTGACCGAAGATTTCAAAAGCGTCAACAGTCAGGTTCCGTGGCGTTACGTCAAGGGCATGCGAAACCGTATCGTTCACGACTACGGCAAAGTTGATCTGCAGGTGATTTACGACACCGTTACCAAGGATATTCCGCAAATGCTGTCGATGTTGCAGAATATCATTCCGTTAAAAACGCCCGAATTGTAACATCCGTAACAAATTTATTGCAAAAAAATAAATAAAAATTTAATTTTTTTAGTCAAAAGTATTGACTTTGTTGCGGAACCTATGGTAAAATACAACTTACCTAAGGGTGCTTAGGCACAAACAAAAGATAAATACGTGGGCAAAACCGCCGTGAGACGGTGACGCAAAGCCACGGGGACTTTAGTAAAGTCAGCCCGGCTGCAATCTTGTACAATAGTGTACGATTGCAGCCTTTTTTTTGTCCTTTTTGGGGTTTTCGTTAAGCAAGTCCGGCGTTTACGGCCGGGCAATCTGCCGCCCGCGACGTTGGCAAAAATTGCAAACACGCAATCAGGTCAGGTATCAACGACGGTTATGTTTTGTTGTCGGCAAACCCCGTTAAGAGCGCAAATTTCCCAACGCAAAACTGTAAATAATCGACAACGTACCGCCACTAAACGCAAAAAAGGCGCACTTCGCGGCAAAATCACCGCGGCAAACGCCAAAAATCACTGTAAGGAGGTGCCGAACATGGAACAACTTAATATCCTTGTCGAGCGCACCCTTGCAAGCGGCGTTGCGCCCATCGAACAACAATTTACCCCCGTCTACGACCCCTACGGCGAAGAAAGCGTCGCGCTTGTCGCCCATGGCGTTGTCAACAGCGTGCTGTACGGCACTCTCACCGACGACGACCTTGCCGCGATTGCGGAAACCGACGCGGGCTGCGATTACTTCGTGCGTATGCTGTCCAAGGCGTGCGACACACTGTCACGGCTTCGCGCCAAAGGCAAACCTGTCAAGTGGATTGCCCTTCGCTGTCCGCTTGCCGCCCTTGCGCCGCATCGGCTGGACGAGGTGGAAGCCGCCGTCCCCGACAAACGTCTGGCGCGCGGTATTTGCCTTGTTCTGCCCGCCGAAGTCATCACCGACAAAGCCTACGCGCACCCCGTCGGGTATCTGCGCAGCGTCGGTTACAAGGTTGCGGTCGGCGGCTACGGCACGTCTGCCTTCCCCATGCTTGCCCTCACCCAAACGGACATCGACGTGGTTTTTGCCCCCGTCCCCGACGACCTTCTGTCACGCGTTGACGGCACGTCGGCAGTGTCCGCGCTGGTCGGCTTTGCAACAAACCTTGGCATAGACGTGGTCACAACGGACGTTGCCAACGACAGCGCTTTGCGCGGGCTGCGCTCTGCGGACGTGTTCGGCGTGACCGTTTCCCCCTATTGCAACGGCACAACAATGCGGCACCTTGCGCACACGCAAACGGTAGCCGAAGTGCTTGCCGACGACATCGAGGTGTAGCATGCAGCAGGAAAAACAACCTTTTTCGTCACTGCGCCGCACATCGGGCGAAGTCAAACGTTACCGCACTTACCGCCGCGTAATCCCCGTAGGCATCGGCGCAATCGTCGCACTGCTTGTGGTGATGTACGTGTGCTCGCTTCTGTTTGCGCGCTACGGCAGTTTCACCGTGGCAGTCAAGGACTATTCCGACCGCAATTACGCGCTCAGCCTGTCGGAAAGCGATTCTTTCCTGCACCCGACGTCCCGTCTCAACGGCAACGCGGTCAAGGACATTACCAACATCGACGGCAACACGTTGCCCGGCAACCTCAACGACATCAATGGTGAGCACAACGGCGACAACTTCATTGCATACACGTTCTATCTCAAAAACAGCGGTCAGCTTGCCTGCAGTTACAACTACCAACTTGTCATCAGCATGGCAACGGTGGGTGTGGATGCGGCGGCACGCGTAAGGCTGTACTTCACGCCGGACTACTACAAGGCAGCCACAGGCGAGTACAACTACGGCGGCAACTACACCGACTACGCCAAGCCCAGGACAAACGGCAACGGCGCGCCGGAAGTTGACCCCGACAACCGCGTAATGACCAATTTCAGTAGCAGCAACACCGTGTGCGAAGCGCAGGTTGACGATTTTCAGCCGGGCGACATGGCAAAAATCACGGTGGTGATATGGCTGGAAGGCAATGACCCGGACTGCACCGACGAGGTGTTGGGCGGACAGTTCAAGTTGGACTATATTGTGTCAATAGTAGAAGGCGAGTAGAGCGAGGGCACATATCGGCACATATAGCCGCTACGTGCTCAATCGCACAATTACGTCATACCGAGCGTAGCCGTAGGCGAAGTCGAGAGTATCTCCGCGGAAGCGACCTTGTGAAAAAGGGCGCCGAAGTGAGGAAGTATATGTAATGGGTCCTGCCGAGGAATTAAGTCGCTACGAGCGCGTGCTCGCTCGCTTCACTTCGGGCATTGTGGTCTGTGGTAGGCAGCCTACCCAGCCGCGCCCTCGTTCAGATGTCGCTGCGACTTAACACCTCGCCACCCCCCCCGATAACGCTTACTAACCGTTTGTAACTGGTTCGCGTACTTCAAGCGTACTAACTTCGGCGGACGTAGTAAGAGAAAGGCTGAATGCAGTCACATTAAAATTACGTCATACCGACTAAGTTTATGTTACAGCCATCAAAGCCTTCGCCCTCGGGGAGAAGGTGTCACAAAGTGACGGATGAGGGGGCAGAAGAAAGCACTTTATTGTTGTCTCTCTAATCGTGCACGCTCGGGTGCCAATCCCCCGAAAGGGTTCCTCTCGTCTAAGATTGCTTGGAGCAATGACTAAATTGCAGTCAACTCGGCAATATAGCGCCCAAGCATTCGTCGACGCTTAAGACATGCCCCCACAGCGCCGCTACCCCGACCGCCCACCCCTTATGGTCAAGGACACGTTGCTTTGTATGGCTGGTCAAGAGAATTGTTTGAAACAATATTGAGTTTGCCTTATTCAAATTACGTCATACCGAGCGAAGCCGAGAGTATCTCCGCGGAAGCGCCATTATAAATGTCTTTTGTCCAAATATGTCATTGCGAGGCACAACGTGCCGTGGCAATCCCCCGAAAGGGTTCCACTCGTCTACAATAAAGTCATTGCAACACAAGGTATCAGACGAAAGGTTCCTTTCCATGGGAGCACGGAGCGTGCACCTACTAAAATAAAGGAACTACCGTTAGTTGTTTAGTAGGAAAAACCAAATGATTTGCGCGACAAAGTGAAATTTCGACTGTACTTCGTTCCGCTCAACAAGACATATTTGTACACTCGCACGATATTGTTTATTTGCACTTCGTTCGTCCACAACCCCACGAAGTGGGATTTCATCCAACTATTTGGATTTCATCTTGCGTAGCAAGATTTCACTTGCCGACAGGCAAATCTCATTGCGCGTACTCACGCGCCAGGGGCGGGTGGTCGGGGTAGCGGTGCTGCGGGGGTAAGCGACAAGCCTTGTCGAAGAAAGTGGCTACGTATTTGTCATTTGTATTACGTCATGCCGAAGTTAGTTTGCAGAAAAAGTGCAAGCCGACGTACAACTGTCAGCAAGTTGTATCGGTGGCGGCAATTTTGCCGAAGTCAACCTGCCTGAAGAGTGAAAAAGATTACGAACAGTCAATCGGCATTATTACGGGTGGCAAGGTGTTGTCACACAGCGACATCTGAACGAGGGTGCGGCTGGGGAGGCTACCTACCACAGACCATAATGCCCGAAGTGAAGCGAGCGAGCACGCGTTCGCAGTGGGACAATACCTTGACGAGTCCCGTCTATACCGATTAACATGCTTCGGCAACGCTTTTCAAACAAGGCGGCTACGACGGTTTCTGCCGCCACGGTGTGATTGCCGATTTGCTTCGGCGTTCCACTTGCAACTAACTCAATCGTCACCGAAAAATAAATACGTATGCGCTTTTTTGCGACATTACGCGGAGGATTCATGTCGGATATTGACAACAAACAACTGAATATCAACGGCACGGATTCGTCCGAAAGCAGCCTTGACTGGACGGACAAACTGCGTTACAGCAAGTCTTTTGTGGCAAAACTGGCGTTGTCCGACGAGTCCGTCAAGCGTTACTATGCCGCCATTGCAAGCAAATTGCTTGCCTACAACCGCGTTCGTTCGCGCACCCGTTGGAACGGCGTAAGTTTTGCCGAGGGGCGCACCGTGTTTGCTCGTCTGACAATTACCGGCAAGACGTTGTGTCTGTATCTGGCTGTCGAGCCGAGCACCGTTGCCGATGGCAAATATCGCGCCAAGGACGTTTCCGACGTCAGAAAGTACGAAAAAACGCCTTCGCTTTTCCGTATTCGCAGCGACGGCGCGCTTAACAACGCTTTGCGCCTTATCGACCGCATAGCTGCGGAAAACGGACTTGTCGCCCGCGAAAACGCTACGGAAATCTACGCAAAGGACTTTCCGTCGGACAGTTTCGACAACCTGCTGACGCGCGGACTTATCCGCCTGTTGAAGCAAAACGGCGGTGCAAATGCCGCTGCCGTCGCGGAAAACGACGACATTTACGAACCCGACGAAACCGACGACAACGATGGCGACGTCGCCGCGACGGACAGCGAAGAAGTCGCGACAAAAACGTCTGCCGAAGAACACGTCGAAGCGGACACTGACAACGACGGCATTTATCCCGAAACAGTTGCCGCCGTCAACAAACTGGTGGGCAAATTCAAAAGTTACGAGGGCATTCTCGAAAACATCGACAGCGGCGACACAAGCGTATCTTTCAGCCGCAAAACGATGCTTCGCAGCATTTACGAAGCGTGGATTTCCGCAATAGAAAGTTGCCTTGACGCGCTGGACACACTGGTGCGCAACCCCACGCACTACATCGCCGAAACAGAAGAAGTGCTGCCCATCGAGATGACGAAAAAAATCACCGGGCGGTCGGTGGTGCACCTGTGCCAACACACCAACTACATCACCACGGACGGTGACGACATAATTCCCAAAAAGATGCTGAACATCTTCCGTGATGACAGCATACAAACCTACGAAAACAGGTTTCTCAACACCTTGCTTGCACGCCTTAGCATGTTTGTGGAACGTCGCTACGACGTGGCGGTTAGGCGCGGCGCGGACGAAACGGTGGACGAAATCAACTTTACGTCCACTTTTGACGACGGTGACAACAAGGGACGCGTTACAATCAACGTGCAGTACATGCAGGACTCCGCCAAAACAATGCGCAACCCTGTTGTCGGCACGGAACTGTGGAAGCGCATACAGCGTATCCGCATGGTTGTGGGCGAGTATATGCGCAGCGATTTTGTGGTGCAGATGGAGCACAAGTACGTCAATCCGCCAATCATGCGCACCAACGCCATTCTTAAAAACAAGTACTTCCGTCAGTGCCTTGCGCTGTGGGAGTTTATCGAAAGTTACGACGATGCAGGTTACGGCTTGGTAGTTGACCAACAGGCGGTGGACGTTGACGAGCAATATTGCGGTCAACTTGCCAAAGCTGCCGCAATGCAGTACATGATTTTCCGACACAATGCCTTTGGCGAGTACAACGAGGACGGTGTGCTTAACAGGCGCACGACAGCCGACGTCAAGCCACGCATCGTGGACAAATTGCCTGCTTTTACGTCGTCGGAATACGACGAAGAAGCGGCAGAAGAAAGGGTAGACGAGGGTGAAACCGACATTGAACTTGCCCTGCGCGTTGCGCTTGCCGCCGACGAAAAATATGTGCCGCCCGTTGTGGAAGCGGAAACCAAAACCGACTACGTTGAAGGCGAGGACGAAAGCGACGACGATATCACGCTTGAAGAGGACGAACGCCGGAATGGTGTGGGTTACACAAAAACTTTCAACGCGCGTTTGCGTCTGACGACGGACGAAGTAAAACGCTACTTTGTGGAAATCGCCAACAAACTGACAGGCTACGACAAGGTTAAACTGCGCATAAGCAATCGTTTTGCGACATTTAACTGCGGACGTGCAACCCTTGCAAGGATAAACGTTACGGGCAAGACGTTGTATTTTTATGTGGCGTTGCCTGCCGAAGGACTTGCGGAAAAGTACTTTGTGCGCGATGTTTCGGCACGAAAAGCCGTTGCGGACACGCCGTCGCTACTTCGCGTGAAGAGCGACAGAGGCTTGAAGTACGCGCAGGAACTGGTGGATGCATTGGTTGCCGAGTATAACCTTGTACCGAGCAAAAAACCGCAAAAAACATATACGGTTGAAAAATTTGCACGCATTTCCTTTGCCGAACTTATCGAAAAGGGCTGGATCAAACTCAAAAATGCCGACGGCTTTACGCCGCCCGAACACAAACAAACAGTCGAGCCGACGGCTACTGCCGACAGCAACGAAAACTACGACGAGACGGCAAGCGACGAAGTTGCCGCGGACGTTGCGGAAGACAGCGACGAGGACGCGGCATCGGACGTTCGCTTCGGTGGCGTTGCCTGCACAAAGACGTTCAACGCGCGTTTGCGCCTGACGACGGACGAAGTGAAACGCTACTACGTGGAAATTGTCAACAAACTGGCAGGCTACAACAAGGTTAAACTGCGCGTAAGCAACCGCTTCGCGACATTCAACCGCGGGCGTACAACTCTTGCAAGGATAAACGTTACGGGCAAATCGCTGTGCTTCTACGTGGCATTGCCTGCCGAAGGACTTGCGGAAAAATACTTTGTGCGCGATGTTTCGGCACGAAAAGCCGTTGCGGACACGCCGTCGCTGCTTCGCGTGAAGAGCGATCGCGGTCTAAAATATGCGTTGGAACTGGTCGACGGACTTGTTGTCGAATACGACCTTAAACCGAGCAAAAAACAACAAATTTTGCATACGGTGGACGAGTTTGCGTACATGTCCGTGGACGAACTGATTGCCGCAGGATGGATCAGACGCAAGCAAACCGTTACTGCCATAGCGCAAGAAAACGAAACAAACCCCGCTTATCCAGATTACGCGACAGGCGCGGACGAAGCGCGGCAATCCCTTACGCCCGAACAAATGGCGGAAGTCGCCGCAGGCGATTTGTATCACGGCAGTCCGAAGCCCGTCGAACAGACTGCAACCGTCGCAGCCGAACCCGTTGTCGTGCCCGTTGTGGCTGAAGACATGGCGGACGAACAGGCGGAAAACGCCGAAAACCTTGTTGTGAATTCGCGTGCCGAGCAGGAAACGTTACCCGACATCGTGCAGGTTGCGCCGCAAAGTTACGACGTGCCCACCGATTACGGTATCGACGACTCGGGAGAGTTTATCAAAGATATGTCGAAGTCGCAAGAGCCTGACGAACCGCCCACACAAAAGGGATTTTTCTCGCGTTTGTTCGGGCGTTACCGTCGCGACAAGCGTAACGAAAAAAAGAAAAAACAATGAAAAAAAACAATACGTTAAGCAAAATTGCCAACATTGTGTGGGTAGTCGTGATTGTCGTGTTGCTTGCGCTTGTGGTGGTGTCGCTGGCAGGTAAAAATAGCGGCCGCCCGACATTCATCTTCAACCGTGCTGTGCTGTGGGTGGAAACGGGCAGCATGGAACCGACAATCGAAACGCGCAGTTTTGTGTCGGTAGTCAAAAGCGACGGGCAAAACCTGTCTGTCGGCGACGTAATCACTTTTGTTTGCACCGACAAATCGCAGGCGGTGTACGGTTTGCTTGTCACTCACCGAATAGAAGCGGTGGTTGACGGCGGCTACAAAACAAAGGGCGACAACACGTCAAACGTTACCGACCCGTGGATTGTTCGCCCCGACGACGTGGTTGCCGTCTACACCGGCAACTTGCCGCTGCTTACCTGGTTCGGGCGCGTATTTTCGTCATGGGCAGGCATAGCAATGATTGCGTTGGTATTTGTGCTGGCAATGAGTTTTGTCTACATTCCCGACCTCGTGCGCGCGGCAAGGTCCGACATCGGCGAGAAGGACGACAATGCAAAACAGCAACAAATCGACCGCCTTGTAGCCGAAGAAGTTGCGCGGCTTAACCGCGAAGGACTTGGTTGCAACGGCGATACAAACAGTAACGCCGCGCAGGATAGCGACAAAAAATAATCGGCAACAATTTAGAGTTGTATGCAATAAATTTGTACGAAAACAGCGTGAGAAACACAAAGTTAAGTACAAACGCCACGCCATTTATTGATGTGCGGGTCGGCGGTAGACAATAAAGAAGGTTCCGTACAAAATCAGTGGTGTTTGTGATTTTGCTTTGGAACAAAACGACATGTACCGAAATCGTTGCTTATAAAGTCGCTATGTTTTAATAAGTACACACTCTACCCTCCCCACCCGTACTCAAAGTTTTTGAGGAAGGGGCACGGGGAAACCACTTTTGACAAAAAGGGGTTCCCCCGAAAAACATATTCACGCACACAAAGTAACATCGCTAAGTAAAGGGACAATCCTATGAGAGAATTTTTTCAAAAACACGGCAGTACATTGATATTTATTGTCGTCATGTTGGTCTGCTTAGGCTTTTTTGTCCAGGTACTGGCGTTGCAAAACGGGTTTTCGTCGTCGGTCAACGCTCAGGCGGTGGAACGTGCCGAGTACCACACCGACAGACAAAGCATGTCGGTGAAAAGGCAAACAGACGCGGTAAAAACAAAAGTCGCGCTGTTTGCGCAAACGTTGGACGGTATCACCGACGCCCGGACGGCGGCGGACAAGGTGCGTATTGCGCGCACGTCGGACTACTTCGCCGGTGAAATGTTTGCCGACATCATGTATTACGCGGACGGCAAACTGTACGACTACAACGACGAGCAAGTGACGGTTTACCCGGGTCTGGCGGAACTTGCCGACGCGGAAACGACCATGCTGACAGGCGCGTTCCAGTTTGACAACAGACTGATGTCGGTAGGCGTGTATGCGCCGGTGTCCGAAGGTGCGCTTAGCGGCATTGTCGCAGTGTACGACGTCAATGTACTGTGGGCAAGCGACCTTTCGCAGAAAGACAACACGTCGGTTTCGGCAAGCGAATTTGTGTTGCTGTGCCGCAGCGACGGACAAATTTTGCGCAGAATGACAAACACCGACACCTTCGACGTGGGACCCAAACCCGTGCAAAGCGGCTTTTTGTCGGCGTACGTTACCGATGAAACGGCGTACAAGTCGCTGACAAAATGTATCGCCAACGGCACCGACGGCTCGGCAATGTTCACTTACGGCACCGAAAGTTACGTCGCAGTCGTGCGATTTTTCGGCAAGGAAAACGGCAATGCGTTTCTGTTTGACGTGTACAAACTGTCAACGGTGTACGGCAGCGGCTTTGAAATGAGTACGCAAATCAGCGGCGCGCTGGTTGGGCTGTCGCTGCTTATTGTCGGTTTCGGCTGTGTGTTTGTTCTGGACAGGCGCAAAACAAACAAAATTATTTACAACATCGAAATGATCAATGAGGAGTTGGAGTGCGCAACGGCAACCAAGTTCCGCAAAGACGTGCCCGAATTGCTTCGTCGTCACAAAAACAGTAAATTCGTGCTGGTGTCGCTGCGTATCAACAACTACGGCTACCTTGAAGGTAGATTCGGCGACGAAAAGGCGCACAATCTGCTTAAACACGAGCGCAACATACTGCAAACAAGCATGCGCCCGGGCGAAACATACGGCTACTCTTCCGAAGGCGAATTTTTGGTGTTGCTCAATTACCGCAACCGCAAGGAACTCGGTATTCGCCTTGGCAAGATTTACCGCGTTATAGGCGAATTTGACGAACTGCCGGACGATGACTTTACCATTACGATGATATTCTGCGCCTACGAGGTTGAAAGCCGCGAAGAAAAGGTGCAGGCGATGCTGGACAAGCTGAAGCTGACCGAAAGCTCCGTCACGATGCCCAACGGCACTTTTGCGGTGCATTACTACGCCGACGTTATTGGCGAAAGTTACTCTCGCCGCGCGGAAATCGAAAGCCGTATGGAATCGGCTTTGGAAAACAGTGAATTCCACCTGTTTTACCAGCCTAAGTACAACCTGAAACGCGGTGACATGGACGGCAGCGAAATTCTGGTACGTTGGTACGACTCGAAAAAGGGCACATATCGTCAGCCTGCGGAGTTTTTGCCTGTGTTCGAGGAAAACGGTTTCATCGACCGCCTGGACAGATTCGTGTTTTTCCGCGCTTGCGAAAACATCGCCGAAACGGTTGCCGGACACGGACAGGCGTATCCCGTTTCCGTCAACGTGTCGCGCGTTACGGCAATTCAGCCCGACTTTACGGACTACTACAAGCGCATACGGACGAAATTCAACATCCCCGAAAACTTTATCACGCTTGAGTTTACCGAAAGTTTTGCTTACGAAGACTACGACTATCTGGCGCGCATTATTGCGGAGTTGCACAAGGCGGGCTTTTTGTGCTCGCTGGACGACTTCGGTACGGGATATTCCAGTTACAACGTGCTAAAAACGTTGGAAATGGACGAAATCAAACTGGACAAATTCTTCCTTGGCAAGGGCACGTCGTTCGAGCGCGACCAACTGTTGCTAAGCAGTACAATCGACGTAATCAAAAAGATGGGCGTCAAGGTAACGCAGGAGGGCGTGGAAACCAAGGAGGATTACGACCGCCTGAAGGCGCTTGGTTGCGACGTGATACAGGGCTTCTACTTCTCCCGCCCCATGAAGTACGTGGACTACCGCAAGTTTGTAAAGGAAAATTTTGCAAAATAATGTACGGCTCCTGCGCGAATTTGTTGCGATTTGCTTGCATTTTGCGCGGTAAGTTGGTAAAATTTAACATCATCGGGGTGCACCGACGTGGCTTGTAGTCCCGGACGGAGCGCACCTTACATGGTGACGATGATGACAAGACAAATGAACAATGCGTCGTTACGACATTTGTCGGACGGCGTTTTTGTTTTGTGCGACATTTGTCGCCATGGCAGACAGACCTGCAAGCGGTGCGGCAAGGTTAGCGCAGAAGCGAAAGACAGAAAAATGTGAGTTTTTCTGCGAAAGACAGACGTCGCGCCCGAAAAGTCGGATTGAGAAATGAGAAAAATAGGAGTAATTACAGACGTACACGGCAACCTGCCTGCGTTGCAGGCGATTCTGGCGCGCCTGCAAGCGGAAAAAGTTGAAGAAATACTGCATCTCGGGGACGTTGTGGACATGGGACCGTACTCTGCCGAGTGCCTGCATTTGCTGCGTCAAACGCCGAACGTAACCATGCTTATGGGTAACCATGACAAAGACTTTGTAATGAACGACTACATTGCCAAGCACCTGTCGCACGTGCCGACGGAGCACAAAAAGTTTGTTTTTGGCGGCTTGACGGAGGGCGACAGACAGATTGTTGCAAGGTTTCCCGTGTATGCCGAGCGTATTTGCGGCGGTGCAAAATTGCAGTTTGTGCATTACGCCTACGACCGCAACAATCCGCCGAAAACCGTTGCCGACATCTGTTTCAAATGGATCGAGCAACACCCCACGGCGGAAGGACTGGACAAAAATTTTGATACTTTTGACGGCGAAGCGGTGTTTTTCGGGCACAAGCACGAGAAGTGCGACATTCAGGGCAAAATGCTTTATGTGGACGTCGGCAGCGTCGGTTGTCACCCGGAGGCCGAAGCAACGGGCATTGTAATCGACTACGATGACAATGGCTGGTCGTATCGTCGGGTTTCCGCGCCCTACGACATGGAATCGCTGCGCAAAGCCATGTCGGAAATGCCCTGCGGCGAACAGATATTTGACTTTTATTTTATGCGAAAACACGTTACGTACTGAGTACGTGGATGGGCGTTTAACGCCTAAGTATCCGCCGTCACACTCGCAAAAATGATTAGTGATGACAATGGTAATCCTACGTACTGATTTTTTTGTGACGGCAACGCCGTTCGGACGACAATCGAAACCCCGTAAAACGGACGACGTGGCAAAATCAATCGTTTTGTATTAACGTACATGTAAACGCTTTTAATGCGCAAAAGTGGTGCATGCAAAGTCGAAAAGTGGTATTTTGAGTATTTCTTCTGTGTGTAAATGCCGTGCGTTGGCCGTGTGAGCAATTGCCGTGAAACGCCGCCTCGAAAAGTCGCTGTTGACAAAACAAGTTAAAATTTGTATAATAATACTACAATCAAAGGTTGTTTGGGCAACGGAAAACATTTAAGGAGGTCAACATTATGCCAATACCTACCCCTCACATATCCGCAAAAGCAGGCGACTTTGCACCTACCGTGCTTATGCCGGGAGATCCGCTCCGCGCAAAGTACATCGCCGAACATTACCTTGAAAACCCCGTACTTGTCAACAACGTGCGCGGCGTGCAGGGCTACACGGGCATATACAAGGGCAAGCGCGTGTCAGTCATGGCAAGCGGCATGGGTATTCCGTCAATCGGCATTTACAGTTACGAACTGTTCAACTTCTACGGTGTGGAAAACATTATTCGTATCGGCTCGGCAGGTGCGATACATCCCGACCTGAAACTTCGCAACCTCGTGTTCGGACAGGGCGCGTGCACCAACAGTAACTTCGCGCATCAATTCGGCATGCCCGGCACAATTGCGCCCATTTGCAGTTACGACCTGCTGGAAAAGGCTGTGTCCAAGGCAAAGGAACTGGGTTACACCTACAAAGTGGGCAACATTTTGTCCAGCGATACCTTTTATGACGACGGCGCAGGCAGTGCAGTCTGGGGAAAAATGGGCGTGCTTGCAGTGGAAATGGAATCTGCGGCGCTGTACCTCAACGCCGCCCGAGCAGGCAAAAACGCACTCTGCATCTGCACGATTTCCGACCACCTTCTGACGGGCGAGGAACTTTCTTCCGAAGAAAGGCAAAACTCGTTCCATGAGATGATGGTTTTAGCCCTGGAAATAGCCTAATTTGGCGGCGTATACGGGCACGCATAGCGGCTACGCTTAGTTTGCCCCGCTCAGTCACGTACCTTTTGGCGGCGTATATGCGTACATTTGACCGCTACGTGCTCGCGACGACTTGCTCATGTACGCCTTAGTACACTCGCTCGCCGTCGCTTCGCCTGTTGCGGTCATCTGCACACATCTACGCCGCCAAAATTCCTGAGTGCGGAATAAAAGACGGTCAAAATTTCTGTGAACGGATTAAAAACATCAAAATTTCTGCGAGCGGATAAAAGACGGTCAAGATTTCTGTAATAGTGAGCAGAACAAACCAAAACGTCCGCCGATACGGAAAAATATTCTTAAAACGTTTGCAGACAGGCAATCCTGCCAAGGCTTTCGCGGATTGGCGCGGAACATCGCAAATATCGTCAGAAGGCGTAAATAATGTGTATACAAAAGTAATGGCTTACAATCTTTTGTAAAATAAACGGTTGTTGCAAAAATTGCGGCAACCGTTTTGTACATCAAGCATGTTTTAAGTCAACTGTTTTACAATTGTAGAAAATTCGTAATTGCACCCGTCGTTGTGTGTGGCGGCGTGCGTGAGTCTGGCGGCAACGTGGTTGCTGCCAGCTCGGCGCAAAGGCAAATCAAGGAGTTACGTTTATGCTTCAGATTAAAAATATTAAAAAAGACTATCCCGTGGCAAGTGACCTTACGGTGCACGCTCTCAAGGGTGTGTCCGTCAGTTTCCGCGAAAGTGAGTTTGTGTCGATTCTCGGTCCGTCGGGTTGTGGCAAAACAACCTTGCTCAACATCATCGGCGGCTTGGATCGCTACACGTCCGGCGACCTTGTAATCAATGGCGTCAGCACCAAAAATTACCGCGACAGCGACTGGGACACCTATCGCAACCACAGCATCGGCTTCGTGTTTCAAAGTTACAACCTCATCCCGCACATGAACATTCTTGACAACGTTACGTTGTCGCTGACTCTTGCAGGCGCAAGCAAAGCCGAACGCATCGCCAAGGCAAAGGTTGCTCTCGAACGCGTGGGGCTCGCCAAGCAAATGAAGAAACGCCCCAACCAACTTTCGGGCGGACAGATGCAGCGCGTAGCCATTGCCCGCGCCATCGTCAACGACCCCGACATCATTCTTGCCGATGAGCCGACGGGCGCACTTGACAGCGAAACCAGTGTGCAGATAATGGACATCCTCAAGGAAATTGCCGAGGAACGTCTTGTGGTGATGGTCACGCACAACAGGGAACTCGCCGAGCGGTACAGCACCCGAATAGTCAGTTTGCTGGATGGCGAAATCGTGTCCGACACCAACCCGTTTGACGGCGAACAGTCGACCATCACCTCATCCGAAGCAACGCCTGCCGCACAAGACGCAGCCGACACACAGACAAGTGTACAATGTGACAGTAATGCACCTTCAACTACCAAAAGTGGCAGGTCAAAAGGCAAAAAGCGTAGCAAAATGTCGCTTTGGACGGCGTTTGTGTTGTCGTTCAGAAACTTGCTTAGCAAAAAGGGACGCACGTTGCTTACGTCCTTTGCGGGCAGTATCGGTATCTTCGGCGTTACGCTGGTGCTTGCAATAAGCGCAGGCATGACGGCGTACGTAGACAACGTCCAGCGGCAGGCAATGGGCGATACGCCTATTACCGTTTCCTCCCGCGCAGTCGACTTCGAAAGTATGATGAGCGGCGAGTCGTTTACCAACAAACTCGACCCGTACCCATCGGGCACGACAGCGGTCAAGCCATACAAGCCTGCCATGATATCGTACATAGAAAACGACATTACGGAAGAATATGTTGCCTACGTCAAAAACATGGACGAAACGCTGTACAAGACGCTGGACTTTACCTACAATTTGTCCGTCAATGCTTTTGTAATCGGTAGTGACGGCAACTATACGCACCTGTCGCGGTTTGCTTCCAACTCCACCGGTATGGTCAGTTCGCAGGAAATGTTTGCCGACAACTACGATGTGTTGTACAAGACGGATTCGACAAGCGGTTACCCAACGGAAGAAAAGGAAATCGCGCTTGTCGTGGACAAGTACAACCGCATGTCTACAACTTTGCTTACGGCACTTGGCATAAATGCGGAAGCCGACGGCGACAGCTACAAAGAAATTGCCTATGCCGACCTTGTCGGACGCACCTACAAACTGGTACTAAACAACGCTTACTATCTGCCCAACGAAGACGGCCACTATGCTGCGATTATTTCACGGGCGGACATCAACGCCGCATGCGAATCGACAAATGCAATTACCTTGCGCGTTACAAGCATTGTGCGGCGCAAAAGCGACGACTCGGCAAAACTTGCGGAAACGGGCGTGCTGTATTCCGTCGCGCTTGCCGACAGACTGCTTGCCGATTCGCTCTCTTCCGACGTGGTTAAGGCGCAGAAAGAAAACCCCGACGTCAACATTCTTACCGGTAAGAAATTCGCCGATGCCGTCGGCAGTTCCGCCACGTACGAAAGCGTACTGAAAACTCTCGGCGGCAGCAATCTGCCCGACAAAATCGACATCTTCCCGCAAAACGCTTCGGCAAAGGACAAAATCACCGCTTATCTTGACGAGTGGAACGCCGCGCACGAAAGCGATCCCGACGCGAAGGTGACCTACACCGACTTGCAGGGCGTTGCGCTGTCCATGATGTCCACCATGATTGACGTCACCACCTGGGTGTTGGTTGCTTTCTCTGCGGTGTCGCTTATTGTCAGCACCGTTATGATTGCCGTGACAACCTACACTTCGGTAATCGAACGCACCAAAGAAATCGGCGTGTTGCGCAGTCTTGGTGCACGCAAAAAGGATATTTCGACCATTTTCAACACGGAAACTTCCATTATCGGTGCATTGGCGGGAGTAATCGGCATTGTGTTTGCCGTCATTGTCGGCATTATAGTCAACATTGTCTTGCACAACCTGTTTGACGTAACAAACATCGTGCTGTTTACCTTGCCCGTTGTGCTGGGTATGTTTGTGTTGTCCATTGCGCTTACTCTTGTCGCGGGACTTATCCCGGCAAGTCTTGCCGCCAAGAAGGATCCCGTCACTTGTCTGCGCTCGGAATAATCGTGCAAAATGGTTTTGCTGCGGGCGAGAGATGTCGGCCGAACGGTTGTGTGCACCGTAGTCGTCCGTCGGCAATCAGATGCTCGAAAAGTCGCTGAATCAAATATAGTTATAGTCGCTAAATCAAATATTTAATTCAGACAACCCTTTGTCGGCCGACAAGGGGTTGTTTATTTTACAAAATAAACTGACTTTTACAAAATTTCCGATAGGGCTTGCATTGTTATTGCGGATAATATATAATGTGAAGGTCAACATTTTCCCGAGCAAAGGAGAAAAAATGAAACAATTTGAAAGAGATAACATAAGAATTCAATTTTTAAGCGAAGATATCGTTCGTCTGGAATCAGGCAAAAAGGGCGTTTTTTGCGACGGAGATACAATGCTTGTCGCAAACAAAACGGCTTTTGACGGCGTTGAAATCACCGTCAACGAAAAGTCCGAAGGCGCATACGTAACCCACGGCGACATTACGGTTTTTGTACCTGCCGAAGCAAAAAATCTTAGCGGTGCAAAACTCATTCTGGACGGAAAAATTGCATACGTATACAAAAATTTGCGTAACAGCGGCGAACTTCCCGCGCTTGACAAAACGCCCGACGTGTTTGCCGTTGCCGACAATCCGCGTGTGGTTTTGCCCGAAGGCGGCTATGCCCCGAATACGCAGAAAAACAACGGCTTTGTAATTGACGAAAAGGCGCAGGACGTGTACCTGCTTGTCTGTCGCAAAAACGCCGCAAAACTTCGCAAACTGTATGTGGAACTGACAGGGCGTGCGGAACTGGTACGTCTTGCAACCCTCGGCAATTGGAACAGCCGCTACTACAAGTACGACCAAAAGCAAGCCGAGAGAATGATACTTGACTACGAAGCACACGACGTGCCCCTGGACAACATCGTACTGGACACCGATTGGCGCATGGCAAGCGACCGCGGCATTGGCTACGACGTGGACACAAATCTGTTCCCCGACATGAACGGCTACTACCGCTTTGCGCACGACCACGGCGTTGATGTAATGTTTAACGACCACCCGGAACCGCAGGACGGCTGCACAAGTTGCATCGACCCCAAGGAAGTTGCCTACCGCGCAATGCGCCTTGCCGAGCACCTGGAAAACGGACTTGACACCTGGTGGTACGACCGCAACTGGCACACCAAACTTGTGTCGCCTGCGGAAGGCATTGCGCCGGAAACGTGGGGCATGTACATTTTCAGCGAAGTTACAAAGCACGCGTGGCAAAATAAGGCTAAAAACAATGTCGTTTACCGCCGTCCCGACATCATGTCCAACGTGGACAACATCGTAAACGGACGTTACTGCGGCATTGGCAACAGCGCAAGCCACCGTTATTCCATCCAGTGGACGGGAGACGTCGGCAGTGACAACTTTGCCATTGCCGAAGCGGTGACGGACATGCTTCGTTGCGGCGACAATGCCATTCCGTATGCGCACCCCGACTGCGGCGGTCACACCGGCAACCCCGACAAGGATTTGTACCTGCGCTGGATGCAGTTCGGCTCGCTTGCATCCGTGCTTCGTCCGCATTGCACCAACACGGTCAGGCGTTTCCGCGAGCCGTGGGCTTACGACGACAAAAATGTCGAGGACGCGACGCGTGATTACATCAATCTGCGTTACCGTCTGCTTCCGCTTATTTATACCGAAGCCTACAAGTCCTATCGTGACGGCAGCCCCGTTTGCCGCAGCATGGGCTGGAACTACCCCGATGACAAAAAGGCACTTGCCTGCACGTCGCAGTACATGATCGGCAACAACCTGCTCGTTGCGCCCGTGGTTGGCGGCGAAGTACGTAAAGTGCCGCAAAACGACTATATTACGCCCGTAAGTGTCACCTACTACGACGGTTGCGAGTTAAAAGGCGAACCTCTGCTCAAAACAAAGTATTCCACACTGGACATCGATTGCAACCATGTTTCACCCGAGCCCGAAGTGCCCGTGTACAACTTTTCCGCCGTTGTCGAAGCGGTGCTTTGCCCCAAACATGACGTGGCTTTGTACGTTGTTTCCGACGACGGCGTGCGCGTGTGGGTGGACGGCGAACAGCGCGTGGACGACTGGACGAAACACGCTGCAATGCGTTTCTGTGCAGGCAGACTGACGGCAAACACAATGCACAAGGTACGTATCGAGTATTTCCAGGGAGGCGGCGAAGCGGCGCTCGGCTTGGAATACGTCAACGTGGCGGACATTACGATGCGCAGCGTTTACCTGCCGCACGGACGTTGGATGAACCTGTTTACAGGCAAAACCTTCGAAGGCGGAAAGACGGTACGAGTCAAGACGGACGACGTAACGCAAATGCCTCTGTTTGTGCGCATGGGCGGCGCAATCGTGACGGCTCGCAACGCGCACAACACCAAGGCGCAGAAGTGGGACAAACTGACGGTGGACGTTTTCCCTGCAAGGGACGCGACGGACAACGGCTTTGTGTACGAGGACGACCGCAACACGACGGCGTACAAAATCGGCGAATTCCGCACGACTGAATATGCTCTCGGCTACGACGACAAACAAAACAAAATCGTGCTTACGCTCGGCGCGTCAAAGGGCGAATTTAAGGGTAAGTACGCATGCAAAACTCGCAAAATAAAGGTGAAGTACCACCTGCTGGGCGATTGCGCCGAGGTAAAGGAAGTGCTTGTCAACGGTGCACGCGTCAAGGCAATGCTTCGCAGTCGCAAGAAGAGCGAATTCCCGCTGTCCGACAGCAACTATGCCGCCGACAGTCGCCTGCTTACCGTGGAAGTTAACGCCGACGTAAACGAGGCGACAACGGTGGAATTTGTGCTAGCGAAGTAATTCGGATAAGAGTAGGTATAGTTTCCCAGCCCTCCCTCCCCCTCAAAGTTTTTGGGGAAAGGGCGTGGGAAAACCCCTTTTTCCAAAAAGGGTTTTCCCGCAAGAAAATACAAAAAACAATCAAAAAGCCCCGACCGCGGTCGGGGCTTTTGTAGTCAAAAAATCAATACGTTTGCAAAAAATATTTACATTTTCCACGGGCATGGGCTTTGTTTTACTATTCGTTCGTCGGTAATCGGGTGGACAAAATCCAGCGCGGTGCAGTGCAGATAAATGCGGTCCGCCTCGTTGCCGCCGTACAGCACGTCGCCGAGCAGCGGATGCCCGATTGCCGCCATGTGCGCGCGCAGTTGGTGAGTGCGCCCCGTGTGCGGGACAAGCGACACTTCGGTAAGGTTTCTGTCGTACAGCCGTTGAAGTACGCGGTATTCAGTCAGCGACGGTTTGCCGTCGCCTTTTACAACGGTTTTGTTCTGTTCGTCGGCTCGGGCAAGCGGCAACGCCACTTCGCCATGGTCGCCGGTCACAATGCCTTCCGCAACGGCAAGGTATGTTTTGTGTATTTCGTGGCGCAGTTGCATGGAATTCAACTTTTCCGCGGTCAGCGTGTCGAATGCGCCAAGCACCAGTCCGCTTGTCGTGCGGTCAAGCCGCGTGGTTACGTGCATTACAAAATCTGCGCCGAAAGTGGTCGCAAGCCTGTTTGCCAGCGTGTCGTCTTTGTGCGCGCGGTCGGGGTGGGTGTTTATTCCGTAGGGCTTGTCTGCAAGGTACAGGTAGTTGTCGGCGTACACGATTACCGCAGGAGTTTCGGCAGGCACGGGGTGCGCCGCGCTTTCGTTGGCTTCCAGTACAAGCAGGTCGCCTTCGCGCAGTACCCAACGTACGGTTTTGCGCTCGCCGTTTACCTCTATTGCGCCGTCGTACTTAAATTTTTTGATGAGTTCCAGACTGTAACCCTTTTCGGCAAACAATTGTTTTATTGTCTTGCCGTCGTGCGCGGCGTCGATGTTTATCGTCAGTTTCATACCGACATTGTACACCGGGTTGCGTACTTTTGCAAGCGCAGTTTTGTATCGTGGTAAAAAAAAGTGCCTGCTTTTTGCCGTTTCGTCCGTCGTTTTGCGGCAGTTTTACCGTTTTTGCGGGGATAAACCGGCATCGGTTTACCAAAATTTTCCATACGTATTGCAAACTTTGCGTATATGTGTTACAATATGTACGTAAAATCGATAATATCGGATGCATCGGCGACAAAGCGGCAAACGCTGTCGCGGCGGCGCATTTCGGGAGGCACGTATATGAATCACAACATAGTTGCGCTTATCTACGACTTCGACAACACGCTGTCCACCAAGGACATGCAGGAATTTACCTTCATTCCGTCGCTGGGGATGAGCCCGACGGACTTCTGGAAGCAAAGCGACCAACTGGCGCACCAATACGACATGGATCACATCCTTGCATACATGTACCTTATGGCAACCAAAGCCAAGGAAAAGGATATTCACCTGACCCGTGACAAACTGGCGGAAATGGGACACGACGTCAAATTTTTCGACGGTGTCAAGGGGTGGTTCAGGCGTATCAATGCCTACGGCGCGTCGCTGGGGCTGCAAGTGCGGCATTACATCATTTCCTGCGGGCTTAAACCCATGATAGAGGGTTGCCCGATTGCCAAGGAGTTTTTCAACATTTTTGCCTGCGACTACGTTTACGACGACAACGGCGAACCCGTGTGGCCGTCGGTTGCCATCAACTACACCAACAAAACGCAGTTTCTGTACCGCATAAACAGAGGTATCGAAGACACGTCCGAGGACAAACAACTTAACATGTACATGCCCGCCGACGAACGCGTGGTGCCCTTTTCCAACATGATTTACATCGGCGACGGACTTACCGACGTGCCCAGCATGAAGTTGACCCGTACTCGCGGCGGCTATGCGGTGGGCGTTTACCGCAGACCGGAGGACGCGAGGTACCTTGTGGACGAGGAACGCGTAGACTTTTACGTCAAGTGCGACTACCGTGAGGACAGCCAGATGGACGTTGCAATGAAACGCATACTGGACAAAATCTCGGCAGAACTGCGCTTCGAAGAGTTGTCCAGGCAAAGTTCGTCTATCGGCGACAAAAAGAAAGGGTAAAGTTTAGCAAATAAAACCACATTACAGCCAAAAGCCGTAGTAAAAAATCCGTAGTTAAATCGCAGGTTCCATAGTGTACGTACAGAGAGTGTCGTTTAACGCATAATTAGTCGCTGTCACAATTAGGAAATACCAAATTAGCAAAAACAACTTTAGAGAGGCAGAACGAGAATAGATACCAACATAATTAAAACATAAACTCTCGACGGGAGGTAACCGCCTATGAATTACGTTTAGTCTAAAAGCGCAGAGAAAGATTTTTTCCCTTGCGCTTTTTTTTGTATCAAAAGGAATTTTTTAGAAATTTTATGTTTTCATGCAACGAGACAATTTTTTTGTTGTCTTTATAGGTGAAAGGACGTTGCACAATGAAAAGGAACGTTATGAACGATCAGGAAATTATTGCTTTGTACTGGGCAAAAGAAGAACGCGCAATATCTGCAACGGCAGAAAAATACGGGAACTACTGTCACATCATCGCTTACAATATTTTGTATGACTATTTTGATGCGGAAGAATGCGTCAACGATACTTATTTGCGTGCGCGGAACAGTATTCCCCCTCAAAGGCCGAACAGATTGGATGCGTTTCTCGGAAAAATCACTCGCAACCTCGCTTTGAATCGTTACAAGCGCAACCATGCCGCAAAGCGCGGGGGAGGACAAGTTGAAATTGCTCTGTCCGAATTGGAAAACTGTATCCCCAACGCTAAAGGCGTTGAGCAAGTTGCGGAAGAAGCGTGGTTGGTGTCCGTAATAAATCGTTTTTTGTTCGCTCAGGCAAAAACGAAACGCAATATCTTTATTCTCAGATACTGGTTCCTGTATTCGATACGGGATATTGCGGATATGTACGGCGAAAGAGAAAGCAAAATAAAGTCGTTATTGTTTCGTATGCGCAACGAACTTAAAAAATTTCTCGAAAAGGAGGATATTTATCTATGAAACGACAAAAAGTTGAATTCAGATGGCTTACGGCATTGGTGACTTTGGCACTATGTATCGGTATCTTGATTCCGCTCGTCGGTTGCAATAACACGGAAGCGGAAGTCGGAACTGTGACAATGGAAATCAACCCCGGGGTTGAGTACGTTATTGCTCGTA
>UMHM01003322.1_pt1 | contig 43543 bp, 38 predicted proteins | sample 1965501 | NCBI WGS metagenome assembly UMHM01 (sample SAMEA4836095, study PRJEB28245) | human gut metagenome | biome: gut microbiome; material: fecal sample | place: Denmark | collected 2008
CTGGGAGAGTAGGACGTTGCCGGATTGCGCCAACCCGAAATCCAGCGCACATTCAGAAGATTTCGAAACGTGACACGAAACGCGCGCGGCAACAGTTGTGTTTGATAGATATTCCGATATTACACGAATAAAAGTAGACGGTTATACTAAAGTTACAGCAAGGAAAACCGAGCCGAATACAACGCAGGAGATAGAAGGAACATGGACGAGATGCCGGAAGCGGGAGAGATCATCGAACGACTTGCACGCGAAAATGAACGTCAGCGATTCGAGATCGAGCAGCTCAAGCAACGCATCAACGAGCTTGAGCGTAAGTTGACCGAAAAGGCCGATTAAAAAAGGAACCCCCGGCGCATAGTTGCTGACCAGCAACGCCGAGGGAATCCACCACGTGGGCGGCTGTCCTGCCAGCCACCGCACCTTCATTATAGCACAATCCAACCAGCCCAGCAAGGGCGCTCCGGCAAAGAGAAAAGCAATCCGGCGCAAGAAGGACTTTTTCGGAGATATGCGGAGGCTTTTTCGGAGGATTTTTTTCAGTGATTGTTAGCTTTTTGGACTTTTTTGCCTTTTCCGGAGGATTTTCAGGCACAAAAAACAACGCGCCTTTTATCCAATCAGATACGGGAAAAATGAGGTATCCACTCGATTCCCCCCTATTCAAGTTATGTAAATATAAATAATTTCAAAATCGCTTCTTATAAAACCTCCGAAAAAGGCGAAAAAGTCGATTTTTCTATCTATTGTTAGAAAAAAACCTCCGAAAAAGCCTCCGTAAAAGGAAAAATAAGCCCACAAAACCTCCGAAAAAGGTCACTGTCATCCTTGAGAAGATGCGAAGGTTTTGATGGGCGTGTGAGCTTGTAGGTTCTCGTCCTGCCGGAGAACGGCGGCTCAGTACGTGAATACCCGTCACTGAGCCTTCACGGTAAAGGCCATCTTCCGTTCTTCCTCCGTCGGCTCGTAATCATCCGCCAGCCAGTCGTCTTCCTCGCCCAGATGGCCGGGCAGAATCGGCGTGAAGGTGACGGAATCGGCGGGCTGAGTGAGCGCGTATACGCCGGAGAGGCGCAACGAGCCGTCCGCCTGCGTGGAAACGGACGTGCTCTGCGCGATCGCTTGTCCGTTGGGAACGGTGAGCTTGAAATCGAGCGTGGGTTCGCCGTTTTCAAACGCATCGGCGGCGGAAGCGCCGTCCGGCAGCGCGACCGTCATTTCGTATTCAAGGCGGGCAAACGTGAGGGTCAGCTTGGACAGCGTGCAGGCGTAATCGCCGACGGAGAAGGTCTGCGGCGACTGGATGGAGGCGATCGGCGCGCCGTCGGTGACAAAACGCGCGGTCAACTGCTCGGACAGGCTGAATGCGCCGGAAGCCGTCAGCCTCGTGCCGAGATCGGCCTGCTCCCACTGTGCGGCGGTCATGCCGTCGGGCGCGGGCAGCGCGAACGCATAATCCATCAGGAAGCCGACCGAGTCGATCAGAATACGCCCCTCGCGATAGGCATTCAGGCAGTCCTCCATGGCGGTGTTCCACGTGTAGGAAACGCCGCCGTCTTCCTCCTCGGTGACGGTATACGGCGCATCCTCAAGCGCAAACACGGGATGCAGCACGTCGAAGGTCAGCGACCACTCCACGGGCTTTTCGGGATGGGGGAGCGCCTCAAGGAGCGAAACATCCAGGCTGTAATACCCCTGTTCGCCCTTGCCGATGCCGCGGGCGGGCATGAAGATGCCCTCATACAGCCCGAAGCCCGACAGGCTGGCAGACAGACCGTAGGATTCATCCGCGGAAAGCTGCTGGAATTCGGTCACATGGGTCGCGATGACGCGGCCATCCTGCGTGGCCGTCACGCGCGGGTAGAGATAAACCTCCGGGGTATTCGGAACGTGGGCGATATCCAGCGAGAAGGAGAGGGAGGAACCGTCGAACACCGCGTCGTTGACGGTGACGGTCGTGTTCTGCCCGGTCAGCCGCTCGCCGATGGACAGGATATGCCGCTGATAGACGGCGTTGTTTTCCTGCTCGCCGTGGAAATGCAGCACGCCGAAATACGCGGCCGCGCCCGCCGTCGCCGCCAGCAGAAGCGCCAGCAGGGCGAACGCCAGCGAATAGGAGAGCTTGCGGCCCATGCGCGTCGATCCGGCGGGATGCGCGCGGCGCAGGGTATCGGCCTGCATCTGCGGCGTGAACGTCAGGCCGGAGAGGCGGGCGTCAACGGCTTTGCGAAGGAGATTATCGTTCATTCAAACCCCACCTTTCCAGCTCCGGCTTGAGCCGAGCCTGCGCTTTTTTCAGCCTTCGATAAAATCCGGATACCGTGATGCGCAGCGCCCGCGCACATTCGGCGGCGTCCATATTCTGATAATAGTGCAGCAGAAGCACCTCGCGGTATTTGGGCTCGAGCGCCATCACCTCGCGCAGAACGCTGTCGTCCTGCTCGGTAAAATCGCAGGCGGCGGGCGGCAGATCCTCAAGCGAAACGCTCCTGTCCGTATGGCGCAGCCACGCGGCGCGCAGTTGATCCCGACAGGTGTTGACGGCGATGGAGACGAGCCACGTCTTGGCATATTTGCGCTCGCGCAGGGTGTGCAGGCGCTTGTAGGCCTTGAGGAAGACCTCCTGCGAAGCGTCCTCGGCCAGCGCCCGATCCTGCAAAATGACATAGCACAGGCGCAGAATGTCGTCGCCGTAGGTCTGCATCAGCTCGGCGAGCCATTCATCCTGCTCTGCGCGCGAAATCGCGGCGTGCTGCACGTCGTTCACCTTCTTATCTATTAGACGATGGGGAGAAGAAAAAAGTGACCGCTTTTTTCAAAAAAGCGGCGGAAAAAGCGAAAATTGTCTGCCGTGGCGGCGCGTCAATCCAAATCCTTGGCCGTGGCGACGAGGTAGCTGTAGATTTGCAGCTTATATTGATCGTACAGTCCGAGCTGAACGTAGAGATCCTTGTAATACTTGAAGAGCGAGGCCTTCGTCGTCACCACCTGCGCCGGGTTGACCGAGGCGCTCAGGGAGTGCTTACGGCGGCGGGAATAATAATACAGCGGGGTGCGGATGGCGTAGAAGCTGTCGGCGTAGCGGATGTAGGAGAGGTTGAAGAGCATATCCTCCGACCAGGTAAATTCCTCGTCGCAGCGGATATCGTGCGCCATGATGATCTCCCGGCGGTAGAGCTTGTTCCACATCACGCCGTAGTAAAAGCTGGCGGGTTCTTCCATCAGGCAGCGGGCGAACTGCGCCTTGTCCATCCGGGTATACGGCTGCATGAAGCCGTGCACCGTGGTCTTGCCATCCGGCATGACGGAGCAGTAGTTGCAGATGACCAGATCGGCCTGCGTTTCCTCCGCGGCCTCCACCAGCAGGCGCGTGGCGTTCGGGTCGAGCTGATCGTCGGAATCCACAAATTGCAGATATTTGCCGCGCGCGCGCTCGATGGCGGCGTTGCGCGTGCCGGAAACGCCGGTGTTTTCCTTGTCGATGATGATGACGCGGGGGTCGAGCCGCGCGTACATCCGGCAGATTTCCAGACTCGCGTCGCTGGAACCGTCGTTGACGAGCAGCACCTCGAGGTTTTGGTAACGCTGATGCTTGATGCTTTCCAGACACGGAACCATGTCCATTGCAGCGTTGTAAATGGGCACGATGATGGAGACGAGCGGGCTTTCCATACGCGCGAGACCTCCGATACGCTGAATTTTTTTCATGGTGGACGGGTTGATGCCCCCTTCGGGCTTGCCTGAAGGTTATTATAACATATAAGAGCGAAAAGAAAAAGAAGAAAAGCGCGCGCGATGGCTTCTTTTTGCGCGCAGTTTTGCACGGATGAAACTTTTTTGATGCAGAAACAAAAGAAAATAAATCGGATTGCCCCATAAAACGAAGGATGAACGGCGGAAAACCGTTTGACAAATGCAGGAATTGAGCGTATCATAAAAGCCGTCAAACACGGAAATCAAAGGAGATTGCAGCGTGGAGAATATTGCTTATTACAACGGTAAAATTTCCTCGATCGAGGAAATGACGATCCCCATGAACGAGCGCAGCAGCTACTTCGGCGACGGGGTATACGACGCCATGTTCACCGTCGATCACGTGCCGCTCCAGCTGGACGACCATCTGCGCCGCTTCTACCGCAGCGCGAAGAAGATCGACATCGACATTCCCATGCCGTTTGAGGAGCTTCGGGCGATGGTGCTCGATTTCTGCCGCAGGATCGACAGCCCGGACGCGATGGCCTATGTGCAGGCGACGCGCGGCGTGGGCATGCGCGGCCATGCGTATCGCTTCGCGGGCGGCACGCCGAGCCTGTGGGTCTGGGTCAAGCCGGATATGCTCGATCCGATGGACAGAAGCTACAAGGCCATCACGATGGAGGACACGCGCTATTTCCATTGCGACATCAAGACGATCAACCTGCTGCCCGCCGTCATCTACACCCAGCGGGCGGAGGAAGCGGGCTGCGACGAGACGATTCTGCACCGCGGCGACCGCGTGACCGAATGTGCGCACTCCAACGTGCATATACTGAAGGACGGCGCGCTGAAGACCGCGCCCTGCGACAACCTGATTCTGCCGGGCATCACCCGCGCGCACCGCATCGCCCAGTGCAGGGAGATGGGCATTCCGGTGATCGAGGAGCCGTTCACCGTGCGGGAGATGATGGAGGCGGACGAGGTCTTCTTCACCAGCGCGAGCGCGCTGTGCTGCCGCATCGAGGAAATCGACGGCCAAAAGGTCGGCGGACGCGCCCCCGAGCTGATCGCGCGGATTCAAAAGGCGGCGTGGGACGAGGCGCTGGCGGAGGTTCGGCAGATCAACGGGTAAAAAAACCCGTTCGGGCGGCAGGCGGCCTGACAAAGACATCCGTAAACGGCGTTCATCGCGCCGCTTTATAGAGGCATTCATCAAGGCGTTTCATTGAAGCGCCGATAGAAAGGCGGATTTACAAGTATGAAGAACATCGCATATTACAACGGAAAGACCGCGCCCATCGAGGAGATGATGGTGCCCATGAACGACCGCGCCTGCTATTTCGGCGACGGCGTTTATGACGCGACCTGCGTGGTGAACCATGTGCCGATGGCCTTTGACGACCACATCGACCGCATTTATCGCAGCGCGAAGCTGATTGACATCGAAATCCCGATGGAAAAGGCGGAGATGAAGGCGCTGCTGCAGGGGCTTGTCGATCAGGTGGAGGGCGACGTGCTCTTCCTCTACTGGCAGGTGACGCGCGGCGTGGGCATGCGCAACCATCCGTATGCCGGGGCGGGCGACAAGCCGAGCCTCTGGGCGTTTGTGCGCCCGAGCAAGATGCGCGATCCGTTCGGCGTGTACAAGTGCATCACGGTGGAGGATAAGCGGTTCTTCTATTGCAACATCAAGACGATCAACCTGCTGCCCGCCGTGATGGCGAACGAAAAGGCCATGAAAGCGGGCTGCGACGAGGCGATTTTCCACCGCGGCGAGCGCGTGACGGAATGCTCGCATTCCAACGTGCACATCCTCAAGAACGGAACGCTGTATACCGCGCCCTGCGACGAGCTGATTCTGCCGGGCATCACCCGCGCGCACATTTTGAACATCTGCCGGCAGAACGGGATTCCCGTGGTGGAAGAGCCGTTCACGCTGGAGGAAATGATGGAGGCGGACGAAATCTTCTTCTCCAGCTCCAGCGCGCTGACCTGCCGCATCGGCGAAATCGACGGACGGAAGGTCGGCTGCAAGGATGAAAAGACGTTCGCGGTCATCCGCGACGGCTACCAGAGCGAATTGAAGAAGGAAGCCGGTCTGGCATAAAAACGGGGCTGCGCAGGGGAAAACCCGGCGCAGCCTTTTTATGCGCATACCGCGTGAGCGAGCCTTTGACGCTTTGCAGACATCGGCGAAGAGGCAGGCGGGCTCACCCTGCTTTTAATGCGTATCCAGCCATAAGGGAACGTCGAGGAGAGACGGGAGAACTGCGGCTGTGGCGGAGAGGAATACGTCGTCCGGGCGCTTCATGTCCGGGATGCAGATCACGTCGATTCCGGCGGCATAGGCGGCGCGAATCCCTGCTTCGCTGTCCTCCAAAATCAGGCAATCTGCACCGGCTTCGCCGGATTTCGCCTGCGTCTTGATGAAGATATCGGGCGCGGGCTTGCCGTGCGCAATCTCTGGGCCGAAAACCATCGCGTCAAAATAGGTCTCAATGTGATTTTGCGACAGTGCGAACAGCGCGCGTTCCCGTGTGCTGGAGGAAGCGAGAAGGATTTTAATCTGGCGGTGCTTTAGATAGTTCAGCAGCTCCAGCGCGCCCGGTTTGAGAGGAATGCCTCTGGCAAAATAATCCTTTTCGAGCGCACTGACGTAGGAGAGTCCCTGCTCCAGCGTGATGGGCAGATGGTAGGTGAAAATCAGGTTTTGCATGTTCGTCACTTCGTTTTTGCCGCTGTATTGGCGGGCATACCGTTCCAGCGAAAAGCGGAATTGGTATTTTCGAAGCAGATCGGCATACAGATTGTAGCTGATGATTTCGCTGTCGATCAGCAGCCCGTCAAGATCAAAGATAATGGCCTTTTTCATATCCGTTCCTCCCAAACATCCTGAAGGTCGTTTTTGAACGCATACGCCGCTGCGAGGATAAAGATCATGCAGAGCATCCATGCGACGGGTTCGCAGGCGCAGACTGCCGGATAGCCCAGCGCCGGTACGAGCTTAAAGCTGAAAACCGCCTTGCAGGCCAGCTCTATCGCGCTGCAAATCAGCGGCGCGAGCGTGTGCCGCATACCTTGCAGCGCATTGCGCACGATGACGACGACTGCCATGGGCGGTATCATCGGAATGCCCACATGCAAATAGAGCAGCGCGTATTTCAGCACATCCGGGTTTGTGCTGCCGGTGATGAACCGGATGGCTGTGGGCGCGGCGGTAAAGGTGAACGCGAGTGCAAACAGCCACCATACGCCGTAAACGGCCAGCGCAACCCATTGCCCCTGAACAATGCGTCGGCGGCGGTTTGCGCCGAAGTTTTGACTGGCATATGTTGCGACGCTTGCGCCCAGCGCGATCCCCGGCATATGGAACAGTTCGGTCAGGCGGCGGCCGCCGACCTGAGCGGCGATGTAAACGTTGCCTAGCGCATTGATGCTGCCCTGCAAAATGACGCTACCGACGCTGTAAATCGCGCTCATCAGCGCCATGCTCAGCCCGGTCAAAAGCATATCCGATACAAAGCCACGCGGCGCGCGGGACACGCGCTTGCCCAAACGCAGATTGGGTTCACGGCGGAGAATATGGAAAAGCCCGAGCACCGCACTGATGCCCTGTGAAAGCACCGTTGCCGCAGCTGCACCGCCTACGCCAAGGCTGAGCCGCCCCATAAACAGCAAATCCAGCGCGATATTGAGGAAACTGCTAAACATCAGAAATAACAGCGGTGTGACGCTGTTGCCGACGGCCTGCATCAGGCTGGATTCGAGGTTATACGCCATCGTCAGCGGAATGCCCGCCAGAATCACGGTCAGATACGTCAAAGCGCCGTCGCGGATGTCGGCGGGAATCTGCATTGCGTCTGCCAACGCAAAGCGAACGAGCAGAAAAAAGATGGTTATCACGGCGGCGCAGAGCGTTGAGAGTATTGTCATCCAGCGAACGGATTGCGCCATTCGCACGCTGTCGTCCGCGCCGAAATAACGGCTGACGGAAAGCGCAAAGCCACTGTTTAACCCAAACGCCAGCGTGGTAATCAGGCTGTACAGCGCGGCGGTTGCGCCGATTTGTGACAGCGCCGCATCGCCGAGCAGATGACCTGCGATGGCGGTATCTGAAAGGTTGTAGATTTGCTGAAGCAGATTACCGATAAAGAGCGGCAGAGAAAAGCGGAGCAGAAGCCGGACGGGGCTGCCGGTCGTCATATCCAGCGTATGTGTGTGCACGAGGAAGCCTCCTATCATTGCTTTTGATGATATTATAGCGAATGAAAAGGCTTGATTCTTGCAAAAAAACGGTATATACTGGCACAAAAGCGACAAGAAGGAGAAAGCATGATTCAAAACCGGAGAAGCCTGTACACCGATGTGAACGGCATGGAACTGCGCGACGATGTGATGCCACCCTTTGATTTGGTTGCTAACAATGGCGACGTGCATGATTTCATTGCGGGCGGCGTTCCGCCGCACTGGCACAGCCAGTTGGAAATCTTTTTGCTGCTGGAGGGGAAGGTGCGCGTCGGCGTCGGCGAGGTTATGCGTGATATCAAGCCGGGGTTTGGCTGCTTCATTAACACGGGTGTGATTCATTCCGTGACGGCGCTGGTCGATACGCCCTGCCGCTATCGCTCATTCGTCTTTGACGCAGGAATTTTGGCCGGTCTGCCGGGCAGCGTGTTTGATGTAAAATACATTCGTCCGCTGATGGAGCGAGGCTCGCCGTGCTGCTTTCTGGATTATTATGGGGAGGACGCGGCATGTCTGGATGCGTTTTGCCGTGCGTTTGACGCCTGCGCGAAGGAAGGCACGGGCTTTGAGTTCCAAGTGCGGGAAGCGCTGACGGAATTGGTTTTGGCGGTCAGTCAAAAAAGCCTCGTCTCACCGACCTGCGCGACAGCAGATATCGGCGAAACGAGGCTCAAACAGATGTTGACGTTTATGAATACGCACATCGGCACAGCGGTGATGCTTGACGATATTGCGGCGAGCGCGAACGTCTGCCCACGGGAGGCACAGCGGATATTCGGGCGTTACCTACGGGAACGGCCGCTTGCCTGCATGCAGCGTCTGCGTATCTGCCACGCGGCGCAGATGCTTGCGGAGACAAATCAGCCGGTGACGGAAATCGCGCTGGACTGCGGCTTTTCCAGCCCCGGCTACTTTGCGCGTCAGTTTCGGCGCATTACGGGAAAATCGCCGACGGCATATCGGAGAGACGCAGGGAAAAAGGCCTGATGCGGCCATTACCCCGCCATCTGCTTTTGAAGGGCGAGACAGAGCAGGCCGTCGCCGCTGGCGATCTGCGCGGAGGTCAGCGAATAGATGCCCTCGCAGCAAAGGCGCAGAACGGCCACGCGGATGAGCGAGGAGAGGAGCTGGTCGAGCCGCAGATAGCTGCTGTCGCTGCTCCGGCGCAGAAGGAGCGACGGGCCGTAGATGGCGAAAATCTCGTAGCGGTAGCGGGCTTCGAGCATATCGGCGAAGCGATCCGCGAGCTGGGGCGTTCGAAAGGAGTAATACTCCATCAGGCGGTTGATCTCGTCGATATCCGCAAAGACCTGACGCACACAGGCGTCCGTGCTGCGCGGAGAGAGAAGCGCGAGAATGCGCTCGCGATCGGAATGTGTTTCTGTTCTGGCGATCAAGGGGCAGCCCTCCCTTTCGGATTGAATTCTGAGAGAGCATATGCGGCGCGGGGACGGGATAGAACCGCGAATTTGTATACAGTTTTATTGGAACTTTATGAAAAAATGCGAATTAAGAAATCTGTATGAACGTAGGCGCATTCTTACATAGTTATAGGGAAGAAAATCGTCCGCATAGCGGTTGACAAGATACTCCGTGCAGATTACAATAATCGTATACACCGGCGGGCGATTCTGTCCGTCAAGAAGCGGCCTGTTTCCTTCCCGGAGGCGGGCTGCTTTGTTGGGTATAAGGGTGAATGGAGGATTTGCATGTTCATCGTCTATTTTGCGCTGTGGGTGATTCTCAACGGCAAGTGGACTACCGAAATCGGCGTGTTCGGTCTGGTGTTCGCCGCCGTGCTGTACGGGTTTAGCTGCCGATTCATGGGGTACAGCTTCAAGAAGGATCTTCATTATCTGCGCAGGCTCCCGGCGACGCTTCGCTACGGCGCGACGCTGCTGGCGGAGATTTTCAAGGCCAACATCACGGTGATCCGGATGATCCTTGACCGGAATTTTGAGCCGAAGCCTCAGCTTGTGCATTTTGAAAGCGGTTTGGTGGAGCTGCGTCACCGCGTTGTGCTGGCCGATTCCATCACGCTGACGCCGGGCACGATCACCTGCCAGCTCGAGGGCGACCGCTATCTGGTGCACTGTCTGGATGAGGCGATGGTGGACGGGCTGGATAACGGCGTGTTCGTGGAACGGCTCTCTGAGATGGAGAAAAAGCAGAAATTCATGGCCGATTCCGTGACCGGCGAGGCCGAGCTGGACGGGGAGAAGCCCGAGGAGATTCGGGCGGCCTGCGAGGCGGCGCCCGCCGAACAAAACCCGCGGGAAGCGGCGAAGGAGGAAGAGCATGAGCATTGAAACCTGCTATGACGTGCTGACCGTCGGTTCTCTGGCGGTGCTGGTGCTGCTGGCGCTGGTGTGTCTGGTGCGCTGCATCCTCGGCCCGCGCATTTCCGACCGGGTTATGGCCGTCAACATGATCGGCACGCTGACCATCATCATGGTGGTCGTGTTCGTCGTGCATCTGGGCGAGGCATATCTGGCGGATATCGCGCTGATTTACGCGATGATCAGCTTCCTGTCCGTCGTGGTGCTGTGCAAGGTCTACACGGGCATTTACCGCGAGCGTCAGCACGAGAAGGAGCTTCTCGGCGCGAGAAACGACAACCCGGTGGAAACGCTGGTTCGGGATGAAAAGGCGGGTGAGCGGCAGTGAGCGCGATTCGGTTTGTTTTGACGGCGGCGTTCATGCTGGTCGGCCTGTTCGTCTGCTGCGTCGGCGTGTACGGCGTGTTTAAGCTCAAGTATGCCGCCAACCGCATGCACGCGGCGGCGCTCAACGATACGCTGGGCGTGAGCTTCTGTCTGGTCGGTCTGGCCATCAGCGCGCCGGACGGCTTCACCGCGCTGAAAATCCTGCTGGTGGTCGTGTTCCTGTGGCTGGCCTCCCCGGTGGCGAGCCACCTGCTCTGCCGCCTGGAGGTGGAGACGAACGAGGAGCGCGGGCAATACATGAATGTGCACGAGCAGTCTCTGGCGCAGGAGCGCGAAGAGGCGGCGCGCGCGAAGGAGGAACAGGCATGACGATTGTGACGCAGATGATGCTGCTGTTTTTGATCGTGTGCGCGATTGCCGTCTGCCTGACGCGCAATCTGCTCACCAGCGTCATCATTTATATGGGCTATTCGATGATTATGTCGATCATCTGGATCACGCTTGAATCGCCGGATCTGGCGATCACGGAGGCGGCGGTCGGCGCGGGCGTTACCAGCCTGCTGTTCTTCCTGACGCTCAAGAAGATCCACGCCATCGACGCGCGCAACGAGGTGCGCCGCGCCCATGCGCAGGAAAAGCAGAACGAGCAAAACGGAGGTGCGGACAATGGCAACGCCTGAATGGTTCTCAAGGCTCAAGCGCCGCACGGCCGAGATCATCGACTTTGAAAACGACGCGCTCGAACGCGACATGGTGCGCTCGCAGGAGACGCCCTCCGAGGCGCAGGAGACCGAGGAAGACGTCGCCCGCCGCCTGCGCGTGGAGCGCGAACGGCAGGAGGAAGAGGAAATCGCCGCGCGCCTGCGCGAGTGGAACAGCCGCAACGTGAGCAAGGTTTCCCGCGGCGTGTACTGCGTGCTGTGCGTGCTCATCTGCGTGACGATGATCGCGCTGCTGATGTTCACGGTGACGAACCTGCCCAGCTTCGGCAGCCCGGATCACCCGATCAACAACGAGGTTTCCGCCCGCTACATCGAAAAGGGCCTGCAGGAGACCGGCGCGGTGAACATCGTCACCGGCATGATTCTGGATTACCGCGCGTTCGATACGCTGGGCGAATCCACGGTGCTCTTTACGGCGGCGATGGTCGTGCTGTTCCTGCTGCGCCTCGACCCGGAGAGCGAGAAATACAGCCAGCTCGCGCGCACGATGCGCGAGGCGCCGCATGCGGATAACTTCTACGAGCCGCGCCACGACGCCATCCTGCAGATGACCGCCAAAATTCTGACCCCGATCGTCATCCTGCTGGGCATATACGTCGTGCTGAACGGCCATCTGTCGCCGGGCGGCGGCTTCTCCGGCGGCGCGATCATGGGCGCGGGTCTGATGATCTACGTCACGGCGTTCGGCTTCAAGGATATCCGCCGGTTCTTCACCTATAAGACGTATCAGCGCGTCGTGCTCTGCTCGCTGCTCACCTACGCGGCCAGCAAGTGCTATTCGTTCTATACCGGCGCGAACGACATCCACAGCATCATCCCCCTCGGCACGCCGGGCGCGATTCTCTCCAGCGGCCTGATTCTGGTGCTGAACATCTGCGTCGGCTTCATCGTCACATGCACGATGTACGCCTTCTACGCCGTGTTCCGGAAAGGAGAGGTGTAAGGATGCTGGACAAGCTATTCATCAATTACGAGGAGACGGTTTCCGTCATCCTGTTCTGCATCGGGTTTTCCACGATGCTGCTCAACAAAAACCTCATCAAGAAAATCATCGGCATGGACATCATGGATACGGCCGTTTACCTCTTCCTCGCCTCGCAGGGCTACATCAAGGGGCGCACGGTGCCGATCGTGGTGGACGGGATTCAATCCGTCGAGGCGTATATCAACCCGATTCCGGCCGGTCTGGTGCTGACGGGCATCGTGGTTTCCGTCAGCGTGTCGGCGCTGATGCTGGCGCTGTCCATCCGGCTGTATTACCGCTATAACACGCTGAACCTCGACGAGATCATCGCGCTTTCGGGAAAGGAGGAGGTCTAACGTGCAGTTCGTTCAGAACTTTCCTTTCTTCAGCATCCTGCTGACGCTGATGGGCGCGGTCGCCAGCTCCGTGATGAGCGGCAGGCGCGCGCGGCACACGACGCTGCTCCTGATGGCGGCGAATCTGGCGTTCACCGTGAGCGTGATGATCTACACGCTGCAAACGGGCGACAGCTACGCCTACAAGATGGGCCATTTCCCCGCGCCATGGGGCAACGAAATCCGCGTCGGCGTGCTGGAAACGGTGTCGCTGACGGTGTTCCTGCTGGTCATGCTCTTCTCCTTTTTGGGCGGCATGCGCCGCTCGGAGAAGGATATCGAGCCGACCAAGTATAATATCTATTGTATCCTGACCGATTTGACCATGCTCTCGCTGATCGCGCTGGTCTACACCAACGACCTGTTCACCGCGTTCGTGTTCATCGAGATCAACACGCTGGCGGCCGCCGGTCTGGTGATGATGCGCCAGCATGGCCGCGCGCTGGTTGCGGGCGTTCGATACATGATGATGAACCTGCTCGGTTCGAGCCTGTTCCTCATCGGCATCGTCATCCTCTACACGATCACCGGCCACCTGCTGATGGTCAACATCCACGAGCGCATCGTCGAGCTGGCGGCGAGCGGCCAGTACCACGTGCCGCTGACGGTGGTGGTCAGTCTCATCAGCGTCGGCCTCGCGATGAAGTGCGCGCTGTTCCCGTTTGACAAGTGGCTGCCCGCCGCGTATTCGAACAGTACGCCGAGCGGCTCCGCGATGCTCTCCAGCATCGTCTCCAAGGGCTACATCTTCCTGCTGATTAAGGTGTATGTGCGCGTCATCGGCTTTGACGTGATCCGCTCGCTGGGCATCTGCGACGTGCTGTTCATCTTCGGCGCCATCGGCATGGTGGCCGGTTCGGTCAACGCCATGCGCGCCAAGACGACCCGCATGATGGTGGCGTATTCCTCCGTCGCGCAGATCGGTTACATCTTCGCCGCGCTGGGTCTGGGCAACGAGCTGGGCATGCTCTGCGCGCTCTGGCACATGCTGGCGCACTCGGCGACGAAATCCATGCTGTTCATCTCCGCGCACACGCTGGATCACGCCTCCGGCGACACGCACCTGCGCAAGGATCTTCGCGGCGGCTTCTACCGCAGCCCGCTGGCGGCGGCCGCCTTCACGCTGGGCGCGGCGAATCTGGTCGGCGTGCCGATGCTGAGCGTGTTCGTCACCAAGGTGACGATGGCGCAGGCGGCGGTGATGACCGGCGGGCGGCACACGGTCATCGCCCTGTGCGCGCTGGCGATTTCCACGCTGCTCAACGCCTATTACTTCCTGGGCACGACGATGCAGCTCTACATCCCGGATCACGAGCACCCGGAGCGCAACGGCCGCGTGAAGATCAACGTCTATGCGGCCGCGGGGCTGATCGGTTTTATGGCGCTCAACCTTACGCTTAGTTTCTGCGCGCAGGGCATTTTCGGCGCCCTGCTTGATGGCCTGACCCGATTTGCATAAGAGACGAGGAGGAAAACAACCGTGAACATTCTGCTGATTCTGGCGATCTTCTGGCCTGCGCTTGCGGGGCTGGTCATCTTCCTGACGCCCGGCTGCAAGGAAAACAAGCAGCTGCGCGGCCGCGCGGTCAACGCGGCGCTGGCGGTCGAGCTGGCGCTGACGCTTGCAATGTGCATGGGGCAGGGCACGAAAATGGTGCTGCTGAACATGACCCCGACCCTGCGGATTGAAATGAACGTGGACATGACGGGCTGCATCTTCGCCGTGCTGATGAGCACGATGTGGCTGCTTTCCAGCGTGTTTGCCCGCGAATACATGGGGCACGACGGCCACGAGCGCCTGTATCAGGTGTTCTTCATGTGCGTGCTCTCCGCGCTGATCGGCCAGTGCTACGCCGGTTCGATGGTGACGCTGTACGTGTTCTACGAGCTGATGACACTGCTCTCCGTGCCGATGGTCGTGCATGAGCGCACGCCGCAGGCCGTCGCCGCCGGCATCAAGTACCTCGTGTACTCGATCTTCGGCGCGATGCTGGGTCTGCTGGGCATCTTCTTCTTCAGCAACTATCTGGGCACGGTGACCTTTGTGCCGGGCGGCGTGGAGACTGCGGCGAGCGCGCCGAGCGGCCTGCTGCTCATCACGTTCCTGGTCATCATCGGCTTTGGCACCAAGGCGGGCATGTTCCCGATGCACGGCTGGCTGCCGACGGCGCACCCGGTTGCGCCCGCGCCGGCTTCCGCCGTGCTCTCCGGCGTCATCACCAAGGCCGGTGTGCTGGCCGTGCTCCGCGTGATCTATTATCTGGTCGGCGCGGACGTGCTGCGCGGCACGTGGGTGCAGAAGGGCTTTATGACCCTGACGCTCATTACCGTGTTCATGGGCTCGATGCTGGCCTATCGCGAGCCGCTGATTAAAAAGCGTCTGGCGTATTCCACCGTTTCTCAGGTGAGCTATGTGCTCTTCGGTCTGGCCTGCATGGTGCCGACCGCGTTTGAGGGCGCGATGCTGCACGTGGTGGCGCACTCCGTCATCAAGGACGCGCTGTTCCTGTGCGCGGGCGCGTTCATCCACCAGACCGGCAAGACCTATGTGCGCGACCTGCGCGGCATCGGCAAGGAAATGCCGATTACGACCTGGTGCTGGACGATCGCTTCCCTCGGCCTGATCGGCATCCCGCCGACGGGCGGCTTTGTCAGCAAGTGGGAGCTGGCGACCGGCTCTTTGCAGACCGGCCTTGCGGGCTTTGACGTCATCGGCCCGGTGATTCTGATTGTGTCCGCGCTGCTGACGGCGGCGTATCTGCTGCCCGTGACGATCAACGGCTTCTTCCCCGGCAGCGACTATGATTATTCTGGGCTCACCAACAAGGAGGGCGGCAAGCTGATGACCGTGCCGATGATTCTGCTGGCCATCGGCGTGGTTGTGACCGGCGTGTTCGCCCAGCCGCTGATCAACGCGATTGCCGTGGCGGCTGCGTCGGTGCTATAAGGAGTAAGAGAAAGTCATGTTAAGCCTTGCGGTTTTTCTTCCGATTGTGTGCGGTCTGCTGCTGCTCCTGCTGGGCAGGAGGGTCAGCCACCGCGCGCGTCAGGTGCTGGTGGAGACGGTGACGGTGGTCACCTCGCTGCTGGTGCTGTTCTGTCTGCTGAACAGGCGGGGGACGGCGTATACGCCGTTCTTCCTGCTGCAAAATCTGCCCATCCGCTTTGCGATTGACGGCGTGGGCAGCGTGTTTACGGCGATTGTCGCCTTCCTCTGGCCGCTGGCCGCGCTCTACGGCTTTGAGTACATGGAGCACGAGGGCGGCGAGAACCATTTCTTCGCGCTCTACACCGTCACCTACGGCGTGACGCTGGGCATTTCCACGGCGGCCAACATCCTGACGCTGTATTTCTTCTATGAATTTCTGACGCTCTGCACGCTGCCGCTGGTCATGCACGGCACACAGAAGCCCTCCGAGCACGCGGGCTACACCTACATGCTCTATTCCTTCTTCGGCGCGGCGCTGGCGTTTATCGGCGTGATGCTGGTGCTGAATTACGGCGACGGCGGCGCGTTTACGATGGGCGGTGTGATGGCGCAGGCGGCGGCCGAGCACCCGACGATGGTGCAGCTGGGCTACCTGTGCGCGTTCCTCGGCTTCGGCGTGAAGGCGGCGGTCTTCCCGTTCCACGCATGGCTGCCGGAGGCCTCCGTCGCGCCGACCCCGGTGACGGCGCTGCTGCACGCGGTTGCCGTCGTCAAGAGCGGCGTGTTCGCGATCATCCGCGTGACGTATTTCAGCTTCGGCGCGCAGGTGCTGCGCGGCACGGCGGCGCAGAGCATCGCGCTGCTGCTGGCGAGCGTGACGATCGTTTACGGCTCGACGATGGCCGTCAAGGAGCATCACTTCAAGCGCCGTCTGGCGTATTCCACCGTGTCGAACCTGTCTTACATCGTGCTGGCGGCGAGCCTGATGACGCAGAGCGGCCTGACGGCCTCGCTGGCGCACATGCTTTTCCACGCGCTGATTAAGATCACGCTGTTCTTCTGCGCGGGCGCGGTGATGGTGAAAACCGGGCGCACGCAGATCGAGGATCTGCGCGGCCTCTCCCGCGTCATGCCGTTCACCTGCGCGGTGTATACCGTCGGCGCGATTTCGCTGATGGGCACGCCGCTGCTGCCGGGCTTTGTGAGCAAGTGGCTCATCGGCTCGGCGGCGATTGAGACGGGCACGGCGATGGGCATGGTCGGCGTGGCGGCGCTGCTGATTTCCGCCGTGCTGACGGCCATCTACCTGATGGGCCCGGCGATGTCGATGTATTTCCGCCCGCTGGAGGGCATGGAGAAGGTTGTCAGCTGCGACCCCGGCCTGCGCATGAAGCTGCCGTTTGCGGTGCTGACGGCGGCCATCGTGCTCTGCGGCCTGTTCTCCGACCCGATTATCACGCTGCTGGCGAAGCTCTCCGCCGGCGTGATGTGAAAAAGGGGGAAAACGATATGATGTTGTTGTTTCTCGTGTTTTTCCCGATGGCGGCGGCGGTTTGCAGCTACCTGATCGGTCGAAAGGATAAAAAGCTGCGCGACCATGCCGTGCAGATCTTCTGCCTGATCGAGTTCGCGGTTGCGGCCGCGGCGATGGGGCTTGTCGTTGCGGGAAAAGAGCTTTCCGCCGCGATTCCGGGCTTCTGCGGCTTCGGGCTGAGCTTTCAGCTCGACGGCTTCCGCGCGCTGTACGCGCTGGTGGCGGGCGTGATGTGGCTGATGACCTCGCTGCTTTCCGGCGATTATTTCGCGCATCACTACCGCAACCGCAACCGGTATTATTTCTTCTTCCTGCTGACGCAGGGCGCGACGGTGGGCGTGTTCCTCTCCGCGGATCTGTTCACCACGTTCATCTTCTTTGAAATTATGAGCTTCACCTCGTACACGTGGGTCGCGCACGACGAGACGCCGGGCGCGATGCGCGCGGCGGAAACGTATCTGGCGGTCGCGATCATCGGCGGCATGGTGATGCTGATGGGCCTGTTCCTGCTGTGGAACGCGGTCGGCACGCTGACGATCTCCGAGCTCTACGAGGCGGCGAAGGCCTGTCCGCGCAAGGGCACGATCTGGGCGGCGAGCATCTGCATCCTCTTCGGCTTCGGCGCGAAGGCGGGCATGTTCCCGCTGCACATCTGGCTGCCGAAGGCGCACCCGGTTGCGCCCGCGCCGGCCTCCGCGCTGCTCTCCGGCATCCTCACCAAGTCCGGCATTTTCGGCGTGATCGTCGTTTCGGCGAACATCTTCCGCGCGAGCACGGCGTGGGGCAACATGCTCCTCGTGCTCGGCCTGATTACGATGCTGGGCGGCGCGGTGCTGGCGGTGTTTTCCATCAACCTCAAGCGCACGCTCGCCTGCTCCTCGATGAGCCAGATCGGTTTCATCCTGACGGGCATCGCGATGGGCTGCCTGCTGGGCGAAGAGAACGCGCTGGCGGCGCGCGGCGCGCTGCTCTACATGGTCAACCATTCGCTCTTCAAGCTGGTGCTGTTCATGGCGGCAGGCGTGGTATATATGAACCTGCACAAGCTGAACCTGAACGACGTGCGCGGATTCGGCCGCAAAAAGCCGATTCTGCATTTCGCGTTCCTGATGGGCGCGGTCGGCCTGATGGGCGTGCCGGGCTTCTCCGGCTACGTCTCCAAGACGCTGATTCACGAGGGCATTGTGGAATACGCCGAGCTGCTCGCGGAGGAGGGCATGGGCGCGCTGGCGCTGCTCTACCGCGGCGCGGAATGGATTTATCTGTTCTCCGGCGGCCTGACCGGCGCGTATATGATCAAGCTCTACATCTGCCTGTTCTGGGAAAAGCACCCGACGCAGCAGATTGCCTACGAGGCGAAAAAGCCGTACATGGGCAAGCTCTCCGCGCTGGCGCTCCTTCTGAGCGCGGCGATTGTGCCGGCGCTGGGGCTCACGCCGAACCTGACGATGGACAAAATCGCGGATATCGCGGGCGGCTTCCTGAACGCGGCCGCGCCCGCGCACGCGGTGCACTATTTCTCGCTGACCAACATCAAGGGCGCCTGCATCTCGCTGGTAATCGGCCTGTGCGTGTATCTGATCTTCATCCGCACGAAGCTGATGAAGAAGGAGAACGGCGTGCGCGAATACATCGATCTCTGGCCGAGCTGGCTGGATATTGAGGATCGCCTTTACCGCCCGGCGATTGGCGGCCTGCTGGAGCTTGGCGGCCGGTTCGCGGGGCTGGGCAGCGAAACGACGCTGGAAACCTATGTGTATCGCCCGATGATCCGCGCGCTGACGCTGTTCTTCGCGGCGGTGTTCGGCTTCCTCGGCGGCCTGACGGACTTTGTGGCCGACCTCATCGCCCGCAAGGTGCTCTCCGCCAGAAGGAAGAAGCCGGAAAACCGCGTCGGCAACGCCGTGACCCGCGCCGTCGGCGGCGTGTTCGACGGTATGGTCGAGGGGCTGAACCAGACGGTTCTGCGCGGCCACCAGATCGAGCACCACGCGATGGCGAGAATCTCCGCCGCGTGGGACGGCGCGATGGACGCCATCAGCCAGATGAGCCACACGATGAGCTACGGCCTGCTGCTGTTCGGGCTGGGGCTGTGCGTGACGCTGCTGTATCTGATGTTCTATTGAGAATATGCCAAAAAAGCGCCGTTTTCCTTTTACGGGGAAAGCGGCGTTTTTGCGTGAAAACGGATTGACAGGAAGATTATAAGCCGTTAAAATATAATCTTGTGCAATATGAAATATTGATGATATGAACCCGTCAGAGAGAAGAGGAAGAAAATGGCGAATCCGGCTGAAAACAACGTGAAAAACGAATCTCCCGCGCAGGAGAATAAGATGGGCGTGATGCCCGTCGGCAAGCTGCTCTTTACCATGAGCCTGCCGATTATGATTTCCATGCTCGTGCAGGCGCTCTACAACGTGGTGGATTCCATGTTTGTGGCGCGCGTGAGCGAGAACGCGCTGACGGCGCTGAGCATGGCGTTCCCGATTCAGAACCTGATGATCGCGGTTTCGACGGGTCTGGGCGTCGGCCTGAACGCGGTGCTCTCCCGCGCGCTGGGCGCGAAGGACGAAAAGGGCGTGAACCGCGCGGCGACCAACGGCATCATGCTGCTGTTCATCTGCGGCCTTGTCTTCATGCTCGGCGGCGCGACGATCGTTCGCCCGTACTTTGAAATGCAGACGGACATCGCGGAAATCGTCGAGAGTGGCGTGGATTACACGACCATCGTGATGCTCGGCTCGATGGGCATTTTCATGCAGATCCTCTTTGAGCGCCTGCTGCAAAGCACCGGCCGCACGCTGCTGACGATGGTGAGCCAGGGCGTGGGCGCGATTGCCAACATCATTCTCGACCCGATCTTCATCTTCGGCCTTTTCGGCGTTCCGAAGATGGGCGTTGCGGGCGCGGCGTATGCCACCATCCTCGGCCAGTGGATCGCGGCGGCGATCGGTCTGGTGATGAACATTCGCAAAAACCCGGAGGTCTCCATCAGCATGAAGGGCTTCCGCCCGCACGGCGCGACGATCCGCCGCATCCTCGCCATCGGTATTCCGTCGGTGGTGATGCAGTCCATCGGCTCGATTATGACCTTCCTGATGAACCAGATTCTCATCGCGTTCTCCGCCACGGCGGTTGCGGTGTTCGGCGTGTATTTCAAGCTCCAGAGCTTCGTGTTCATGCCGGTGTTCGGCCTGAACAACGGCACGGTGCCGATTGTGGCGTATAACTTCGGCGCGCGCAGGGGCGACCGCATGCGGCAGACGATCAAGTATTCCATCTGCGCGGCGGTGGCGATTATGATCGTGGGCATGCTGATGTTCCAGTCCATCCCGGATAAGCTGCTGCGCCTGTTCGACGCATCCGAAGAAATGCTGCGCCTCGGCGTTCCGGCGCTGCGCATCATCTCGATCAGCTTCCCGCTGGCGGGCTTCGGCATCGGCGCGGGCTCGGTGTTTCAGGCGCTGGGCTACAGCGTGTATTCCATGATTATTTCGCTGATTCGTCAGCTCGTGGTGCTCATCCCGTGCGCGTATGCCATCGGCCGGATGACGGGCGACGTGACGGGCGTGTGGTGGGCGTTCGTGATCGCGGAGCTGGTTTCGCTGACGGCCAGCGCGCTGTATCTGCGCCGCGTGAACCGCGACGTGATCCGCACCCTCTGATTTATACTAATTCTTGTTAAAATGGCTTAATCCGCGCACCATCTTTTTCGCTCTGACTTTGCCTCGTTCCGTTCAACGTACCTCCAGTACGCCTCACTTCACTTGGCTTCGTCAGGACAAAAAATCTGATGCGCTCTGTTAAGCATTTTAACTGCGAATTAGTATTAACCGAAAATCAAAAAGGCTGTTCTTTCTCAAAAAGAAAGAGCGGCCTTTTTCTGTAAAGATAAGAATGGGAAAAGAGCAACTGCGCATTATCCCGCCAGTTTGACGGAGACAAAGACCGCGATTGCAAAAATCGCCAGCACGGCCAGCGCCAGATAGGGCGCGATTTTGTCAAAGCCGATACGAAAATCGTGAATCCTGTTTTCCACGCCGACGCTGCGCTCGGCAAAGCGCGCATAAATTTCGTCGCTCATGGCATCGGCGTCGCTTTCGTCGAATAGAATGGAAGAAACGGCTTCCCGCGCCGAATCGGCCTTCGGTGTGGAAGAAAAGGCAAAATGCGCGGCGGATTTTCCGGCGATTTTCGCGATTTCCGCTTCGGAAAATCCGGCGTGAGCAAGGCAAAACGCCCCGCGCCGGGCGAGCGGCAGTTTCAGGAACACACATAAATTGTCCGTAACGGCAAACGGGAGGGACATGCCCTCAAGCGCCTTTTTGTCGGGAAGACGGCGCAGCTTTCGGCCGAAGTAATCGACGCAGAGCGTGAAGCCGCTTGAAAAAAGCAGGAATTTTGCGTCGTTTTCTTTGATTTGTGGGTCTTTGGCCGCGCCAAGACGTAAGAAAGTTTTGAACGCCAGATTTCGCGCGTCCTTGTCGTTTTCGGTCATCGTAAAGCAGAGGCGGCGGATATCCGGATACCAGCGGGAAAAGAAATCGTCAAACCCCTCACAAACTGCATGCATGATTTAAACTCCTTTCACAATATGCAATTAAACTCATGTTCAGGCGCTTTAACGTGAAAATAGGAATTTTTTGAAATTAAGACTTGCAAATCGAAAAAGCGCGTGCTATAATCCGATTATAACATGACAGCGCGGGAGCCGCAAGCGCCCGCTTCTGCCAACATGATAAGGGAGGAAATTGCGATGAAAAAACGTCTTCTTGCGTGGCTTCTTTTGATGGCCATGCTCCTGACCGTCGGCGCGGTGGCCGCGGCGGAAACGAACCCGAACGCCGGGCTGGGCTATTACCCCGGCACGAGCGAAAAGGGCTGGATCAGCGTGGAATGTTCCACGATGAGCAAGATGAACCCGTTCCTCCAGACCTACTCCACCGAGTTCTCCATCAACCGCCACATCTGGGATTGCCTCGTCAAGCTCAGCCCGGAAGATAACTCCATCGTCCCGGCCGCGGCCGAGAGCTGGGAATCCTCCGAGGATGGCATGAACTGGACGTTCCACATCCGCAAGGGGATGAAGTGGGTCAATTCCAAGGGCGAGGTTATCGGCGACGTGACCGCCAACGACTTCGTGTTCGCGTGGCGTCAGCTCCTGAACCCGGCGAACGCCGCCGAGTATTACGCCTTCGCGACCGTCTTTAAGAACGGTCAGGCCTACTACGATTACGCTTCCGGCGTGGACGGCGCGCCCGAGGTCAAGATCGAGGACGTCGGCTTCAAGGCGGCGGACGACTACACGCTCGTCTGCGAGCTGGAGAACTACCTGCCGTACTTCCTGCAGTATGTGAAGTTCGAGGTCATGGCGCCGGTGTATGAGCCCTTCTACACCGAGGTCGGCGCCGATCTGTTCGGCACCGCGCCGGAATACATCTGCTACAACGGCCCGTTCTACATGAGCGAGTGGGTGCTGGAGAACAGCATCAGCTGCCCGAAGAACGAATCCTACTGGGATGCGGACAAGGTCAGCCTCGCCGGCATCAAGTGGGTGAAGTACACCGACAGCAACGCGAAGTTCAACGCCTTTGTCGGCGGCGAGCTGGATGTGCTCGACCTGACCGGCGAGCAGCGCGCCATGCTGGAGGCCGAAGGCTATAAGCCGAGCAACTACATGGGCGGCTACAGCTACTGGTACTGGTGCAACGTCAAGGATACGGCGCGCGACGTGGCCAACATGAACCTGCGCAAGGCCATCAGCGCGGCGCTGGATCGCGAGCAGATCATCGCGACCGTGTATAAGAACGACAACGAGCCGTCCCCGTGTCTGGCCTACGGCATCAGCGGCGTGAACACCGAGACCTTCGGCGAGGCCGTGGTCGCGGCCAACGGCGGCAATCCGCTGTACGCGCCGACCGCCGATCTGGACAGCGCGAAGGAATACCTCGCCAAGGCGCTTGAAGAGCTGGGCTACAAGGACGCTTCCGAAGTCAGCCTCTGCCTGATGACCTCCGAGGGCACGCAGAACGAGCTGCTCAGCCAGGTCGTGCAGGAGCAGCTCCGCAAGAACCTCGGCCTGAACGTCACCATCGAGGTGCTGACCATCACCGAATGGCGCGCCCGCCGCAATTCGCTGGACTTTGACGTCTGCTTCGGCGGCTGGGGCCCGGACTACAACGACCCGATGACCGACCTCGATCTGATGATGAGCACCAACGGCAACAACCACACCGGTTATGCCGACGCGGATTACGACGCGCTGATCGAGTCCACCAAGACCGAGCGCGACGCGGCCGCCCGTGAGCAGATCTTCGTGCAGGCTGAAATGAAGCTGGCCGAAGATATGCCGGTGATCCCGGTCTACTGGCGTCACGAGGATTACGCGGCCAGCGAAAAGCTGGTCGAGGGCTATGCCCGTAAGCCGTTCCAGGCGTACAACTTCATCTACACCAAACTTGCCGACTGAGACAAAATCTGCCCTCTAAACGAAGAAAAGCGGCATGGGAAGACCCATGCCGTTTTCTTCCATTTCAAGGGCGAAATGAAAAGGGCATGAAAGAAACAAAAAAGGAGGGAGCGCGTTGATTCGCTACATTATCAAGCGTCTCGTCTATGCGGTGCTGACGCTGTTTGTGCTCATCTCGCTCACGTTTTTTATGATGCGCATGCTTCCGGGCGACCCGTTCATCGGCGATAAGACCGTCTCTGCGACGGCCATGGCCAACATGAACGCGAAATACGGTCTGGATAAGCCTGTGTTTGTGCAATATCTGATGTATATGGGCAACTGCCTGCGCGGCGATTTGGGGATTTCCATCACCTATAACCGCGACGTGATGACCATTATCTCCGAATCGTTCCTCGTTTCGGCGGATCTGGGCATCCGCGCGATCATCTTCGCCGTCATCATCGGTATTCTGCTCGGCGCTGTGGCCGCCATCAAGCGCGGCAGCGTGTGGGACTCCGTATCCATGTTCATCGCCATGATCGGCGTCTCCGTGCCGAGCTTCATTCTGGGCGCGGTGCTGCAATACTTCCTCGGCTTGCAGCTGCGCAAAACCTTCGGCATCAATCTCTTCCCGATTCAGGGCTGGGGCAAGTTCAACCAGACGCTGCTGCCCTCCTTCGCGCTGGGACTCGGTTCGCTGGCGACGGTTTCCCGCCTGATGCGCACGAGCATGCTCGACGTGCTGGGGCAGGATTACATCAAGACCGCCAAATCGAAGGGCCTCTCGCAGGGCAAGATCCTCTGGCGGCACGCGCTGCGCAACGCCATCATGCCGGTGGTGACGGTGATGGGCCCGACGGTGGCCTCCGTGCTGACGGGCACGTTCGTCATCGAGAGCATCTTCAACATCCCCGGTCTGGGCAAGTACTTTGTCACCAGCATCAAAGACCTTGACTACACGATGATCGGCGGCACGGTCGTCTTCTACGGCGGCCTGCTGATCGTCTGCACCCTGGTGGTCGATCTGCTGTACGGCTTCATCGATCCGCGCGTGAAACTGGAGGGCTGAGCATGGAACACATTGAAAAATCCCGCTTTGCCCACGTCGGCCAAAGCGCGCAGGAGAGCGAATCCATCAAGCGCCAGAGCCTCACGTTCATGCAGGACGCCATGCGCCGCCTGTGGAAGAACAAGGTGGCGGTGGTCTGCGTCGTGGTCATTCTGCTGCTGACGGCGATGAGCATTTTTGCGCCGATGGTTTCCAAATTCGACTATCGCGAACAGCATTACAGCCACACCAATGCCCCGATGGGCACGGTGTGCAACGAGAGCGGCGCGGAGGGCGAAGGCCACGTGCATTATTTCGGCACGGATACGCTCGGCCGCGACATCTTCACCCGCATCTGGATGGGTGGCCGCGTGTCGCTGACCATCGCCGTGGTCAGCGCGCTGGTCGATCTGATTCTGGGCAGCATTTACGGCGGTATCTCCGGCTACTTCGGCGGCACGCTGGATATCATTATGATGCGCCTGCTGGAGATCATCAACGGTATTCCGTACCTGATTATCGTCATTCTGCTGATGATGATCCTCAGACCCGGCATGATGACCATTATCATCGCCTATTCGCTCGTCGGCTGGATTCCGATGGCTCGCCTTGTGCGCGGTCAGGTTGTCGCGCTCAAGCAGCAGGAATACATCGCGGCGGCGGAAGCCATGGGCGCTGGCCCCGCGCGCATCATCGCGCGCCATCTGCTGCCCAACACGCTCTCCGTGGTGATCGTCCGCGTGACGCTCTCCATCCCGAGCGCCATCTTTTCGGAGGCCTACCTCAGCTACATCGGTCTGGGTATTCCGCTGCCGATGTGCTCCTGGGGCTCGCTGGCGCAGCTCGGCATTGAAAATTTCCGCATCTATCCCTACCAGCTCATCATTCCGGCAATCTGCATCAGCCTGACGATGCTGGCGTTCAATATGTTCGGCGACGGCCTGCGCGATGCGTTTGACCCGCGCCTGAGGAGGTAAGGCGGCATGGCAGAGAGAGTTTTGGATATGGAAAACCTGCATGTGTCGTTTGACACCTATGCGGGCGAGGTCAAGGCTGTCCGCGGCGTGACGCTGCATGTGGACGAGGGCGAGGTGCTGGCGATTGTCGGCGAGAGCGGCTGCGGAAAGTCCGTGACCGCGCAGACGATTATGAAGCTCAACCCGATGCCCCCGGCGCGCATCGTCGAAGGCAGCATCAATCTGGCCGGGCACGACGTCGTGAAGGCCAGCGAAAAAGAAATGCAGAAAATTCGCGGCAAGGAAGTCGCTATGATTTTCCAGGACCCGATGACCTGCATGAACCCGACCACACAGGTCGGCAAGCAGATTGTCGAGTCCATCAAGCTGCACAGGCATCTCTCCCGGCAGGAGGCAAAGGAAGAGGCGGTCAAGTGCCTCAAGCAGGTCAACATCCCCAACCCGGAGGAGCGCGCCAAGCAGTATCCGCACGAGTTTTCCGGCGGCATGCGCCAGCGCGCGATGATCGCCATGGCGCTGAGCTGCAACCCGAAGCTGCTGATCGCCGACGAGCCGACGACGGCGCTGGATGTGACGATTCAGGCGCAGATCATGGATTTGCTGGTGGAGCTGAAGGACAAGATCAACACCGCCATCATCCTCATTACGCACGACCTCGGCGTGGTCGCGGGCATCGCCGACCGCGTCGCCGTGATGTACGCGGGCAAGGTGGTTGAGACCGGCACGACCGCGCAGATTTTCTACGAGCACAAGCATCCCTACACGGAGGCGCTGCTGCGCAGCCTGCCCTCCGCCGAGGCGGGCAAGCGCGAACCGCTGATGAGCATACCGGGCACGCCGCCCGACCTGCTCTGCCCGCCGAAGGGCTGCGGCTTTGCGGCGCGCTGCCGCCACTGCATGCAGATTTGCCGCGAGGAGCAGCCGCCGGAGTTTGAACTGGGCGACGGGCACAAGGCGAGCTGCTGGCTGCTGCACCCGGATTGCCCGTGCGCAGCGGAGAGGGGGGACGACCAATGACGGACGAGGTTCTGGTTCGCGCCGAACACATTTGCAAATATTTCAAGATTGGCGGCGGGCGCATGCTGCACGCGGTCGAGGACGTCAACCTCGACATCCACCGCGGCGAGACGCTCGGTCTTGTCGGCGAGAGCGGCTGCGGCAAATCGACGCTCGGCCGTACGCTGATGGGCATCTATCAGCCGACCAAGGGCAAGCTGATTTACGACGGAAAGCCGGTCGATCTATCCAACAAGAAGGATCGCTTTGCCTTCGCCAAAAAGGCGCAGATCGTCTTTCAGGATCCCTACGCTTCGCTCGACCCGCGCATGACCGTCGGCTCGATCATCGAAGAGGGCATGATTATCCACAACATGTACGACGCGAAGCGCCGTCAGGAGCGCGTGGCCGAGCTGCTCTCGATCGTCGGGCTCAACCGCGAGCACGCCAACCGCTTCCCGCACGAGTTTTCCGGCGGCCAGCGCCAGCGCATCGGCATTGCCCGCGCGCTCGCCATCGAGCCGGAGTTCATCGTCTGCGACGAGCCGATTTCCGCGCTGGATGTGTCGATTCAGGCGCAGGTAATCAACCTCCTGCACGATTTGCAGGAGCGCATGGGGCTGACGTACCTGTTCATCGCGCACGATTTGAACATCGTCAAATACATCTCCGACCGCATCGCGGTGATGTATCTGGGCAGCATGGTGGAGCTGGCGACGAGCGACGAGCTCTACGCCAACACGCTGCACCCGTATTCGAAGGCGCTGCTTTCCGCCGTGCCGATTCCCGACCCGAAGCTGGAGGCGCAGAAGAAGCGCCAGATTATCGAGGGCGACGTGCCCAGCCCGATCAACAAGCCCAAGGGCTGCGCGTTCTCCAGCCGCTGCCCGCTGGCCTGCGACAAGTGCCGCCAGAGCGCGCCGACCCTCAAGGAGGCCGCGCCGGGGCATTTCGTGGCCTGCCATTTGGTGGAGGCACAAGGCTGAAAACGAGAGGCTGTCAAGCTTAAACCGAACATTTCAAGAAACAAATATCTAAGCATTTTGGGATATGGGGCTTTGCCCCATCGCCCCACCAAAGGGCTTTCCGATCGTTTGCGGCGCCTGTTTGGCGCATCGCCCTTTGGAAACCTTCGGGCGCAAATACTTAGGCTTACTCTTGAAATATCGGTGCTGTTAGCTTGACAGCTCTGTTTTTTATGCTGCGAGTTGACAAAGCGTTTTCACAAGCACGCAAAATTGAATCGAAAGCGAAATCCTGCATAATCATGCAAAAAGTCAACCCTTCGGACGAAAAAAGAGCAGATGAAACCCATAAAATGAATAATAAGTAGTTAAAAATGCGAAAAACGGCGCGAAAACGGCTGAATATGCATCGAAACTGCAAAACGATGCGAATAAAAATTAAAAAAGGTCTTGCATAAACTGACAAACCCTGCTATAATGAGCTCAGTTTTACAAAAACAATCGTTTTTGAGAAGGCTGAACCGTTTCGCTGTTTCACGCTTTGCATTGACAAAGCGCCGGGAATAGAAAAAATTGATGGAGGGCATACACTATGAAGAAACTGCTTTGTCTGGCGTTGGCCGCAATGCTGTGTCTGGCGCTGGCTGCCTGCGCGGTGGCCGAGGGAAATTGGAAGATCGCGATCCTGACCGGCACGACCTCTCAGGGCGAGGAAGAATTCCGCGCCGCCGAGCGCGCCCAGAAGGCCGACCCGGAGCACATCGTCACCGATACTTACCCGGATAACTTCATGGCCGAAACCGAAACGACCATCTCCAAGCTCATCGCGTTTGCGTCCGATCCGGACGTCAAGGCCATTGTGATGTGTCAGGCTGTTCCGGGCGCGAAGGCCGCGTTTGACAAGATCCGCGCCATGGGCCGCGACGACATGCTGCTGATCGCGGGCGTGCCGCAGGAAGACCCGGCCGTTATCACCGCGGCTGCCGACTTCGTGCTCTACACCGACGAACCGAAGCAGGGCGACACCATCATGGAGACCTGCGCCAAGTGGGGCGTTGATGTGTTCGTGCATTACTCCTTCCCGCGCCACCTCGCGATGGAGACCATCGCCGCTCGTAAGGCGCTGCTGGAGGAGAACGCCGCGGCGCTGGGCATTCAGTACGTCGAGGCGACCGCGCCTGACCCGACCGGCGACGCCGGCGTTGCGGGCGCGCAGCAGTTCATCCTTGAAGACGTGCCGCTCAAGCTGAAGGAGTTCGAGGGCAAGAAGGTTGCCTTCTTCACCACCAACTGCGGAATGCAGGAGCCGCTTCAGGCCGCGATCCTCGATCAGCCGAACGCCTACTATCCGCAGCCGTGCTGCCCGAGCCCGTATCATGCGTTCCCGGCTTCCCTCGGCCTTGAGATTCAGGCCGGCGGCGACGACACCGAGGCGCTGAAGGCGATTGCCGCCGTGCTCAAGGAGCACAACGCGCTGGGCCGCTACTCCACCTGGCCGTCCCCGGTCAACATGTCCATCATTGACGTGAGCGTGGAATACGCCAAGAAGTGGATCGCCGGTGAAATCACCTCCAAGAACGACGGCGCTGCGATTGCCGCCATGTTCGAGGAGAAGGCGCCGGGCGCGATCGTCAGCAATTACACCAATGCCGACGGCCAGACCTTCGACAACTACTACACCGTTCTGCTTGGCGCTGTCGATTTCAACGATTACGCTGAGTAATACACGGTGAAACAAAGGTAAAGCCGGGGCTGTCAAGCTAACAACACTGATATTTCAAGCGTAAAACTAAGTATTTGAGCCCGAAGGTTTCCAAAGGGCGATCGGAAAGCCCTTTGGTGGGGCGATGGGGCAAAGCCCCATATCCAAAATGCTTAGATATTTATTCCTTGAAATGTTCGGTTTAGGTTTGACAGTCCCGCTTTTGCCGTTTCAAAAGACAGGAGGAGAAATGAAATTGGCCTCGGAATACATCCTTGAAATGAGGGATATCTCCAAAAAGTACGGCGAAAACGCCGTGCTCGCCGGCGTATCGCTCAAGGTCAAGCCGGGCGAGATTCACGCGCTGCTGGGCGAAAACGGCGCGGGAAAGAGCACGCTGATGAATGTGCTCTTCGGCATGCCCGTCATCCACGAAACAGGCGGCTTCGGCGGCGAAATCTATCTCGACGGCGAGAAGACGACCATCGCCTCTCCGCATGACGCGATGACCAAGGGCATCGGCATGGTGCATCAGGAGTTCATGCTGCTGCCGGGCTTCACCATCACCGAAAACATCAAGCTCAACCGCGAAATCAGCCGGCCGAGCGTGATTTCCCGCGTGTTCGGCAAAAACCTTGAAACGCTGGATATGAAGGCGATGTCCGCCGACGCGCGCAGGGCGCTGGATAACGTGGGCATGTCGATTGACGAATATACCCTCGTGGCCGGTCTGCCGGTCGGCTATATGCAGTTTGTGGAAATCGCCCGCGAGATTGACAAGCGGGGCGTGAAGCTGCTCGTGTTTGACGAGCCGACCGCCGTGCTGACCGAGAGCGAGGCGGCGCAGCTCCTCAAGGTGATGAAGGATATCGCCGCGCGCGGCATCGCCATCATCTTTATCACGCACAGGCTGGACGAGGTCATCAACGCCGCGGACGGCATCACCATCCTGCGGGACGGAAAGCTCGTCGCCGAGTGCCGCACGAAGGACACCGACGTGACCCGGCTGGCCGAAATGATGATCGGCCGCAAGGGCGAATCCGCCTTCGTCACCGCCGAGCCGCGCAAGGTGCGCCCGGATGCGCCGGTCGCGCTGAAGCTTAGCCATCTGGCGGTGAATATGCCGGGCGAGACGGTGAACGACGTCTCCCTCGAAGTGCGCGAAGGCGAAATCTTCGGCATCGGCGGTCTGGCCGGTCAGGGCAAGGTCGGTATTCCCAACGGCGTGATGGGCATTTATCCCGGCACGGGCGAGGTTGAGCTTTTTGGCAAACCCTCCCCGCTGAACAACGCGCGGCAGGCGCTCCAAAACGGTATGGCCATCGTGTCGGAGGATCGGCGCGGCGTGGGTCTGCTGCTGGATGAATCCATCGAAAACAACGTGGTCTTCAACGCCATGCAGATCAACGGCGATTTTACCAAGAAATTCCTCGGCATGCACCTTCGGGATGGAAAGGCCATCCGCGCCTATGCCGACGAGGTCATCAAGGAGCTGGATATCCGCTGCTTCTCCGCGCAGCAGCACACGGGCACGCTCTCCGGCGGCAACCAGCAGAAGGTCTGCATCGCCCGCGCGCTGGCCATGAACCCGAGGCTGCTCTTTGTCTCCGAACCGACGCGCGGCATTGACATCGGCGCGAAGAAGCTGGTGCTGGAAACGCTCGTGCGGCTCAACCGCGAAAAGGGCATGACCGTCGTGATGGTTTCCTCCGAGCTGATGGAACTGCGCTCGATCTGCGACCGCATCGCCATCGTCGCGGAGGGCAAGGTGGTGGACGTGCTGGAGACGGACGCATCCGATGCGGATTTCGGTCTGGCGATGTCCGGCATCAAGCCCGAGCATGTCAAGAAGAAGGGAGGCGAGGCGCATGACTAAGTTGAGGGCAACCCGCGCGCAGGTAATTGCGGCGGCGGTGATCGCCGCGCTGGCGATTGTGCTGGGCGTCGTCGGCCTGTACGGCCTGAGCGCGCGCGGCTCCGAAAGCGGCGCGCAGGTGCTGGAGGATATGCGCCTGCAGGCCATTCTCAACACGGCGGGCAGCGGCGCGGTGGATGCGTATGTCGCGGCCGCCAAGTCGGAAGCCTCGACCAAGGCGCGCGAGAGCGGCGGCGGCATGTCCGCCGTGCGCGAGGCGGCGGCCAAGGCGGAGGAGGAAGCCCGCGCGAAGGCCGAGGAGCTCGGCATCGGCGCGGTGGATCTGACCGAAATCGACACCGAGCCGATGAGCGCGGCGCTCGACGTGCTGCTCGCGGCGCAGCGGGCGTATTTCGCCGAAGAGGCGAGCGCGCAGGCGGCGTATGCGGCGCAGGCTGCGCAGAGCGCCCCGGCGGACGACGCGGCGGCTGCGGCGGACGACACGGCCGAGGACGACCTGACGATGGAAGAAGAGACGGTCGATCTGTCCGGCTTTGTCGCGACGGAGGCGATGAACCGCCTGTCTGCCGAGGCGGACGACGCATACGGCGCGCTGTGCGGGCAGATCAAGGCGGTCTTCCCGGCGCTGACGGACGATGTGCTGGCCACGCTCAAACCGACGATCACCGGCATCGTCGCCGTGCAGAACGATCGCTTTGAGCTGCAATATGACCGCGCGCTGGCGGCGAGCGGAATGAACCCGGGGCTGAACGGCGTGATCCTGCGCGAGGCGTATACCATGGCCGTCAGCGCGTTTGGCCTGCTGATTCTGGCGGCGGCGGTGCTCTTCTATATCCCGCTGGTCGCAAAGATGGGCGTGCCGAGGCTGATTATCGGCCTGTTCTTCATTCTGCTGTGCCTGCTGGCCATGATCTTGGGGCTGTCCCTGCCGAGCCAGCTGAGCAACACGCTGGTGCGTCTGGGCATGAACGGCGTGCTGGTGCTGGCGATGCTGCCGGGTATCCAGTGCGGCATCAGCCTGAACCTCGGCCTGCCGATCGGCATCATCGGCGGCCTGATCGGCGGCCTGCTGTGCATCGAGTTTGGCATGTCCGGCTTCACGGGGCTGTTTTTCGCGATTGCGGTCGGCCTTGTGATTGCGGCGGCGACGGGCTGGCTCTACGGCCTGCTGCTCAACCGCCTCAAGGGCAGCGAGATGAGCGTCACCACCTACGTCGGCTTCTCCGTCGTTTCGCTGATGTGCATCGCGTGGCTGGTGCTTCCGTTCAAGAGCCCGATTATGAAGTGGCCGCTAGGCAACGGCCTGCGCACCACCATCGGTTTGCAGACATCCTACCGCCACGTGCTCAACGATTTCCTCTCCTTTGAGATTTTCGGCGTGACGATCCCGACGGGGCTGCTGCTGTTCTTTGCGGCCTGCTGTCTGGTGGTGTGGCTGTTCATGCGCTCCAAGACGGGCATCGCGATGAGCGCCGCGGGCGCGAACCCGCGCTTCGCCGCCGCGACCGGCATCAACGTGGATCGCATGCGCATCATCGGCACGATGCTCTCCACGATGCTGGCGGCTGTGGGCATCATCGTCTACGGCCAGAGCTACGGCTTCATGCAGCTCTATCAGGCGCCGCGCCAGATGGGCTTCCTCGCCGCTTCCGCCATCCTCATCGGCGGCGCGACGACGTCCCGCGCGAAGATCAGCAACGTGGTCATCGGCACGTTCCTGTTTCAGGGCGTGCTGACGCTGGGCATGCCGGTGGCCAACGCGCTCGTTCCGCAGAGCACCATCTCCGAAACGCTGCGCATCCTGATTTCCAACGGCATTATTCTCTATGCGCTCACCAAGTCGGGAGGTGCGAACCGTGGATAAGAATCGACTGCGCGACGCTGCGCGCAACAACATCGTGACCATCATGTTCATCGTGCTCTGCGCGGTGTGCATGGCTTTCTCCGGCTACGCGCCCAACTATGTGCTCTACGAGCTGTTCGGCCGCCTGTCGCGCAATATGTTCATCGTGCTCTCGCTCATCATCCCGATTGTCGCGGGCATGGGCATCAACTTCGCGATCACCATCGGCGCGATGGCGGCGCAGATTGCCTGCCTGCTCGTGCTGGAATGGGGCGTTTCGGGCATCGGCGGTCTGGCGCTGGCGGCGCTGCTGACCGTGCCGCTGGGCGGCATTTTCGGCTTCCTGATCGGCAAGCTGCTCAACCGGATGAAGGGGCAGGAAATGATCGGCTCGATGATTCTGGGCTATTTTGCCAACGGCCTGTATCAGCTTCTGTTCCTGTTTATCTTTGACAACATCATCCCGATCCACAACCCGAACCTGACGATCAAGGGCTCGACGGGCATTGCCAACACGATGGATCTCTCCCGCGAGGGCGGCTTCGCCTATTCGCTGGAGAAGCTCTGGCAGCTTCCCGCGTCTCAGGCGGCGCTGGTGTTCGCCGCCGTCGCGGCGGTGCTGCTGGTGACCGGCTATCTGGTCAGCCATCGCAGAAACGCCAAGAAGCTGGCCGTTCAGCTCGGCGTGATTGCCGCGGCCGCCGCCGTGATGCAGCTCCCCGCGATGAAGGCGCTGTTCTCCATGGTCAGCGTGCCGATGGCGACGTTCGGCGTGGTGGCGTTGCTCTGCCTGTTCAACGTCGTCATCATGCGCACGAGGCTCGGCCAGCAGCTCCGCGCGGTCGGCCAGAGCGGCGTGGTCGCCAACGCGGCGGGCATTGACGTGGATCACGTGCGCATCATCGCCATCGTGTTCTCCACGATCCTCGCGGGCTGGGGTCAGCTCATCTTCGTGCAGAACATGGGCTCCTTCCAGACCTACGGCGCGCACGAGCAGGTCGGCCTGTACGCGGGCGCGGCGATTCTGGTCGGCGGCGCTTCCGTGATCCGCGCGACCAACACGCAGGCGCTCGTCGGCTGCGTGCTGTTCCACCTGATGTTCATCCTCGCCCCGGCGGCGGGCAAGAACCTCTTCGGCGACGCGGCCATCGGCGAATATTTCCGCGTGTTCATCTGCTACGGCGTGATTGCGCTGGCGCTGGTCATGCATGCGTGGAGCGAGAATAGCCGCCGCAAGCAGGCGGCCAGCGCGCTCCGGGCAGGCGGCAAGGCGTAAGGGCGCGCCCCATAAAACAAGAGCTGTGCGCTCCCCGTTTAGGGCGGAGCGCACAGCTCTTTGTTATGTTGGGCTTATCTTGTCCGCTGGACGGATTCGAACGCCTCCCTCGGCGATTTGAACCCGAAGAGCACTTCGAGCAGACCGTCGCCGAAACGATCCAGCATCAAAAACGGGAGCATGACGGCGAGCCGCGTCGCGCCGCGATCCGGCCGGCCGCCGCCGACGTGAACGTAGGTCTTGAAGCGGATTTCCCCGGTCTCCATATCCAATTCAAAATTGCCGTTTCGCATGTTGAAATTCACGCGCGTCAGGTATTCCGCGACGGCCAGACGGCTGTTTTTGTCGGCTGCGAGGGGGATGGCGGTCAGCGTGGAAAAATTATCCTCGCGCACGAGCACGGTCATCTGCGCCGTCTGCATGCGGCAATGCAGCTTTGTGCGGAAGGTGAAAACGCCGCAGCCCGCCTGTTCCTCAAAGCCTGCGTCGATATTGGAAAGCACGAAAAACTCGCGCAGCACGTCTGCGATGGGCTGAGAATACGCCATGGTGATGCCTCCGTTCGCGTAACGATCAATCATGCTGTGAACAGTATACCCCGAAGCGGAGAACGATGTCAAACTCATACAAAAAATGACGGGAAACAATATAAACTTTCATAAAATGATAGAATTGAGCTGGTTTTGAAAAGAAATCGAAAGAAAACGCTTGACAGCTTCATGCGGATGCGCTATAATCCCATCCATCCAAAGCAAAACGGCAATGAAAGAGACGAGTACCCCGCGTTTTCAACCAGAGAGGCATGGCCGCCGGCTGAGAGCCATGCGCAGAAACCCCGCGGGCGGAAAGAACACTCCCGAGCCGGTGCGCCAACGCAGTCGCCCAGGCGCATCCGATTGATCCGCGTTAAGGATGAGAGGGGCTGCCGGGTGATGGCCGCAGGCAGCAACTTGGGTGGTACCGCGGGGTATGCGTATACACGATCCCGTCCCGAGCAGAACGAATCTGTTCGGGGCGGTTTTTCTTTTGGAAAAAAGCGAACCGAACAGCCAAAGGGTTGCCCATGCGGGCGAAAGGAAGGCTGATGACGATGCAGGCAATGACAGGCAAAACCGAAGGAAGGCACAGCACGCTGGATGAGGTGCTGGCGATGGAAACGGGCGCGCAGGCGACGGTGCACGGGCTGGTGCACACCCTGCGCGACTTGGGCGACGTGCGCTTCGCGCTGCTGAGAATGCCGCAGGGCGTTTTGCAGTGCGTGCTGGGCGCGGGAGAAGACGTTCGCGACGGCGACGCGGTGACGGTCAGCGGCGAGGCGGTGCGCGACGAGCGCGCGCCGGGCGGCGTGGAGCTGCACGCGCAGCGCGTCAAGGTGCTCTCCCGCGCGGCGGAGGCCATGCCCGTGCCGATCGGCAAAAACAAGATGAACCTGTCGCTCGACACGGATTTGTCGCTGCGCTTTGTGACGCTGCGCAACCTCCGCAAGCGCGCGGTGTTCAAGATTCAGGAGGGCATTGTCCGCGGTTTCCGCGAGGCGCTGCAAAAAGAGGGCTTTACGGAAATCCATTCCCCGAAGATCGTCGCCCAGAACGCGGAGGGCGGCGCAAACCTGTTCCGCATGGAATACTTCGGCCGCCGCGCGTATCTGGCGCAGAGCCCGCAGTTTTACAAGCAGGCGATGGTGCCGGTTTACGAGCGCGTGTTTGAAATCGGTCCGGTGTTCCGCGCGGAGAAGCACAACACGCAGCGCCACCTGAACGAATACACGTCGATGGATTTTGAGATGGGCTTTATCGACGGGTTCGAGGACGTCATGCAGATGGAAACCAAGGTGCTGCAAAACATCATGGCGGTGCTGAAGGCGGATTACGCGCCGCAGCTGGCCGCGCTGCACGTCGCCCTGCCGGATGTGACGCGCATCCCGGCGGTTCGGTTTGACGAGGCGAAGCGCATGGTCAGCGAGAAATACGGCCGCGCGATCCGCGATCCGTTCGACCTCGAGCCGGAGGAGGAGCAGCTCATCAGCCGCCTGTTCGCGGAGGAATACGGCAGCGAATTCGTGTTCGTCACGCATTACCCGAGCAAGAAGCGCCCGTTCTACGCGGCGGACGACCCCGAAGACCCGCGCTACACGCTCTCCTTTGATCTGCTCTTCCGCGGGCTGGAGGTGACGACCGGCGGCCAGCGCATCCACGATTACGACACGCAGGTGGCGAAGATGCTGAAAAAGGGCATGAATCCGGAGGATTTCGCGGGCTACCTGATGATTCACAAATACGGCACATGCCCGCACGGCGGCCTCGGCCTCGGCTTGGAGCGGCTGACGGCGCGCCTGCTGGGTGAAAACAACGTCCGCGAGACCTGCCTGTTCCCGCGCGATCAGCAGAGAATCGAGCCGTAAGGGGGATTAAACGATGGAAATCAACGATAAACTCGTTTCGTATGTCGCCGAGCTGGCGCACCTGAAGCTGGATGACGACCAGCGCGCGCAGGCCGCGGCGGATCTTTCCCGAATGATCGGGTATGTGGATCAGCTTGCGGAATTGGATACCGACGGCGTGGAGCCGATGAGCCACGTGTTTCCGCTGGTCAACGTCTTCCGCGAGGACGAGGTGAAGCCCAGCATGGCGCGCGAGCTGATCCTCCAAAACGCGCCGAAGCAGAAGGACGGCTGTTTCCTCGTTCCCAAGACGGTTGAATAAGGAGGACGCACGATGGATTGGTTTGATTTGACCGCCCTTGAGCTGGGCGCGAAGATACAGGCAGGCGAGGTCAGCGCGGTTGATGCGGCACGCGCCTGCCTTGCGCGCATCGAAGAAAAGGAACCGACGGTGCATGCGTTCGTGACCGTCACGCCGGAGGCGGCGCTGGCGCGCGCGGAGGCCGTGCAGAAGCGCATCGATTCCGGCGAGCTGACGCATCCGCTGGCGGGCGTGCCGATGGCCGTCAAGGATTTGATCTCCACCAAGGGCGTGCGCACGACCTGCGCATCCAAGATGCTGGAAAACTACGTGCCGGTGTTCGACGCGACCGTCGTGCAGAAGCTCGACGCCATCGGCGCGGTCTGCCTCGGCAAGACCAACATGGACGAGTTCGCGATGGGCTCCTCGACCGAATCCTCCTATTTCGGCGTGACCCGCAACCCGTGGGATGCGTCCCGCGTGCCGGGCGGCTCCTCCGGCGGCTCGGCGGCGGCGGTTGCGGCGCGCGAGGTGTTTTACGCGCTGGGCAGCGACACGGGCGGCTCCATCCGCCAGCCCGCGTCCTTCTGCGGCGTGACGGGCATCAAGCCGACGTATGGCGCGGTTTCCCGCTACGGTTTGCTGGCCTATGCGTCGTCGCTGGATCAGATCGGCCCGCTGACGATTGACGCGCGGGACGCGGCTGCCGTCACCGCCGCGCTGATGGGCAGGGACGAGATGGACGCGACGAGTGTGGACGCGCCCGCGCCGTCCCTGCCGGAGAAAACACGGCTCGACGGCCTGCGCGTCGGGATTCCGCAGGCGTATTTTGGCGACGGGCTTGACGAACAGGTGCGCGCGCGTGTGATGGACGCGGCGCACGAGCTGGAGGCACTCGGCGCGGTGCTGGTGGCGGTCGATATGCCGATTCTCCGCTACGCGATTCCGGCGTATTACATCCTGGCCTGCGCGGAGGCGAGCAGCAACCTCTCCCGCTACGACGGCGTGAAATACGGCTTTCGCCCGGCGCATTTCGAGGATCTGCACGACCTGTATCTGACGGCGCGGAGCGAGGGCTTCGGCGCGGAGGTCAAGCGGCGCATCATGCTGGGCGCGTTCGCGCTCTCCTCGGGTTATTACGATGCGTACTATAATAAGGCCCTGCGCGTCAAGGCGCTCATCAAGCGCGGGTTTGACGCCTGCTTTGAAAAGGCGGATATTCTGCTGACCCCGGCCGCGCCGACGACGGCGTACCCGCTGGGCGCGCACGCGGATGACCCGATTCAGATGTATCTGGGCGATATCTATACCGTTTCCGTCAATATGGCGGGTCTGCCGGGCATGGTCGTGCCCTGCGGCTTTGACGGGGCGGGGCTGCCGGTCGGCGCGCAGATGATCGCGCCCGCGTTCGGCGAGCAGCGGCTCTTCGACGCGGCCTGCGCCTATCAGGCGCGAACGGCGTTCCACCGCGCCCGCCCGAAGGAGGATTGAGTCATGGCAACGTATGAAATGGTCATCGGCCTTGAGGTTCACGTCGAGCTGGCGACAAAGACGAAAATTTTCTGCGGCTGCACCACGAAATTCGGCGGCGCGCCCAACACGCATACCTGCCCGGTCTGCACGGGCATGCCCGGAACGCTGCCGGTGGCCAACAAAAAGGTCGTCGAGTTCGCCGTGGCGGCGGGGCTGGCGACGAACTGCGAGATCACGCGATACAACAAGTTCGACCGCAAGAACTATTTTTACCCCGATCTGCCCAAGGCGTATCAGATCAGCCAGCTCTATCTGCCGATCTGCCGAAACGGCCATGTCGATATCGAGACGGCGGCGGGCAAAAAGGCTGTCGGCATCCACGAAATCCACATGGAGGAGGACGCGGGCAAGCTGGTGCACGACCCGTGGCTGGATGAAACGATGGTGGATTACAACCGGTGCGGCGTGCCGCTGCTGGAAATCGTCTCCGAGCCGGACATGCGCTCGGCGGAGGAAGTGATCGCTTACCTGACCAAGCTGCGCCAGACGCTGCAATACCTCGGCGTTTCGGATTGCAGGATGCAGGAGGGCTCTCTGCGCGCGGATGTGAACCTCTCCGTCCGCCCGGTCGGCCAGAAGGAATTCGGCACGCGCACTGAGATGAAGAACATCAACAGCTTCAAGGCGATTGCGCGCGCGATTGCGGGCGAATACCGCCGGCAGGTGGAGCTGATCGAGGACGGCGGGCAGGTGAAGCAGCAGACCCGCCGCTGGGACGACAACAAGGATGCGTCCTTTGCGATGCGCTCCAAGGAGAACGCGCAGGATTACCGCTACTTCCCCGAGCCGGATCTGCCGCCGATGGAGATTTCGCAGGCGTTTATCGACGCGGTGCGCGCGCGCCAGCCGGAGCTGGCGGAGGCGAAGATTGCCCGCTATCAGCGGGAATTCGGCCTGCCGGAATACGACGCGCGGATTTTGACGGAGGAAAAGCCGATGGCCGAGCTGTTCGAGCGGGCGGCGGCGGTCTGCGGCCGGGCGAAGGAGGCCTCCAACTGGATCATGGGCGAGACGATGGCCATGATGAAGGAAAAGGCCGTTCTGCCCGAAAACCTGACGCTTTCCGGCGACGCGCTGGGCGCGATCATCCGCGCGGCGGCGGACGGGCGCATCAGCCGCCAGAGCGCACGGGAGGTCTTCGCCTATGCGTTTGACGGCGGCGAGGACGTCGAGGGCTATATCAAGCGGCACGGCCTTGAGATGGTCAGCGACGACGCGGCCTACGAGCGCGTGCTCAGCGAGGTTCTGGCTGCATGCGAAAAGGACGTCGCGGCGTATCGCGCGGGCAACGAAAAGGTGTTCGGCTTCCTCGTCGGGCAGGCGATGAAGGCGCTGCGCGGAAAGGCCGACCCGAAGAAAATCAGCGAAATGCTTGGGAAAATGCTGAAGGCATAAGGGCGCACCGCTCGTTTTTACTTTTTATATTCGACCAAACAAATAAGAGAATCTGCAAAAAACGACCAGTTTTGACGGAAAAAGAATAAAAAACGAAAATTTTGTCAAAAACACTTGCGAAAATGCCACGGTCTGCGTATAATGTAGAAGCTGAAAACGAAGCTTATGACATTCAGACATATTTCAAGCCAAGGGGGATATTCATCCATGTCTTACGTTGATGAGGTCTATGCGCGCGTGGTGCGCGAAAATCCCAGCCAGCCGGAATTTCATCAGGCCGTCCGCGAGGTGCTCGATTCCCTGCGTGCGGTGATCGAGTGCAACGAGGAGAAGTATCGCCGCGAGGCGCTCCTCGAGCGGCTGACCATGCCGGAGCGGCAGATTCTCTTCCGCGTCCCGTGGGTGGACGATCAGGGGCAGGTGCAGGTCAACAACGCCTTCCGCGTGCAGTTTTCCAGCGCCATCGGCCCGTATAAGGGCGGCCTGCGCCTGCATCCGAGCGTCAATCTGGGCATCATCAAATTCCTCGGCTTTGAGCAGACCTTCAAAAACTCCCTGACCGGCCTGCCTATCGGCGGCGGCAAGGGCGGCAGCGATTTTGACCCGAAGGGCAAGAGCGACCGCGAGGTGATGGCGTTCTGCCAGAGCTTTATGACCGAGCTGTATAAGTACATCGGCGCGGATGTGGACGTTCCGGCGGGCGACATCGGCACGGGCGCGCGCGAAATCGGCTATCTCTACGGCCAGTATAAGCGGCTGACAAACCGCTACGAGGGCGTGCTGACGGGCAAGGGGCTTTCCTACGGCGGCTCTCTGGCGCGCACGGAGGCGACGGGCTACGGCCTGCTGTATCTGACGGAGGCGATGCTGGCGGCCAACGGGCACGAAATCGCGGGCAAGACGGTCGCGGTCTCCGGGGCGGGCAACGTCGCCATCTACGCGGTGCAGAAAGCCGAGCAGCTCGGCGCGAAGGTCGTCACCGTTTCGGATTCCACCGGCTGGATTTACGACCCGGCGGGGATCGACGTGGCGCTGCTGAAGGATGTGAAGGAGGTGCGCCACGCGCGCCTGACCGAGTACGCCGCCGCCCGCGAGAGCGCGGTGTATCACGAGGGGCGCGGCGTGTTCACGGTCAAATGCGACGTGGCGCTGCCGTGCGCGACGCAGAACGAGCTGCGGCTGGAGGACGCGAAGGCGCTGGTTGAAAACGGCTGCATCGCCGTGGCCGAGGGCGCGAACATGCCCACCACGCTGGAGGCGACCGATTACCTGCGCGAGCACGGCGTGCTCTTTGCGCCGGGCAAGGCGGCCAACGCGGGCGGCGTGGCGACGAGCGCGCTGGAGATGAGCCAGAATTCCATGCGCCTGAGCTGGTCGTTTGACGAGGTGGACGCCAAGCTCAAGCAGATTATGACGAACATCTTCCATAACATCGACGCGGCCGCGAAGGAATACGGCATGCCGGGCAACTACGTCGCGGGCGCGAACATCGCGGGCTTCCTCAAGGTGGCCGACGCGATGGAGGCGCAGGGCGTGGTCTGATTCTGCGCGAATTGCACAAAAATGAACGGTCTTCCGCTTTCGCGCGGGAGGCCGTTTTTGGGCGCGAAAAATGCCGATAAAGTGAGCCGGACGCTCAAAATTTCATAAAATTTAGACAGAAACGGCTCGAATCTGTCATAAAAAACGAAGGATTTCCGTTGACTTTGCGGCCAAATGTCGATATAATAACGAACACGCGGGCAGGGAAAGCGCTGCGATTGCTTTTCCACCCACGGAATCTAAGGAGGAAGAACCATGAACAAGATCAAGCTGATCAGCCTGCTGGCTGCCGCCGCCGTGATGACGGGCAGCGTGGCGATGGCTGAGACCTATTCGGCGACGGGCAACGGCTATCACGGCGAGATGACCGTGAACGTGACCATCGAAGACGGCAAAATCACCGATGTGGAGCTGGGCGACAACCACGAGACGAACGTGGTGATCGACCGCGCGTTCCCGGTGATCCGCGAGCGCATCCTCGAGGCGAACACCGCGGATGTGGACAGCGTGACCGCCGCGACCTTCTCTTCTTACGCGATCAAGACCGCCGTGGCTGACGCGATGCAGCAGGCCGGTCTGGAAGCGCCGAAGGTTGCCATGCAGAACGCGGAGAAGACCGCGACGGAGCGCGCGGCGGAGAACTGCGATATCGTGATCGTCGGCGGCGGCCCTGCGGGTCTGGCGGCTGCGGTCAGCGCCAAGCAGACCAACGCGGATAAGAACGTCATCCTTGTCGAGAAGCTGGATATCCTCAGCGGCAACGGCAAGTTCGACATGAACTTCTTCGACATGATCAACACCGAGGCGCAGAAGGCCGCGGGCAACGACGAGTGGGTCGGCGAGGCCGGTCTGGCGAAGTTCCTGGAGGAGAAGAGCAGCAACGGCGAATCCGCCGAGCGCATTCAGGTCTGGGCGAACGAGGAATACAACCTTGACGCCTGGCTGCGCGCGATGGGCGTTGAGCTGAATTACAACTACGGCGGCACCAACCACATGGCCGAGGACAACCAGTACTCCGGCGAGGTCATTCAGGCCGGTCTGGAGAAGGCCGCGGCCGAGCTGGGTGTGGATGTGCGCACCGGCACCAAGGGCGTCGATCTCGTGATGGAGGACGGCGCGTGCAAGGGCGTGATCGTGACCAACAACGCGGGCGAGACCTACACCATCAACGCCGCGAGCACCATCATCACCACCGGCGGCTTCTGCTCCAACAAGGAGCTGCTCGCCGAGTATGCGCCGGGCTACGAGGTCTTCAACACCTCCAACCAGATGGGCACGACCGGCGACTTCGTGAAGATCTTCGAGCAGAACGGCTTCAAGATGGAGAACATGGGCAAGATGAGCTTCTTCTCCAACATCATTGTGCCGTATCGTGATCTGACCGGCGGCGCGGACATGAACCTGCTGGCCAACAGCGAGGGCGCGCTCCTGCCGAACAAGTCCGGCATGGATCGCGGCACGATGATCAAGGAGCAGCCGAACGGCGCGGCCTACTACATCACCGACAAGACCGGCTATGATTCCTTCTACCGCATCCGCAAGCATGTGGGTCTGGGCTACTACGCCGAGGGCGCGACCATCGAGGAGCTGGCCGAGAAGCTGAGCATCAACGCCGAGGGTCTGAAGGCTTCCGTCGAGCAGTACAACGCCGACGCGGCGGCGGGCGCGGAGAACGCGCAGATCGCGGCTGTGCCGAAGCGTGCGCTGGACGCGGAAGGCCCGTACTACGGCGTGCGCGTCGAGGCGGCCAACCACATGACCAAGGGCGGCGTGGTCTGCAACGAGAACGCGCAGGTTCTGAACGCGGACGACACCGTTGTGCCGGGTCTGTACGCGGCGGGCGAGGTCACCTGGCAGGCCGGCGGCTACTCTGAGTCCGTCTGCTTCGGCAAGGTTGCGGGCGCTCAGGCGGCCATGGCCGAGTAAAACCGAATATGGGGAGAGACTGCCGGAAACGGCGGTCTCTCTTTTTCGCATCGCGATCAAGAAACGGCGGAACGACACGGTTTTTGTGTGGGTCGGCAGGAAAAACAGCGTATATTCGCGAACAGTATAGAGTGGGTCTGATACTAATTCTTGTTAAAATGGCTTAATCCGCGCACCATCT
>UMHM01094791.1_pt1 | contig 43453 bp, 39 predicted proteins | sample 1965501 | NCBI WGS metagenome assembly UMHM01 (sample SAMEA4836095, study PRJEB28245) | human gut metagenome | biome: gut microbiome; material: fecal sample | place: Denmark | collected 2008
TTTGGCGTATAAATCAATAGGAGAATAATCAACGCCATCCGGCCCCTTGAAATCATCCACCATTTGTTTTCCTCTTTATTATTTCTGCGGTTGATACGGCTTACCGTTCTTATTGTAGGTCAGGTTGAACACCAGATCGCTCAGCCATTTCTTGAAATCCTGATTATCCGTATACTGCTTGAACAGCTCCATATTGTCCGCCATGATGGAGAAGATGACCTTCTGCAGCACGCGGTCGCTTTCTGTCCGGGCTTCCTGCTTATCGCTGTTGCGCATAGCGTTTTGATACTGTTCATCCCGACTGACCATCGCCGGGATTTCAAGAATCTGTCTGCGCACGTTGTCCGCGTCGTTCCAGTCGATGTTGCCGAACATATCATTGAAATCCGAGAGAATGGCAGAGAGCACGTCCATCTCCGGCTCCTGCTTTCCTTTGGCGGTGCTCATCGGCACAGGCCCAACCTCGGCGTCTTCGTCCGGGAGAATCAGCGAAATGGTTTCCTTTTTCTCGATGCGGTAGCTGTCCAGATCGATGGCTTCCAGGATTCCCTGGGACAGATCATCCTCCTGCGGAGATGGCAGCTTGGGAATCAGCATGTTCAGGAAGATCGACAGCTTCTCCCACTCCGGGTTTCCATAGGGCAGAATGGCACTCAGGAAGCCGTAGGTGCGCACAAAGCCCTTTGCCGCACTCTTGAACTTGATCTGTCCATCTGTGTCGAGCTGTTTGTACACGGATGCGCAGGCATCGAGAGCAGGGTCAAGTTGGTCGCGGTCTGCGCCGTCCAGATAACGGTTGACCAGCTGCTCGACGTGCTCATCGCTGAACACCTGATAGCTCTCCATGTCGGCAATCAGATCATACAGCTTGTTGGGGTCGGTTTCGCCGGACAACAGCGTGGTCTTGTAGTAACGGGAAAAGGACTCAATGATGTCATTCGGATCGTTGAAGAAGTCCAGCACGAAGGTGTCGTACTTCTTCGGACAGGCGCGGTTCAGGCGACTGAGGGTTTGCACCGCTTTGATGTCGTAGAGCTGCTTGTCCACATACATCGTGTGCAGCAGCGGTTCGTCATACCCAGTCTGGAACATATCTGCCACGATGAGGAAACGGTACGGATCCTTTTTGAACGTCTTGGGAATAGCGGCGTCCGGGAAGCCATTCAGCCCGGCGGAGGTCACGGCAGGCGCATCCTTGTCCAGCTGCTTTTCACCGGAGAAGGCGATGATGGCCTTGTATGGGCTGTGCCGGTTGGCCAGGCACTTGTTCACAGTGTGATAGTATTCAATGCAGCGCTCAATGCTGCTGGTGATGATCATGGCGCGCGCCTGACCGCCGATCTTGCCCTTGGCGATGACCTGCTCGTGGAAGTGGCTGACCATCATGTCGGCTTTTTGCGCGATGGTGAACGTCTGATTCTCGACGAAGGCGCGGAGCTTTTTCTGTGCCTTCTTTTTGTCGAACATCGGGTCATCCTCCACCGTTTTTTTCAGCCGGTAGTAGCTGTCGATGGGCGTGTAGTATTTCAGCACGTCCAGAATGAAGCCCTCCTGAATGGCCTGCTTCATGGTATACACGTGGAAAGGACGATGCTTGATGACACCGGCATCCTCGTACGCCGTGCCGAAAGTCTCCAGTGTCTTGTTTTTCGGCGTGGCGGTGAAGGCGAAGTAGCTGGCATTGGTCAGCAGCTTTTTGCCCTCGCACATGGCGTTGATCTTGTCCTCGTTATCCATATCCGGGTCGGACATGATAGCGGACAGCGTCATGTTCATTGTGCCCGCGGTCTTTCCGTTTTGGCTGGAATGTGCTTCGTCAATGATGATGGCGAAATGCCGATTCTTGTGATCCTCGCCAATCTCGGGGAGGACATACGGGAATTTTTCAATGGTCGTGATGATGATGCGCCGTCCGTCCTCGATGGCCTTGCGCAGATCGCCGGAGTGTTCCGCCCATGCGATGATATTGCGCGTCTGCGCAAACTGTCGGATGGTATCTCGGATTTGCTTATCCAGCACCACGCGGTCTGTGACCACGATGACGGAGTCCACCAGAAGATTGCCCTGCGCGTCCTCCAGCCCGGTCAGCTGATGTGCCAGCCATGCAATGGAATTGGACTTGCCGCTGCCCGCGCTGTGCTGGATGAGATAGCGATTGCCGACACCGTTCTTCTTCACATCAGCCAGCAGGTTTTCCACCGCCGTCAGCTGATGATAGCGCGGGAAGATTTGCTTGTACCGGGTTTTGCCGGTTTCCTCGTCCTTTTCCTCGACCAGCGTGGCGTAGTTCTCGATGATGCGCGAGAGCATGTCCTTGGTCAGAATCTGCTTCCACAGGTAATCCGTCATCAGGCCGTCCGGGTTGGGCGGATTGCCTGCGCCGTCCTTGTAGCCTTTGTTGAAGGGCAGAAACCAGCTCTCCTTGCCCTGCAGGCGGGTGCAGAACTTAACCTGCGCATCGTCCACGGCGAAGTGAACCATGCAGCGTGTAAACTGGAAGATTAGTTCCTTGGGATTTCGATCTGTCTGATACTGATAGACGGCGTCATCCACATTCTGTTTGGTCAGCTGGTTTTTCAGCTCGAAGGTGATGACCGGAAGGCCGTTGATGAAGATGCACAGATCCAGCGACAGCTTCGTGGCGTCGGGCGAGAAATGGAGCTGGCGCGTAACGCTGAAGATGTTTTTCGCATGCAGCGCTGCGGCGGCGGGGTTATTTACGCTGGGCGTCATATAGAACATGATAAGGCTGGCGGGATAAGCCTTGATGCCTTTGCGCAGCACGTCAACAATGCCGCGCTTGGTGATTTCATCGCGGACACGGGCGAGAAACTGCGCCGTTTTTTGTGGATTGGTTTCCAATTGGAGCTTTTTCACCGCGTCCGGCTGAGTGTTTTTTAAGAAGCGGAACAGACGCGCGGTATCAAGGGCGTATTCCGTGTTGAAGTCGTGGCTGTGCCCCTGTTCGTAGCCGTTGTGATTGACCAGCCAGTTGACGAGGAGGGATTCAAGGCCGGATTCTTTGGTATTTGAAACAGCCATATCCAATTCTCCTTACTTATTAGATGAGTGTATGCGTTCTGCATTTTGTATCCGCAAAGCACAGTATTCTCGAACCTGATTGATTAGACATACCATCTCTTTCTGGTTCATCGCCGAGATTTCATTCAAGCGTTTCTCTAATTCAACGTTTTGCGGATTCAAATCTTTTTTCAGCTTTTGAATATCATCAATATCTTTTTCGTCATATTGCGAAACTGTTCCTTGCGATTGGCAGAGCGCAATACTTTCTCTGTACAAATAAATCAGTTCATCTTTAGCAGCATTCTGATATTGATCGACTATATAAGTATCGAGCAGTTTCAATGTATCAAACAAGTACGTATTCATATAAGTATAGGTGTTTCGAAATTCTGCTTGAACGGTTGGCAATCGACAGATATGCTTGCATCTTGCGCAATCCGCAGATTGAGCACACATATCCGTTCCAAGTTGTAAATCCCGACTACTTTGATTAAGTTCGCGCATGGAATCAACAATTCGTCTACGAACATCTGTAAAATCCGGACGTTTATTCCATTCTTTTACGCTCATTACGGAAGTAAAATCCAGATAACAGGACGATGGTGCAAATACATCCAGTCGATTGATGATGGAGAATAACCGTTCTCTTTCTTTTTCAATACTTTGAATCCGCTGTTGGTGCTGATTCAGCCTACGCTCATATTTGAGGGTGACAATGACACCCAGCAACGTCATTGCGCCGCCAAGATAGCTTCCTGCAAACATGAACCAATCGGCAGCTTCGACATTGGGGACGTTGATGTTAAACCTAAAATACCGTTGAATAGCAAGACCCAGATGCAGACACAGCATCAGGATGAATGGTGCAGTAGCGATCCCCAGTATCCACCACAATCTCTTATTTTTCAACTTAATTCTCCTCCGTTTCTTCAAATTCCTCCTCTGTTATTTCGTTATTTATATATTCATCATCGGGTACTTTTATGCCGCGCACGTCTACCTGACCGGTAACGACATCGGAAATTAAGCGAGTGCGTAGTTCTTGTAATGAAATAATAGACTCATAGTATGATTTCGTCTGGCAATCTATACGCTTTGTAACATCATTCAGTAAAGCAAGTAGTCTTGCTTGTTCTTCGATAGGTGGAATACCTACAGCAAACCCTTTAACGAATTCAATAGGAACTCGTTTTTGTCCAGCAGATCCGGTCATCATTTCTTCGCCAAGTTTCCGAAAAGGCTGCGTCATTGTTATCATATATAGGTAACGCGGTAAGATTCTATCAGAAGCTCGGAGATTAATAAATTCCGTTGTACCATAGCCAATATCGGTATCCATCGAATCTAAACAAGCGCCTTTTCCGTTCTCAAAGCAGGGAGTGATTTTAGCAATAACAACGTCATCGAGGGCAAATGATGAATAACCGGAACGCACATCACCTAAACGCCTTTTCTCGGAATAGTCTACAGTTCCCGTTGTTGAAACGCTTTCCATGGGTAGGAATGTTACCAGTTCTTCATCAGAAAGTTGTTTTGCTGTGTTTGATATAGAAGCGTTAACTTGACAAATGCGCTTTAACGGAATCAATTGCCATGACTGAGGTATATCACGGAGCCACCATATTCCACTATCCTTTTGAGGAGCCTGTTTATCTCCGTGTAATATGATTTCATCTATTTTGGCCTTCCTGTACTCGGCAAGTATACTTAACTGTCTTTTCTTCACCGCAATGAGCCGATTGATTTTCGACACCTGCCAGTCGAGGTAACGCACAATCTGGTCTTGCTCGGCACGGGGAGGGACGGGCAGCGGAACATTCCCGAGATAATCCATCGAGATTCTCATACGAACAGTGTTCAGCTTTCCACTATCACTTTCGTGCATGAGAATACCTTTTCCCAAGCCAAGAAGGCTTCTTTGAAAAGGCATCAATCTGAATAGATAGTGGTAGTACCACACATTACAATCAAGCCGAGGATAGAGCGCATAATAGACGGGACTAATGGCACCGAAATATCGAGATACACCGGCTGAGCCTGAAACGATGTTCATGCAATTGACAAGAAGATCGTCAGGACGCGCCACGTTGTATTGAGTCATATCGCCTTTGGGCTTATTTCCTCCAGCTCCCTCTTTTTCGGCAATAGGCACGACACCCTGTTTTGCCGTTAAGGACAGGATGTTTTCTGTGATTACGGGGTCGTTTTTTTCGACACGCTGGGCGAAAATGCGCTTGATTCGATAAAAATCCCAGTGTTCTGGGATTTCATCAACCCATTTCTGCGCAACTACTTGATAATCATCATACTGCTTCATCCCTGAATCCCTCCAAGAATATCGGCCAGCATACCGTCGGTTTCCTGCTCCAGCACCTTCAGGTCTGCCACGATTTCCTCCATGGGGCGCAGCTGCACCGGCTTGTAGAAATATTTGGTGAAGCTCAGTTCATAACCAATCTTCGTGGCTTTAGGATCAACATATGCACCGGGGGCATAAGGACGCACCTCGGCATCCATGAAGGCTTCGATACCACCTTCATAGCTGAACGGGATGATCTCACCGTCGGTCTTTTCCTTGTCGGCCTGCACCCGACCTTTCTTGTCATACACGATATTGCCTTGCTCATCGGTCAGGGGCTGCAGCACGGATACCTTCCAATAGCCAAACTCGCTGTTCGGGAAAATCCGGCTGACCTCGCTTTCCTCAAACGCCATGAAGATGCGCACGATCTCCTGACGCTGCGCCGGGGAAAGCTCGCAGTTTTTTTCGCCCATGTTCTTGCGCAGGGGCGTCTTGATGGCGGTCGCGTCGATGAGCTGAATCTTGCCCCTGCGGCGCTCCTCTTTGCGGTTGGACAGCACCCAGATGAACGTGCCAATGCCCGTGTTGTAGAACATCTTTTCCGGTAGCGCGATGATGGCCTCCACCAGGTCGTTCTCGATCATATAGCGGCGGGCGTTGCTTTCGCCGCTACCCGCATCGCCGGTGAACAGGCTGGAACCGTTATGCACCTCGACAATGCGGCTGCCCAGCGGCGTGTCCTGCTTCATCTTGCTGATGTTGTTGAGCAGGAACAGCAGCTGACCATCGGAGGAACGGGGAATCATCGAAAGCGGCTCGCCATCTGCGGTGGCAGCGTTGAAGCGGGTGTCGAGGATTTCCTTCTTCTTGCCGCTGGCCATGCGCTCCGCATCGGTCTTCCAGCTCTTTCCGTAGGGAGGATTCGCCAGCATAAAGTCGAACGAACGCGCCGCATGCTGATCGCTGGACAGCGTGGAGCCGTAGGCGATGTGCATGGCCTCCTCGCCGTCGCCCTTGAGCATCATGTCTGCCTTGGCGATAGCGTAGGTTTCGGGCTGAAGCTCCTGCCCGAACAGGTGGATGGACACCTTCTTGCCGTTCTCCGCGGCGATCCTGTTCAGCCGATCCTGCGCCACCGTCAGCATACCGCCCGTGCCGCATGCACCGTCATAACAGGAATAGGTGGCGTCCTTGATCTGATCCGCGATGGGCGCAAACACAAGGTCAGCCATCAGCTCCACAACGTCGCGGGGCGTCCAGTGCTCACCGGCTTCCTCATTGTTGGCCTCGTTGAAGCGGCGCACAAGCTCCTCGAAGATGGTGCCCATGGCATGGTTGTCCAGACCGGGGAGATTGCCGCACGGCTTCGGGCTGAGGTTAATGTCCTTGCTGATAAACTTCTGGATGACCGCGCCGAGAATGTCGGCTTCGATCATGGTGTCGATCTGGTTTCGGAACTTGAACTTGTCCAAAATTTCCTGCACGTTAGGCGAAAAGCCGTCGAGATATGCTTCAAAATCCGCCTTGAGCTTTTGCGGGGTTGGGCGGCTGGTCAGGTCGCGCAGGCAGAAGGGCGAAGCGTTGCAGAAAGCCTGACCGGCTGTATTGCATAGCGCGCCCCATTGGTTGGTGATGCCTGCCGTATCGAGCCTCTTCTTCATCGCCAGCACCTGCGGTTTGGTATCCTCGAGCACAGCATCAAGGCGACGGATGACCGTCATGGGCAGAATCACATCGCGGTACTTGCCGCGCACATACACATCCCGCAGGCAATCATCGGCGATACCCCAGATAAAGTTTGCAATCGTGTTGAGCATACGAGCGTCCATCGGTTTGGCCTCCTGAATCTCTGTTATGCGTTAATCTTCGTCATCGACAAATTCCATGATATCCCCAATATTGCAGTCGAGAGCTTTGCAAATCTTGGCAAGCACTGTCGTGGTGACGGCTTCACCTTTGCCCATCTTGGTGATGACGCCTGAGCTGATGCCTGCGGCGAGCTGCAGGTCCTTCTTGCGCATCCCTTTGTCGATGAGCAGTTTCCAAAGCTTATTGTAACTTGTTGCCATCAAGGTTCACCTTCCTGCTGTCGAGTGGTATCACCATCATTATACGATATATGTTGCATCTTTGCAATCGACAGACATACGAAAAGAAGAATTACTCTTGCTTTTATGTGAATAAAGCGATGCATAGAGATGGCGGGTAAAGGCAGAAATGAAAAACGCGAAACAGCATGAACTGCTCGCGTCTTTCCGTGATGGGTGTTTGAAATATGATCATTTTGATATGCGCTGAGGTCATGACCTGTTACGCAATCATCCCAAAGAACCGCAGTGCATCTTCAATCGCCTTTTCCTTATCCGGCGGGCAGATCAGCATCTTTGCGCTCTCGGATTTTGCCTTGTTGTAGCACTCGCGCTCGATAATCCCATGCTTTCTTTTCACCTGCGCGATGTACAGCGGCGTGACGCTCAGGCCGGTCTGTTCCTTCACGCGCGCCTGAATCTCGCCATAGGTCGCCTTGCTTTCGGCCTTGGTGACGGCCAACTCGTCCGCGTCGATGCCGACCTTGACGATATCATCCGGATTTTGTTGGACCAATGACATAACAGTTTCCACCGCCCCCGTCCAGCAGAACATATCGACGCACTGAACTTTTTCGGCGGCGTACCCGCCTTCGGCGAGCAGCTTGGCGTCGCGGGCGAGCGTCGGCGCGCCGCAGGAAACATAGACCACGCGCTTGGGCGCGGCGGCGATAATGGCCTGCAAGACGGCGGGATCGCAGCCCTTGCGCGGGGGATCGAGCACGATCACATCCGGGCGGAGGCCGTTTTCCACCAGCTTGGGCAGCAGTTCCTCGGTTGCGCCGACGTGGAACTCGACGTTGGCAATGCCGTTGCGCGCGGCGTTTTCATTCGCGTTCTGAATGGCTTCCGGCACGATTTCGATGCCGATGACTTTTTTGGCCTTCTGCGCCAGCAGCAGGGAGATCGTGCCCGCGCCGCAGTACGCATCCACGACGGTTTCGGCGCCGGTCAGGCCGGCGTATTCCAGCGCGAGGCCGTAGAGTCTCTCGGTCTGTTGGGGATTCACTTGGAAGAAGGAGAGCGGCGAAACGGAGAAGCGCAGGCCGCAGAGCGTGTCCTCCATGGCGGCTTTGCCCCAGAGAACGCGGATGTCCGTGCCCAAAATGACGTTGGTGCGGCGGCTGTTGACGCTCAGGCAGACGCTGCACAGGCCGGGGACGGCGGCGCGCAGCAGCTCGATCAGCCGACTGGCCTTCGGGATATCCGCGCGGGTGACGACGACGACGACCATCAGCTCGCCGGAGGTCGTCGAACGGGTCATAATATGGCGGACGAGGCCGCGTCCGGTCTGCTCATCGTAGGCGGGGACGCTGTTTTCGCGCATCCAATTCAGGACGGCCTGTGTGGCCTTGGCGGAAGCCTTGCCCTGAATGGCGCACCCGTTTTCGGGCAGGGGGACGAGATCGTGGCTGCGCGGCGCGAAGAAGCCGCAGGCAGGCGCGCCGCCCGTCTGCGCGACGGGGTATGCGCCCTTATTGCGGTAGCCGAAGGGATGCGCCATGCCCCAAACGGGCGGCACCTCGATGGAAAGCCCGCCGACGCGCTGGAGGAGATCCTGCACCTGCTGGCGCTTGAAGGCAAGGGAGGCCTCGTAGGTCATGTGCTGGCAGACACAGCCGCCGCAGCGCTTGTAGATGGGGCAGAACGGCTCGGCGCGGCTGGGGCTCTTTTCCAGCAGCTTTTCCACGCGGCCAAAGGCATAGCGCTTTTCCGGCTTGACGATGCGCACCAGCGCGCGTTCGCCGGGCAGCAGGCCGGGGACAAACACGGCCATGCCCTCGTGGCGGCAGACGCCCTGCGCATCCTGACCGAAGGCGTCGCAGGTCATTTCAAAGCATTGGTTTTTGGCGAGCATGGAGGATTCTCCTTTTCGATAAGAATGGGGCTGTTGCGCATGAACAGCCCCACGAAATGTTGAAATTACAGAGAGTTAATCATGTTGTACAGCGAGAGGTTGAACTCGCGCTTCTGCTTGAGCGCCTCGATGATCGGCAGGTAGTACACACGGCCATCCTTGATGCCGATGACCTGATTGCCGATGCCGTTGCGCAGCAGGTTGACGGCAAGGTTGCCGGCCTCGAAGGCGAACCAGCTGTCGTAGGCGGACGGCGTGCGGCCGCGCTGGGTGTAGCCGAGCACGGTCGAGCGCGCCTCGCACTTGCACTTGTATTTGAGCAGCAAGGCGAGCTTTTCGGTGCTGATCGGGTCGTCCTCGTGGATGCCCTTCGCGCCGTTCTCGATGAGGTAGCGGCGCCAGTCGGCGGGCTGCATGGCGTCCCACGCGCCTTCGGCGACGACGACGGTTGCGCGCGGGTTGCCCATGTCGATCAGGCGGGAGAGGCGGTCGGCGGCCTCCTGAATCGACCACGGCACCTCCGGCACGAGGCAGATTTCCGCGCCGGAACCGGCGGCGGCCTTCAGGGCGATATCGCCGCAGTGACGGCCCATGACCTCCACCACGCCCGGACGGTCGTGGGAACGGCTGGTTGCGCGGATGGCGCGGATATCGTCGATGCAGGAGTTGACGGCGGTGTCATAGCCCAGCGTCATCTCGGTATAGGCGAGGTCGTTGTCAATCGTGCCGGGGATGCCCACGCAGGGGATGCCCAATTCGCACAGCCCCATCGCGCCGTGATAGGAACCGTCGCCGCCGATGACGACGACGCCCTCGATGCCCATCTCGCGGATGTTGTTGGCCGCGTGCACGCGCATTTCCGGTCGTATGAAATCAAGGCAACGCGCGGTGCGCAGGTAGGTGCCCGGCTGATCGGCGATATCCAGAATGGTATCCAGATCCAGCTCGACCATGTCATCCTCAATATGGTGGCTTCGGCAGAGCGTGCCGTTATAGCCGCGCTTGATGCCGATGAGGGACATGCCGTAATAGCGCGCGGATTTGGCGACCGCCATGACGGCGGCGTTCATGCCCGGGGAGTCTCCGCCGGAAGTCAAAACACCGATACGACGCATAAAGAATATGCCTCCTTCATAAATTGGATGAAAAACGCGCGGATGCGCGGAAATCAGCGAGGGATCGCCGACCGGAACGCCTGCGGCAAAACCCCAATTTGGCTTTATTATACGCTGATGGGCGGGGAAAAGTCAAGTGCGGCGGAAAAAGCGTGATATTTTGCTGACAAACGGTTTGTTCCGGCGGAAATGAATCGCTTTTTGACGCTTTTTTATGGTTTTATCCGCTTTTTACAGGAAATTCTTCTTGACTTCACCGCGGCCGGTGAAGTATACTATAATCGCTTTCGCATGGAACAACGTGCCGCCTGCCGCGGCGCGATTCTACATTTGTTCAAATTCACCTGATGATAGGAGTGTGTAACAATGGCATCGTCTGTCAGAACTTATCAGCCCAAGAAGCGCCAGCGCGCGAAGGTGCATGGCTTCCGTTCCCGTATGTCCACCAAGAACGGCCGCAAGGTTCTTGCCCGCCGCCGCGCCCGCGGCCGCGCGAAGCTGACCGTTTCCAATCCCGTCTGATTGATTTGACAATCAGCGCCCGCCAATCGGCGGCACCCGTTCCGAGGCTGCTCGGGGCGTTCGGTCCGGCCCGGCAAAGACCGGGAGCGGGCCTTTTTCTTTCATTTGCCGTTTTTGGCGTCAACCGAGGAGAGCGTTGTTAATTTGCAAAGAACTTACAGCCTGAAAAAGAACGCGCAGTTCAAATATGTGTATCGCCGGGGCGCGTCCGCCGGGGCGCGGGAGATGGTGATGCTCTACGTGCGCGGCCCGGTGCTCAAGGTCGGCTTTTCGGTGGGCAAAAAGCTCGGCTGCGCGGTGCAGCGCAACCGCATCAAGCGCCGCCTGCGCGCCGCCTGTGTGCCGTTGCTCCCCCAGATGAAGCCGGGGCTGTATGTGTTCATCGCCCGCCAGCCCGCCGCGGAGGCGGCGTTTGACAAGCTCAGCCGTTCCATGCAGTACCTGCTGCGCAGGCAGAACCTGCTTCTTCCCGACGCACAGAAGAAGCCGAGACCCGCTGAAAAGGCGGCGGATTGCCCGTGATCAAGCGTTTGCTGCTGCTGCTGATCCGCTTTTACCGGCGGTTTATCAGCCCGATGCACGCGCCCTGTTGCCCGTTTACGCCGACCTGCTCGACCTACGCGATGCAGGCTGTCGAGCGGCACGGCGCGCTCTACGGCGGCTATCTGGCCATCCGGCGGCTGCTGCGCTGCCAGCCCTTTTATAAGGGAAGCTTTTACGACCCCGTGCCCCCGAAACGAAGCCGAAAATCGAAAAAAACTGACAAAAAAGTCGTTTATCCCCCGGCGGGGAAGGCCGTTCGCCCAAGCGGACAGGCTGAGGACAATTCTTGACGCAAGGAGGACGTTCCGTCCATGAGTTTTCTCAATTCGCTGCTGCTCACGCTCATCAAAGCGCTGCACACGTTCATCAACAATTACGCGCTGACGATCATCGTCTTCACCATCCTGATCAAGCTGGTGGTCATGCCGCTCAACCTCAAGAGCCGCCGCTCCACCATGCGCATGTCGACCATCCAGCCCAAGGCGGCCGCCCTTCAGGCCAAATACAAGGATGATCAGGAGAAGCTCAACCAGAAGCTCCAGGAGCTGTATCGCAAAGAGGGCATCAACCCGATGGGCTCCTGCCTGCCGATGCTCATTTCGATGGTTATCCTCTTCGCGATGTTCTACGCGCTGCGCACGTTCGCGAACGAGCAGCTGGTGTCCCAGTTCCTCACCTTCTACCACAACCCGGAGATTGACCCGCACACGCTGGTCGAGCCGTTCCTGTGGATCAAGAACCTCTGGATGCCCGACAGCCCGTTTGCGACCTACATGCCGGATGTGCAGTCCCTCCGTCTGGTGGATTACAAGGTCTGGAACGACGTGAGCGCCAAGCTCGTCGCCGACGGCGTGATCCCGCAGGCGCTCAGCTTTGCCGGCGCTGCCGATCTGACGACCTATATCAGCGACGTCGTCACCCCGTTCATCAGCTCCGCGGCCTACGCGCCGTATATCGCGCCGGTGGCGGGTCTGGGCAACCTGAACATCCTCGGCCTGATCCGCTTCTCCATCTATCAGGAGGGCAACGGCTGGTTCCTGCTGCCGATCCTCTCCGTCGTTTCCCAGATCTTCATGCAGAAGCTGACCATGAAGAACAGCCCGATGGATCCGTCTCAAGCGGGCAGCCAGAAGATGATGATCTACGTGATGACCTTCATGTCCCTCTACTTCTGCGCCAGCTACAACTCCGCGTTCGCCCTGTATTGGGTGGTTTCCAACATCTACGCCATCGTCGAACAGATTTGCTTCAACAAGTACTTTGAGCAGCAGGACCGCAAGGCGGCCAAGGCTGAGGAGGTCGGCATCTGATGAGAATCAAGGAATTCACCGGCAAAACGACGCAGGAGGCCATCGACAACGGTTTGGCCGAGCTGGGCGTCACCATTGCCGACGTGCACGTGGACGTGCTTCAGGAGGGCGCGAAGGGCTTGTTCGGCCTGTTCGGCAGCAAGCCCGCCTGTGTGCGCCTGACCGTGATGGAGGACGAGCGCGAGGACGATCACGGGCTGAGCGATCTGCTGGGCAGCTTCAGCCTGAACGAGCAGAAAAAGAAGTCCGCGCCGAAGCCCGCCGCGCCGAAGACCGCCGCGCCGAAGACCGAAGCGCCCAAGCCGGAAGCGAAGCCGGACGCGCCCAAGGCCGAGGCGAAGCCGGAAATGAAGCCGGAAAAGAAGCCGGAGAAGAAGCCGGAGGCCAAGCCCGCCGCGCCGAAGGCCGAAGTCAAGCCGGAAGCGCCTAAGGCCGAGACCAAGCCGGAAAAGAAGCCGGAAGCGCCCAAGCCGCCGCGCGAGCGCAAGCCGCGCCCGGCGCGCCCCGCCCGCGAGGAGAGCGAGAAGCGCGATTTCGCGCCGATGGTTCCCGCCGAGACGTTCGCGCCGACCGAGCCGCCCGTCATCCATCCGGAGGACACCCCGGCGGGACGCGCGCAGAAATTCCTGATGGACGTGACCGACCGCATGGGCGTCAAGGTGGACGTCTATGTGGACGACAGCAAGGCGGATAACCTTTCCATCCACATGATTGGCGACACGCTGGGCATCCTCATCGGCCGCCGCGGCGAGACGCTGGACGCGCTCCAGTATCTCACCAGCCTGCAGGTGAACAAGGGGCGCGAGGGCTATATCCGCGTCACGCTGGATACCGAAAATTACCGCGCCAAGCGCGAGGACAGCCTGCGCCGTCTGGCGCAGCGCATGGCCAACCGCGCGGTCAAGACCGGCCGCAAGGTTGTGCTCGAGCCGATGAATCCCTACGAGCGCCGCGTGCTGCACACCGCGCTGCAAAATCACCCGGCTGTGACCACCCATTCGGAGGGCGAAGAGCCGAACCGCCGCGTGGTCATCATGCTCAAAAACCAGCCGGAGCGCCCCGAAAAGAGCGCCGATAAGCCGCAGGGCGAAAAGCCGAGCCGCAGCCGCCGCAGCCGCCGCCGCGGCCCGCGCAAGCCGGTGAACCCGGCGGAAAATCAGACTGCGAACGAACCGCAGGAAACCGTTGCCGCGCCGGAAAGCCCGGCTGCCGTCGATGTGCTGGGCGTGGAGGAGTAATCCTCCCCGCCTTTTTTCAAATCAAAAGGATGAGGAAAAATATGTCTGAACAGAAACGACAAAACGGGCTGCTCGCGCGCGGCCAGAGCCTGATTCGGGATATCCTGCTGGCGGTGTTCGGCAATGAAGCGCTGTTCCTGATCGTGACGTTTTTGTACGCGACGCTCGGGGATAGCGCCATTGTGGCGTGGTATCGCGAGCCGATGAGCCTGCTGTACGGCTATATCGTCATCCCGTGGGGCGCGGCGCTGTGCCTGCTGCGCTTGCAGCGGCGCGCGTCCTCGCTCGAACCGGCGAGGGCGGACGTGGTGACGCTCTTTGTGCTGTATCTCTGGATTCTGGTGCCGTTTGCGATTCGCTTCGGCTTTACGGGCAAGAACGTGACTGCGTGGTATGGCTACGCGGTGATGTTCTTCGGCATTTATGCGTCGATTTCCGAGAGAAAGCAGCGCGAGCGCGAAATGCTGATGGCGACGATGAGCGTATTGAGCGCGGTCTTCGCCTATGTATTCTGCGGGGCGCTTCTGTTCTGCGCGTGGAGCGGCACGATTTACGCCGCCGATCTGGGGCCGTTCGGCTTCGGCGCGGTCGAGGGATGGCTGTGTTCCGGCGTGCATTACAACATCACGGGCATGATTGTCATCAGCCTGTGCATGATGTGCGTGATGGGCGTGGGCTACCACCGAAACATCCTTCTCAAGCTCTTCTGCCTGATTCCGGCCGTGATGTCGATGGTGGTTATCGTGTTGACCCAGAGCCGCACGTCCCGCTATGCGCTGTTGGCCGTGCTGGCCGCTGCCGCGTTTGACGGCGTTCGCCGTGCGCTCTGCCGCCGGAATGTCGCGGCGGGTCTGCTGGCGGCGGTGCTGGCCGGTGCCGTTGTGCTGGGCGGCGGCTATTGGGGCGCGGACAGGATGACCCGCGCGGCGGTTGAGCACTACAACCAACTGGCGTATGACGCGGCGCTTCAGGCGGCGCTGGCCGAGCAGGCGGAAGCGCAGCAGGCCGAATTGAGTGCCGAAGAAGTGCCGGAAGCGCAGCCGGTCGAACCGAGCGCCGAGGAAACGACGGCGGAAGCGTCGGTCGAGGCGGCTGAACCGCCGGCGCAGGAGGCAGCCGCCGAACCCGCAGTGCCGGAAATTCAGGTCAGAAAGATACGGGCGCGCGTACTGGCCAACACGGATGGCTCGTTCAGCGATCGAACCGATATCTGGCGCGCCGTCTTCATGTTCTGGCGCGATAACCCGAAGATGATGATGATCGGCAACGGCGTCAACCAGACGGGGCACAAAATCGGTCAGTATATTTCCTGGACGGACGGCATAGCCGTTCACAATGCCTACCTGCAGTGGGCGGCCGATTTCGGCCTGATCGGTCTGGTACCGCAGATCGTCTTCCTGGCGATTGCGGTCTGGCAGACGATTCGCGTCTTCTTTGCGCCCAAGCGGCCGCGCGGCGCGCTGGGGCTTTGCATGATGACGTTCGCCAGTTTGCTCATCGGCATGATGGAGAGCGCGACGCTCAGCGCGATGCTGCCCATCAACCTGATGTTCATGTTTGCGCTCGCGCAGCTTTCGGCCATGAGCCGCGACGCTGCGAAAAAATAAGAAAACAACCGCCGACACCCAAAGGGGGCTTTCTCGATGAAACGACAGGCTTGTATGCTGCTGTGCGCCGGGCTGCTTGCGCTGGGCGCGGGCGCGCTCGCGCAGACGGCGACGTATGTTTTTCCCTACGAAGGATTCCGCTACACGCAGCGGGAGGATGAAACCGTGCTCACGCAGACGAATCTGGGCGAGCACGAGGCGCTGCTCAAGTCGCTGGGCACGAGCAGCGAGGCCGTGCTGGCCAGCTATGTGGCCTCGGGCATTGTGATGGAGGTCATCCCGGACGACGGCGGGCAGATTGCCGTCAGCGTGACGGACGCGGGAAAATTCGCCGATGTGCAGGATATGGACAAGATGACGCAGGAGCAGCGGCTCGCGTTTCTGGCGCAGTTTGAAATGAGCGGCCTGTATGAAACCTGCGCCTATGTCGATACCGCGCCCGCCTGCGTGCGCCTGACCAGCTCGGCCATGTATGCGTCCATGCCGGTGTACAGCCTGCGCTACGCGACGCTGCATCTGGGCAAACTGTATATGATCGAGCAGACCATCGTGGGCCGCGAACCGGACGAGGCGGACGACGCGCGCATGGAGCAGCTCCTTTCGGGCATGAAGCTGCTTTCCTCGCTCGGGCAGGCGACGCCCACGCCGCAGGCCACGGCCACGATGCAGCCGACCGCCACGCCCGAACCCATTTTGGGCAGCGCGGCGGTGGAGACCAGCGGCAACCTGACGCTGGACGAAATCCCGGCGTATACGACCTCGGCGCAGCTCACGCTGTCCGGCCATGCCGCGGCTTCTGCGGAGATCCGGGTGGAGGAGAGCGGAAAGCAGCTCGCCAAGACCGGCGCGAAGAAGGACGGCAGCTTCTCCCTGAAGGTCAAGCTGGCGGACGAAGGCGACCATGAGCTGGTGGTGACGGCTGGGGAAGATACCGCGACGTTCACGATCCGCTACGAAAAGCCGGACGCGCGGCTGGAGATCACCGAGCCGGAGAGCACGACGTTCACTGGCGGCAGCGTGACCGTGCGCGGCGTGACCGAGCCGAACGCGACGGTGTATATCGACGGCAAGGGCATGAATACCAACGTCAAGGCAGGGAAGAACGGCGGGTTCTCCGTCCGCGTGTTTATGAGCGAGGCGGGCACGGAGACCTTCACCCTCCGCGCGAAGGCGGACGGCTTTGCCCAGAGCACCCGGAGCATCACCCTCACGCGGGAATGGACGCAGCGCGAGCTGATCGCCCAGTTCCGGCAGAAGATGATCGCGCTTGACTACGACGAGCTGGCGAAAAAGCCCGCGCAGTACGCGCAGAAGCGCTTCATCCTGCGCGGCAAGGTGATGGAATTTACGGATTACGACGGTCAGCCGTGCGCGCTGGTCTGCGTCAGCAATCCCGCCACCGGCGTGTGGGAGGATGCGCTGTACGTCGTGCTGTCCACGGCGGACGAGGTGGAGCAGGGCGGCGTTTACACATTCTACCTGATTGGCGAGGCCATCACCCTCCCGGCGGACGGCGCGTATACCCGTTCCGGCACAGAGCAGGAGGTACCCGTTGCGACGGCGGTGTATGTGACGAAAAACAAATGAGCGCTTTGAAAATCGGAAATGTGCTGCGCGCCGGGCTGATGACGTGGGCGATGTTTATGGATTTGAACGTGCGCAGCGGCGACAATTACGTCAACATCGGCCAGTCGCTCGTGGGGACGAGCGGCGCGGTGGCGCTGGCGGCGTTGGTGTGTCTTCTGGCGCTGAGCTGGGCGGACGAGCGCCTGCCCAAAGCGGGGCTTCGGGTTCGGTTGGCGGCGCTGTTTCTCGGCGTTTGGCAGGTGATCGCGGTCAGCGTGGTCAACACGAACGACCTGAATCAGCCCTTCCTTTCCGGCAGCCAGAAGCTCAAGGCGGCGGTGCTGGCGCTGGGCATGGCGAGCCTGTTCGAGCTGCTTTTCCGCCTGCTGGAGGCCGGGCTGGACGGAAGGCTGGATTTGCGGATACAAAGAGACGGCGCGCTGCGCAGGGCGTATCGGGCGCATACCCTGCTGTTTTGCATGGCCGCCGTGCTGCTCTGCTGGTTGCCGCATCTGGCGGTCAGCTATCCGGCTTCCATGAATTCGGATACGCAATCTCAGTTTGACCAGATTTTGGGGCTTTTGCCGTGGAGCAAGCATCATCCGACGCTTCTGGCGTTCTTCCTGCTGGGGACAACCCGGCTGGGGCATGCGCTGGGCAGCGGAAACGCGGGCTTGTTTGCCTATGTGCTGGTGCAGGCGGTCTTTGCGGCGGCGGTGATCGGGTACAGCCAGTGGATCATGCGCAGGCTTTGCGCGCCGGTCTGGCTGCGGGCGCTTTCGCTTGCGCTGTGCGCTTTCGCGCCGGTGTACTGCGACAACATCACGGTGATCCTCAAGGATGTTCCTTACAGCTACGCGATGCTGCTGATGCTCTGCGAGATGGTTCGACAGCGTTTTCTGGAAAAGGAAGGCGACGGGTTTAGCGCGGGGTTTGTGCTCCGCATGACCCTGTCCGCGTTTTTGATGCTTCGGATGCGCCCGAACGGCGCGATGGTCTGGATTCCGATTTGCGCGGCGCTGTTTTTGGGAACGCGCGGCAGAAAACGACGGGCGGCGATTGCCGCGGTTGCGGCGCTTCCACTTTTGCTCGGCGCAGGGTTTGACGCGGCGTTTGACGCGCGCTTTCATCCGCAGGCGGCGAGCTTGGGCGAGGCGCTGTCCCTGCCGTTTCAGCAGACGGCGCGGTTTGTTTCGGAATACGCTTCGGAGGTCACCGACGAGGAGCGCGCGGCGATCGACGGGGTGCTGGTTTACGACGAGCTGGCAAAACGCTATCAGCCGGAGCTTTCCGATCCGGTGAAGGCGACATATCGGAAGACGGCGACGCCGCGCGACTGGCTGGCGTATGGACAGGCGTGGGCGAGCCAGATGATCCGGCACCCCGGCTGCTATCTGTCTGCGACGATCATCCAAAATGCGCTGCTGTTCGACGTGAGCACCTACAATCTGGCGATTTTCACGGGAACCGGGCTTTCCGCACAGGAGGAAGAAGCGCTGGATATTCACCGAAGCGGGACGCTGACCCGACTGGAGAAGATAGAAAGCAGCCTGCGTCAGGTCGCGCTGGTGCTCCCGTTTGCGCTTCAGCTCAATACGCTGGGCTTTTACTGCGCGGTGCTTTTGAGCGCTTGCGCGATTGCATGCAGCCGAAAAGCGTGCGGGATGCTGACGATCCTGCTTCCGCAGATGTTGACGATGGCGGTCATTCTCTGCGGCCCGTGCATCGAGCATCAGGACCGCTACGGCTTCCCGGTGATCTATCTCATGCCGCTAGCGCTGGCGGCGCTCTCCTGCGCCCTGCGCAGAACGCAGAGGGACTAATACTAATTCTTGTTAAAATGGCTTAATCCGCGCACCATCTTTTTCGCTCTGACTTTGCCTCGTTCCGTTCAACGTACCTCCAGTACGCCTCACTTCACTTGGCTTCGTCAGAACAAAAAATCTGATGCGCTCTGTTAAGCATTTTAACTGCGAATTAGTATAAAAAGACGCTGTCGCCAATGAAAATCATTTGCGGCAGCGTCTTTTATCATATCAATCCTATCAAGTGGAACGGGCGGCAAATTGGAAGGACGGCGGCAGGCGCATATCCTCCGTTTTGACATTTTTCCAGTCAAACGCGCCGATCAGCGCCTCCATGGTCGCGGGGCGGTTTTCGGGCAGAATCCCCGCGCTGTAAGCCAGCATGCCGAGGATGTCCTCGCGGGTGAAGCGCTTGGAGAGCGCGGACAGGTCGGTGTCGCCGTCGCGCTTGGCAAGGCGGCGGCCCTGCGCGTCCTCAAGCAGCGGAATGTGCGCGTAGGCGGGCGTTTCAAAGCCCAAAAGGCGCTGGAGATAGCGCTGTCTCGGCGTGGAGGACAGGATGTCGTGCCCGCGCACGATTTCGTTTACGCCGCTGAGCGCGTCATCCACGACGACGGCGAGCTGATAGCCGAAAAGCCCGTCGGAGCGGCGCAGAATGAAATCACCGCAGTCGCGCGCGAGATTCTCCTGATACAGCCCGTAGTGGCGGTCGCAGACGGCAATCGTTTCATCCGGCACGCGCAGGCGGTACGCGGGGCGGCGGGTTTTCAGCTTCTCCGCGACGGTCTCTGGGGAGAGATGGGCGCATGTGCCGGCGTAAACGGGCATGTCGTCGCCGCGGTTGGGCGCGTCGGCGGCGTGGAGCTGCGCGCGGGTGCAGAAGCAGGGATAGAGCAGGCCTTTTTCATTGAGCGCGTCAAAATAGCGCCGATAGACGTCGGTGCGCTCGCTCTGCACGAGCGGCGGTTCATCCCAGACGACGCCCAGCCACGCCAGATCGGAAACGGCGGCGTCGCACAGACGCTTGGGGCAACGCGGCGTATCCAGATCCTCGATGCGCAGCAGAAAGCGCCCGCCCTGACTGCGGGCGGAGAGATACGCGATCAGCGCGCAGAGCAGGTTGCCCAAATGCAGCCGCCCGCTCGGCGTGGGCGCGAAACGGCCGACGACCGGCGCGCTCAAGCGTCCATCAGCGGGGTGCGCGGGCCGCTGTGCTTTTTTTCGCCGTCCGGGGTGAGCAGCTCGACTTCGAGCTTGTCAAAGTCGATGGGCTCGGTGAAATGCTCCTTCGTGTAAAACGTGCGGCCGAACTTCTCCCATTCGCGGTTATGCTTGGGCAGCTGCAGCGGACGCTGCACGTCGAAGCGGCGGCAAAGCTCCAGAAAGGCGGACTCGATATCCCCGTCGTGAATCTCGACGGTTTCGTTTTTTACAATGCGGTGGCGGCTGATGACGCGCCCCCACAGGCGATAATGCTCCATCGTATTTCTTCTCCTTTACGCGGCGCCGGAGTTGCGCTATAATACATCTATGGATTGTAACGGATAGAGAGGAATTTGTAAAGTCATGCAGCTCAACCTTTGCCCGCTGTTTTCCGGCTCGTCGGGAAACAGCGTTTATATGGCCTGCGGCGGTGTGAAGCTCCTGGTGGACGCCGGGATGAGCGCCGCGCGCGTGGAGGCCAATCTGCGCGAAATCGGCGTGGATATTCGGAACATCGACGCGATTCTGGTCACGCACGAGCATATCGACCATGTTCGCGGGCTCGGCGTGCTCTGCCGCCGGTACGGAATGCCCGTCTATGCCAACGAGGGCACGTGGCAGGGCATTTTGCAGAGGGAGACCGGGATTCCGCAAAAGTGCATGCGCACGTTTTACACCGGGGAGGATTTTTATATCGGCGCGCTCAACGTCCATCCGTTCCCGATTCCGCACGATGCGGCCGATCCCGTCGGGTTCGCCTTTGACTGTCAGGGGCTGCGCTGCGGCGTGGCGACGGATATCGGGCACATCAGCGAGACGTGGATGCGCGCGGTTTCCGGCTGTCAGGCGCTGGTGCTGGAGGCCAATCACGATGTGGACATGGTTCGCCGCGGGCCGTATCCCCAGCGGCTCAAGCAGCGGATTCTCGGCCAGAGGGGGCACCTCAACAACGAGGACTGCGCCCGCGCGCTGTGCGAGCTGGCGGAAAGCGGAACGCGCGCCGTCTTTCTTTCCCACCTTTCTACTGACAATAATTTACCTGAACTGGCATATAATACGGTATGCGGCGCGCTTTCGGCGGCGGGCTTCGACGTGGGAAACGATATCCGCGTCTGCGTTTCCAGGCGGGACAGGGTTTCCGACCTGCTGACGCTGCAAACCGACGAGGCCGACGCGATGTGACACAGAACGCGGCTTTTGCGAATCTTTTCGAGGAGGGCTGGTGCATGCGCCCCAAAGTTACGATGGAAATGGAGCAGGCCACCTATGACGAACTGCTGACGCTATCCGAAACCATCGGCTATCCGCCGGAGGCGGCGCTCAGCTATGCTGTTCGGCTGGTGAACGCCTGCATTCGTGAGGGACTGCTGACCGACGTGCCCGCCCGCGCGTGGCCCGAGGAGGCGCGGATGGAGCGGGGCAAGGTGATCGAGTTCCCCGGCGCGAAAAAAACCGAATAAAACGCGTCCTTTCCGCGCAGACTGCATGGCGGAAAGGAGTGGATGCAATGGATCGTTTTTCTCTGCTGCTGGTGATCGTCGGCGCGATCAACTGGGGGCTTGTCGGCCTGTTTCAGTTTGATCTGATTGCCTTCCTGTTCGGCGGGCAGGCGGCGATGATCTCCCGCGTGCTGTATACCATTGTCGGCGCGGCGGGGCTTTGGAGCATCTCCATGCTCTTCACCCCGCGGGAAGCCGCGCACACGGCGGGCGCGCACGCGGACGGCGCGGGCGCCTGAGCGCGGATCAAGTGAAAAACACAGTTCTCCCTCCGCTCAAGAGGGAGAATCTTTTTTAACGCTTGATTCCTTCGGTCAGCTTCCCTCGTAAGGAAGCCCTTATTCCCGCCATTCAAATGGATTGCGCCATACGCCTCCCTCTTAGAGGGAGGTGGCTGCCGAAGGCAGACGGAAGGAGTCGCTGCGCCATACGCCTTCCTCTCAGAGGGAGGCGGCAGCCGGAGGCAGACGGAAGGCGTCGTTCACAAACCGCCACAAAATTTTACAAAAATAACAAACGATAGCCCCTGTCCGAAAGAATGGCGATGGTGTATAATAGAAACACATGCCGTTATAGATGGGAGGAAGTGCCTTGAACGCGATTGGGGAACAGATATCCGCAATCCTGTGGAACGTATTCAACAGGCCGCGTCTGATCGACCTGATCGATATCCTGCTGCTGACCATCATCATTTATGAGCTGCTCGTGCACGTCAGGCAGACGCGCGTGTCACAGACGATCAAGGGTATCATCATTTTGCTGATTGCGACATGGCTCAGCGACGTGCTCGGCATGCGCACCATCCACGCGCTGCTGGCGTGGATGATTAACGCCGGGCCGGTGCTGCTGATTGTGCTGTTTCAATCCGAAATCCGGCGTATTCTGGAAGAGCTGGGCAACAACAGCGTGTTTGACAGCTCGACCGCGCTCGTGCAGGCGGGCAACGCCGAATTGATTATCGACGAAATGATCCTCGCGCTGGAGCACATGGCGCGGCGCAAGGTCGGCGCGCTGATCGTCATTGAAAACAAGATCCGGCTGAACGACGTAATCGCCACCGGCACTCGCGTGGACGGCGTCATCTCTCAGCCGCTGATCGAAAACATTTTCGAGCCGAACACCCCGCTGCATGACGGCGCGGTGGTGGTTCGCGGCGACCGCGTGATTGCGGCGGCCTGTTTGCTGCGCCTGTCGGATACCACGGGCGTGGGGCGCGATTTGGGTACGCGCCACCGCGCGGGTCTGGGCGTGAGCGAAATTTCGGATGCGAAGGTGTTCATCGTCTCCGAGGAGACGGGCATCATCTCCATGGCCGAGGGCGGCAGGCTCGTCCGCCATCTGGACGAGGCATCCCTGCGGCAGATTCTCCATGGCATTTACGACGCACAGGACAAGGACGCCCGTGTGCCGCTGCTGCATTTCAAGCAAAGGAGGAAGGGCGCCCATGATGAACAGCAGGCCGACAAGAAAGCCTGAGGGACGCGGCCCGTTCCGCAAGCTGCGGCGGATCATCGCCAGGGTGGTGGCCGGTAAGCCGTTTCTCATCACCGTTTCCGCGCTCGCGGCGGTGGTTTGCTGGAGCGCGCTGGTCGCCTCCGACGGCACGCTGACGCGGCAGAAGACGTTCGCCAACGTCGCCGTCACGGTGACGGGCGAGGCGGCGCTCAAGAGCCGCGGATACATCGTGATGGACGACATCCTTGAAAAGGTGCCCGCCGTCAAGATGACCGTCGAGGTGACGCAGGCCAACTACAACCGCGTCAGCGGCACGGCCTATAACCCGCATTTTGATTTGAGCCAGATCACCGGCGAGGGCGAGAACGAGCTGAGTGTGACGTATTATTCCTCTCAGCTCTACGGCCCGGTCGTCTCCTGCGAACCGGCATCGATCACCGTGAACGTGGAGCGCTACATCACCCGCCGCGTGCCCGTCGTGCTGGAAATGACCGGGACGATCCCGGAAGGGCTGTATCTGGACAGCTATAAGACCGATCCCACGACGCTGTCCGTCTCCGGCCCGCAGTCGCTGGTGGCCAGCGTGGCGCGCGTCGTGGCACGGCTGGATCAATCCGCGCTGAGCGAGCGCCGGATGACGGATCGCTCCGCGCTGAACATCGAATTGCAGGATTCGCAGGGGAACGTCGTCGTTTCCGACAAGCTGGAAATCACCAACCAATCCGTCATCACCAATTCCGTCGTGGTGGAAACCGAGCTGGTGCCGATGAAGAACGTGCCGCTGGAGGCGCAGAGCTTTGTGACGGGCAAACCGGCGGAGGGCTATGAACTGACGGCCATCGAGCTGGCGGAGGAGACCGTGCCCGTCGCCGCGCGGCAGGAGCTGCTGGATGCAATCGACGCGCTGACGACGGATTCGCCGCTGAACATCGGGGGCGCGACGGAGGACGTGACGGGCTATGTGCGCCTGAAAAAGCTGACGGGCGTTGAAAACACGCTGCCGACCGAGATCGGCGTGACCGCCCGCATCCGCGAAAAGCAGACCGAATGTACGCTGCGCCGCCTGCCGATTCAGACGGACGGGCTGGCGGATCACCTGACCGCCTCGCTCAGCACGGCGAGCACCACCGCGCAGCTCACCGGCGGCTATACCTTCATCAACGCGCTGGACGCATCGAGCGTGCATCTGTTTGTGGATGTTTCCGGGCTGGAGGAGGGCGTATACACCCTGCCGGTGCAGATTCATATCGACAACGCGCCGGAGTTCACCTGCGCGCTGAGCTCGCCGGAAGTCACCGTCACGCTGCAGGCGAAGCCATAAAACGGAGGAAACATGGGAACACTCGCAGATTCGCTGTTTAACCTGCTGATGGGCTGGGTGCGCGCGCTGGTCAACGCGATCTGGGCGCTGTTTACCACCGACCACACGACCCTGCTGGAATTTCTCGGCAAAAACTGGGTCCTGATTGTCGTCGTGATTCTGGCGGCGGGGCTGGCGATCGACTGGCTGGTTTGGCTGATCCGCTGGCAGCCGTATCACCTCTGGGCGAGACGGGCGCGCCGTTTTCTGCGCATGCCCGAGCCGGAGCAGGAGGAAAAGCGCAAAAAGCGCGCGCCGGGCGGCGACGAAACGCAGAAAATGCCCGCCGCCTATGCGCAAACGGATTCAGGCGCGCCGGAAGAGGAAGAAGAACAGTGGCTGCCGCTCCAGCAGCCGCAGATGGACGAGCGGCAGGCGCAGGAGGTCATGCAGCGCGCGCAGAGCGTGCCGGACGAGGAGTTGGGCGCATACCCCGGCATGAGATACGGCGCGAAGGCCGCCGAGGGCATGGCCGAAACCCAGCGCTATTCCGCCGTGCGCGCGGAAGGGCCGGGCGCGGCCGAGGTGGAGCGCCGCCGCGCGGAGATCGACGCATGGCGGCAGCAGATGCAGGAGGAAGCGCGGCAGAAGGCCGAAGCCGAGCGGCAGCGCATCGCGCAGCAAAAGGCCTATGAGGCCGAGCGGCAGCGCATCGCGCAGCAAAAGGCCTATGAGGCCGAACAGCAGCGCATCGCGCAGCAAAAGGCCTACGAAGCCGAGCAGCAGCGCATCGCCCAGCAAAAAGCCTACGAAGCCGAGCAGCAGCGCGTCGCGCAGCAAAAAGCCTATGAAGAAGCGCAGCGGCAGAAGGCGCAGGCGGAATATCAGCGGCAGTTGGCCGAATATGAGCGCCAAAAGGCGCAGTACGAGCAGGATATGGCGCGCTATCGGCAGGAAAAAGCGGCCTATGACGCGGAAATGGCGCGCCGCGCCGCGCAGAGCGACGAGGCGGCGCAGGCCGACGCACAGACCGCCCCGCGCCGCCGCCGCGCGCCCCAGCAGAAGCCGAGAACATACAGCGATTATGTTTCCGGCGAAACGGTGGAGCAGCTGCCCGATCCGCCCCAGTGGCCGCAGGTGCAGCAAGCCGCCGAGGCGGCGAAAAAGCCGAAGAAGGGGCTCGTGAGCCGCGTGGCGAAGATGATGGAGGAGGACGACGGCAACGAAATCGCCGGGATCAACGCCCTCCCGCCGCGCGTCAGCAAAGACGAGGCCTATCACCCGGCGAAGACCCCGCAGAAAAACGGAAAGCGCAAGCGCTGAGGTGCAGGAGCATGATGGACGCGCTATCCAATCTTTTACAAACGACAGCCGCCGCAGCGTCCGCGATTTTGATGGGCGTTTGCGGCGTTTGCCTATGTGTTCGACTGACCCGCGTGATGCGGGGGGAGGAAAGCGCCTCAGGGCTGGAGAATGAAACGGTTCGGGCGCTGCCGGACGGACGGGCCATGGCGCTGGCCGCGGCGGCGGCGGTGGCGAGCCGCCTGATGCTCTACGCGCTGGCGTATGCCTTTTATAGGAAGGGCGGCGGGGCGGATTCGTTCGCGGATTCCTTCGAGGCGCTGTGGACGCACTGGGATGTGCGGCATTATCTGGGCATTGCGCGGGACGGCTATACGAACGTCGGCGACGCGCGGCTTCGGCTGGTGTTCTTCCCGCTGTACCCCGCGGTGACGCGCGTGTTTTCGGCCTTCACGGGCGGAAACCTGTTCGCGGCGGGAACGATGGTTTCGCTGCTCTGCTCGGGGCTGTGCGCCGCGCTGCTCTACGATCTGGCGGCGATGCATCTGGACGGGCGCGGGGCGCGGCTGGCGGTCGCGTATTTTCTGCTCAGCCCGATGAGCGTGTTCCTCGCCTGCGCATACACGGAGGCGCTGTTTATCAGCCTGACGCTGGCGACGGTCTGCCTGCTGCGGCGCGGTCATCCGTGGGGCGCGGCGCTGTGCGGCATGGCCAGCGCGCTGACGCGCATGCCGGGGGTGATTGTCTCCGGCCTGTTCATCATCGCGTTTTTGGCGCGCATCCCCCGCGAGGGGCTCCGGATGAAGGCGGTGCTGCGCTGTCTGGCGCAGGTGGGCATGGTATTCGGCGGTCTGTTCATCTACTGGGGAATCAACTGGCTGGTGACGGGCGACCCGATGACCTACCTGATCTATCAGAAGGAGAACTGGTATCAGCAGCCCGGCTCGTTCTGGGCTTCGACGGCGAACACCGTCAGCTACCTGATTTCCACCTGCGGGGATGACGACTGGCTGTTCACTTGGGGCTTTCAGCTTCTGGCGATGGGGTATATCTACATCCTGCTGGCGGCGCGGCAGAAAAAGCTGCCGTTCGATCTGGCGGCGTACAGCTTTGTGTACGTGGCCGTCGTGCTGTCCCCGACGTGGCTGCTTTCCGGCGCGCGGTATCTTTACGCGCTGACGGCGCTGCCGCTCTTGCAGGCGCAGAGCCTGAAAAGCCGCGCGGCGCACGCCGTCGGGCTGTCGGTCTGCGCGGCGCTGCTGGCTGTGTTTACATGGGGGTATACGATCGCGGCGGCGGTGTTGTGAAGGGGGAACTCCCTCGGTCGCGCTTTGTCGCGCATCTAGCACAGAAGACCTCCCTCTTCGAGGGAGGTGTCTGCCGAAAGGTAGACGGAAGGAGTTAAACTCCCTCAGTCAGCTTCGCTGACAGACCTTCGGCATTTCGCATGCCTGTTTCCCGCACAGCGGGCGGCAAGCTACATGCCCTCGAAGAGGGAGCTCCTTATTGCGTAATTAAGAAAGAAGAGCGCATTTGAAGAAAGAAGAGCGCTTTGTCGCGCATCTGGCACAGAAGACCTCCCTCTTTGAGGGAGGTGTCTGCCGAAAGGCAGACGGAAGGAGTTAAACTCCCTCAGTCAGCTTCGCTGACAGACCTTCGGCATTTCGCATGCCTGTTTCCCGCACAGCGGGCGGCAAGCAAAATGCCCTCGAAGAGGGAGCTCCTTATTGCGTAATTAAGAAAGAAGAGCGTATTTGAAGAAAGAAGAGCGCATTGTCGCGCATCTAGCACAGAAGACCTCCCTCTTCGAGGGAGGTGTCTGCCGAAAGGCAGACGGAAGGAGTTTATGAACCGAAAAAAGATAATCCGCATCATTTTGGCTGCGCTGGCTGTCGCCGCGCTTTTGGCGGCGGGCGGCTGCGCGCTTTGGAAAAACGGATTTTTTGAAAAAATCAACTCGGTGGAGGCGCTGCGCGAGGTGATCGCGGGCGCGGGCGTCTGGGCGGGCGCGGTGTATTTCGCGCTGCAAATGATGACGGTCATCATCGCGCCGATTCCCAGCAACATTTCGATGATGGCGGGCGCGCTGGCGCTGGGCTTCTGGCCGGCGATGATTTTGGGCGTGCTGGCGGTGATCGCGGGGTCTGTGATCGTGTTTTTGGCGGCGCGGGCGCTGGGGCGGAACGCGGTGCAGCGGTTTCTGGACAAGGGCGTGATGGAAAAATACCTGCCGATCATCGAGGAAAAGCAGGATATGTTTTTGTTTTTGACGATGCTCTTTCCGTTTTTCCCGGATGACGCGCTCTGCATGCTGGCGGGGCTGACGAAGATTCCGCTCGGGCGGTTTGTCGCGATCATGGCGCTGGCCAGGCCGTGGGGGCTGGTCGTCGCGGCGCTGCTGGGCAGCGGGTCGCTCAGCCTGCCGGTTTGGGCGTGGGCGGTCATCGGCGGAGCGGGGCTGCTGATTTTTGTGTTCGCCATGAAATACAGCGCGCAGATCGAGGAAGCGCTGCTTGGGCTTGTGCGGCGGATCGTGCCGAAAAGAAATCGCTCCGACAGAAATTGACAGCGACGGTTGGCAGGAAAAAAGAAGGCGCGCCGCGAAAAACAAGGGAATCACAGCCGATAAGGGGGAACTATCCGCATGATTTACGTTCAATACGACGAGGCCGTTCGCGAAATGGCGAAGGGGCTGACCCGATTCATGGGCGAGGAAGACGCGAAGCATTTTGCCGAGATCTTCGCGGGCAACTCGCTGGACGGCATTTACAGCCACGGCATGAACCGCTATCCGCGATACATCAGCGATATGGAGAGCGGGCTTTGCGACCCGAAGGTGACAAAGGCCGAGAAGGTCGGCGGCTTCGGCGCGCTGGAGGTCTATGACGCGCATTTCGGCGTCGGCCCGCTGATTGCGGAGCAGATGACGGCGCGCGCCATCGAGCTGGCCAAGGCGCACGGCATTGCCTGCGTCGCGCTGCGCAACAACAGCCACTGGCTGCGCGCGGGTCGATACGGCCTGACGATGGCGGACGCGGGGCTGATGGGCATCTGCTTTACCAACACCTGCATGAACCTGACGGCGTGGGGCACGCTCGAGCCCTCCACCGGCAACAACCCGATCACCTTCGCCATCCCGCGCGAAAAGGGCAGTCTGGTGATGGATATGGCGGTGAGCCAGTACGCCTACGGCAAGCTGGAAATCATGGCGCAGGAGGGCAAGATGCTCGATACGCCCTGCGGCTACGACGCGGACGGCAACCCCACCTGCGATCCCCGGAAGATCTGCGAGAGCGGCCGGATGATGCCGATGGCGATGTGGAAGGGCAGCGCGCTGTCCATCATGCTGGATCTCTGCGCGTCGATGCTCTCCGCCGGGCGCACGAGCCGCATGATCGGCCTGATGAGCGACGGCGAAAAGGGCATGAGTCAGGTGTTCATCGCGATTCACCCGGCGGCGGTCGTGGATATGAAGGCCGTGGAGGCGCAGATGGAGGAGACCATCGCTTTCCTGCACAGCCTGCCGCCCATCGAGGGCGGCCGCGGCGTACACGCGCCGGGCGAGGGGCTTGACAGAACGCGCGCAAAGAACCGCGAGAACGGAATTCCAGTCACGGAGGAGACTTGGTGCAAAATTCTGGAACTCGGCAGGGTAAACGGGTAAAAATATGAATGCAAAAGCAGACAAAAAACCGTCGGCGTGATTGACAGAAAACAAAAAACAGTGTATAGTAATATTGTTTATCCAGCTCTGTTTGAAGAGCCGGATCGGAACGCGATATTTTGACGCAGAACGTGCTGCGGACGAAATATAATTTATTATCTGGGAGGATGTATCCATGAAGAAGCTTCTTTCCATGCTTCTGGCGGCGGCCATGCTCGTTTCTGCGAGCGCGATGGCGTTTGCCGAGGGCACGTCTGAGAAGGGAACCATCGTGTATGGTTCTTCCACCGAAATCGGCGGCGACTTTGCCCCCAGCTCCTGGTGGACGAACAACGCGACCGACAAGATGATCCGTGATCTGACCAACGATTACGGCGTCACCGTCACCAATCAGGGCGGCGAGTATGTCGTGAACCCGACCATCGCCAAGAACATCGAGTCCGTCGTCAACCCGGATGGCAGCAAGACGTTCACCGTCACCATCAACGAGGGTCTGACCTACAACAACGGCGAAGAGATCAAGGCGGCCGACTTCCTGTGGGCCGAGGTCTTCGCCTGCTCCAAGGTCGCGATGGATACCGGCGCGAAGCTGACCGGCCACCTGACCTATGTCGGCGGCAAGGACTACTATGACGGCACGGCGACCGCGGTTTCCGGCCTCCGCCTGATCGACGATTACACCTTCTCCGTGACCATCCTCGCGGACAAGATCCCGTATTACTACGATCTGCGCTACATCCAGCTGCTGCCGTTCTCCCTCAAGTACTGGCTGGGCGAGGGCGTTGAGCTGAAGGACGACGGCGAGGGCTGCTACATCGCCGGCGACTTCACCAAGGAAGGCATCGAGAAGCAGCTCGAGTACGCCCGCTTCAACGCCGGTGAAGACCGCGTTTCCGCCGGCCCGTACAACCTTGTCGCGTTCGACAAGGGCTCCCTGCAGGCGACCCTGACCATCAACCCGAACTACGCGGGCAACTTCGAAGGCCAGAAGCCGAGCATCGAGAAGATCGTCGTCACCAAGACTGAAGACGCGACCTGGGCCGACGCGCTCAAGACCGGCGCCTTCAACTTCTACGACACCGTGACCGACGGCAACCAGATCAACACGGCGCTGGACATCATCGCCGAGGGCGGCTTTGACTACGTGCAGTTTGACCGTGCCGGCTACGGCATGCTGAACTTCCAGTGCGACTTCGGCCCGACCCAGTTCGAGGCTGTCCGTCACGCGGTTGCCCTGCTGCTGGATCGCAACGAGTTTGCGAACACCTTCTGCCAGGGCTGGGGCGGCGTCGTCAACGGCATGTACGGCACCGGCCTGTGGCAGTATCAGGAGGCCGAAGAGTGGCTGGAGATGACCCTCAATCCGTATTCCTACGATCCGGAAGCGGCCGTCGAAGAGCTGAAGGCTGACGGCTGGGTCTACAACGCCGACGGCAGCGACTATGTCGATGGCTCCGGCGAAATCCGCTACAAGAAGGTCACCGAGGTCGAGGCGGGCACCTACGCGCACAACGTCACCCTCGCCGACGGCACCATCCTGATGCCGCTGATCATCGAGTGGTCCTCTTCCGAGAACAACCCGGTTTCCGAGCTGCTCAACGTCATGCTTGCGCAGGGCACGCAGACCGCTGAGGCCGGCATGAAGATCAACCAGAACGTGATGACCTTCACCGAGCTGCTCAACTACTACTATCGCGACGCTTCTCAGGGCGACAAGTACGCCGTTCCGACCTACGGCATGTTCAACCTGGCCAGCAACTTCCAACCGGCCTACGACCAGTCCTACGAGTGGACGCTCGACCCGGATATGGTCGCGCAGGGCTACAACCTCAACCGTCTGTACAACGAGGCGATGGACGCGCTCACCATGAACATGGTTTACGGCGTGGATTCCAGCAACAAGCAGCTGTACATGACCTACTGGAAGGGCTTCCAGATGCTGTGGAACGAGCTGCTCCCGCAGATCCCGCTCTACTCCAACATCTACATCACCGTCTATCCGGATTGGCTTGAGAACTACACGCAGGATTCCTTCTGGGATTTCCAGCAGGCGATTCTCTATGCGACCGTTGCCGAGTAATTTTTGCTCAGTTCCGATCACAGAATTGGGGGCGGGCGTTCTGCCCGCCCCTTTTTTCCCTACTTTTTTGATTTTGAATGAAACGTCCTTTTGAAGGACAAGCGCCCTGCCCTTGAACACACAAAGGCGGGATGATTCAAGGGCAAAGCACTTGTCCTGCGGATGAAAATATAGATGTTGCGGGCAGGCCGAGCGGTCGTGCCCGTGCATGGCGGTATGAGCCGCACCACAAGAGAGAGAGAAAGAAAAAGAAAGAACACCATAGAGAGGATGGATGAGATGGGCAAATATGTTGCCAAGCGTATCGGATACATGGCGCTTGTGTTTCTCATCGTTTCGTTTTTAATGTATTCGCTGTACAACCTGATCCCGACGGACCCGGCGCGCGCTGAGCTGGAAGCCCAGAAGCAGAGCCTCAAACCGGCGGAGTATGAGCAGTTGTATCAGGAGCTGCGCGCGAAGATGGGTCTTGACGATCCGCTGGTCATTCGCTACATGCGCTGGATGGGGCTTTGGCCGGATGTTGGCGACAACAACGGCTTCAACGGCCTGCTTCAGGGCAACTTCGGCTATTCCCAGTTCTACAAGAAGGACGTGACCGAGGTGATCGTTGACCCGATGAAGAACACGATCTTCATCAACATCTTCTCAACGATTCTGGCGCTGGCGATCACGATTCCGCTGGGCATTTTCTGCGCGGTTCACAAGGGCAAAAAGGTGGATAACACCGTTCAGGTGGTGACGATGCTCGGCTACAGCCTGCCGATTTACATCATCGCCCTGATTTTCATGTTCTTCTTCTGCGTGCTCTGGCGCATCTTCCCGATTTCCGGCACGAAGACCGCGGGCGCGATTTACGCGACCAAGTGGGACGAGTTCATCGACATGCTCTACCACATCACCCTGCCGGTCATCGTTATGACCTTCGCGTCGCTGGGCGGCATGACCCGCTACGTCCGCAGCGCGATGATCGACGCGCTGAGCATGGACTACATCCGCACCGCGCGCGCAAAGGGTCTCAAGGAAAAGGTCGTCATCTATTCCCATGCGTGGCGCAACGCACTGCTGCCGATCATCACCTCGATCATCGGCTGGTTCATCAGCATTTTCTCCGGCTCGGTCATCATCGAGAACACGTTCTCGCTGAACGGCATGGGCAAGCTCTATTGGGCGGGCCTGAGCAACCTTGACTTTGAGCTGGTGCTCGCGATTCAGATGTTCTATACCATCGTCGCCCTGATCGGCTCGCTGCTGATGGATATCAGCTACGGTCTGGTCGATCCGCGCGTGCGTGTGGACAAGTAAGGAGGAAGAACAATGAGCAACAAGAAAAAAGAATTCTTCCTCGTGCGCTGGTTCAAGCGCTGCTTCCTGCACGAGCATCCCGAGCTTTCCACCGAGGAAGAGGAGAAGATTCAGACCCCGATGCGCGCGATGGTGAGCAACTTCACCCATCGCCCGCTGGCCATGTTCGGCCTGATCGTGTTCCTCGCGATTTTCGTATTCGTGATGGTCGGTCCGCACATCTGGGTGCTCGATCTCTCCGAGCAGGACAGCACGCTGACCAACCTGCCGCCCTCAAGCAACATGATGCAGGTGCCGAAGGCGCTGCTGGATAACGGCGTGAAGGACATCTCCTCCGGCAACACCTACGGCGTCGGCATTGACAACAAGGGCGAGCTGTATACCTGGGGACACACCCGCATCACCGATAAAATCGACGTGGCGAACATCCCGGACGAGATCAAGAGCGCCGATCTGGTGCAGATTGCCGCCGGTACGGATCACGTCGTCGCGGTGGACACGGACGGCGAGGTCTATGTCTGGGGCAACACGCGCCTTCAGCAGGATAAATTCTCCAATGACATGAAGAAGGCCATGAAGGCCGGCGGCGCGGATTGGGACGTGGTGCAGCTCGAAGCGGGCAACCAGTTCTCCGCCATCGTCTGCTCGGACGGCAATCTCTACCTCTGGGGCAACGGCAACATGGCCGATATCAAGATCCGCAGCAAGTATCAGGGCAAGATCGCCAAGGTCGCGCTGACGGATAACGAGTATATCGCCCTGATGACCGACGGCACGGTGGCCTACACCGGCAACAAGGATAAAACCTCCCCGTTCGCCAAGATTCCGGCGGGGCTGAAGGGCAAGACCGTCGTGGATATCGCTTCCACGAGCAAATCCGTCGCGGCTGTGACCGAGGACGGCGAGGTCTACGTCTGGGGCAACGCCGTGAAGGGCGAGGCCAATGTGCCGGCGCTTGAATCCAAGATCGTTCACCTCTACGGCGGCCGCTATCACTACACCGCGCTGCTGGAAAACGGCGATCTGGTTTCCTGGGGCAACAACAAATACGGCCAGATTGACGTGCCTGCCAAGGCGCAGAGCGCGGACAACATCGAAAAAATCTTCGTTTCCAGCTACCAGAACTATGCGCTGGCCAGCGACGGCACGATGTACACGTGGGGGCTCAAGGGCTTTGTGCTCGGCACGGACAGCCTCGGCCGCGACATGCTGACCCGTATCGTCAACGGCGGTCAGGTGACGATGACCGTCGGCGCGATTTCCGTCGTCATCGCGACGATTCTGGGCATCATCTTCGGCGGCGTCGCCGGTTACTTCGGCGGCCGGATTGATATCCTCATCATGCGTATCGCGGAGATCGTCGGCGGCCTGCCGTTCATCCCGTTCGCGATGATCCTCTCCGCCGTCATCGGCACGAAGCTCGATCCGACGCAGCGCATGTACCTGATTATGGTCGTGCTCGGCGTGCTGAGCTGGGTGCCGACCTGCCGCCTCGTGCGCGCGCAGATTCTGGCGCAGCGCGAGATGGAATACGTCACGGCGGCGAAGGCGATGGGTATTCGCGAGCACACGATCGTGTTCCGCCACATCCTGCCCAACGTCGTCAGCCTGCTGATCGTCTCCATGACGCTGGATTTCGCGACCTGCATGCTGACCGAATCCACGCTGTCCTACCTCGGCTTCGGTATTCCGCTGCCGACCCCGACGTGGGGCAACCTGCTCAACGGCGCGAACAACTCCATCGTCATCCAGCAGTACTGGTGGCAGTGGGTGTTCCCGGCTGTGATTTTCGGCATCTGCACCATTTGCATCAACCTGATCGGCGACGGCCTGCGCGACGCGCTGGACCCGAAGGCGCTCGAACGATAAGAAGGAGGGGAAGAATTTATGGCACTGCTTGAAATGCACGATCTGAAAACATTCTTCACCACCAAGCGCGGCGTCGTCAAGGCGGTGAACGGCGTATCCTACAAGGTGGAAGCGGGCAGGACGCTCGGCGTGGTTGGCGAATCCGGCTCGGGCAAGAGCGTCTCCGCGATGAGCATGCTCCAGCTTCTGGATGGCAACGGCTATATCGCCGGGGGCAGCATCATGTTCGACGGAAAGGATCTGACGAAGATGTCCCTTTCCGAAATGCAGAAAATCCGCGGCAACGCGATTTCCGTCATCTTCCAGGAGCCGATGACCAGCCTCAACCCGGTATTCACCATCGAGCGTCAGGTTTCCGAGCCGTTCATCATCCATCAGGGGCTGAGCAAGGAAGAGGCGCGCAAGAAGGTTGTCGAAATGCTGGCCGACGTCAAGATTCCGAACCCGGAAGTCGTGGCCAAGCAATATCCGCACCAGCTCTCCGGCGGCATGCGTCAGCGCGTGATGATCGCGATGGCGCTGGCCTGCAAGCCGAAGCTGCTGATCGCCGACGAGCCGACCACGGCGCTGGACGTGACGATTCAGGCGCAGATTTTGAAGCTGATGAACGACCTGAAGCGCGAGCACGGCACGTCCATCCTCTTCATCACCCACGACCTCGGCGTTATCGCACAGATGGCGGACGACGTGGCCGTTATGTACTGCGGTCAGGTGGTGGAAATGGCCCCGGCGAAGACGCTCTTCACCGATTGCGAGTTTTCCCATCCGTATACCGAGGGGCTGATGGTCTCCATCCCGAGGCTGGATACGCCCGCCGGTGTGCGGCTTGAATCCATCCCCGGCTCGGTGCCGCACCCGCTCAATCTGCCGAAGGGCTGCAAATTCGCGCCCCGCTGCAAATACTGCCAGCAGCGCTGCCTCGAGGAAGAGCCGGAGCTGGTGAACGTGACGGAGGAGCAGCAGGTGCGCTGCTTCTACCCCAGAAAGGAGGAGCGCCGTGCAAACCTCAAATAACGAGGGGAAGAAGGTGCTGCTTCGCGTCAGCAACCTCAAGCAATACTTCCCGCTGAAGAAGAAGGGCCTTTACGTCAAGGCCAACGACGGCATTACGCTGGATATCTACGAGGGCGAGACCTTCGGTCTGGTCGGCGAGAGCGGCTGCGGCAAGTCCACGCTGGGCCGCACGCTGCTCCAGCTCTACCGCCAGACGGACGGCCGGACGATGTACTACGGCCGCACGCTGGATGATCTCGCGCCGGTTTACGTCAAAAAGACGCTGCAAACGCTCGAAAAGCGCCGCGAAAAGTGGCACGAGCTGAAAAAGCATCTGGCCAATGTGCAGAAGGAATACGACGCGCTGCCGGACGGCGAGGCGAAGTACAAGAAGCACAACGAGCTGGATAAGGCGGTCAAGGACGAGAACGACGCGCTGCTGGATATGGCGAACCTGATCGGCGGCTTTGTCTGCGTGAAGGACATTCAGGCGGTGCAGAAGCTGTTCCTGGAGGAATACCGCATTTCCAAGGAGCGCGTGAAGGAGATGAACCGCCGCGGCGCGGTGCAGCTCGATCTGGACGACCTGCTCTTTGACATCAAGAAGGCCGAGGAGAACGGCAAGAACACGAGCGGCCTCAAGAGCAAGGAGGCCAAGCTGCGCGCCAGCCTCGCGAAGATCGACGAAAAGCTCGCCGAGCTTGCGCGCCGGATCGGCGACGTCCGCCATCAGCTCGACGCCCAGCGGGCGCAGTATGCGGACGACGCGGAATTTGCGCGCTACGAGGCGCTGCGCGACGAGGGCATCGACCTTGCGCGCCTTGAATACGACGAGATCCGCCAGCTCCGCCGCGATTTGCAGCTCATCTTCCAGGATCCGTATTCCAGCCTGAACCCGCGCATGACGGTGGGCAACATCATCGGCGAGGGTCTGCTGGCGCACGGCTTCTTCAAGAAGAACGACGAACGCATGCAGGAATACATCATCAAGACGATGGAAGACGCGGGCTTGGCGAGCTATTTCCTGCATCGCTTCCCGCATCAGTTCTCCGGCGGCCAGCGCCAGCGCATCGGCATTGCCCGCAGCCTGGCGGTGAAGCCGAAATTCGTCGTCTGCGACGAGGCGGTTTCTGCGCTGGACGTGTCCATCCAGAGCCAGATCATCAACCTTCTGGCCGATTTGAAGGAACAGAGCAATCTGACCTACCTGTTTATCACGCACGATCTCTCCGTCGTCAAATACATCTCCGACCGCATCGGCGTGATGTATCTGGGCAACATGGTCGAGCTGGCGAACACGCAGGAGCTGTTTGACCATCCGCTGCACCCGTACACCGAGGCGCTGATGGCCGCGATTCCGACCACGGACGTGGAGGAGAACCGCGAGCTGCGGATTCTGGAAGGCGATATTCCAAGCCCGGTCAACCCGCCGCAGGGCTGCAAATTCCACACGCGCTGCGCGCACTGCACGGAAATCTGCAAGCATGCCGTGCCGGAGTGGAAGGAAATGGTGCCGGGTCACTTCGTCGCCTGCCACCATCCGCTTTCCGAGAAGGAATAAGCCATGGGGATGCCGTTTAAGGGGCGGTATGACCGCTTCCGCAAGCTGCAAAAGGAAAGAATGGGCGGGCGGACGGATGACCGCGCGCCCTGCGACGAGATGGAAAGGGGCGACGGGCTGGCGATGCTGATCGCCGCCCTGATTACCATTGTGCCGGTCTGCCTCGTCATGCTGGCGATTTTGGCGCTGGCCGGATACTTCTTCATTGTCAGATAAGAAAGAGGCTGTCAAGCTCATAAATCTGATATTTCAAGAATAAACCTATGTATTTTCGCCCGAAGGTTTCCAAAGAGGTTTTCGGTTGTTGCTGCCAGTGGCAGAAACAAACAATCGAAAACGGAAAGCCCTTTGGTGGGGCGATGGGGCAAAGCCCCATATCCAAAAATGCTTAGCGTTTGTTTCCTGAAATGTTTGGTTTTAAGCATGACAGCTTCTTTTTATGCCTCTTTCACAGGCTTATAGCATAGATCGTGCTCGACGCAGGCCCACATATCCATCGCGGGCGTTCTTAGCTGAATCTCGACCGGAACGGAGGCATTCTGGCCGTTTAAGCAGACGGGCACGAGCATCACCAGATGCAGGCCGCGATAGCCGCTCTTCTTCGGTGCGGCGATGTAATCCCGCGCGCAGACAAACTGCCACGCAGTCGATGCGCGCAGGATATCCGCAAAATGATACACGGCCTCCACGCTGGAGAGCACGACGCGCAGACCGGCGACGTCGTGCAGGCTGGCCGCGCCCTGCGCGTTTTGCGGCAGGCCGCGGCGGAGCAGCTTTTCGCGGATGGACGCGGGCGATTTGAGCCGGAACGTCATCGAGCGGACGGCGAAGGGCGTGTGTTCCTCATCAAGCTGCATCCGCGCCGCGCAGAGCGAGAGAAACGCGGTCTCTACCGCGGCTTTATAGGGCGCGTAAAACGAGAAATCAAAAGCGGCCTCCTTCGGCGCGCGCATCTGTTGTAGAGCTGAACGCTGCTGCAAGAAAAATCACCTCGAAACGAATCAAATGGGCGGGGCGCGCCCGCGCGATAAGGACAGTATATGCGTCGGTTGTTGCCGGAATGCGGCGGGAGACGAACAAAAATGTGAGCGAAGGGAAAAACGGCGCTCCAAATCCATGGTATGCGCCGCGCGGGAGGAAAATGCCGCGTCGGGTGGTTTTTCGCTGTACAGAACCGCTTTTTTTCAGTATAATAAGACGATGGAAACCAACGCGGGCGCTTCGCCCGAAGGAAGGAATAAGCTATGAACAAGAACTTTGCAGACGACGCGCTGCGCGGTTTGCTGGGGCGTCGCGTGCCCGCGTGGGCGCGCTACGCGCTGGTGCTGCTCGCGACGGCGGTGTTCGCGGTCTTCGCTTACCACGCGCGCTACGCCAAGATCGACGAATTCACTGGCTTCCGCGCGGAGGAATTGATTCGGTTTACGACCGTCGTGCTGGCCGCGCTCTATGCGCTCACGGCAGCGGTGGCGCTGCACATCGGCAGAAGGCTGAATTTCGGCGCGCAGGCGCTGTTCTGCGTGGTGATCGGCGCGATTCTGCTGGCGAAGGTTTCGCTGTTTGACTATGTGAGCGACGATTACGACATCTTCCTGAGCGGCTGGATCTACAGCTACTCCCAGATGGGCATCAAGGAAGGGCTCGGCTCGTACATCGGCAGCGATTACACGCCGCCGTATCTGTACCTGCTGCTGCTGATTTCCAGAGTCAAGAATTATCCGTGGCAGTATCTGGTCAAGATTGTATCGCTGGCGTTCGAGGCGCTGATGGCCTACGCCGTCGCCAAGCTGGCGGGGCTGAAGGTTCGGGGGGACGCGGGACGCGCCGTTCTCTTCTGCCTGACGCTGATGCTGCCGACCGTCGTTTTCAACGGCGCGTATTGGGGGCAGTGCGACGTGATCTATACGTCGCTATGCCTGCTGGCGCTGTATCACGCGCTGCAAAAGCGCAGCGCATGGAGTATGACGCTTTTCGGCATGGCGCTCTCCTTTAAGCTGCAAACGGTGTTCTTCCTGCCGACGCTGCTGCCGCTGTGGCTGCGCAAGGACATCAAGCTGCGCCATCTGGTGCTGATCCCGGCGGCGTATATGGCGATGATGATCCCCGCGTTCTGGGGCGGCAAGTCGCTGCACCACGTGCTGACCGTCTATCTGGCGCAGGCGGGCGGCTACAGCGGCATTTCCATCAACGGCCCGTCGCTGTATAACCTGCTGCCCTCGACGATGGACAACGGCATGCTGTACGATCTCTTCGGCAGCATGGCGATGGCGCTGGGGCTGGCGATGATGGTCGTCGTCTGCCTGATGCTCTGCCTGAATCGGACGCACATCACGCGGGAGGGGACGCTGCTGGCTTGCCTGTTGGTGTTGGGCGGCGTGCCGTTCTTCCTGCCGAAGATGCACGAGCGCTATACCTTCGGCGCGGACGTGCTCGCGCTGGTGATCGCGGCGTATCGCCCGAAGCGGATGGCGCTGCCGCTGCTGTTCGGGCTGGCTTCGTATATCTGCTATACGGGCGGGCTGCCGGGCGACGCGATTTTTGATCTCAAATGGGCGACGCTCTTTCAGGGCGCGGCGGTCGCGCTGACGGCGGCGGCGCTGTATAAGAGCCTGCACGAGGAGAAGACGGAAGCCGTGCTGACGGAGGTGAAGGCGTGATGAACAGGGCATGGATGCGGGACCCGCTTCGCGCGGGGATGGAGGCGCGGGTTCGGGGAACCCAAAGGCTGGCGCTGGGCGCGGCGCTGACGCTCGCGTTTTTCGCGCTGGCACTCAAGCTCTGCGCCGCGATGGAGGGCGCGGCGGTGATCGCGCTGGTCGGCGCGGGCTGCGCGGCGCTGCTGCTGGCCGGCGCATGGCGCGCGCTCCGGGAGGAGCCGGTGATCGTGCTGCTGTGCGCGGCGCTGCTGGCCATGCTGGCGGTGGCGGCGCATCTGGCGATGCTGGATATCAAGCCGGGGCGCATGAGCAAGGTGCTCGCGCCGATGCTGGAGGGCATGTGGAATTACGACTTCGGCACGGCGATGGCGTGGGAGGACGGCGCGTGGTCGGGCGGCTATCTGATCGTGATGGCGCTGATTTCCCGGCTGGAAGCCTTCCCGCAGATGTACGCCGTCAAGCTGTTTGACATGGCCTGCCAGACGGCGGCGGCGCTGGCGGTTTTGAAGCTGGCGCTGACGCGCGGCGCAAAGCCGGGCGCGGCGGTTGGCGCGATGCTGGCCTGCGTGCTCGCGCCGACGATGCTGTTGAGCGCCGGCTGCTGGGCGCAGTGCGACGCGATGTTCGCCGCGCTGGCGCTTTGGGGGCTGGCGCTGCTGCTGAAGGATCACCCGGTCTGGGGCTGCATCCTCTGGGGGCTGGCGGCGGCGACGAAATTGCAGGCGGGGTTCCTGTTCCCGCTGCTGCTCGTGTTCTTTATGAAGGGCAGGGTTTCCATCCGCCATCTGCTGGCGGGTCTGGCGGCGTTTGTGCTGGCGCAGGCGGCGTTCCTGCTCGACGGGCAGGGGCTGACGGCGGTATTCGGCCGCTATGCTCAGCAGATCGAGGCGATCTCTTATGAGGGCGCGGGTCTGGCGGATCACGCGCCGGGGGTTTACAGCCTGATGACGGTCGCCTCCGTGCGCGAGTTCAGCGGCATGGGCATGTATCTGGCCTTCGCCTCGGCGCTGCTGGTCGCCTTTGCGCTGATCCATGCGCGCCGGGAGCCGGACGCGGACACGCTGCTGCTGGCGGCGCTGTTGCTGGCGGCCGGTCTGCCGCTGATTCTGCCGCAGATGAACGCGCGCTGCCTGTATCTGGCGGGCATGCTGGCCTTTGCCTGCGTAAACGGCGCGCGGCGGCTGGCGATTGCCATCGTGCTGGAATTGATTTCGCTGTGCAGCTACATGGAGGCGATTTTCTCGTTCACGGTCATCCCGATGAACGTGCTGAGCCTGCTGGCGATTGCCTGCGCGGCGGCGCTGGCGCTGGAACTGATGGGCAAATTGGGCATCAAGGGGGCGCAGATCGGTGAAAGCGACGCTTGACGCGCTGGATGAGCGCCTGCGGCGTCTGCTCGCGCAGCCCTGCGGCCGTGCGGCGAGAATCGCCTGCGCCGCGCTGGTGCTGCTGGGCTTTGCGGGCGTGATGATGACACGCTCGCTTGCGCTGGGGCATCACGCGGCGACGGCGGCTATGATGTGCCTGCCGCTGGCGGCGATGCTCGTCTTCGCGATGCGGATTGCGCGCGAGCACGAGCAGGGGGCGCTGGGCGCGCTGCTGCTGGGCGCGCTCTGCGCGGCGGCCATGCTGGCGCGGGTCAGCTTTTTGGAGCGCTCCTCCGGCGATTACGAGATTTATCTGGCCGATTGGCTGCAAAAACTGGCGGGTGGTTCGTTCGCCGAGGGGATGCGCCAGAACATCGGCGAATACAACGTGCTGTATCAATACATCCTGTTCGTCATCACGCGGCTGCCCGTGCCGTCGCTCTACGCGGTGAAGGCGGTTTCCTTCATCGGGGATGCGTTTCTGGCGGGGGCGGCGGCGACGCTGGCGCAGAAGGACGGCAAAAAGAGCGCCGCCGCCTTCGGGCTGGCGCTGCTGCTGCCGACCGTCGCACTCAACGGCGGCATGTTCGCCCAGTGTGACAGCTTGTACGCGGCCTGCGCGCTTTGGGGGCTGGCGCTCGCGCTGGAGCGGAAGTCCGCGGGCGCGGCGGCGTGCTTTGCGCTGTCGCTGGCATTCAAGCTGCAAGCCGTGTTCCTGCTGCCGATGGTCGCGGTGCTCTGGGCGGATCGAAAGCTGCGGCTGTCGGATGCGCTGGTCTTTCTGGCGACGCTGGCGGCGACGGCGCTGCCCGCGCTGCTGGGCGGAAAATCCATCGGCGCGCTGCTTTCCATTTACACCGCGCAGACGGGGTTGTATACCGGCCTGACCTATAACGCGCCCAGCTTCTTCGCGCTGATGAACACGACCGGGCTGGACGTATACGCCTACGGCAATTTCGGCATGGCGCTGGCGTTTGGCGCGTGTGCGCTGCTGGTTGCCTGCGGCGTGAAGCAGGCGGGAAAGCTGACGCGGGAAGGGTATCTGCGTCTGGCGCTGCTGCTGCCGCTGGCGATTGTGTTCTTCCTGCCGCGGATGCACGAGCGGTATTTCTATCTGGCGGATATCCTGAGCGCCGTGCTGGCGGCGAAGAACAAAAAGGCCGCGCCGATCTGCGCGCTGGTTGCGCTGGCGTCGCTGGGCAGCTATTGGGAGACGGCGCTCCCGCTGTCTTTCTGCGCGCTGATGATGTTTGCCGCGCTGATTTTGACGCTAAGGCATACCCAACGGGAAGAAAATGTGATATAATAGACCAAAGGCAACAGAATGTCACTTTTCCCGGCAAAGAGAAGGTCTGCCGGAACGTTTGTTATCAACATAAAAAAGCAAACAAAATGAAAACCCGAAAGGGCTGGACGGAGGACTTTTCAATGAACCGGGACGAAATGCTCAATTTTCTGAAGAACGAGGCGCGCGGCATCTCCGTGATGTTCGGGCCGAACTGCGAAACCATCGTGCACGACATGACGAGGCCGGGACATCCGATTCTGGCGATTTTCAACGGCACGGTGACGGGGCGCGAGGTCGGCTCGACGGCGGATATCTTCGGCGATATCGGCGATTACGACGAGAGCATCTACCAGAACAAAGATTACATCAACCAGATGGTGCTCTCCCGCGACGGGCGGACGCTCAAAAGCTCGACGTTCAACATCGTCGGCGAGGATTATCACTTCGCGCTGGGTATCAATCTGGATATCACGAACATGGTGCGCGCCGGGCAGATGCTCAGCGAGCTGACCGCCACCAGCGGCGATTTGCAGCAGACGCTCATGCAGGACGCCAGAAGCCAGCTCGAGGAGCTGCTGCGCGAGTGCATCAGCGCGGTCGGCAAGGAGCCGGAGGCGATGAAAAAGACCGACCGCATGCGCATCATCCGCATGCTCTACAAGCGCCGCGCGTTCACCTATCAAAAGTCCGTGGCGATTGTCGCCGAGCGGCTGAATGTTTCGCGTTATACGGTATACAAGTATATGCACGAGCTAGAGGAGGCCGAGGCGGCGGGGAGCCTTGTGCAGGATTAAGGGCGATAAAAAAACACGAATTTCGGCTGTTGCCGAGATTCGTGTTTTTTATTGGGGAACGGCGCTCCGCTGGGCTTAGGGGATTAGGGGGATTGAAGCCATGCGCCCGCTGTGCGGGAAAAAGCATGGCGGAAATCGG